>Ga0209631_10006933_pt1 | contig 11518 bp, 11 predicted proteins | sample COG_08_FD_184752 | JGI IMG/M metagenome (GOLD analysis project Ga0209631, IMG submission 184752) | Pelagic Microbial community sample from North Sea - COGITO 998_met_08 (SPAdes) (version 2) | ecosystem: Environmental > Aquatic > Marine > Neritic zone/Coastal water | place: Helgoland, sampling... | reverse complement strand
CGGCTGGTGCCGGCGAGCAGGTGTGGATCTGCGTGCGAGGCTCGAATCGTATGGGGCCAGTCAGGCTGGGTCTGTTTTCGTCGCTTCACCTCGGGCGATGATCGGGCCCTCACGAAGCTGGTCAGGGCTCGGGTTCGACCCTGTTCGGGCCCCGTACGCACGGGCGAGACACATCGAATAGTCTACTACAGTTCAAGTAAGAATTACAACGCCAGGAGACGCGGCCACGCGGTCGCGACCCCTCTGCTAAACGTTCAGATGCGAAGCGATATTTTGCTCTAATCGGAGCCCTAATCGTTCGTGGCGCCCCTCCTCCCCCCCCCTTCCGCCGAGTTTACACGCGCGATCGCACCGGATCAGTGGTGCCCGTTCTTGGCGGCCATCATGTGGCGGTACTCGGTGGGCCACACGGTGATGTAGGCGGTCACGAACACCCCGGCCATGACGTGATAGATGGGCATCGGCGATCCCGCGTCGATGTACTTGACCTTGTACTCGGCGAGGAACTTCGTGGTGTGGTTGGTGACGTTGGCGACGGTGACCTTGTCCTGGAGGAACTTGGGCACCTCCTTCACCTTGAGGGAGCCGAGCTGGCGCAGAAACTGGGACATGGCCGGCGACCGTGCGCGCGTGCGAGTGACCACAGAGCGAGCGCGGGCGATCAACCAAAAACCAAAAAACCAAAACCAAACAGTCGAGGCGGATTTTCACAAAACACAGTTTGGCAGTCGACTCGAAAGATGGGGAGGGCGGGTGTAGCCGGACTCCGGGTGAACGTCACACGAAAACAAATCGAAACAACATCACTAGCTGACCTTGCGCTGACTCTGTCCACGCTCACGAAAGGACTGGACTCACGCGTCCTTGACGTCCGCGTCGACGTCGAACACGTCGCCAGATCCGTAACTCTTCCGCCCGGCGCCTCCGGATGTTCCATTCGCCCCGGCACCCGGCGCGCCTCCCATGCCCGCGCCGCCGCCCATACCCCCGTACGGGTTACCCCCCATGCCGCCCATACCCCCCATGCCGCCGTACGGGTTGCCGCCCATGCCGCCCGGCATGCCCCCGCCGGCACCCTGCTGCTGAGCGAACCGAGCCTGAGCGGCTTCTTGCATCTTCCGCGCCTTCTCCGCGAAAAAGTTGGGAAAGAGCAGGTTGGTCAGGAACACGCCGGTGATGCCAATGGTGAGCAAGGTCCAGAAGAACCCGGAGAAGAAGAGCCAGATGTAGAAGAGCGAGTTGGCGATGCGGCCGAATGGGGTGGCGCGGAACTCTTGCACCTTGGCCCACGCGGGGGGGACGACTTTTTTGACAAAGGACGTCGCGCCGAGCTTCTCGTCTAGGTTGACGATGGTGTCCCTGAACCCCTTGGTCTGTTCCCGTAGCTTGGCGCCGACGCCCCACTTGACCTCGACTCTGTTCGCGGTCTCGCGGATGGTGTTGAGCACGGACTGGAACACTTTGCTCGGGTCAAAGCCGGAGAAGGGATCCTTCTTCTCCTCCTTCTTCTCCTCCTTCTTAGTCTCCGAGGAGGAGGACGATGAAGAGGAGGAAGAGGAGGATGAGGAGGATGATGAAGCTCGCTGCTGCTCCTGCTGCTGGCTGGAGGATGACGACGCGTCGGAGCCGGAGCCGGATCCGGATCCCGCGGCGGACTCCCCCGCGGACGCCGCCGAGGCGTCTCCCTTCATGGCTTTCTGATCGTCCGTTAGGAGCGCGTACTTGCCCTCGAGATCGGATCGCTCGAAGCACGAGCTGGTGTCCACACCCGCGGCGACCAGGGCCTGCTTCATGTCGCCGATGGATACCCTGTCTCCCTTGGACGCGCGCGCGCGGAGCGTCGCGCCGCGGACGCGACGGGACTCGATCGCGAACGCGGGAGCCGATCGACGCGTCGCGACGCGAGATCCAGAAAATCGTGTCGGCGCCGTGAGCCGCCTGGCCCCTGAGGGGTTCGCGCGGGCGGCGGCCGCGCGGGATCGCGGGCCCGTGGTCGCCGAGGCCACGCGGCACGTCGCGATCGTGGCTGAGATCATTCCGTCGTCGCGGATACGCGCGTGTAAAGACGCGTGCGCGGGTGGAAGTGCCGCGGAAGCCCCTCGAAAACTACCCGACGCTTCCCCGCCACCAGATTCTGCGGATATTTTCACGATGGCGATGGCACGGCCTCCACTCTCGTCGACGCGCGACCACCCGCGAAAGGCCACACGGTCTTTGATGTCTCGCGCGTTCATCGTCGCATCCACGAGCGCCGGGCTCGTCGCGCCCGGCCGCGCGCCCGGCCGCGCGCCCCGCGCTCGTCCCCGCGGCCCCGATCCCGTCGCCCTCAAGCCGATCGGCAGGTCCCCAGCCTTCGCTCCGTCGCTGAAGAAAAAAGAAGATGACGTGGGTGGCTCGAAGAACAAGCCCGGCATCGCGAGGCTGTTCGGCGGTGGCAACAGCGACATGAAGGCCAAGGTGGCACAGCTGGAGTACGAGCTCGAGAACGAGCGGGCGCACTCGTCGGAGCTGGGCGGCAAGCTCCGGGCGGCGGAGGGGGAGCTGGCCAAGGTGAAGGACAGTCTGGAGCTGTACAAAGGGCGGTGCAAGACGCAGGAGAAGGAGATCTTCAAGCTCGAGAAGAAGAACGAGGAGACGCAGCGTGGATTCGACACCGGTATGGCGGTGGCCAAGAAGCAGATCAAGTACCTGGAAGAGCTACTCGAGGAGGAGAAGAAGAAGAACCAGTAGTTAGCGAGCTAGCTAGAGACTATGATGAAAACGCTATGTTCTACGGCACTCCTTGCATCTATAGCGCTGACGACCGTGCTCACATATTTGTGACCCACCGCACTCCTTGCATGTAGAGCGCCGACGACCGTGCTCGCAGATTGATCCCCCACCGCACTCCTTGCACTGAGAGCGCTGACGTCCGTGCTCGCATATTCCTGACCCACCGCACTCCTTGCATGTAGAGCGCACACGACCGTGCTCGCAGATTGATGCCCCACCGCACTCCTTGCACCTAGAGCGCTCACGACCGTGCTCGCAGATTCCTGACCCACCGCACTCCTTGTACACAGAGCGCACACGACCGTGCTCACAGATTGATGCCCCACCGCACTCCTTGCACGCATAGCGCCGACGACCGTGCGGACAAGCACTGCACACCTTGCAGTTTGAGCGAGGCTTCACCCCGTGCTCGCACGGCCCCTTTGTGTAAGGAGCTCTCTTCCGCTTCGTCCCCTTCTTCGTAAGACCCAAATCCTTCACATCCTGGATCCCGACCTCGGCGTCGCCATCCTCGATCACAATCCTGACCCTTGGCCTCCAAACCGTCGTCGGACCCATGGCCCCGCACGAAGTGCCAGGGTGGCGAGCAAATTTCGCAAGATACGCTGACGAGGACGCGGAAGGCACGAGATCTTAGACCACAAGATGGTGTCCGCCGTGCACGGCTCCTTGATCGAGACGGACATCCCCTGCAAGGTTTACATCCTCCACATCAACGAGAAGCTCCCACCCGCGGAACGGTTCGTCATCCAGGACCTCGACGAGACCCACTTACTGGTCCAGCCGCACAGACTCGAGTATGTCAAGGCGGAGGTGAAGGCGTGGCAGCAAAAAAACCAGTACACGCCCCCCGCGGATCTCAAGCAGTAGTCGTCCACGATCCGGGTGAGCGACATGGCGGCGACGATGAGGACGATCGCGGCGCCGCACCCGTCGCATCGACCACGGGCGCGTCATCGATCACGCGTCGTCCGCACCAACGCGCTCGAGATCGCCGACGTGGTCCGCGTCGCGACCGACGGCGGGGTCGTTTTGGCGGGATACGTCGCGAGCGACCTCGTGGCGCAGGCGTCGGAGTCGCGGACCGCGACGCGGGACGCGGATGAGTGCCGGTCCGACGACGAGTGCCGGGTACCCGCGGCTCCCCAGGGGCTCGACGTCATACGGCTGAATCGGTACGCGGCGTTCGGGTGGTTCGACGGGTGCATCTCTCACGTCTTCATCCGATGGCTCGATGCGTCGAGCTTGGAGTGGACGAACGACGCGGTTCTCCGGTGTTTCGAGCAGGTGGCCGTGGACATGGCGCTCTTCTCACCGTGCTGGTGCGCGCTCTTCCTCATCTCCATGGAGGCGATGATGATGGACACGCGGCTGCCCCTACGGGCGTCGGTGTCGGCGAGGCTCAAAGGGGAGTTTAACGATCTTTTAGCCGGCAACCTCGCGTTTTGGATCCCCGCCAACGCTGTGGTCTTCGGCGCGGTGCCGGTGGACTACAGGGTGGCGACGTTCAGTGCGATAAACTTCGCGTACACCGTGGCGCTGTCCTTGTGGGCGGAAGGGGAGAAGGAGAAATCGGGAGATGACGTGGAGGAACGTGTGGTGGAGCCGGCGCGGGAGGCGGAGGTTGTCGAGGAGGTTGTGGAGAAGATTTAATTTTAGCTAGCATATCCGTGTTGACAAAGGTATGTTTAATCACCGGTTGCGGATGGGCCGCGAGAACTTCTGCGTCGCGGACATCATCGCCGCCTCCTGCAGCGTCAGTCCGTTCTCCGTCTCCATCCCGTGCACCACGTTCGTCACCGAGTACCTCGCGCTCTCGGGGTTAAATTCAGGGGTCTCGACGAATTGCAAAAACAAATTCGCGATTCGCCTTCGAAGCCCCGTCATCGCCCCCGGGTCCCGCCCGCGGTTCAGCAAGTCCGCCTCCCTATCCGCCAGCTCCACGATCTCACGCGTCAGCCCGCAGTCGAACTCCTTCACCGTCCACTTGACGTGAACCAAGACGTCGAGGCGCTCGTCCGTGGAGACGTCCCTCTTCGTCTCCAATCGAAGCGCGTCGTAAATGTGAGCCAATTCCCTGGCTCGGACGGTGAACGGGGTGTCCACCTCGACGAGCGAGCCGTCTTTACGCTCCCACCGCTTGCTCTGCGACATGTCCTCGAGGGTTCGCTCGACCCGGCGTTCCCTGTTGGCGTTGTTGGCGGCGATGCGGAGCCGACCGATTGTTCGGATGAGCTCCGTTTCTTTCGCGAGGAGCCGCTTCATGGCCACGCGCCGTGCGTCCGTCTCGGGGGGAAACTCGGCGTTGACCACCGCCGTCTCTCGCACGCGCCACTGCTCCAGCTCGGTGTAGAGGAGCTCGAAATCCTGCGATGTTTTGGGCCGGATCCGGCGCTCAATCTCGAACTGCTTCGCTCGCGTCTCAGCCTCTGCCCGCTTAATCTCATCCTCCTCGGCCCGCTTCACGGCGTCGTCGCGTCGGACGCGGAGGACGTTCGCCAGCCGTCTCGCGCGCATACCCCGCACGTACTTCTGCAGCGTGACGGTGTGCCGCTCCTTGATTTCCATGATCTCCGCGTGGGTCATGTACTTCCCGGTCCACACTAAAACGTCCTTACTCTCGTCCATGACCAGATCTTTCCGAGCCATCTGCGTGGACGCCTCCGCCTTGGTCTGCGCCTGCCGTGACCGCCCCTGCATGGTCTGCGTCTCGGTGGTGAACTTGGTCTTCCAAACCCGGGGTTTCGTGGGTATCGTCTGGTTCGACGCGTGGTGATACACGGTGCCGTCGCGGCGATCTCGGAACCCGCCTAGGTACCTCGGCTGGGCGCACCCGCTTGCGTCGATACGAACCGTCACCGTACGCGACGGTTCGCCTTTCCGCCGGCCCTTCACGTGAACCCGGAGGACCTCCGGTAGGCGCGAGGTGGCACCCGAGCTGGCGGCGTCGGCAGCCTCGGCCTCGGCGGCGAGTCTGGCTTCCTCCTCGGCAATTGCGAATTCATGGGCGTCCCTTTGGGCGGCTTCTAAAGCCTCCGCCTGAAGCTCCGCCTCTGTGCGGTACGCCACGACGAGCTCCAGCTCCACCTCGTCGGCACCGCCGACGCCGTAGTCCGCGAGGCACGCGTCGTCCGGCAGCGGCTCGCCCCCGTCGGGCTGCCTCAGGGTCATCGCCTCTACCGGGATCGGGAGTGAGTTCGCGAGGTGCGCCTTGACGGAGCCGAACGGCGTCGTGGCGGCCACCTTGGCGGAGTGCTCGAATCGCTCGGGGAGGACGACGAAGGTGCAGTCGACGAGATCCTCGTCGCCCGCGCCGGCGTCGTGGTGCGACCGTTGAGTCGTCGACGGCTCGGCGCCCGCACTCGCGGGTTCCCCGCGGGAATCCGTACCCTCCTCCGTCTGGGCTGGGGCATCGTCATCCCGTTCGGCGACGGGGGTTTCCTCCGGGGTTTCAACCGGGTGGGTTTCAACCGGGTGGTCGTCCACGGCCGGAGGAGCCTCCACGGCGTTTGGTGCCTCCTCCGTCTCCACGGCGGGCGGCGGCGCGTCTTCCTCGCCCATCTCGCGCCCAATCAAGCAAGTGTGACCCCTCGATTAGGAAAGTTTCGTTTTTGGCTGCCAAATAAACGAGGCACATTTTCGAGGCGAGGCGCATTCGCCATTACAATTGTGTTCATCCTGCATATTTGCCTGTGTGTGCATTTGTGGCAAATACACCCGGATGATGATTGCCCATAGGATTACCAAAACAGGGTGTAGCCTACACCGGGTGTAAATCCGAAAAACCGATGGGAGGCGGAGGAGAGTTCACCGTCTGGCCGTCCTGGCACATCTGCAATCGCGCGCACACGTACTTGCATGTACCATGGCTCACTCTAGCGGCATCGGCGGCGACGTCTTCGACAAGGGCGACTGGTACCACGAGGTCCTCGAGGATGGCCTCGCCATCTCCTACAGGGTGCGTCCCGACCGCCGCCTTCCCGTCACCCGCCGATGACCATCGCTTTTTTCTCACCCTCTCGCCGTCCCCCCGCCGCCGCAGGTTGACGAGGTGCTCCACAAGGGCCAGTCCGAGTTCCAGACCGTGGAGGTGGTCAAGACCAAGCCCTTCGGCCGTCTGCTCATCACCGACGGGCTCATGCAGAGCTCCGAGACGGACGAATACGTCTACCACCAGTCCCTCGTTCACCCCGCGCTCGCCCATCACCCCGAACCCAAGAAGGTGTTCATCGCGGGCGGCGGAGAGGTGCGTTTCGTGATCGCGCAGCATCCCACTCGCGTCCCTTCAGTTCCTCGCATCGAGCGCAGCGGACCTCCACACGCACACGGATCCCTAACACGAAATCCCAATCATCCCCGCAGGGCGCCACCCTCCGCGAGGTGCTGAAGCACCCCAGCGTCGAGGAGTGCATGATGGTGGACATCGGTGAGTGCACCGCCGCGGGTGCCTTTTTTCTGTAACCAAAAGTCCTTCCCAAGCTCATCCCCGTTCCCTCTCCAAACCCCAAACTCACGCGTCGATCACCCCGTTAACCCCCACAGACGGCGAGGTGGTCGAGATGTGCGCGAAGCACACCCCCTTCTACCCCGCGGGCGCCTACGAGAACCCCAAGACGAAGCTCATCATCGGCGACGCCAAAGCCGGTTTAGAAGCTTGCGACGACGCCTCCATCGACGTCATCATCTGCGACCTCTCCGACCCGCTCGACGGCGGCCCGTGCTACCAGCTGTACACCACCTCCTTCTACGACATGTGCAAGACCAAGCTCGCGCCCGGAGGGATCCTTGTGACCCAGTCGGGTTGCGCCGCGGTTCGCGACTGCAAGGCGGTTTTCACCCCGATCAACAACACGCTTAGGAAAGTGTTCCCGAAGGTGTGGGGCTACACCGTGTGCGTGCCCTCCTTCTGCTCCGAGTGGGGTTTCAACATCGCCACGAAGGACGCGGACAGCGTGGACATCTACACCGGGCTCGCCCAGGACGGCGAGCTCGACAAGAGGCTCGCGCGGCGGGGGCTCGGGGATTTGTCCTATTACGACGGCATCACGCACACGCGGATGTTCTCGCTGAACAGGACCGTGAGGGAGGCGTGCGAAAATGAGACGCGCGTGATGACGGTGGAGAACCCGCTGTTCATGTGCTCCACGGACACGCACGCGGGCGTGTTCGAGGCTGAGAAATGACTACCCAGGCGGAGGCGGGGGGTGAAAAAAGTTTTTATTGATCGGCGAGTCGGGCGCGGTCCAGTGAATGGAGCAAAGAACGTCGTCATGAAGCCGGCGTTGCTCGCGTGTCGTTAACGGGACAACTTATTATGGGTTAACGAGCGCGGACCTGGGGCTGGGAATCGGCGCCGCGCGCCGTCGCATCGTATCATATCAGATAGGCAAAGCCACTGTGGCGTATTCCTTCAAAACAATCTAAAAGTGTACATACGACGCCGATCTCTGTCTGCTCACTCCTTCCTCTCGCCGTGGTTCACCACCCGTGCAAGTCGGGTCTATCACCGGCCGGCCAAGTTGTACGCTGCCCCGAGGATTTGCTCCAGATTCGGGTACTCCCCCGAGATTTGCTTATCGCAGAGCTTGATCGACCCTACAATTGCCTCTCTCAGTCGCTCCGCGCCCGAGGCTGCGGGAAGATTCAACATTTCCAGCGCTTGTTCGTACCTCTCCTTACCTTCCTCGATCCTCCCAGCCCTGCACAGCGCCGCGCCCCAGTTGAACCGCGCCTGCACCCGCATGCCCGGCTCAAACTCGGCGCCGTCCAACACCTCGCATATCTCAATCTTCAGACCCGAGAACCGCTCGTCGTCGTGAACCATGCGGTATCTCTCCGCCGCCACCGCTTCAGTTATGTTTTCTCCGGCGCTGTTCGTGCGTACCCTCGTGAAGGCGTCGAGTGCGTCGTACGCCTTCCTCAAGGCTTCCGTCTTGAGTTCCTTGAGCTCATTGGGGTAGCGTTCTTCTTGTCCCTTATCGTCGGGGTCGAGAGCCTTGGCGATGTCCGTCGCTTCCCTCACTCGCGCCAGGTAGGCCTCGTTGAACGTCTCATCTGTTTGGCCCACGTTGATGGGTTTGAGCGCCACCTCCTCGGCATCGCCAACCTTGACCGCGTATCGCCCCCGGTCCGGGTACCACACGACGATCGTACCGGCGACGCCGTTGAGCTCGGGTCTGGCCTTGAGTCCGGACACCGTGACCTCGGCGCCCGGTTCGAGCGCCCCTCCCTCCTGGGCGAGTAAGGACACCGTGCCAGAGAGATCGGAGTTGATCCTGTACCTCTGGTTATCCATGCTGGGGGGCAACATCGTCAGAGACTCTCGGTTGAGCCGTGCTGAGAGGGCGAAATCACCCGGCGCCTTGCGCACGCTGACCAGTATGTTGGCCAGCGTCAGGCGCAGGCCCACGTTCTTCTCCGCGTTGTCATCCGAGAATTTGCCGTCGTGTTGGTTGACGACCTCGATCCCTGCCTCTATGGCCTTAGCAAAGTTATTCCCCTGCAAGCCGTCGATCATGCGTTCAACGACTACATCACGGCGTGAGGGGCGAGGCTGCACCATGGTCGATACGCGGCGTCGATGCGGCGCGCGTCGAGGTATGACCTCAGACGGGAAGATCAGATCATCTCGGAAGTAACAATCACAAAATCGGCAAACGAAGGGACGGGCCACCACAGTGCCGCGCGGGGCGGCGCGGGTTCGACGGGTCCTTGATGGCCGACGAGGAACCCCCGGGCGATGCGATCCACACCAAAGGTCTGTGGAACCGCCGACGCGACCTGCGATGCGTCCGGAATCACCTGGGGATCGAGCCCGACGGCGACCCCGACGTGGAGGTTCGATGCGCCGTGGGCGATCGAGTCATCGCCGTGGGGTACACGCGCGTGCTCCTCGGCGACCACGGCCCGTACCTCGAGCTTGAGCGGCATCACGTGCGATGGGAGAACCTCCGGCTGATGCCCGGCGGCGCCGCGAGGTTCTACGACGAGTACCGCGCCATCGTCGACGGCGAACGCTACGAAGACATCGCCCACGCGCCGCTCGGCACCGGAGGCGGCGGCGTCGGAGCTAAGCTCTACGACCAGATGAAGACCGTGGAGGGGCAGGGGAATCCGCCGAGGGACAGCGCATGGGCCGTGGCCAACAACAGGCCACGCGAGGAGGGCTACGCCGACTACGTCGTCGGCAAGATCTACGTCGGGGCGTACGACGTCGCCGTCAACGATCCAACCGTCGACGATGAAAACGTGAGACGAGCCATGCCGGTCCCGGGCGGCAGCGGGCGCGTCGCGTGGTGGAAACCCGCGACGGGCGTCGGCGCCATCGTCCCCGACGGCATCGTCGGCGCCAGGAACGAGGGTATCCCGGGCGACGGGAAGACGGAGTCGTTATCGAACGACAAGGAGGTCCTCGTCGTCCGCGCCGGAGTCGGACTCGGAGCCGACACTTTAACGCCGGGGGAAGGCGTCTGGTTCGAGTATAGCGCGGTGAACGAAGGCACGGGGCGACCGAACGCCGTGAACGTCACCGGGCCGGGCGGCGAACCCGTGCGACAGCTGTGCCCGGGCGCGGCGAAGGCTGCGGCGGAGGCCGTGGCCGCCGGACGGGCTAAAGCGACGACGGCGGCTCGGCTGAGAGACGGAAGAATGAACGCGTCCGAGGAAGCGGCTTCAAGGGCGCGGGTCGTCCCGTGGGAAGCCAGGGCGGAGGTGGAACGCGACGCCGTCGCGGGCGCGGCGAGACGGATCGCGAGGATCCTACGCGATAACTGCGCGGCGATCGCGGGGCTGGTGCGGATCGAGGGCGCGGGTCAGCGAACCGCGAGGGCGTGCTTCCGCGAGTGGAGGGCACAGACTAGACAAGCCCGGAAAGGTGTCCGGACCGATTCGGGGAAAGGCGCGGCGAGGCCGTCGACCGCGCCCACCGCCGACCCGGGCACCGAGGGTCCCGAGACACGTGTCAACATGACCACCGCGGGACGCGCGAAAGGTCTCCACGTGCCAGTCACGCGGCCGCCCACGCCCAACGGCGAAGGGTCCTCCGCCGACGCCGATAAAAAAACGCCAAAAGCGTTGCCGACTTGGCTCACCGCGATCGCGCGCGGCGCGGTGGTGTGCGAGGTTTCCCACACCCGCACCGCACACGCGCACGCCGCCGCGTGCCAGGCTGCGACGGCGGTGCGGGACCGATGCGGGTTCGAGGCTTTATCGGGTTTGGAAGACGCCGTGAGGCCGGCGCTGGTGGAGCTCACCGTCGACGGCGCCGACTCGCTTCGAGTGGACGAATCAAAGTACGCCGATCCAGCTCTGGAAGCTTCCAGAAGGGTCGACGAGAACCTGCCGGTGTCCGAGTTCGGCGGCGCGCCGCTCGTGCTGGTGCTGCCGCGGAGGGAGGAAGGGAGGGGCGACCCGCGCGTCCCTAGGCTCGCGCTTCGGGCGTCTAAAAGAATCGTCGGGGTGTGCGTGGTTTCCCCGGGGCCCGAGCAGTTGGTACGCGACGTGGTGGCGCTGGCGGGTGCGTGCGCGCTGGGTACCGCGCCGCTGGTCCCGACCGAGCTGTTCGCCGCCGCCGGGCTGAGTATCACGCGCGAGTTCGCCAGGGATAACCCGCCGGCGCAGTGCGTGGCTGTTTTCGAGCGAGCGGGTTGGGGCTGGGCAATTAGGCACGAGGACGCGGCTGGGAGGGACTACTGCTGGAGGTGCGGGGATCGGTCTCACAGGAAGAAGGATTGCGAGCGCGTTCGCG
>Ga0209631_10006930_pt1 | contig 11520 bp, 8 predicted proteins | sample COG_08_FD_184752 | JGI IMG/M metagenome (GOLD analysis project Ga0209631, IMG submission 184752) | Pelagic Microbial community sample from North Sea - COGITO 998_met_08 (SPAdes) (version 2) | ecosystem: Environmental > Aquatic > Marine > Neritic zone/Coastal water | place: Helgoland, sampling... | reverse complement strand
CTGTGTAAAAATTTACCAAAAAAAAATTTTTCTATAACTGTATTATGTTTAAATAAATGTTTTTATAAATCAAAACTAAATGAACTTGGCATTAAGGTCTTTGAAATAAGATCAGATAAAACTTTTTTTGCGATGCCAAAAGTTAAAAAAATAGTTGAAAATTTGATCAAAAAAAAACAAAAAAATATTTTTTTATCAAATATTCACTTTTCTAATGTTTTGTCTGTACTATTTTTAAGATCTTTAAATATCAAAATAGTTCTTGTAGAAAGAACTCCATTTGAAGAATTATTTATTTACTATAATTTTTTAGATTTTATTAAAAAAAATATCATAAAAATATTAATCAAATTTACATTTTATAAGGCTGATTTATGTATTTCGAACTCAAAATACATATCTAAAAAATATAATAAATTTTACAATTTAAAGTTTAAAACAATTCATGCTCCTTCTTTTAAAAAACTATATTTCAATAAACAAAAAAAATTAATTAAAAAAGAAATATGTTTTGGAATAGTCAGTAGATTAAGTAGGGAAAAAAAGATTGAAGATGTAATTCAAGTATTTTCAAAAATTAATAAAAATATAATTTTAAAAATAGTTGGTGATGGTCCTGAAGAGAAGAAATTAAAATACTTAACAAAAAGATTGGGACTAGAAAAAAAAATAAAATTCCTCGGGAGGCATGACCCAGATAAAATTAAATTTACCATGAAGAAATTTGATTATTTTATTAATAGCTCAGATTTTGAAGGATTTCCAAATAGTGTTGTAGAGGCATTGAGTGTAGGAATACCAGTAATAGTAAAACAAAGCCATGGTGGTATAAATGACATGATCAAGAACAAAAACTATGGAATTATTTATAATAATAACTCAGAGTTAAAAACTATCCTATGTAATATAGTAGAAAAAAAATTATCCTTTAAATTAAATAAAAAAGATTTGTTTATTCATCTTAGCAATTTCAATGAAGTAAAAAGTGTTAGTAATTATCAAAAATATTTAGAAAAAATTTAATTATAAATTTTCCAATTACTTTTATACCAAGAACAAGTTTTATTAAGAGCTTTTTTAACATCAAAAAAATCTTTTTTATTTATATAACCTTTTATTTTTTTGTTATTACCATGGGTTTTTTTAACATCTGCCAATTGAAACTTTCTTTTTTTTATATTAGGTTTTATAGAAAAGTTCATATCAATATATTTTAATATTGAAGTAATTTTAATAGGCTTATTAGAACAAATATTAAATACCTGGTGTTGTTTATCTATTTTTTTATTTAGTGTTTTATACATAATCTCACAAACATCCTTAATGTAAGTAAAATCTCTAGTATGGTTGCCAAAGTTATTTAAATAGAAAATTTTTTTCTTATTAAAGATTGACCCTAAGTACTGGTATATAAGCATATCAGGCCTGCCCCATTCGCCAAAAACAGTAAAAAATCTAAATCCAATACATTTTGTATTAGAGTTTTGAAAAAAAGTTTCGACCATTTCTTCATTATTTTTTTTTGTCAACCCGTAAATATTTTTTGGATTTATTTTATTTAACTCGCTTAAAGGAAATTTTTTACTATCTCCATAAACAGAGCTAGAAGAAGCATAAAAAAATTTTTTTATATTATAATTTTTTATATTCTCTAAAAGATTAAAAAAACCAACTATATTGCTATCAATATAAACTCTAGGGTTTTCTAGAGAATACCTAACACCTGCTTGAGCTGCAAAATGAAAAACAGTATTAAAATTTTTTTTAAATATTTTTTCTACTTGATTTTTATCCTTTATGTCAATTTTTGAAAAATTAAAGTTTTTAAATTTTTTTAATTCTTTTAGTCTTTTTTTTTTTATCTTTACTGGATAATAATCATTCAAATTATCGACTCCAAAAATTTTATAATTAGTATTTTTTAAGAGATATTTAGAATAATTATATCCTATAAAACCTACCGCTCCTGTAATCAAAATTTTCATTAATTTTTTGGTTTAAGTCTTTCTGCCCAAAATTTATAATTTTCTTTCTTAAATTTGTAATTCATTTTTAATACACTATTTTATCTGAGGAGCTAAATAAATTTACCATAATGTAATAAAATAAATATATAGGTTAAAAATATGGTGTGTCTACCAATTATTTTATGATCAATATGTTTTAAAACTACTTTAAGCATAATATTCAAACGGATCAATTAAGTTTGATCTATTTCCATTTTTTTTTAATCTTTTATATTGATTTTCAAAGTGAGAATTTTTGGATAAAAATAGAATTATGTCATAACTATTATTGATATCTATTCTATTAAAAACATTATATTTTAATTTTGAGTCTTCGTTTAAAAATGGGTCATATACTTTTACACTTTTCGATTGTTTTTTAAGTGTTTTAAAGATTTTTAAATTTATAGAATTTCTTAAATCTGCTATTCCTGGTTTATAAGATAATCCCATCAACAAGATATTGGAATTTTTAATTTTTTTATTTTTTAATCTTAAGAACTTTTTTATTTCATCAATAACAAATTTATCCATAAGATCATTAGTTTTTCTACCTGATAAAGTTACAATAGTTTTTAAGTTATTTTGTTTAGCTATTGATGCTAAATAATAAGGGTCAACTGGTAAACAATGACCACCAACAAGACCAGGATAAAAATTTAAAAAATTCCATTTCGTTTTTGCTAATTTTAAAACTTCTTTGAAATTTATATTTAATTTTTTACAAATTAATAAAAATTCATTCATTAAAGCTATATTTAAATCCCTTTGAATATTTTCAATAACTTTAGCTGTTTCAGCTGCAGATATATCATTAGAAAAAGCAATTTTTTTACTCACATTTTTGTAAACCATGAGAACTTTTTTTAATATTTTTTTATTCTTTGTATTAATGGAGACAATTTTATTTATATTATCGATAGTATTTATTTTATCACCGGGATTTACTCTTTCTGGACTGTAACCGATATAAAAATCTTTATCATTTTTTAATTTTGTTTTTTTCTCCAAAAATTTTTTATATTTTAATGTTAATCCGGGATAAATTGTTGACTCTAGAAACAATATGTCACCTTTCTTTAATATTTTACTTATCATCTTAATCGCTGAATTTAGATTTCGAAGGTCGGGTGATTTGTTTCTATAAATTGGAGTAGGAACACATAAAATATAAAAGTTACATTTTTTTATATTTTCTAAATTATTCGTAAAATTTATTTTTTTATTCTTGAAATCTATTAAAGAGAATTCTTTATTAGTATCAATTTTATTTTTTAAGCTTTCTATTCTTTTTTTATTTATATCAAAACCAAAACATTCATATCTTTTTGAAATATTAAGAATTAGTGGCAAACCAACATAACCAAGTCCGATGACACAAATTTTTGTTTTAACCATTATATTTTATTTTAAATTTAAAAACTTATACTTATAATTCTGAATTCATTTGTCAAAGTTATAAATTTCTCTTATTTTTTTTTCCTGATTATTTTCTAAGTCTGTTAATTTGCAATCTTTTATCTCATTTAACTTTTTTTCACCTAACAAATAATTTAGATTACCTTTCAGATCTCTACTTTCTGTAAAGTTAGCCATAGTGTGATTTTTTATATTGTCTGAAGTTAGATTTTGGAAATAATTATCTTTACTGTATTCGTTTGATACAAAAAATGCATTATTTCTAAATAAATTAGTACCTAAAAAATAAAAATTTTTTTTTTCCATTAAATCGATTAAAGCCATTAAAGACATTCCAAAACATAAATTTGAATAATGATATTCTTTTCTATTGAAATTTTTAATATTTGGTACGGTAACTTTAAATTTATGCCCAAATATAGGATTAAATTCTATCACTGCTATTTTCGAAAATTTCTTTGGTAATTTATCTAAGACCCAGTAATCAATACCATCTATATCTAAACTAAATAGATCTAAATTTGAAAAAATTTTTTTATTTTCGATAACATCTTTAATATTAGTGCTATCAATATTTTTATTTATGATTTCTAATTCACCTCTCCATAATTTTATATTTTTTTTTACCTTTGTTTCAAAGTTTTCAATACAATCAATTATTGTACCTTTGGGAGAACACCTATCAAAGATAAACCTGGTGTTCGCTTCAGAATAATCACCGACACCAATTTCAAGGAATTTAGGTTTTTCAATATTCAATTTTAATAATAAATAATCTAATATTCCATCCTCACCATTTTGAGAAAAAACTTTAAAATCCAATTCATTTAAACTTTTAATATCTTTATAATTTTTTCTCATATTTAAAATATGAGATTGACCAATCATAAATAACTTGCGGTTTTGATAATCTTTAAAAAAAAAACGATATAAAAAATTTTTTATTTTTTTAATACTAAGCATTATAATTATTTTTTTTTAATAACTCATTATAGGTAATATTTTTTTCAATCTTTCCATTTTTTATATAATTCTTAATTTTTTCTATTACCATTTACAATATTTCATCAATCTTATTTAAAAATTTTTGAAATCTAATATTTCTTGTATAATAAGACCAAAATTCATATAGTCATTTATATATATCTTTAAAATATTTAAAATATTTAATTTAAATAATTGTAAATTTTATTCAAATGATTGCATTAATAAGTAATGACGCTGGTGGAGCTGAGTTTATAGGTAGATATGCTTTAAAACAAAAAGAAGATTTTTGTATAGCCGCTAAAGGTCCTGCAAAAAAAATATTTTTTAAATTATTTAAAAAAAAGAAAATAATTAATGTAAATAAAGCAATTAAAAAAAGTGATTGGGTTCTTTGTTCAACTGGAACATCTAGTAACTATGAAAAAAATGCGATGATAAACGCAAAAAAACAGAAAAAAAAGTTAATTGCATATATCGATCATTGGGTAGAATACAAAAAAAGATTTTTAAAAAATAACAAATTAATTAGACCAGATGAAATATGGGTAAGCGATAAATATGCGTTTTTTGAAGCACAAAAAAATAATTTCAAAAATATAAAGATTAAGGGAAATCCGCTTATTAATGATTTTATTAGATTTAAAAATTTGAATTCATTTAAATCAAAAAAAAATATCCTATTCTTATCTGAGCCTGTGAGTATTGAAGATAGAAAATATTACACTGAATTAAAATGTATTAAATATTTTATAAAAAACTTAGAAAAATTAAAATTCAAATTTAATAAAATTCAAATAAGACCGCATCCATCTGAAAATCTATTGAAATTTTCAAAAATTAAAAAACTTTCATCAAAAATTTTCATATCAAAAAAAAATGATATATATTATGATATTTTATCTAATGACTATATAATTGGAATAAATACTATAGCTTTAGTTTTAGGTTTAATAGCAAATAAGAAAGTCATTAGCTGTATTCCTGGTATAAAAAAATGCAAGTTACCTCACAAAAATATATTAAGCTTTAAAGAATTAATTAATGAAAAAAGATAATAAAATTAAAACAATTTTGATTGGTTTCGGAAGAATAGCGTATGGATATAATATATATAATAAAAAAAATATACTTACTCATTATAAAGCTTTAAAAAATAATAAAAGATTTTCTCTAATTGGAGTAATCGAAAATGACAATATGAGGAGGGAAAAATATTCAAAAAAATTAAAATTAAAGACCTTTAAGAAGTTATCAGAAATAAAAGGGAAATTATTTCCTAAATTCGCAATAATTTCCTCCAATACTAATTCTCATCTGAATTTAATTAAAGATATTTTACAGTATCATCCCTCGATTAAGATTATCCTTTGTGAAAAACCTATGGGTTCAAATTTTCTTAAAGCAAAAAAAATTGTAGATGACTGTAAAAAGAAAAAAGTCAAATTATTTGTGAATTATATGAGAATTTCAGACCCTGGTGTAAATAAAGTAAAAAGAATAATTAAAAAAAAGTTTCATTCTCAAATAAAAGGTACGGTTTTTTATGATGGCAGCACATTGAATCAAGCATCACACCTTATTAATCTTATTCAATTGTGGCTTGGAAAAGTTTTAAATATTAAAAAAATTTTAATAGATAAGAAAGAAAATAAGAACTATGGAAAAAGTTTTTTATTAAAATTTAAAAATGCAAATATAATTTTTATAGGTTTAAATATAAAGAATTTTACCTATGCATCCATTGAATTAATTTCTGCAAGGGGCAGACTGCTATATGAAGAAAGGGGTGAAAAAATATCATTTCAAAAAATTGAAAAAGATAAAATTTTCGGTGAAGATTTAATGCCAAGTAAAAAAAAAATAAACATCAAAAATGATCTAATTAATTACCAGAAAAATGTTTTAAAACAAATTAGTTTCAATGATAATAATCAAAAATATAATTTATGTTCAGGGGTAAAAGCTCTTGAAACTCTAAAAGTTATTGATAAATTAAAATAAAAATATGATCAATAACAAGTTAGCATTATTAAATGGACCAAAGCACATTAAAAAAAGATTCAAAAAATATAAATCAATTGGCATAGAAGAAAAAAAAGCAGCATTAAAAGTATTAAATAAAGGAGTTCTTTCTGATTTCTTGGGTGAAAAAGATATTAAATTTTATGGTGGTGAACAGGTACAAAGATTTGAAAGATATATTGAAAAGTATTTTAATGTAAAACACGCAATTACAACAAATTCTTGGACTTCTGGTTTGGTAGCTGCGGTAGGTGCAATCGGTATTGAACCAGGTGATGAAGTAATTGTCACAACATGGACGATGTGTGCAACCGCAACGGCAATTTTGCATTGGAATGCAATTCCAGTGTTTGCTGATATAAAAGAAGACACCTATACAATAGATCCCAAATCTATAGAAAAAAATATTTCAAAATATACTAAAGCAATAATGGCCGTGGATATATTTGGACATTCAGCAGATATGGATGAAATCAATAAGATAGCAAAAAAATATAAGCTAAAAGTTATATCTGATACTGCTCAAGCTCCGGGAGTATATTATAAAAATTCTTATGCAGGAACTCTTGCTGATATTGGTGGATTTAGCTTAAACTGCCATAAACATATTAATACAGGGGAAGGTGGAATATTAATAACCAACAATGATAAATATGCTGAAAGATTAAGGTTAATTAGAAATCATGCTGAAGCAGTTGTAAGTGATAATATAAATAATTACACACCTAACATGCTTGGTCATAATTTTAGACTTGGCGAAATAGAAAGCGCTATAGGCATTGAACAATTTAAAAAACTTAAATCGAAGGTAAAAAGAAGGCAACAAATTGCGAATTTATTATCCAAAGAATTAAAAAAACTTAAAGGTATTCAAACTCCAATTATTAAAAAAAATTGTTCTCATGCATTTTATATTTATGCAATCAAAATAGATGAAAGTATAATTGGTGTAAAAAAAGATTTGATATTTAAAGCTTTACAGGCTGAAGGAATAGAAAATATTTTAGATAATTATTTTAATTTACATTTGCTACCGATTTTTCAAAAAAAATTTGCTTATGGAACAAAAGGGTTTCCATGGAAATATAGCTTTGTAAAAAGAGAAGTAAGTTATAAAAAAGGTATTTGTCCAACAGCAGAAATGTTAAATAAAAAAAAATTAATCTTATTAGAATTGTGTGTACATGAATATAGTAATAAAGATGTAATGTTAGTAATAGATTGTTTTAAAAAAGTTTGGAAAAATTTAGATAACTTAAAAAAATTCAGTTAGTTTTTTCCATACTATAATTGAGAAAAGGAGTAGATTATTAACTCCATAAATATTTTTTTTAAAAATAATCATTAACTTAAATATGAATAATTCATAAAAAAAGAATTCACGTATTTTGAGTTTTTTGTCAGTCTAAAAGAGCTATTTATATTTTTTCTTACAAAATTATCTAAATTTAAATCATATTTAAGTTCAAGAATTAAGTGGAAGTAATTTTTATTTATATTTTTATCATTTATTTTAGACAACAAAGTGTTCTGAATATTAAAATCAATAGTTGCTCTTATCAAATTATCATTAGATATGTAATACTCTCTATTGTAATTTGTCATTGCTGTAGGACTCAAAATTCCGTTTGAATTTAATTTTTTATTAATCACATTTCTAATCTTGTCTAAATCAGTAAATTTTGAAGGCATCAAATTATTTATTTCATCAATATCCTTTATAATTTTTGTATTCTTAAAACCATTCTTTTTTTTTATTTCTATTTTTGCGTTATGAATTTTGTTTTTAGATCCATACCATCTAATTCTTATTTTTTGCTTAATATTAATACCATCAAGATTATCTTTTACTGATGAAAGTTTTAAATTATCAAAATAAATTGAGTTTACTTTTCTTGCAGGATGTTGCTCTGAGAAAAAAAAATTAGACTTATTAAGTATTAAATTTAACTCTGGTTTACTTATTTTTTTTATATACCATTTTCTTTCATATCTCATAATTTTTTGCTCTTTTAAATTTTGAGTCATATTTTTAGATTTTATCCAAATTTCTTAAAGCATTAATGTCTTTTTCATAAATTATTGTTAAAATTTTTCCTCTTTTAAATTTGATACTATAATCTTTATTATTATAAATTATTTTTGAATTTTTATCCGAAATCCATTTTTTTTCAAAACCATCTATCTCTGGTTCGTTTTTAACAATTATATTTCCATTTTCATATGCAGGTTTTTTATTATAAGCGGCAAAAGGTATATCAACTTCATCAAAACTTACATTTTCAATTTCTACATATGATCCATCTTTGCAGGCTATTCCGACAAACGAATTAGATGCTGAAACGTCTGAAATTAAAATTTCAGATTTTTCTCCTACACTAATTAATTTGTCACCTATAGTATTAAATTCAATATTTTTAATTTCAGCTTTTGATCCTGAAAAATCTATTGCATCATTTCCTATGTTTTCAAACTTAAGATTATTTATGGATCCAACACCAAAATCTATATCTATTGCATCTGAAAAATTTTCACTAAAAAATAAATTATCTATACTAAAATTTGACCTCACTATATTAAGTGCATCTTCTGATGCAATTTTTTCAAAAAATAATTTATTTAATTCAAGATTTGTATTATTAAAATTTAAAGATCCCAGAATTATATAGCCTTGATTTTTTAAATTATTTGCTGAGAAAATTTCCTCTTTAAATGAATTCAAAAATTTTTCATCAACATTTGTAATTGTTGATATCATTTTTCCATTTAGATCAATTGTTTCTGGTTTTAAACCAGTCAAATATTTAAATTTAACATAATTGAAAATAGACTTTTCTTTGGTATCTGAAATAATTAACCCCCCACCAAAATTTTCTTTAATACCAGAAATTTCAACATATTCATCTTTATTTCCTTCAACAAACCAGGGTGATTTAGAAAATATAAATGCATTATTTATAAGAGTAATTTTTTGATTTGGTTTTATATTTACTTTTAAATTTTCTGGAATAAATAAATTTTCATCAATAATTATATTATCATTTTTTAAAGTTAAACTTTTGTTTTTCAGATTAAAAAAATTCTTATAATTCTCTAAGTTATAAATATCTGCATTCGAAAAAAATGAGTTTGTATTATCAATTTCTATATCAAAATTACGATTAGTTACATGATCTAATATACTAAATGATGAACAATTTTTTATATTGGTATTTTTGGGATAATCTAAGTTTGTTGATTTTAAAACATTAAGTTTTTTATTGACTTTAATTTTTTTAACTTCTGTATAGCTTGAATTTATTCTGCATGTAATTTCTTTTATTTCTAAATTAGTATAAGTCTTATAAGGTTTACATTTTAAACATTCATTAAAAAAAATTTTAAAAACAAAATTTTTTCCATCATCAATAACCTGTACTTTACTTTTTAAAGAATTAATTTTATTTTGAATAATTTTAGATCTATGAGTTATATCATCATATTTGAAATAATATAATCCTGGACCAAAATCAAAACCATTAGCAAAGAAAAAAAAATCAGAATATATTTTTGAATTAAACTTTTCTATATTTTTTTTTCTAGACTTGATGAAAGCATCTATATAACTATCAGAACTAATTTTATTTAATTTATCCAAATACAAATTGTAAAAATCTCTATTTAGTTCGTCTTTTTCTTTGTAAAAAAACTTTTCGACCCACCAGATTTTCTCATATTCAATTAGTAAATCATCATTAAATCTATTATTAAATTTGTAATAATTTGGATGAGATCTTTGTCCGTCATTTGCAATCGGTTCAAATAAACCATTAATTGGATTATAATACAATTTAAGAGTTCCTGGACTTAGTGTATGAAATGTGTAGTTTAAATCTATTGCAGCAAAAAGCGAAGCAAATTGTTCTAGATCAAATGTATCTTTTAGTTCTCTTTTTCCGTTTATAAAATCATTAAATTTTTTTGATGCTGAACTAACAATATTTTTATTTTCTGAATTTAACCAATAGTTTTTATTATAAACTTCTAAAACTGGATTATTCTGATCAATTTTAAAATTAGTTGAAAAATTAATCATGTCATCATTAAAACCAAAGATTGGTCCATTACGACGATTATTTCTTTCTATTAATTCTTTTCCGAAAGCTTCTTCAAATACATATAAACCTTGATTTGATCCATTAATTTCTAGATTTATAAAATTATATATTGGTTTAATTAAATCAAAATCTCCAATCATCTCATAGTAAATCCATTCATGAATATAATTTCTTACTCTAGGTTTTTGTAATGAAAATTTTTTAACTCCGAAAATATAATTATCTTTGTCCAATTTAACTCTATAGGAAGAGTTTTTTTTATCCTGAAAATGAATCATTCTTTCACCTTTAAGTCTTATAGATGAATCGGCTCTTTTATTATTATAAATTACTCTTGAATTTACTTCCGGAATTAAATCGCTATCACCTAATGATTTACGTTTAATTGAAAGCTCTCTGTGTTCTTCTAATTTTAATACATCATCAAATTGAATTTCAATATTAATATAATCTAAATTAGAAAAAAAACTTTTTATGATTTTAAAACCAATATTAAAAATATAAATGTATTCTATTCGTCCCGCTTGAGAAACTAAATCAAGATAATATGAAGTTTTTTTTTTAAAAGCTGTAGAAGTAAAAATAAATGAAAAAAATATTGTTACTACTAATAGAGAAACAATAAAATAAGTTAATAAAAATTTGTAAAAAAAAAAACTATTTTTTTTTTTATTATCTTTTTTTAATATTATCATAAAGCCAAGTCATTATTTCTAGCAACTATAACTTTAGAATTTTCAATTTCTTTTTCTATCTTACTTGTGATTTGAATTAATTTTTGAAAATCTTTAACTTTTATTTCAAGATTTATATTTGTTGAATCTTTTTTTCTTGACATTGAAACAAACTCAATTTGGTCAGTAAGATTTTTTAAATTATCAATCATTTTTTCTATTTGATTATCTTTTATAAAATCATCCTTGCTTATCGAAATATTTATAGTCTCAATATTTTCTAATCTAGATTTATTAAACAATTTTGAATAAACA
>Ga0209631_10006929_pt1 | contig 11522 bp, 9 predicted proteins | sample COG_08_FD_184752 | JGI IMG/M metagenome (GOLD analysis project Ga0209631, IMG submission 184752) | Pelagic Microbial community sample from North Sea - COGITO 998_met_08 (SPAdes) (version 2) | ecosystem: Environmental > Aquatic > Marine > Neritic zone/Coastal water | place: Helgoland, sampling... | reverse complement strand
GGATGAGCCGTCAATTGGACTGCATCAAAGAGATAATGACAGACTACTCGGGACCTTAAAGAATTTAAGAGACCAAGGTAATACGGTAATAGTTGTTGAGCATGATGAAGAAGCAATAAGGTCAGCTGATTACGTTTTTGATATCGGGCCAGGTGCTGGCATTCATGGCGGAAGAGTGGTGGCATCTGGAACTCCACGCCAAATTGAAAAAAACAAATCCTCGATTACTGGTCAGTATCTAATTGGAAAAAAGATGATAGAGGTTCCTCAGGTTAGGAGAGCTGGAAATGGTAAGGTTATAAAAGTTATCAACGCATCTGGAAATAATTTAAAAAATGTGTCAGCTGATTTTCCACTAGGACAGTTTATTTGCGTAACTGGAGTATCTGGAGGAGGTAAATCTACGCTAACAATTGAAACTTTGTTTAAAACAGCATCTTTAAGATTAAATGGAGCCCGACAGACGCCAGCGCCTTGTGAAGAAATAAAGGGATTGGAATTCCTTGATAAAATTATTGATATTGATCAGAGGCCTATTGGAAGAACCCCAAGATCAAACCCAGCAACTTACACTGGAGCTTTTACTCCGATAAGAGAGTGGTTTTCAGGGTTACCTGAGGCAATGAGCCGTGGATACAAGCCTGGACGCTTTAGTTTTAATGTTAAAGGTGGCAGATGCGAGGCATGTCAAGGTGATGGATTAATAAAAATCGAAATGCATTTTTTACCAGATGTTTACGTTACTTGTGAAAGTTGCAAGGGGAAAAGATATAACAGAGAGACTCTGGAAGTTTTATTTAAAGGTAAAAATATTGCAGATATATTAGATATGACTGTCGATGAAGCCGAATCGTTTTTCAAAGCTGTCCCTTCTATCCGAGAAAAGATGACAGCCCTAAAGAGGGTTGGTCTCGGCTATATAAAAGTTGGTCAACAGGCAACCACCTTATCTGGTGGAGAAGCACAGAGAGTAAAGTTATCTAAAGAATTGTCTAAACGCGCCACAGGAAGGACCTTATATATCTTAGATGAGCCAACTACTGGATTGCATTTTGAAGACGTTAAAAAATTATTGGAAGTTCTTCATGAACTCGTTAACCAGGGCAACTCGGTGATTGTTATTGAGCACAACCTCGATGTTGTCAAAACCGCTGATCATATTATAGATATTGGCCCTGAGGGAGGAGATGGCGGTGGAGAAATAATTTGTTTTGGCACTCCAGAGCACATAACCAGCTTTAAGACTAGCTATACCGGGCAATATCTTAAGCCCATGCTAAACTAATTAGGTATCGATTGATAGTTAATGTGAGTGCTTACGCTTTTCAAATCTCTTTAGCATTGCAGAGAAATCCTGATCTCCACTATTTTCATCTTCTACAAATTGACGATACAACTCAGTTGCTTTTGCGCCGATAGGTGTGTCAGCATCTGCTAATTTTGCAGCTTGTTGTGATAATTTTAAATCTTTTAACATTAAATGAGCTGAAAAACCTGGGATATAATTATTATCTGATGGGGATTTTGGGCCAACACCAGGTGCGGGGCAGTAAGCATTCATGCTCCAAGAATAGCCAGACGAAGTTGACACCACATCATACATCTTTTCTCTAGATAAGTTTAATTTATCAGCTAATGCAAACGCTTCACATGTAGCAATCATTGTTGCTCCTAAAATCATATTATTACAAATTTTTGCAGACTGTCCACTACCAGATGGGCCACATAGAACTGATTTTTGCCCCATAATATCAAATAGTTCTTTTGCTTTATTGAAGTCACTTTGTTCGCCGCCAACCATAAACGTTAATGTGCCCGCTTCAGCTCCTCCAACGCCTCCTGATACAGGTGCATCTAAAGCGCCAATACCCATATTTTTTGATATAATGGCCACTTCGCGTGAGCTTTCCACATCTACAGTTGAGCAGTCTAGTAATATTGATTTGTCTTTCATGCCTTTTATTGCGTCCGCTGCAACTTTTTTAAGTATTTCCCCACTGGGAAGCATGGTGATGACAATATCTGCATTGTTAACACACTTTGCGATACTGTCACATTTCACCACAGCATCTGGAATTTCTCCAGAAATATCATATCCTGACACTGAGTGAGATCCACTTGCTAAATTTTCTGCCATGGGCTTCCCCATGTTGCCCAAACCAATAAAGCCAATTTTCATGATAATTCCTCTTCGAGATTTAGTTCATTTTCGTTCAATGATTTCAACATAAAATCTATACTTTCAACAGGCACATTGACTGCATCTTTATGTTTCCATTTTGGTTTCTTATCTTTTTCGATTATTTGCGCGCGGATGCCTTCCAGAAAATCTCCGTGTTCAGTTGCTCTAAAAGTAAATCGATATTCAATATTCAAAGCATCACGAATACTATTAGTTCCCTTTAGCAAGTTTATAAGTCTAACCGTACATGCTGCCGATAGGGGGGAAGAACGGTTAAGAGACATTAAACTTTTTTCTGCAAATTCATTTTTTGCACACTTTAGCTCTGAATATATTTCAGTTAGTGAACTCTTCATGAAATATTTTCTTATTAAACTTTTATTTTCTTCCAAACTACTTTTTTGAGTTTTCTCACGGTAATCGATTATTCGTTTCCAATTGCCAGTTTGAATAAGTAATTCTTTTAATTTAGGCCAATCTTTTTTAGGCACGTAAGTGTCCGCAAACCCAGCATAAATTGCATCTGCTGGACCCATTCTTTTGCAAGTTATTCCCAGATAAATTCCAAGACCCTCAGGTGCATTAGATAAAATTAATGATCCACCGACGTCTGGCATTAATCCAATGCCACATTCTGGCATCGCAATTTGACTATCTTCAGCTACTATTCGGTAGTTTGCATGACAACCGATACCGACACCACCCCCCATGGTGAAACCATGTAAAAAACTTATGATTGGCTTAGGGTACTCATGGATTTTTGCATTAACCCTATATTCATCTCTCCAGAATTTTTGACCGAATTTAAAATTTCTTTTTTTCCCTTCTGAATATAAATCAGCGATATCTCCTCCTGAACAAAAAGCTCTTTCACCATTAGCATCAAAGATAATTAAGGAAATAGCAGGGTTATCTCTCCATTTATCAAGAGCTTCTTCTATTTGTAATATCATTTTATATGTTAGTGCATTTAAAGCCTCAGGTCGATTGAGAGTAATCTTGCCAGCTTTGCCCCTGGTTTCTATAATAATGTCTGACATCAATTATTTTCATCGATAAGCGATCGAGATATAATCATACGCATTATTTCATTTGTTCCCTCTAGGATTTGATGTACTCTTAAATCCCTCACTATTTTCTCAATACCGTATTCACTTAAGTAACCATAGCCGCCATGTAACTGCAGACATTCATTCGCAACATTAAATGATACATCAGTCACAAATCTTTTTGCCATAGCGCAATATTTTGTGGTGTCTTTTGCATTATTATCGAGTTTCCAGGCCGACTGTCTAAGGAAAGTACGTGCCGCTTGTATTTCTGTTTCTAAATCCGCTAGGCGGAACTGTAGCGCCTGAAATTGATTAAGTTTTTTTCCAAATGCGTCTCTTTCACCCATATATTTAATTGTACGATTTAATGCAGATTGCGCTCCACCCAATGCTGAAGCCGCAATATTTATTCGCCCACCATCTAAACCATTCATTGCGTAAGTAAAGCCTTCTCCTTCTTCACCTAGGAGATTGTCAAAAGGCACAACACAATCGTCCATTTGGACTTGTGCTGTTGGTTGAGCTCTCCACCCCATTTTTTCTTCTAAAGCGCCAAAACTAAGACCTTTTGACTTATCCTCTACGATAAAAGCTGAAATACCTTTTGGTCCACTTAGGCCAGTTCTTGTCATCACGATATAAGCGTCTGAATATCCTCCTCCTGAAATAAAAGATTTTGTTCCATTTAGGGAATAACCTTCATTTGTTTTTTTTGCCTTTGTTTTTAAGGCAGCGGCATCTGAGCCAGAGCCAGGCTCAGATAAGCAGTATGAGAATATAGTTTCCATTTTGCACAATTTTGGCAGCCATTTTTCTTTTAGCTCTAGAGATCCAAACTTTTCAATCATTCCTCCGCACATGTTATGAATTGTTAAAAAAGAACCAACACTTGGACAGGCCATTGCTAAAGCTTCAAAAATAAGGGTTGCACTGAATCTATCCAGGCCAGACCCACCAAACTCTTCTGATACGTAAATACCACCTAAGCCAAGTTCACCAGCCTTTGCCCATAAATCCTTTGGTATATTGCCTTCTTTTTCCCATGCTAATGCATAAGGAGCTATAAACTCTTGACCAAATTCATATGCCATATCAAAAACAGCGTTATTTTCATCTGTTAACGAAAAATCCATAAATTTTTTCCTTTGATTATCTATGCATCTTTGTGTTCAGTTTACACAGAATTCTCACCATTAATTGACGTTGATCAACTTATCTTATTTGATATTTATGTTTGAGCATAAAAAGTATATTCATGATTTATTCCATTATTGGTATAGAAAATTCTCCACCTTCTTTGATACCAGATGGCCACCTTGAAGTAACAGTTTTGGTCCGAGTGTAGAATTTAAAAGCATCTGGGCCATGTTGATTTAAATCGCCAAACGCAGATTTTTTCCACCCACCAAACGTGTGATAAGCCAGCGGCACTGGGATTGGGACATTGATACCCACCATTCCAATATTAATTCTATTTGCAAAGTCTCGTGCTGTATCTCCATCTCTTGTGAAGATGGCGGTACCGTTTCCATATTCGTGGTCCATCGCTAAGCTTAGAGCTTCCTCATAGGACTGTGCTCGAACAGTTGATAGCACTGGTCCAAATATCTCTTGTTTATAAATATCCATATCTTTTGTCACGTTATCAAAAAGATGGGCTCCAACAAAAAATCCATTTTCGTAACCTTGAAGTCCAAAATTTCGACCATCAACGACAAGTTTGGCACCCTGACTTACTCCAGTTTCGACTAAGTCAGCTATTTTTTGTGCAGCCTGCGAAGTGATCACAGGACCATAATCGACGTCGTTTCCTGATGTGTATGGGCCGACTTTTAATTTCTCCACTCGGGGTGCAAGTTTTTCTATCAGCCGATCTGCGGTATCGTCACCAACTGGTACAGCTACGGAGATAGCCATACATCGCTCACCAGCAGCACCATATCCAGCACCTACTAACGCATCTGCCGCCTGATCCATATCTGCATCGGGCATGATTATCATATGGTTTTTAGCGCCACCAAAACATTGAACACGTTTCCCGTTGGCACAACCTCTTGAGTATATATATTCTGCTATTGGTGTAGAGCCAACAAACCCAATTGATTGGATTGTTTCATTATCTAAAATGGCGTCAACCGCTTCCTTGTCACCATTGACCACTTGTAAAATACCTTTTGGCAATCCTGCTTCTTCTAACAAAGCTGCAAGCATCATGGGTACAGAGGGATCTCTCTCTGATGGCTTCAGTATAAATGCGTTTCCACATGCTATTGCCGGAGCGAACATCCACATAGGTATCATTGCAGGAAAATTAAAAGGCGTTATTCCAGCTGTTACACCAAGTGCTTGCCTCATGGAATACATATCGATTCCTGGACCGGCGCTATCCGTGTATTCGCCTTTTAGTAGCTGTGGTGCTCCAATGCAGTATTCGACTACTTCAAGACCGCGAACTACATCTCCAGCGGCGTCAGGCAGGGTCTTGCCATGTTCACGGCTTAAGCATTCGGCTAATTTATCCATATCTCTATTTAACAAATCTACAAATTTCATTAAGACTCTAGCTCTTCGCTGTGGATTTGTTGCTGCCCAGGCTGGTTGAGCTTTTGCGGCGATTTCGACTGCTTCATTCATCTCATCGACTGTTGCTAGTGAAACTCTTGCTTGTACTTCTCCAGTGGCTGGGTTGAAGACTTCTGATGTCCTACCTGACTTTCCAGCGACAGTTGCCCCATTGATGTGATGTCCAATTTCTTGCATTTGGTTCTTGCTCCTAAAATAAATAAATTTGCTACATAATAGACATGTATACCAATTGATGAAAGCACAAACTTATTTATTTGTTCGTAATGCATTGATAAAGGTTTTTACTTATTTTTGACTATGAACAGTAATTATCAATTGTTAAATATTATATTTTTGGTTAAATGCACATTATAATTATTCAGTGCGATCTTATTACTTCACGTGTATCAAGTCTTAATTGGTTTTAGAAAGGTTGTTAAATGAGAGTTGCTTTGTATCCCGGAACCTTTGACCCAGTCACACTTGGACATATCGATATTTTTCAACGCGCGAGCACTCTGGTTGATAAGCTGGTAATTGGCGTTGCAATAAATAGCGATAAAACTCCTCTCTTTAGCTTTGAGGAGCGCGTTGCAATGGTGGAATCAGAAATTCGTCCTATTGCTGAGAAATTCGGAACTGAAATAGTAACCCATCCATTTGAGAATCTTTTAATTGATTGTGCTCAGGAGGTCGGAGCAAGGATGATAATTCGTGGGTTACGAGCTGTTTCAGATTTTGAATATGAGTATCAGATGGTGGGGATGAATCGTGCTATGAATGATGAGATAGAGACGGTATTTTTAATGTCAGATTTAAAAAACCAGGCTATTGCATCTCGTTTGGTTAAAGAAATTGCCCGGTTGGGTGGTGATATTAGCAAATTTGTAACCAAAGATGTTAAAAACGCTCTGATTAAAAAGATCAGGTAAGGGTTTTACTTATTAGATCCTTGTAATAAGGTGTCGCGAAACAAAATGGAGAATATCGTGACAACAAATACAAATCTTGAAAACACTATAATTATAACTCTAAAATCTGGAGAGGTTCATGTGGAGTTATTATCTGATGTTGCACCTTTGCATTCTGAACGCATGAAAGTGTTAGCACGATCAGGTGCTTATGATAATGTTTGCTTTCATAGAGTTATAGAAGGTTTTATGGCGCAAACAGGTGACGTTTCTAATGGAAATATGGAAAAAGACTTTAACATAAGAATGGCTGGTACTGGTGGTTCAGAGCATCCAAACTTACCAGCAGAATTCTCAAAGCTACCACATTCTCGAGGTACAATTGGCGCAGCCCGTTCACAAAGTCCAGATTCAGCGAACTCTCAATTTTTTATAAACTTTAAAGATAATGATTTTTTGAATGGACAATACACTGTTTATGGCCGTGTGACTAAAGGAATGGAGCTGGTTGATGATATTGCAAGGGGTGAGCCTCCAATGGATCCTGATAGAATGGTTTCAGTAAGAGTAGCTGCTGATGTTGAAGTTAAATGAGATTTTTTTTAATATTAACAACCTTACTAATTTTTAATGTTAGTGCGACAGCGAAAGACATATTAACTATCGAAATTGAGGGGCAAGCTTCGGGAGTTGTTGAGATTTTGTTGTTACCTGATGTTGCTCCAAAGCATGTTGAAAGAATAAAAACACTAGCCGAATCTGGCGCTTACGATAATATTGTTTTCCATAGAGTTATAGAAGGCTTTATGGCTCAGACTGGTGATGTTCAATTTGGGATTAAAGGTTCGCCTGATATCGTTAATGCTGGGCGTGGGAGATCTAAATTGCCAAACTTGCCTGCAGAATTTAGCACTCTGGAATATACTAAAGGGGTTGTGGGGATGGCAAGATCTTCTCAGCCAGATTCTGCAAATTCTCAATTTTTTATTATGTTCAATGATGCTCCGTTCTTGAATGGAAAATACACCATATTTGGTAGAGTGATCTCAGGGCAAAATATTATCGACAGCATTAAACTGGGCACAGGTAATAATGGTGAGGTCAGTAATCCTGATTTTATGTCTAAAGTTTACATTAAAAAAGATAATTAACGTGCTAATGAATTATTATGAGCGTACTATTCTACTTTAACCAAAGAGTGTCTCTTCTTTCCTGCACTTAATTTAAGTTCTTCAACCATATCGATTTTAAAGAATATTTTTGAGGGTTCTTGAATTATGACGTCATTAATTTTTGCCCCTCCCTCTGTTATTAGTCGTTTTGCTTCTTTACCAGAATGGCAGAGCCCTGCACGCACGAATAGTTGGGCAGCAGTAATTCCATTTTCAAGTTCTTTTTTGTTTATAAACATCGTAGGCAATCCATCATTAGAGGAGCCTTCATTAAAAACATTTTGTGCAGTTTTCTCAGCGTCTGAAGCTGCTTTTTTTCCATGAGCTAAAGTTGTAATTTCGGTTGCTAATATCTGTTTTGCGTGATTTATTTCAGATCCTTTTAAGTTTTCTAATTTTTTACACTCTTCGATTGATAATTCAGTAAACAATCTTAAGAATTTTCCAACATCTTCGTCCATAGTATTTCGCCAGAATTGCCAAAACAGATATGGTTCTAGTTTTTCACTATTTAGCCATATGGCGCCATCAGCAGATTTACCCATTTTTGATCCATCAGCTTTTGTAAGTAATGGGGTGGTTAACCCAAATACTTCAGTTTTGTTTATTCGTCTTGTAAGGTCTATTCCATTAACAATGTTTCCCCACTGATCTGAACCTCCCAATTGAAGTGTGCAATCATATCTCTTATTTAGTTCCATGAAGTCATAAGCTTGAAGAAGCATGTAATTAAATTCTAAAAATGTTAAGGGCTGCTCGCGTTCTAATCTGAGTTTGACGCTATCAAATGCTAACATCCTGTTGATAGTAAAATGACGGCCATAATCTCGCAAAAAATCTATATAGTTTAAATTTTCTAACCATTCGGAATTATTTGGTTGAACGGCATCAGTTTTCCCAATCCCGAATTGTAAATATTTGTCAAATACTTTTCTAATACCAACTATATTTTCATTTATCTCGTTTGAACTTAATAGCTGACGGCTTTGATCTTTCCCTGATGGGTCTCCAATTTTTGTTGTTCCTCCTCCCATTAAGGTTATTGGTTTATGGCCAGTCTTTTGCAACCATCTCAAGATCATAATCTGTATCAATGAGCCAACGTGTAAGCTATTAGCAGTTGCATCAAACCCTATATACGCTGAAACAGTCTTTTTACTTAATGCTTGATCAAGTCCCTCAAAATCGGAGCAATCTTGAAGATAACCTCTACTTTGCATAATGTGTAAAAAATCTGATCTAGGCTTATACGTCATATAAGTTTATCACTCTACTATGTTTTAAATCGGTTATAGCGAGTTTTCTGTCTGATGAAAGAACCAATGCATAAAAACTTTCCAATTAACGCCTTGGGATGCATGTGTGGAACTTCATTAGATGGCTTGGATTTAGCAATGATAAGGACTGATGGTAATAAAATTTTTAGTTTTGGTTCGTCCAAATTTACTGAATTTAATAATGAAGAAAGAAAAAAATTAAAATTGGCTTTAGGCAAATGGCCTGGAGAAGAATACACTGCGGAAGCTACTGAAATAATAGAAAAAATTCATATTAAAGAAATTGCTAATTTTGATACAGATTTGGTCGGCTTCCATGGGCAAACTTTGGCGCATGATCCAGAAAATATGAGAACACATCAAGTAGGATCAGGAAAAATTTTAGCGGAGGCTTTAAAGTTACCAATTGTTTGGGATTTTCGAACGTTAGACCTAGTTAATGGTGGCCAGGGCGCTCCGTTAGCACCTTTTTTTCATTTTGCTTGTGCTAAGTTTATTAATGCGACTAAGATTATAGCTTTTTTAAATTTGGGTGGTGTTGGGAACATTACTATTGTTAATCCCGCATGCGATAGGCCAGACGAGGAGGGTGCTCTTCTAGCATTTGATACTGGACCAGCAAATGCACCTATTGATGATATTATGTATGAAAAATTTAAACAAAACTATGATGCTGACGGAAGAGTCGCAGCTGAAGGAAAAGTAGACCAACATATTATTTTAAGATTTTTATCAAATAATTACTTCCGACAACCAGCGCCAAAATCTTTAGATCGCAATTCATTTTCTAATTTTATTGAAGAATTAAATAGCTTATTGCCTAAAGATGCTATTGCTACTGCAACTGCAGCTTGCATTGAGTCTGTCAAAATTAGTTTAAATTCGTTGAGTATTAAGCCGGAACTTTTGTTGGTTTCGGGAGGTGGTCGAAAAAATAAAGTTATCATGGAGGGTTTGAGAAAAAACTTACCAATGAAGGTTTCTAGTATTGATGACTATGGTTTAGACGGAGATATGCTCGAAGCTCAGGCATTTGGTTATCTTGCCGTCAGAGTTTTTCGGGGTTTTAATACATCATCACCTAGCACAACCGGAGTAACTAGAGGTTTATCAGGAGGTAAGATTTCATTTCCAGCATGAGTAGTCATTATCCTACTTAAGTATTGAATTACCTGCATATTTTCCGGCCAGGCCTAAAGACTCTTCAATTCTTATCAATTGATTATATTTTGCCAATCTATCAGATCTGGCGAGCGATCCTGTTTTTATTTGGCCGCAATTAGTTGCAACTGCTAAGTCTGCAATTGTTGAATCTTCAGTTTCGCCCGATCTGTGGGACATAACACAAGTAAATTTATTTTTGTGAGCAAGATTTACTGCATCAATAGTTTCTGTGAGCGTTCCAATTTGGTTTACTTTAACTAATAGGGAGTTAGCAGCTTTTTCATCAATACCTTTGCTCAGTCTTTTAGTGTTTGTCACAAAGAGATCATCACCAACAAGTTGGCATCTTGAGCCAATTTCATGAGTTAACGTTTTCCATCCATTCCAATCATCTTCAGCCATACCATCTTCAATTGAAATAATTGGATAGTCAGAAATAAGTGATTTCAAAAACTCTACTTTTGCATCACTATCAAATACTTGATTTGATCCTGCCATAACATAAAGACCATCTTTATAGTACTCTGTAGCAGCACAATCTAAAGCTAAACAAACGTCTTCACCTGGTTTATACCCAGCTTTCTCAATCGATTTTAGAATATAATCTAAAGCCTCACGAGTAGATTTTAAATTTGGCGCAAACCCACCCTCATCTCCAATACCTGTAGATAAATTATTGTTATTTAATTCATTTTTGAGTGTATGAAAAATTTCTGATCCAACTCGAATAGCTTCTGATATTGAAGACAAATTTATGGGCATAATCATGAATTCTTGTATATCAATTTGATTATTCGCATGCTGGCCACCATTTATGATATTCATCATTGGAACAGGCAGAATGTGTGCTTCAGGGCCACCAATATATTCATATAAGTTTTTTCCAATTGAGGCCGCCGCTGCTTTTGATACTGCCATTGATACGCCAAGTATAGCATTCGCACCTAATCGAGCCTTATTTGGAGTGCCATCCAATTCGCACATCAAAGTATCAACTTTTGATTGATCGAGTGCATTCATTCCAATCAAGTTATTGGATAATTCACCGTTAACGCCAGAAATAGCTTTTTGAACGCCTTTACCAAAAAACTTACTTGATTCATTGTCTCTGAGTTCTACAGCTTCGTGTGCACCAGTTGACGCTCCAGAGGGCACAGCTGCACGCCCGAACGAACCATCTTTTAATCTCACATCAACTT
>Ga0209631_10006928_pt1 | contig 11522 bp, 5 predicted proteins | sample COG_08_FD_184752 | JGI IMG/M metagenome (GOLD analysis project Ga0209631, IMG submission 184752) | Pelagic Microbial community sample from North Sea - COGITO 998_met_08 (SPAdes) (version 2) | ecosystem: Environmental > Aquatic > Marine > Neritic zone/Coastal water | place: Helgoland, sampling... | reverse complement strand
ATTGATTGATTGATTGAGAAATCATCTTCCTGTAATACATTTGCACGCTTTACGAAACAGACACAAACTACACTTTCAAACTCTCTCTCTCTCTCTACTCACCTTCTACGTTTGGATACAAAAACATCCCTTTCACGCCGTCGGCATCGGTCACAAACCCTAACCGTTCATAAAACTCCACCACATCTTTATCCGCGAACAACGTCACGTTCGCCACATCTCTCGCCAACAGCGCGCGTATCGAGTGCGACACAATCGCCTTCCCTAACCCTTGACCTTGATACTCTGGATCGACAATTATATCCCACAAACACGCGTTGAACGCGTGGTCAGACGTCGCTCTGCACGTCGCTATTAATTTTTCTTCTTCCTCTTCTTCTTTATTATTATTATTACTATTGTTACTACTACTACAAACGTACATCTGCGCGACTAAAAACGAATTCTCCAGAGCGATTTTCAGCTTCTCCTCCGGTCGTTTCGGCCACCCAACTTTATCGCACAAATCAGAAACCTCTTGGACGTTTATTTCTCTCGTCGTGGAATACATTATTCTTTTGTTCTTCGATTGGACGATGAGGACGTCTGGTTCAGACGAAGCGTCGTGAGACTCGTTCTTCTTCAACGAGGGAGAAGACGAAGCGCCGCGAGGGGCAAGCCTCGTTGATTTTTTTATCCCCATTATTACCCGACGAGGATGAGGATGAGAACGAGGATGAAGTTGACTCGTTCCGTTTTTACTCAAAGGAATAACACGAGTTCCTTCGCTCCTCATCATCATCATCCTCGTAATCGTCTCGTGCTCTTCTTTGTCTTCTTTGAAACCTTTTGTTGTGTCTGTTTGTTTGTAGCTCAATAAAACTACTCTAAGAATGCTACTCTCACGGTCGGTACTAAGAGAAATGAGTATTAGGTAATGCATAATTTGCATTCACTCTCCTTCCCTCTTTGAGCGTCTCCGCACATTACGTTTAGGGTTTAAATATTTGCAAAAAAAGTTCATTCTTCTTCTCTTTTCGTCTTCTTCTCTTCATTGAAGATTAGAGTAGTCGTGCGAAAAACGAGAGCATTTAGTCGCTTTTCGAGAACTCTCTTTTTTACTCTCTTTCTCTCGAAACAAAACAACGCGCTGTTTGCTCGAACGAACGCTCTTAGTTTCGCTCTTTGCTCTTTAAACTGCGCTGCTTCTTCTTCGTGTTTAAGAAAAAGAAGAGAGAGATGAGCGCATTTCAACAAGAACAACAACGAGGCACCTCTTCTTCTTCTTCTTCTTCTTCGAGTAATCAACAACAAAAACAAAAACAACAACAACCAAAAACTTCGACGACGGAAGAATTACTGAACCACATGCAACTCGCGTTAATCGGTGGTGATGATGGTGGTAATGGCGGTGGTAATGGTGCAATGTCCGCGACGCTTTCCAAGCAAGCGGAAAGCGTCGATTTCAACGATTTCTTCTCATTGAGACGACCGAAAGATGCCGCGAGCGGCTTAAACTCTGGTTTGAAATCCGTGGGGAAAGGCGCGTTAGCTGGAGCAGCGGCGTTGATTGCGGCACCGATTGCCGGCGCTAAAGCGGAAGGTGCGAGTGGGTTTTTCAAAGGTTTAGGCGCCGGATTGGCGGCGGCGGTGGTTTTACCCGTCGTCGGCGCCGGCGTCGGAGTGACGCAAATTTGTCGCGGCGTGGCGAATACGCCCGAGGCGATTATGGCGGCGAATGACGGAAAGAGGTGGAATCGACACACCAGAGAGTGGGTGGATGAAGATTTAGTGCGAGATGGGATTTGGTTGGCGCAATCGACGGACGAGGATATATATGAGCAGGCGAGGAAGAGGGCGATGAGTGAAGGTAGAAGCGGCATCGGGCTCAACGGAGTACTCAACGAGAGCATGGGAGGAGGTAATAGCGATAATAATAGTAATGATAATAATAGAAACGGAGGAGGGAAGCAAGTTAAAGAGACGCAATATTACGAGATTTTGAAAGTTGAAACGACTGCTTCGTCGGCGGAGATTAAGAAATCGTATTACGAACTCGCGAGGAAGTTACATCCGGATAAAAATCCCGACGACCCGGACGCGCACAACAAGTTTCAAAAAGTCGGCGAGGCGTACCAAGTGTTGTCCGATCCAGAGTTGAGGAAAAAATACGATTCAAGAGGGAAAGATGGATTAGGTGATATACCCGTGATAGACGCGTCGGCGTTTTTTGCCGCATTGTTCGGGTCGGACCAGATGGAAATGTTCGTCGGGAAACTGCAAATGGCAGTCATGGCCGAAGGCGGAAGCGATTTGACGAGAGATGAAACGCGGATTTTACAAGACCGAAGAATTGTTCGATTAGCGATTAATTTGGCTGCTATTTTGGATGGGTACGCTACGTCGGCTCGCGCTATGGTCACACCGACTGCGACTTTAACGGCTGATAAGACGAATGAAAAAGAAGAGGAGGAAAAGCTGCGCGAAAAAGCGGCTCTGGAAAAGTTTGAAGCGCAAATGAAACCAATCGCGCAGAGTTTAGCCAACGCTTCTCACGGACCAAAAATGTTGAAACAGATTGGATTCGTGTACGAGAAGCAAGCGGAGCAAGTGTTGACGGATCCCGTGGCTGGTTTTGGGACGTGGGCGGATTTAGGGGTTCGTTCAAACTTTGCCGCCATGGAGCAAAATACAAACAGAACGAAAACACAGTTCAGCGCGATGAAAGCCGCGTTTGGCGCGTTTGGAACGGTGAAGAAAATCGCCGAGGAAGAGGAGGGATACATGAAGGAAGAAGAAGGAAAAGAAAAAGAGGGTGAAATTGAAAAGAGCGCTGGCGAAAGAGACGGGAAAATCGCCGAGAATATCGCTAAAGAGCAAGAAGGGAAGGAAACGAAGAAGAAACCGCCGTTGACAGAGGCTGAAATAATGCAGCGACGCGCGCAGCATCAAAAAGACGTCATGCCGCACATTTTAGAAGCACTTTGGAACGTTTCTGCGCTCGACATTGAATCGACACTTAGATCGGTGTGTGATAAAGTTTGTCACGATAAGAGCGTGAAGAAAGAAGTGAGAAAAAAGCGTTGCGAGGCGTTGTCCGTGTTAGGCAAAGTCTTCCAAACCACCGAGGCGGACGAGGCGCATAGAAATGAAGATATTAATCAACAGTTGGAAAATGCAATGCGCGCGGCATTCACGCCAAAAGAGAATGCAGATGAGGACGATAGTGACTGATTATATATAGTTATCGTTGTGTAAAAATAAGGAATGATGTTTCTCTATCTCAATCACTATTAAGAATTTTCTAGTTTCGCTAACACTCTCAGAGCGTATTTTCGGAGCAATTCGTCCTCGCTCGTGCGCGATTGCTGCAGAGCATTTCGAACCCCTAATTTTATCAGCGCCGATCTGCACTCTTCGTGCGCGCAGAGATTTCCGAGCGAAAAGAGCGCAACATGCGCGGGCGTTTGCTTATCTCCTACACTGCTACTCTTTTTACTGCTACTCTTCTCTGAAGCGTAATCTTTGGCGAGTAAAATTAGCGCCTTGGGCACATCGTTCGCAAGCAAGTCTGCGATGAGAGCATCGCCGTTTCTCGCCAAGTTTCCGAGCGCCGCCGCGGCGTTGCTTCTCGTTTTCCCATCGTTCTCATCTTTTCTTCCAACACCAAAAGTTGACCCGTAATGATTACCTATATTCCTCACGAGTGGGAGAATTGATCGTCGCAAATCATCGTAGAGATAATCGGAGTGAAACCCGGCGTTCCCGATGGCGAAAGCGGCAAACTTTCGAACCAACGCAGAGGGTTCCTCTTTTTCGTCTGCGTTTAAACGATCAATCAGCGCGCCGACCGTCCCATACTTCTTAAATGATGCGTAAAAATAGTCCGAGTGGCGACAAAGGTTACCGAGTGCGTTCGCTGCGCGCGCGCGCACGTTGAAATCATCGTGTCGAAGCAACTTTGTTAAATGAAAAGTTGCGTTTGCCTCGCCAACATTTTCGTACCGACTCTCGTTACTCTTGGCGAGCTGTGAGAGAATCATAGTCCAATCAACAATGGTTGTTGCTTCGTTCGCAAACTCCACTTTAATAGATTTCTGCTTAATGTTCAGCAACGAGGACGCAAACGAAGATTGCGAAAGCGCAAACTCGCTGAGAGACGCCGAGCATCCTTTCGCTTCGATGAACTGGTTGCTGAAGACATCGCCGCCGGTGACGACCAGACGCGAAATTAAACTAATAGCACTCGATAAAGAATGCGCTTCACTGCTGTTACTAGTACTAGCAGTATCAACCGCCGCTGCTTTTTTGTTCTTTTTGCTATTCGCTTTGTTTTTGGTCGTGTTATTTTCTTCTTCCACTTCTTCTACTTCTTCCTCCTCGTTCTCGTTACCGTTCCCGTTATATTTTCTTAACGCGCGCATTTCCAGATCTGTCTTCATCGACTTCACGCACTTCAACAAAGTTCCGAGCACATTTTTTTCCTTCAATACTGTCATGAATTTACGGTTTGCCACGGCGCCAACTTTTTCTGCGTTTGAGCCTTTCGTCGGGATGAACGCCAGCGGTAACCGCAAAACGTTGAGTAAGGAGAAAATCGCAAGATGCTGCGAGGATTTATACTCCTCGATCGCTTTTGAAGACGCGTCGGAGCCTGGGGCCGTCCGAGCTATCGTCGCCACAATCGACGTTGAAAACGAGGAGAAAATCTCCATCGCGTCGCAACAGCTCTCCGCGACGCCAGAGTCGCAAAGAAAATCCGCCGGATGCGCAGTCTCGCAATTTTCCTTCGCCAACGGATGTAACGCGTACGCCACAGCTGCGATACCGTCTGCAACTGGACGTAACTTAGTCATGATTGCACTTTTAGTTTCGAGAGATGATGATAGCGTCACTCCCTTGGACAACTCGGAAGCGCGTGCGACTAATTTAATCAATCTCGTCGAGAAGCGCATCAACGCATCTTTTTCGAGCGCCTTGTCAGCAAAAGCTGTCGACGCCCTCGAACACGCGCCAATGATACGACACCCAGAGAGACTGAGAAATCCACAGTATGTTGAATTTGACGACGCTTTAATGAGTGCTTGGAATGCGCCCATGCGTTCGCCGTATCGAACGAATGAGTCCGCGACGAGTGTAATCGAAACCGGCGCGTAACACGAAGAACATTTCAACAAGGCATCGCAAGCGTCGCCGACAGCCTCGCCTCTTCGTTTGAATATGGCGCGTCGTTTGCGCTCGTCGTTTTCATTTTGAGCATTATTGCACTCTTTGCCACTTTCTCTGTCTTTTTTCTTTTGCGCGCTTTTCGCTTGCTCTTCGAGTAAATCGCGTTCGAGCTGACTAAACGACGATGCTAAATGCGCGATTAAACTTTCGCAAAACGTTGGTTTCGGGAGCTTTGAAAGTGCCATGACGCATTCCTGACCTTCACCGCGCTTTGAGGCGAGATCGATGGCGCGTGTGACGGCGACCCGAGCAAAGTGCTGCGTCTCGAGCTTCGATTGGATCAGACGAAGGCGAAGTTTGTCTTCGTCGTGGCCTGAATCGTCGTTATTTCGACGCAGTTCAAAACTCACCAAACACTCGCTTAAAGCGCGTAAATAGTTTGCCAATCCGACATTACACCACGGGGAAGGGCCCGATCCGCTCGCAAGTAGCGTCGCGACGTTCAAAGCGAGTTGCAACGCTTCCTCGCGTTCGATTTCAAAGGCAACGTACTTTTCCCGCATTTGCGCGTCGTCCTTTGTTTCGTTTACTGGATTCCACATCGCTGCGATGGCCCGCACGGTCCATAACGCGGCGCCGGGAGCATCTCTCGCTAATGCACCACTGGCATCGCCACCTACTTTTGCTAAACTCGCGCTCGAAACGCACACGATATTTCGAAGCGTTCTCAGAGCAGACACCGCATCTACTAAAGAACTCGTCAACTTTGGCATTGGACCATTTGCGTTGCTCGCGTGATTACTCAAACCACTGGAAGACGGCGCGTCGTCGATACCAGGTTCAGTATGCGCAGACGTTCCTCTTTCGCGCTCACTCCCTGGCGATAGAAGCGCGAGAATATTAAATTTTGATCCAGGCGCGCTTCGAGGAGGCTGCAAAGCCGCTAAAATAACTTTAATCGCCGTCCGATCTCGTCGCAAACGCGCGGCGCCATCTTCCGTGCGCGATTTAAGTTCGCATTCAAGTAAAGCCGAGTCTACACCATGCCCGTGCTGACTTTCAATCGCAAGATTAGTATTCGACGCGTGGCGTTGTGGCATCTCACCAGCCGTTGCTGTTCGTGGCGTCGTTCCCGAAACCACTCCGCCGATAAGTGCAGCACCACCAATAGCAGCAGCAGCAGCAGTAGTAGTAGTAGTAGTAGTAGCCGCAGTAACCGCTGTGCCTCGCGTAGTCGACGGCGGTGGTCTTCTCGCCGGTATTTTTGGCGTGCTATAGCCATCCGTCGCTGTTCCTGCGAGCACATCTTCTCTACGAGGTAAACCACCTCGTCTAACTATTGGCATCTTGTTGTTGTTCGTCGTCGTCGTCGTCGTCGTCGTCGTCGTCGTCGTAGCGGCGTTTGTCGTTCTCGTCGCACCTTGCGGCGTGGAAGCTAACGGACGTCTGTTGTGCGTCGCTACTGCCGCCGTCGTCGTTGTCGTCGTCTTTGCTCCCGTAGACAACCGGTTCTCAACCTCCTCCGCTCTTCTTCGTCGTTCCTCTTGATCACCTGCCTCTCTTTCTCCGCGTTGTTGTTGTTGTTGTTGCTGCTGCTGCTGATGTTGTTGCTGTCGTTCGTGTTCGTGTTCGTCATCGTGTTCGTGTTCGTCGTCGTACTCGCTCTTCCTCACAAACGGATGTTCCAACAACGCCGGCCACGACAACCGTTCGCTCGGTCGTTTATTTAGTAATCCTCTCAAAAAGGATTTAAACTCCGCGCTCATATCTTCCGGCCACGTCAAAGGGTCCCGAACAATCTTTTGAATCAAAGTGTAAATGCTATTGGTAAAGAACGGCGGCTTCCCGACGAATAACTCGTACAGAATAACTCCCAGCGACCACAAATCTACGGTGTGATTATACGGCTGCTCTTGCACCAACTCTGGCGCCATGTACAGCGGCGTTCCTTTAATCGATGTCATCACCATAGATTGCGATCGAATCGATCGCGCGAACCCAAAATCGCACAATTTCACCACCTTATTCGCTCCAATCAAAACATTCTGCGGTTTCATATCTCTGTGTATGACTCTATTCGTGTGCAAATAATGCAACGCGGACACCAACTGCCGAGCGATTGCTTTCACCTCTAGCTCTGGCAACGTCCTATCGTCTTCCAATACTTCAAACAACTCGCCTTGCGCGTATTCCATGACCACGCAAAACTCGTGTTCCGTTTCAAACGCGTCTCGCATGGCGATGATGTTCGGATGTTTCAACACTCTCAAAATATCAATCTCTTGTCTTAAACTTCTCAAATCTCGTTCCGTTTTTCCTTTCTTCGCGATGAACTTAATCGCGGACGTTTCACCGGTGAACTTCTTTCTCGCTTTGTACACTTTCCCGAACGATCCTTCGCCGACTAAATCGAGCAAGTTGTATTCGGAGAGACGACCACTGTTGTTGTTGTTGCTTTTTTTCTCGCCGCTCATCATCGCTTTCGTCGACATCGTTTCTCCTCCTCTTTCTTCTTCTTCTTCGTCGGATTGACGACGAAGGAGAAGAGACGACGGGGAGGAGGCCGCAATGAACGCACCACCACCACCACCACCGTTTATAAAATTCTCTCCTCTGTGAGTATTCTCGTCGTCGTACTCATCATCGTCTTCGTCAAAGCGCATTCTCGGTACGTCGTCGGAAAGCGACGATGAGAGAGGGAGGACAGTCCTTTTTGAAGAATTTTGAAAAAAAAAATGAAAAAAAGCTCGCGAAATTTTTTGAAAAAATGCTGCGCAGGATTGAAGAGACGAAGCTTTACTTAGGTGAGTATGTACGCGTTCGCTTTTATTCCTTCACGATGAATGAGCTGTAATAACGTAGCGATAAAAACGCCGCTACAGTGCGGTGTATTTACTACACACGTGTCGTAAAAAATCCCTCTAAATAATGTATTAAAAAAACGAAATCACCGCCGAGGTCGATTCTTTCTCAGAGAACTCTTCTTCGGCTTTCCAATCGAGGAACCGGGCGACGTGCCTTTCTTTCCTCCCTTTCCACCGCCGCCTCTTTTCATGGCAGCTTTTTGACCTCGTCGATCGGCGAGCATGCGCTTATCTACGGACGGTCCACCGGCGTTGCCTTTATGCATTTTCCTCGCCACCACGTGCTTGATTTGCTTTTTGCGGCCGTTGGCGAGTTTATTCGCTTTGGCGTAAATTGCTTCAATTTCTCGAACTTTCGAAACGTCAGGAATATCGTCTTGATCCATGATGGCGCCCGCGCGTTGTCGAGCTTCGCTCATTTTATCCTTGGCGCGTTTTTTCTTTCGCAATTTAGCCTCGGCGACTTTTTTGATCGACCGTTCGTCAACTTTAATGGAGACGCTCGCGAGAGCTTCCTCGTAGTCGCTCTGATCGTAAATCGGTTCCGCTTTCATGAATCTTCGCTCGTCGTCGACAAACCAATCAGGCAAGTCTCTCGGATCGTCCTCAAATGCGTACCGGTTGTACGCGTCTTCGATGATTTCTTCGCGTTGTTTTCTTCGAAGCATTTTTTTGCTAATGGCGAGGATTTCGGCTCGGGCGCCATCCGAGAGTTCGTCGACGTCTGTAGATTCATCGCTATCAGAACCATCAGCGCGTACGCGCTGACGACTTCCTTTCGCGTTTCTTCCCACGCCTCTATCAGATACGTCGTCGTCATCATCATCATCATCATCGTCGTCGTCGTCGTCGTCGTTCTCTCGAGCATCGTCATCGTTTCCTCTGGGAACAATATGTAAATCATCTGCCGCCGCCTCGGCACGCAGCGCTCGTCTTTTACGTCCGACGTCCACATCGTCTGAACCTGAATCGTACGTCGTGTCGTCACCAGTTCCGTTCTTACCACCACTCGTTTTCTTTCGCTTCTTATCGAGTTTATCCTGTTGTTTTTTACTTTTCAGTTCACCTTCCTTGGCAATCTTCGCCGCTTCTTTCGCCTTCTCCAGTTTCCTCGCTCTCGCTTGTTCCCGTAGACTTTCGTAATCGTCTTCGTCTTCATCAACGACGACATCGTCTTTGTCGTTCTTCTTTTGTTTCTTCTTCATCATATTTTTCTCTTCTTTTGCTTCTTCCCTCGTTGTCTTTGTTATTTTCTTTTCCGCCGCCGCCTTGCCGCTCGTCGCTGCGGAGGTTGTTTTTTCAATTTCCGAAAAAAGATCGTTGGAAAACCATCGATCGACGGTTGCCTTTGAGTTTGGTTTCACTTTGCTCGGGTCGAACTCGACGATCAGATTGTTTTTGTTTTTATCCTCCTTCGTTTTTTTCTTCCTGTTCTTCTCTTCGCCTTCTACGTCTTCGTTCTTCTCCCATTCCAACGGCGCGTCGTCGTCTTCCTCGAAACCAGTCTCCTCGCTATCGCTTTCATCGCTCTCATCGACGTCTTCGTCATCATCCGAGCCAAGCTCTCCATCGCCTTCGCCTTCTAACGTCGCCCTCTTATCGCGTCTCATCGCGGATCCTTTCGAGCCTTCTCCAACCGACCGGCCTTTCTTCTTTTGCCTTTCTTTGTACTGTTTGTACAAAGCGTCTAAACTCGAGTCTAGCCGCGACGTGTCGTTTTCCACGTCATTTTCTGCGTCAGAGTCTTCAGAGTCGTATCGGTTTTGTCTTCTGCGAGCCGCGTTCAGTTCCGAGTCAGAGTCTTCGTAATAGTCAGCCGGCACAGACGGAGCGGCTTGGTTTGCGACCGTATCGACATCCTCCTATTTTTTGTTGGTGGGTGAAGAAAATGGTCAGTTTGGCGTAAAACTATATTTACTACCAACAACGCGTCGCGCGCGAGCGACGAAAAAAAGAAAGAAAAAAAGCCTCAGATGGGTAAACGGCATGTTTTTGCATAAGGTTTTCAGTTTACGCGGGTTCTAACGCCGCTCAAGTGAGTAAGCGAGTATCTTCACCGGCTTTTGAATACATACAGAGAGAGAGAGAGAGAGAGAGAGAGACGTTAAGAAAAAAACGAGAGAAATCGAAAGAGACAAAAAACAAACGCTCGCGCGCGGCGGCGATGCGCAATCTAACGCACCTTTGTTTTCAATCGAACCAAAGAGAATAAATCTTCCTCCGCCACGATGGCTTCGCCGTCTCCTTTTAATCCTAACTGCGCGCGTATTCTATCCTTCTGTTTCATTTTAGCCTGCTTTTTCTTTTTCCTTCTCGCCTCCGCGTCCATGTTTCCTTGCAATTCCTCCATTTCGCTCAGCAAGCGCTCGTTTTCGTCCTCGGGCACCGCCGCTTTATTTTCATTATTCTCGTCCTCCTCGTCCTCGTTGGCGTTTGTCGTCGTCCTCGGTTTCACCTTCTTATCCTCCATACCTAACCGTTTCCTCACTTGCAAACGCCACTTCAACAACATCTTAAAATCGCTCTTGTTCAAAACGCCCAAGTCTCGAAAGAGCGTCCGAATTTCCTCGTTCGTCTCCTCGCACGCGTCTAAATCCATAAATCCATCCTTTGGGGGCACCACGTTCGTTCCTTTCTTTCCTTTCCCACCGTCTAAAATAAAACAGTGGTACATCCCTAACATCTCCGCCGGTTTCTCGTTTGTGATAAAATTCTCCGCGTACGTCTCTTTATACAGCGAATGTAACCCGTCCTCGTAGCCGCTTCGATTTCGCTTCGCTTTTTCCACCTTCAAAACGTCCCTGTTCTGCTGTCCTCCTTTGTTACCTTGTCCGCCATCCTCCACGTTCGCGAATAAATACTCCGCCTTTAACAACCTCGGATCAATTTTCGTCGGCGCCAAGTACCCTTTACACACGACGAAAATCTCCGCCGACGAGTCTCTCGACGCCACCGGCTTCGTGCTCTCCACCTTCTTAAACAGCTGCTGAAACGCGTATAACAACGCGTGATACTCTTGCGACCGAAACACTTTCGTCACGAACCAACCGTCTAACGTTAAAAACTCCGTCGCCAATTTCAACGCGTCCAACGTCAGCGCCGCTTGCGAATACGCTTCCTTGGCGTAGTTGCCCCCGACGTTTGGCGCGCCGTCGTGTAACACGCAATCGTACTTCAAACCATCCGGCGTGACCCGTTTAATCGCCGCTCGACAGCTCGGTGTCGTGATATCTTCCACTAAAGTCGTGCATCCGCGTATGGGTTTTATCGAAGCTAAATCGATCCCAACGATGGTCGATTGCATCGGCATGTACTTCTGCGCCACTTGCAGCCACCCGCCTGGAGCTGCGCATAAATCCAAACAAGCCTTCGCGCTGGATAAAAAATCATACTTCCTGTTCAGTTGAACTAACTTAAACGCCGAACGTGCGCGGAATCCTTGCTCTTTCGCTAAGTAATAGAACTTGTCCAGACGATGTTTCCCTTTCGCTTTTTTGCCCATTTTTGTTC
>Ga0209631_10006922_pt1 | contig 11535 bp, 12 predicted proteins | sample COG_08_FD_184752 | JGI IMG/M metagenome (GOLD analysis project Ga0209631, IMG submission 184752) | Pelagic Microbial community sample from North Sea - COGITO 998_met_08 (SPAdes) (version 2) | ecosystem: Environmental > Aquatic > Marine > Neritic zone/Coastal water | place: Helgoland, sampling... | reverse complement strand
AAAATGGAATTTCTTTATTTAAAAAAAATCTTTTAGAAAATAAATAAAACTATAAATCTTTTTTCATCGAATCCATATCGCTTAAGTGATATTTCAATGCTTGGTTTGATAATCTTATTTCTTGCAGAAATAAAAATATTGAAATGATCATACAAATACAACAGGCAGCAAAAATTAATCTAGCTAATTGAAAGCTACCAAGATAAAGCATCAATACAGTTGTCATATTAAATAAAAAGCCAAATGCAGCAAAGCCCATTGTATACTTTAAGAGATTTGTTCTGTTGTTAAGAACATGCAATTGATTTTCCCATTCCGGCGGAGTTCTTTTATCAAAAGTTAGTTGATCATGAAGTTTTCTAATTAGTCCACTTAAAGTATGAAATCTATTGCTATACATAGTCATCATTAAAGGAATTGCTGGAAACATTAATGCTGCAACTGTGTAATCTATATCCATATCGAATCAAATTGATTATGTAGATAGTGTTTGATATTTACAAGTAATATTTCATGCAACATTTTAAGATTTTCATAGAATTGACGAGATTGAATAAACCAATTGGGTTTATGCTTTTATTCTGGCCTTGTTCGTGGGGACTAGCCTATGCACATTCAATAAATCAAGATGCAAATTTATTTATTTATTATTTAATTTTGTTTTTTTTTGGTTCAGTTCTAATGAGAAGTGCAGGATGTATTGTTAATGACATAGTCGACAAAGATTTTGATAAAAAAGTTCAAAGAACAAAAAATAGACCTATTGCTGCTGATAAAATAACTGTCACACGCTCGCTATTTTATGTTTTTATTCTTTGCTTTATGGCATTTTTGATCTTGATCCAATTAAACTCGCTAACAATTATTCTTGGTATGGGTTCAATGTTGTTAGCTTTCTCTTATCCTTTCATGAAAAGAATAACCTACTGGCCTCAATTATTTTTAGGTATTACTTTTAACTGGGGAATCATCATGGGTTGGGTTGCAATAAATAATAATATATCTTCAGAAATTATAGCTTTATATGTATCAGCCATATTTTGGACATTGGGATACGACACAATTTATGGGGCTCAAGATATGTCAGATGATGAAATAATAGGAATAAAATCTACTTCAATCAAATTTAAAGAAAACTTAAAATTTTTTGTAGGCATGTCATATGTTATAGTTATTTTAATACTTGTTTACAACTTTAGTGAAAATTTAAATTTAAATTTTTTTACATTTTTTTTAACAATGTTTGGTTTAAGTCTTTTAGTTCAAGTTATGAAAATTAATAAAAAAAACACTAAAAATTATTTATTACTTTTTAAGATAAATAATTTATCTGGAGCTTTCCTTTTTTCTGCTTTTTTGGTTGATTCAATAAATTTATGAACTTTAAAGAATTAAAAATTATTTTAAGAAAATTGTACTTTGAGTATGTAAAAATTTATTTAAAAAGAATTATTTTATGTTTATTTTTATCGATAACTGTTGCTGGAACATCCTCAGCTATAGCATGGCTTTTAGATCCAGCTGTAAAAAAAATCTTTATAGAGAAAGACCAAACTTTAGCTTGGTTAATACCTCTAGCAATTATTTTAACATTTGGCACAAAAGGACTTTCTCTATATTTTGCAAGATTAAATATTGCAATCGTTGGTCAAAAAATTTCTGGAAAGCTTCAAAAAAAAATCGCTAAATCTATATTGCGATCAGATATTCAAACATTAGACTCCAGACATTCTGGAAAATATATTGCTAATATAATGCACGACTCGGCTCAGGTTCAACATTTAGTTAGCACTGGTGTGCTTAATCTCATGAAAGATAGTTTTTCAGTGATTTTTTTAATATTTTTAATGTTTTATCAAAACTGGAAGCTAGCCTTTTTTGCAATTCTAATGATTCCTTTGGCGGCAGGGTTGGCAAAAAACTTAGGTAAACAAATTGGAAAAGCAACAACACAAGCAAGTCATCTAGCTGGAAGTTTAACAAGTCTTTTGAGTGACATTTTTAAAGGATCAAAAATAATAAGAATTTATCAAAAGGAAAAAGATGAAGAGTTTAATTCTGAAAAAGCTATAGACCGTCTAATTGATAAAAAAATAAAAATCGATAGCATTATGATAAGGGCAACTCCTATAATGGAAACCTTGACTGGTATTATGATTGCTGGTTTTATTTTTTATTCTGGTAAACTTATAAACAGTGGGGAACTTGAGATAAATAATTTTTTTTCTTTTTTGGCCGCGATGATGCTTGCTTATCAACCTATAAGATCTCTTGCCACTTTAAATATGACAGTCTACCAGGGCTCTGCAGCCGCGCAAAGAATTTTTACAGTTATTGATAAAGCAATTTTAATTAAAAATGAAGAAAACCTTCCAGAGCTAATTGTTAAAAATTCTGACATAGAGTTTCAAAACGTAAGTTTTAATTATGAAACTACTTCTGCAAAAGCAATTAATGGTATAAATTTTAAAATTGATGGAAAAAAAATTACTGCATTAGTTGGAAAAAGTGGATCAGGAAAAAGTACGATCATAAATCTTATTCCAAGATTTTATGATCCCCAAGATGGTAAAATATTATTTGATTCTCAAGACATAAGTAAAATTAAACTGGATTCTTTAAGAAGAAATATTTCGCTGGTAAGTCAAGATGTTGTTCTTTTTGATAGCACAATAAAAGAAAATATTATATATGCGAATCCGTCTGCCTCTGAACAGGAGCTAAAACTAGCTTGCAAATACGCTGCTGCTGATGAATTCATAGAGAAACTTCCAAAGCAATACGAAACAATGGTTGGAGAAAATGGAGTAAAATTATCTGGGGGGCAAAAACAAAGGATTTCAATAGCTAGAGCTATATTAAAAAAATCTCCTGTAATTTTATTAGATGAGGCAACTTCAGCTTTAGACAATGAGTCAGAAAAAATTGTTCAGCATGCTATCAATAACTTGATTAAGAATAAAACAACATTAGTGATTGCTCACAGATTATCTACAATACATAATGCTGAAAAAATTCTTGTTATGGAAGAGGGAAAAATAATTGGTACTGGAAATCACGAATATTTAATTAAAAATAATGACAAATATAAATCTTTGTATGAGAGTCAATTAAAATAAGTAAGAATGATATCATTATACAGGTTTTTAACTACAATTTTCTACCCACTGTTTATTATTTTTATTTATTTTAGAAAAATTTTAAAAAAAGAAGACTCTGTAAGATATAAAGAAAAATTTTTATCTTCACACTTTAGGTCAATTAGAAATAAAAACAAAAAGCTTATTTGGTTTCACGCTGCAAGTATAGGCGAATTAAAGAGTATACTTCCAATTATAAATAAATTAAATGACCAAAATGAAAACTTTGAGTTTTTAATTACTACAATCACTCTAAGTTCTTCAAATTTAGCAAAAGAAGAACTTAAGTTAGTTAAAAATTCTTATCATAGATTTTTACCAATAGATGTAAATTTTTTAATAAAAAAATTTTTTAAGGTATGGAGTCCAGATATAATTTTTTTAGTTGACTCTGAAATCTGGCCAAATTTAATTTTAAATTCCCAACAACTGAAAATTCCAATTGGACTTATTAATGCTAGATTAACATCAAATTCTTTGAAGAAATGGATGATGTTTCCTAAAATTGCTAAAAGAATATTTAAGGTCTTTGACTTATTTATATGTTCAGACTCTAAAACTAAAAATTTTTTAGAAAAATTAAATTTAAAAAATGTTTATTTTAAAGGAAATATCAAATTATTTGGTCAAGTTGATGCAAAAAAAATTAAAGATATTAATGAAAACTACTTAATAGAAAAAAAATTTTGGTTTGCAGCAAGCACTCATAAAGATGAAGACATTTTTTGTATTAACACTCACTTAAAGCTAAAAAAAAAATTTCCCAACATTTCCACCATCATTGCACCAAGGCATGTTGAAAGATCTCAAAAAATAAAATCTTTATGTGAAAAATTTAATTTAAATGCACAGGTATTAAATAAAAATGAAGTTATCTTGAATAATAAGGAGATAATAATTGTCAATTATTTTGGTTTTTTACATAATTATTTCAAATATTCAAAAAGTGTTTTTATTGGAAAATCCATGGTTGAGAAATTAAAAAATGAAGGGGGCCAAAATCCTATTGAAGCTGCAAAGTTAAGTTGTAAAATTTACCACGGTCCATATGTTAGTAATTTTGAGGAAATTTATAAAATTTTAGAAGAAAGTAACATTTCCAAGAAAATATATAGCTTTGATGAACTAAGTTCCAATTTAGCAATAGATTTAGAAAATTCACAAAAAAAAAGTAGCGAAATTTCAAACACAATTAGTGGCCTGGGAGAAAAAACTTTAAATGATACAATGCAGCTTATAAATAATTTTTTAGATGATGTTAATTAAACCTAGTTTTTGGGATAAAAAGTTTAGTTTTATTTCTATTTTTTTATTGCCATTATCTTTTACCTTTTTTTTGCTCATTTTTATAAAAAAACTATTAACAAAAGCTAAAAAATTCAAAATACCAGTAATTTGTGTTGGAAATATTTATATTGGCGGAACAGGTAAAACCCCTGTCTGTATTCTCTTGTCTAAAGAGGTCTCTAAGTTGGGAAAAAAACCTGCTTTGTTGAGAAAATATTACAAAAATCACAGTGACGAACATAAACTCATCAAAAATAAATTTAAAAATTTAATATTAAGCAAAGATAGAATTAAAGCCTTAAGAAAATTAGAACAATCCAATTTTGACATGGTGATTCTTGACGATGGACTGCAAGATTACAGTGTAAAAAAAGACTTAAATATAGTTTGTTTTCATAGTAATCAACTTATTGGCAATGGATTCGTTTTGCCTTCTGGTCCATTAAGAGAAAGCCTGAATGCTTTAAAACAGGCTCACATTATTATTATAAATGGAAATAAAGTAAAAAATTTCGAAAAAAAAATACTGAAAATAAATAATAAATTGGAAATTTTTTATTCTTACTATAAGCCAACAAATATAGAACAATTTAAAAACAAAAAATTATTTGCTATAGCAGGAATTGGCAATCCTGAAAATTTTTTTCAATTAATAGAAAAACACGGCTTAAAAATAGAAGAAAAATTAATATTACCAGATCATTATAGATTTTCGAAAAATGAAATTCAAAATATTGTTAAAAAAGCTAAAAGTAATAACTATGAAATCATAATGACTGAAAAAGATTACTTTAAAATTAAAGATTTCAAAATTGATGGTATAAATTATCTAAAGGTCACTCTAAAAATTAAGTCACGCGAAAGACTTCTTGCTAGAATGAAAAAATCATATGATTAAATTAATTAATTATTTTTTTCAAGCTCTTCTAATTTATCTATTTTTTTTTGTAGGAAGAATCTTAGGACTAAGAGTCAGTAGAAAATTTTTTTCTTTTTTCTTTTCTATTATTGGTCCCTTTTTTAAGTCAAATAAAATAATAAAAAACAACTTAAATATTTTTGCTCATAAAGTTCCTAAAATTAATGAAAAAGAAATTATAAATAACATGTGGAAAAATTATGGAATGACTTTTATTGAATATATCTTTTTAGGTCATTTTAAAAAAAGCAACTCTCATATAATTTTAAAGGGTGAGGAAAATTTGTTGCAAATCACACGAGAGAGAAAACCTGTAATATTTATATCAGGCCATTTTGCTAATTTTGAATTAATGTCAATGGAAATAACTAAAAAAAATATTCCTCTTGCCACTATCTATAGGCCTTTAAATAATATTTTTATAAATCCGTTTATGGAATATTTAAGAAAAAAATATGTTTGCCAAAATCAAATAAAAAAGGGAATTAAAGGTGTAAGAGATGCCATTGGATATATTAAAAAAAACCACAGTATTGCCCTTATGATAGATCAAAGAGTGAGTGAAGGTGAAAAAATAAACTTATTTGATAAACTGGCACTTACAACAACCTTGCCGTCACAACTTTCAGCTAAATTTAATCTAGATATAGTTCCAGTTTATATTGAACGAGACAAAAGCAACTTTTTTAAAATTGAGTTTCAGAAAAGAATAAGCTTTAAAGAATTTAAAAATAAATCTGAACTAACCAAAGAATTGAATAAAGTTTTAGAAAAAATGATAATTAAAAATCCAAATCAATGGATCTGGACGCATAACAGATGGAAGTAAATATTATCTTTTTGTACCTTTGTATCTTTCGTTAGCTTCTTTTACCGAAAAATATGCTTCTTGTAAGTCTACATTCCAATAATTTAAATTTTGTAATTGTATTTCTTTTCCAGATATTGCACATAAGATGTAATCTCCATCCTCAACTATTTCAAAATAATTGTGTTTAAAAATAAGTTTAGCTTTTTTTTTACCCATCAATAAATTATACAGTAAATGTTTTAAAATGAATATTGGATTAATAGGCAGTGGTGGAAGAGAACATGCTTTATGCAAAAAAATACATGAGTCTAAATTAGTTAACCATATTTTTTGTCTTCCAGGTAATGCTGGCACATCTGAATTAGCAACCAACATTAATATAGATATTTTAGATTTTAAAAACATTCTTAAATCAATTAAACTTTATAAAATTGATCTAGTGATAGTTGGACCTGAAGAGCCACTTGTAAAAGGTATAGTTGATTTTTTAAAGAAAAACAAAGTAAAGGTTTTTGGCCCAAATAAATACGCCGCAAGATTAGAAGGATCAAAAGCATTTATGAAATTGATTTGTGCTCAAAATAAAATACCTACAGCACAGTTCAAAATTTGTAACAATACTAAACAAGTAAATAAATTTTTAAGAGATTGTTCTTTGCCATTAGTGGTAAAAGCTGATGGTCTAGCAGCAGGCAAAGGGGTAATAATTTGTAAAACAAAAAAAAAGGCAATCAAAACAGCATCAGAAATATTTAGAGGCAAATTCAAATCATCAAAAAAAGTAATTTTAGAAGAATTTTTAGATGGGATTGAAGTAAGTTATTTTGTGATTGTAGATAATAATAATTTTAAATTTTTTGGTACAGCACAGGATCATAAGCAAGTTTATGAAAATGATAAAGGTCCGAATACTGGAGGGATGGGTGCTTATTCTCCAGCTCCTATAATAACAAAATCTTTAGAAAAAAAAATAATATCACAAATAATAAAACCAACTGTGCAAGCCCTTAAAAGGAAAAAGAAATCATATAATGGTTTTTTGTATGCTGGTTTAATGATTAAAAATAACAATCCATATTTAATTGAATATAATATAAGAATGGGAGACCCCGAATGCCAAGTAATTTTGCCTAGATTAAAAACAGATTTAGTAAGTATTTTTAAAAATGCTACCAATAACAAATTAAATAAAACTAAAATACAATGGATAAAAAATAAAAGTATGACGATAGTTTTATGTTCAAAAGGTTATCCAGGCAAATATAAAAAAAATTCAAATATTGGAGATCTTGGAAAAATTAAACTTTCAAAAAAGGAGTATATATACCATGCCGGAACAAAATACAAAGAAGGTCAACTGGTGTCTAATGGTGGCAGAGTATTAAACATTACTTCTACAGGTAAAAAATTAATTAGTATAAGAAAAAAAATTATTTCTATAATTAAAAAAATAAATTGGAAAGGTGGTTTTTATCGAAAAGACATTGGGTGGAAAGTAATAAATAAAAATGAGAATAATTAGCGGGGCATTAAAAGGAAAATCTATAAATTTTTTAAAGAATTCCACTACTAGGCCACTTAAAGATAATGTGCGGGAAAATATTTTCAATATTATAAATCATTCGAATTTAATTAGTATAAATCTCAAAAATTCAAAAGTTTTAGATGCATATTCTGGTGTGGGTTCTTTTGGTGTTGAATGTCTATCAAGAGGAGCGAAACAAGTAACATTCGTAGAAAAAGATCAAAATGCTTCAAAAATCTTAAGGGAAAATTTGATGTTATTGTCCATTACAGAAAGAGCAACGGTTTTCAAAAATACAATTGAAAAATTTTTAGAAGATAAAAAGAAAGAAAAGTATAGTCTATTTTTCTTTGATCCTCCTTTTTCAAATAATACATTTATTCAAAATTTAATTTTTATAAAAAAAAATAGAATGTATGAGTCTAATCACATCATTATTTTACATAGAGAAAGAAAAAGTAATGATAATCTAAAAGATTACATTGATACAATCTTTACAAAACAATATGGAAGATCAAAGATAATTTTTGGATTTTTTACTAAGTAAGCTTTTAGTTAAAATTTTTACTTGTTCTACGGCTGGTTGATTATAAGGATCAATTTTAGCCAAATTACCAATTAATATTGTTTCAAGAATGAAATAAGAAAATAACTCACCAATAACGGACTCGCTTATAGTATTAATTTTGAACTCTCTAAAAGGAATATTTTTATTTTTTAAAGTTTTAATTAATGCGTATCTTTGGGCATTCTTAATAATGTTCAAATTTTTGTTATTAAGGAAATTATTTTCATTTAAAGCTTTATTTTTAAATACTTTTTCTTTGGAATTAACATTAACACTAAAAATATGAAATAATTTATCTTTTGGTCCATCTAAATAAAGTTGCAACAAGCTGTGATGATCTTTAGGAACATTTGAAATAATTGGCATGAAACCTTTTTTATTTTTTCCTAAACTTTCTGCTAATAGTTGTTGATACCAAAAAAGAAATTTTTCTAGTTCTGGCGCATAGTTTAAAAAAATTATATTCTTTATTTTTTTTGAATTTAATAAATTTGTTAATTTAATTGTACTTTCTTTCAAAAATGATTTTTTTTTTCCTTTAAGTGGTTTGAGTATGCTAGATCTTAATTTTTTTATGTTAACTCCCATTAGATGTGCTGGAACAGCACCTACCTCTGATAATACCGAGAATCTTCCACCAATATTTTTTTTATGTTCGATAAAAAATAAATTAAATTTTCTAGAAACTAGATAAAGCTGATTATTTTTTTTTTCTGAAATTATAATAATATTTTTAGAATTTTTTTCTAGAATTTTTAAGCTTAAAACATTTGATAAAGTTTCAATAGTATTCCCGGATTTAGAAATTATAATAAAAAGAATTTTTTTTAAAATTTTTTTTTTTTTAAAACGGGAGTTTTTTTTGGTATTCAAATCATCAAAAAAGTAAAATTTCTTTTTTATTTTTGAACCCAGAAATTTATATATTGCTTCTGATCCTAAAATAGATCCACCCATACCTATAATTGCAATAGATTTAAATTTTTTAAATCTTTTTAAATCATCTACACTAAAGTTAAATTTAAATTTTTGACTTAATATATTAAGAGTTTTGTTTTGATCTAAAATATCAAAGTTTATATTTTCGATAACTTTTGTAAATTTTTTTGATAAATTTTTTTTTAAAGTTTTTTTTATATAATTTTTTTGTATGTTGTTTTTGAAATATAAATCATTCATTTTTACCTAATTTTTTCAATTATACTTTCTTCTAACGACGATGCGGATTTATCGTTTTTTATATTATTTTCATCAACTTTTAAAATTTTTTTTATTTTTTCTTTTTCCTGGCTTAAAGTATTTTTGTCATCTTTGCTATCTGGTATGGGTAATTTTTCAAAATCTGGTGGCAAGATTAGTGGTTCTTTTTTTTTTACTAAAAATTCATCAGTATTAGTAACTTTTTGATTTTTTAAAACTTTTTTTGCATCGCTTAACCCGCTACATGCCGAGGTAAGTATAAGAATTGATATAAAATAATTAATTTTTTTCATTATCTTCTTTTGGTGAACCATAGATAATTAATGCTATTAGTCCAATAGTAATAAATATATCAGCTATATTGAAAGTAAACCAATGAATACTTTTATAATGCAAATCAATAAAATCTGGCACAGCGTTAAATGATATTCTATCATAGAAATTACCTAGTGCTCCTCCAGTTATTATCGAAAAAATTATTTTTTCTATTTTTCTAGAAACTAACGTGAAGTAGAGCAAGACAAAAATTATTAATCCAACAACTACGGTAATCGTATGATAAAAAAAATTAGAAGTAGAGCTCAACAACCCAAAACCTACACCTGTGTTCCAAACTAAATCTAAATTAATATAATTATTTATGTAGTAAGTACTCTCGTTGAAATCGCTAATTATTTTTAATTTCGTTAGCCTATCAAAAAAAAATATGCTTATAATTACAATGACGTAATAGATATTTTCTTTTTTTAAGAAATTTTTTTTTCTTTTCATTTCGCTTATCAAAGAATTCATTTCATATTAAACTTGAACATCTGATGCAATTTTTTTCTAAAATTTTCCAACATCTTGGGCATTTATTGCCTTTTGCTTTATTTACTTCAATTTTTATTTTGTCGTCATCTACTAATACTTTTTCTGCTTTAGAGGTGATTAAATATTCTGCTAAGTCTAAATTTTTTAATAATTCAAATTTGTTTTTGTTTACAGTTAATTTTATTTCTGCTTCTAAACTTGATCCAATTTCTTTACTAGACCTCTTTGCCTCTATTGCTATGTTTGCTTCTTGTTTTATTTTAAATAGCTGCTCCCATTTATCACTCAATTCCATATTTTCCCAAATTTTTGGAACATCTACAAATAAATGTTCATGAATATTTTTTTCTCCTTTATTAATTAGACTGTAAATTTCATCTGATGTAAAAACTAAAATGGGAGCGAACCATTTGAGCAAGGTTTCTAAAATTATATTTAATACAATTACACAATTTTTTCTTTTTTTTGAGTTCAAACTATCGCAATAAAGGACATCTTTTCTTATATCAAAATAAAAAGATGAAAGATCTAATGTGCAAAAATTCAATAGCTCTTTATATAACTTGTGAAAATTGTAGTTTTTTAAATTATCTTTAACAGACTTATCAATATGGTAAATTTTATGTAGTATATATTGCTCCAATTCATCAAATTCTTTTAAATCTATTTTTTCAAGATTTTGTTTTTCAAATTTATCTTGCAAATTTCCAAGCATAAATCTAAATGTATTTCTAATTTTTCTATATGACTCAGCGTGTTGAGTTAAAATACTTTTATCAATTCTTAAATCTTCAGCATAATCAGAAGAGGCCACCCAAACTCTAAGGATATCTGCACCATAATTTTTTAGGATATCCTCTGGAGAAATAACATTGCCAGTTGATTTTGACATCTTCATACCTTTACCGTCCACTACAAAGCCATGTGAAAGAATGCTCTTAAAAGGGGCTTTGCCTCTTGTGCCACAAGATTCTAATAAAGAGGAATGGAACCATCCACGATGTTGATCTGATCCTTCTAAATACATGTCTGCAGGCCATTTTAAGTCTTTTCTTTTTTCCAAAACAAAACTATGCGTTGAACCGCTATCAAACCAAACTTCAACGATATCATTGAGTTTTTCATAATCATTTGGATTGTAATGGTCTCCTAAAAAAACCCCATCTTCATCTGTAAACCAGCAGTCAGATCCTTGTTTTTCATAAATTGTAGCTATCCTTTCTATTACTTTTTGATCCCTTAAAGGTTCTTTTTTTTTTTTATTAATAAATA
>Ga0209631_10006921_pt1 | contig 11536 bp, 8 predicted proteins | sample COG_08_FD_184752 | JGI IMG/M metagenome (GOLD analysis project Ga0209631, IMG submission 184752) | Pelagic Microbial community sample from North Sea - COGITO 998_met_08 (SPAdes) (version 2) | ecosystem: Environmental > Aquatic > Marine > Neritic zone/Coastal water | place: Helgoland, sampling... | reverse complement strand
CGACAAAGTTGCCGCCTCCGATGTTGTCGAAAGCGATGAGGGCATTCGGGCCAACGAAGTGGGTGTCCGCACCCGGATTGTCAGGTAACGATGGGTTTCGGAGCAGTTCGGCTCGATTCCACCAGGTACCGATGCCCAGTACATGACCCATTTCGTGCAGGATCAGACCTTCCAGTTGGCCTTGTGCTTCGACCTGCACAAGGTCTGCCTCGTCGAACTCCATGCGGCCAAACATTGTCTGATTGCTGCCGGCGCCCCGCACGGCACAGGGACCTGCCTGCCCGAGCGTGCCCCCCTGACCATCGATGAAGCCGATGTCGACGAAGATGACCACATCGTCCAAGATCTGATCGAAGGCAGGCTGCCCTTCCATGCAGCGATCTGCCGGAAACGCCATGTCAACACCTGTGTAGTCCACGTCGCCGACATCCGCCACGATGATCTGCGTCCACTTCGCCGCCGCGGCGATGAAGGCGTCCTCCTGACTCTGCGTCCCGTTCTCGACGAAGACGAGTTCAATGTCGTAGGGGATCAGCGCCTCTCCCTCCGTGACGGTGATGGTTCCCCCGGAGAAGGGGGCACCCTCATCAGGGTCCTCCGGGGCCCACGCGTGCACGAGGATGTGATAGGTGCCCTCGGCGAATGGCACCTGACAGCTCTCCACACTGATGGGGCTCGTACTACGGCATCCTGTGTAGTCTTCCCGGAATCCCGGTCGTGCACCCTCCGCTATGTACAGGTCGGCGTCGCCATTCGGTGCATTGAAGGACACCGTGAGTGTGGTCGGCCCGGCAACGTCGACACGGAAGAGAAGCTCCTGGTCGATCTCGGCCGAGAGGCCGGTGACTGGGACACCCACCGTCAGCGATGCCTGGTCGAGCACGTTGATCGTCCGGCTCACAGCGTTGTTCGACTCGAACAGCTCCACCACCGAGTCATCTGGATCCGCGCTGAAGACGAGCTCATTGGACCCCGCGCTCAACGGTCCGATGTCGATCTGAACCTCGGTCGAATCGTTGGCGTCCAGTGAGGCGAGATCAGCGCTGCCCACCTCAGCACCGTTGGCACTCACCAACACCCGAGTCGCGCCACTCGCCAGATCTCCGATGTTCTTGACGGTGGCTGTCGCGGTCACGGTCTCGAGTGTCGACGGCGCCAAGCTGCTCAGCCCGAGTATCCCGACCAGTGTCAGGTCCGGTATCGGCACCTCGGACCGGGCGATCGCTTTGACTGTGAGCGGCTGCCCGGGAGCCGTCACGAGCAGCTCCTGCTCGCCGAACGTCGATCCCAGAGTCCACTCGGTGGTCGCCTCTCCGTTCGCATCGGTATCTACGGCGGCCACCGTAACCGTTCCGTTGCCCGCAGCCGGCGCGAAGGTGATCGCCAATCCGGGAATGCCCGAGCCACCCTGATCCAGCACCCGCACGATGATGGGATCAGCCAGTGTAGAGTCCCGAATGGCCTCCTGGTTATCTCCCTGTGTCGCCACGAATGACGAAATCTGCTGAACTACCTCGACGTTGGCGGTCGCGGACAGACCGAGACCCGTCGCTGTAAGCGTCGAGCTACCAATAGCCAGCGCAGTGATGAGACCATTCGTGCTGACAGAAGCGACTGATGGATCCGATAGCGTCCACTCGATCGGCGTCGGCATTACGATGTCATTCTGATCCACGACGCGGGCAGAGAGCTGCACGGACTGGTTCAGGAACGTCATAATGACGTTGTCGGGCGTAATCGAGAGTGATGTCGGAGTGCGCTCCGCAGGCACGATTGGATCAGTACCGCCACAACCGGCGACAGCGAGCAGCGCAAGAAAACGAAGCGGAGCTGAGGGCAGGCGATGGCGCATCGGATCGATATCTCTGAGGTAAAATGTTTATAAAAGTGGGAGTACACCGGCAGAACTGACCAGTGCCCCTCTATGCTAGGCAGAGGTACACGGGCAGCGCGAGTGCTGCATATTCTTTCATGACGACGACGACCTGTGGGCCCATGTGTGCTCACCCCTCCGAGCGCCGACCGTGATCCTCTGGGTCGATGCCGACGCAACTCCTCGTCCCGTCCGCGAGATCATCTTTCGTGCGTCCCACCGTCTTGAGCTCGAGACGGTGCTGGTGGCGAACCACAGACTGGGCCTGCCCGCCAACAACGACCAAGTGCGCTTCGTTCTGGTTGAGCACGGCTTCGACGTAGCGGATCACTACATCGCGACGAACGCCTCGGCTGGCGACGTCGCCATCACCGCGGACATCCCACTCGCCGCCGAGCTGGTCGATCTGGACGTCCACGTCATCAACCCTCGTGGTGAGGTCTACGACCGCGAGAACATCCGGGAGCGCCTCTCGGTCCGGGACTTCATGGATTCTCTCCGAAGTACCGGCGTCGAGACAGGCGGGCCGCGAGCGTTCGGCAACCCGGAGAAGCAGGCCTTTGCGTCAGCCCTCGACAGAACCTTGACCCGGGCGCTACAACATGCGCGCCGGAAGAGACCCCCTTCGGACAATCAATGATGACTTCACGTCTGCGCCTTGCCCTGCTGCAGCTCCCTGCTCTGATGGTGATCCTTCTCCTCGCCGTCACGGGATGTGGAAGTGTCGACGAATCCGCGACGTCGCAGGCCAGCGGAGGAACGGTACTTTCCTTCCCCGACGATCCCGATCTCTGGCCGTCGATCCGACAGGAACGGATTCGCACCCTGCTGGGTCCGGCGATGGCACGCGCCGGTGTCGAGGCCTGGCTGGTGCTCGCCCGGGAGAACGCCAACGACCCGATCGCAGCCCACATCGGAGCCGAGAACGCTGGAGGCCTCGCGGCATTCCTCTTCTTCGCCGATGCAGAGGGAAACCTCGAGTCGCTCGCAATCTCCCCGGAGACGGAGGCCACCGCACTGTCCGAGGTAACGCCCCTCGACGACGTTCGCTCGATTCGCAGGGGCACAAGCATGTATGCTGCCGCCGCGGAGGAGCTACGCGACAGGAATCCCGCGTCCATCGCGGTGAACAGCAGCACCAGAAACATCGCGGACGGGCTCTCCTTCACGCAGCGAGAGGCACTCGAAAATGCCCTGGGCACGGAGTTGTCCGGCCGCCTCGTCTCGTCGGAGGAGGTCATCATCGAGTGGCTCTCAGTCAAACTCCCTCGCGAGGTCGACATTATGCGACGCGCGGCGGAGCTCACGGAGCAGCTTGAGCTCGAGGCCTATGGCCGGATTGAGCCGGGTGTCACCACCGATGCAGAGGTCGCTCGCTTCCTGAAGCGCCGAATGGCGGAATTGGGTGTCACGGACGGCTGGGCTCCAGACCAGAACCCCAATGTGAACTCAGGTCCGGATCGGGGGCACTCGCACTCCACCGAAAAGGTGATCCAGCCAGGAGACGTTATCCAGACCGATTTCGGCATCGGTGTGCATGGCATGTGGGTCACGGACATCCAGCGCTTCGCCTACGTCCTGCGCCCGGGTGAGACGGAGGCGCCGCCCGTAATGCAAGCCAGGTGGGAGTATGCTCGTGAGGGGAGCCGGGCGGCCAAGGACGTCATGCGTCCGGGTGTCACCGGTTGGGACGTCGATGCCGCTCAGCGCGAGGTACTGGAGCGGTACGAGTCGATCCCGATCATATGGAGCACCGGGCATCCGGTGGGCTACTGGGCTCACGACGTCGGGCCCCGGCTCGGCGGCTCGGCAGGTGGTGCGCGCCCGTCGGGCGACGCCGCTCGAGAACTCCGATCCGGCCAGACCTTCGCGTTCGACGGTTTCTTCGGGTGGACCCGCGATGACGGGACGACCAAGACGATTTCTGTAGAGGAAATGGTGGTCATCACGGAGACCGGCGCGGAGTGGCTGATCGAGCCCCAGGACGAATGGATCCTCATTTCACATTGACGCGATGACCACGTACGAATAAGGTGTTCCGATCCAACAGAATCGCTGCAATGCAGAGACATATTCATGCCTAAGTTCTCGCTCCGCGCCTGCCTGATCACAGCTGCGATCCTCATCGCGCCACCTCTCGAGGCTCAGACCCTCAATATCGGCGGGAGCAGCTCAAACTTCGGTCGGACCTCTTTGTCACCCGGCTTCACTCCCGACCCCTTCCGAGTTTCCATCGTCTCGGGCGGCGCACTGACTGTCTCGTCGTTGGGCCTCACGAGTGGGTGCGTCGGATACGCTACCTCCGATCCCGACTACATTCTGGATCTGACTGGCAATACCAGTTTTCTGGCCATCTACAACGAGGGAGACGGAGACACGGGACTCGTAGTGAATGATCCCAACGGGGCGTGGCACTGCGATGACGATTCTCATTCCGGCACCGATCCTCGTATTTCTCTCTACAATGCGCCGGCCGGCCAGTACGACGTCTGGGTCACCAGCTACAGTTCCGGCGACAACATCAGCGGCACGTTGCATGTGACGGAGTTGGAGTCGAGCGTGGGGGGCTCTCCCCGGTCGACGGGCACACTCAACATTGGCGGAAGTAGCTCCAACTTCGGCCGTACCTCACTCGCGCCAGGCTTCACTCCGGATCCTTTTCAGGTCAGGGTCGTCTCCGGAGGAGGACTCGACGTCTCCGGTATGAACCTCACCTCTGGATGCGTCGGATATGCCACCTCCGCCCCCGACTACATCGTCGATATCACGGGGTCCATGGAGTATCTGGCGATCTACAATGAGGGTCAGGGTGACACCGGTCTGGCGGTCAACGATCCCAATGGGAATTGGTACTGCGACGATGATTCCCACTCAGGTACGAATCCCATGATCTCCCTGATCAAGGCGTCCGCCGGTCAGTACGACATATGGGTCACGAGCTATTCGTCCGGAGAGAGCATCTCGGGGACACTCAATGTGACGGAACGACGCAATCCCTGATCGAGCATCACCGTGTTGGGCAAGGTGAGACGTTCTCCTCCTATTTGGTGATCGACCGGGAGGCGTCAGAACTCGATACTGAAGCCAAACGTCGGAAGAAATCCTGACCCGTCGATGGGGCGAATCCGTTCAGGAAACGCAGGGTCTTCGGTGTACCCGTATCCAACCGCGTTCGCGCGTCCGAGCACGTTCTGCAGATCCATGTAGAACACCGCGTTCCAGGACGAGAAGTCGAGGCGGCGCTCGGCCCGAAGATCCAGACGCGCGTAGCCGGGGGTCCGGACCTCACCGATCCGTGCCCAGTCCGGGACACCGCGTCCCGTGATGGCGTAGGTCTGAGCCGAGGCGGTGAGGTCCCACGGGGTCGTCGCCAGTCCCGACAGGATCCGAAACTTCGATCCGAATTCCCAGGCACCAACCCGATACCCTCCGGTCAGATCCAGCGCATGTCTCCGGTCCCAGGCTGACGGTCTGCGTACCCCGTCCGATCCGGAGAACTCACTCCAGGAGAGTGTGTAGGCGCCGAGGAAGTAGGCGTTGCCGAGCAGCTTCTGCTGGGCAAAGAGTTCGAGACCCCGAGCGCGGCCCGTACCGTCGTCGGTCAGTGCCTCTGCTCCGACAAAACCGTAGTCCCCACCAAGGTTCGACACGGCGACCCGAGGATCGCTCTCCAGGACCGGGACGCGGCTGTACTCTTTCCAGAACGCTTCAGCGGACAGCCTCAACCCGGGATTCACAGTCCAGGACAGTCCAGTCGCGAGCTGTACGTTTCGCTGCTGGCGAAGGTCCAGGTTGGACGGGACATCGTTTTCCTCAACCGACAACGCGATCAGGCTCGGCGTCTGATGATAGAGGCCTCCTCCGGCCTGCGCGGTCACGCCACTGCCAAGCTCGACGAGCACACTTCCTCTAGGCGAGAACTCGAAGCCCTGCTCCAGCGCCGTCACCTCGTCGCCCCGGAGGCCACCTGTCAGCGTGACACGAGACCCGAGCGGAATTGTCCCCTGCACGAACGTGCTCAGCTTGAAGAGCGCAAGGTTCTGGTCCCAGGCCAGATCCTGAGGCAGCGTCCCACCCGGAATCGCGCGCTGAAAGACGCTGGCATCTACGGCCGAACGTACGGCCTCCACCCCTGCCGCCAGCGTCAGCCCGGCGGCGCGGCTGAAGTCTCCCTGCACCGAGAAACGGGTGTCGAGCTCCCGGCTCTCGTTCGTGAGTACCGGAACGTCATCCTCCCCTGGATCTAGGAAGGAGTAGTCGCTCGCCGACTGGCTCAGCGTAGTGGTGACGTAGCCTCCCTCGACAAGCCGGCGCCAGCTGGCGCCTGTGGTGAAGCTTCGCTGGTCATTGTCGATGACCCTGGAGGCGATCTCGAAATTCTCGAAATCGTCCCCGGGATCTGGCGGGACGATGCCGAAGTTGTCGAGCGCACCGATCCCCACGAGTACGAGGCGATCCCGTTCTGAGAGCTGGGATTCAAGCCGGAACTGAGCGTCCCAGTAGTCGGGTCGAATGGGCAGGCCCAGAGCCTCGAACAGGAACTGCAGGTAGGATCGTCGGACACTGAAAAGCCAGTTCGCGTTTTCGCCTGCCGGCCCGTCGAGGGTGAGCCCTGCTTCCGTCGCGCCAAGCGTGACGTCCCCCTGGACACCCTCCGGAGAACCTGGACGGTTTTCGATGCTCAGAACGGAGCTAAGGGCGTCTCCGTAGCGAACCGGGAATGCACCGGCGAAGAACTCCGTCTCCCGGATGAAGTCCACGTTCACGAGCCCGAGCGCACCTCCGGATGCGCCCTGCGTCGCGAAGTGGTTGATCTGCGGAATTCGGATCCCATCGAGATAGTAGGCGTTCTCTCCCGGTCCACCGCCACGCACAAGCAGGTCGTTGCGGTTATCGACGCCGCCCAGAACTCCGGGCAGCGAGAGGAGGGTGCGAGAGACGTCTTGAAGTCCTCCCGGCGTGCGGCGCAGCTCTTCGTTGGACAGGAGCTGAGTCGACACCGGAGACGCGTCACGAACCCGAAACGCCGGCGCGCCTACGACCAGTCCTTCGAGCTCGATCGCTCCGGGCTCGAGCCTGAACTCGACGTACGTGGAGCGGCTAGACTGCAGAGTCACGGCGGCCTGCAGCTCGGATCTGTAGCCAAGCGCATCTACGCGCACAGACACCCGACCCACGTCGGCGTTTGAGATCAGGAAGGCGCCTGACGCATCAGTCAGCGACTGCGCGCCCGTCTCCACAATCGTCACGGTAGCGGCCTGAATCGACCGCAGGCCCGAAGCGTCGAGCACCCGCCCTCGCAAGACCGCATTCTGGGCCGACAAGGGCGCGACGAGGAGGAGCAAGGAGGTCACGAACGAGAATCTCCGGATCATGCTCATGGTCGCACCGCAGCCCCGCGCACCCTCTAACCTCGTGACCTTCAAAGCTCACCTGACGCGAGTCGTCGATGAACGTCGGCAGCGCGCTCCAGGATCACCCGCTTCTTCTCCGGATCTCTTTTCATCCAGCCCCGTGTGATCATCGCCATGCGATGGTTCGACATCCATCGGTCCTCGTGCCTGTCGATGAACGACCAGTAGAGGCTGTTCATGGGACATGCGTTCGGACCGTCCACCGACTTCACGTCGTATACGCATTCAGCGCAGTAGTCGCTCATCCGATCGACGTATTTTCCGCTCGCCGCATACGGTTTGGACGTGAACGACCCGAGGTCCGCGAATTGGCTCATGCCCATGACATTGGGCGTGACCACCCAGTCGAGCGCATCGACGAAGGTCGCGAGAAACCAGTCGTTAAGCTCGCGAGGGTCGATGCCGGCGATCAGGGCAAAGTTCCCGAGCACCATGAGGCGCTGGATGTGGTGTGCGTGGCCGGTGCGCACCACTTGATCGACGCTCTGGCCCACGCAACGCATCTGCGTCTGCCCTGACCAGTAGAAGTCCGGGAGAGGACGTTCGGCCTCGAGGCCGTTCTCCACACGGAGTTCCGGCATACGGGTCCGATAGACATGCCGAATGAACTCCCGCCACCCGAGAATCTGGCGGATGAAGCCCTCGATCGACGCGAGCGGAACACCGCTTGCCGGGTCGGCTGCCTGCTGGAGGGCGCGCTCACACACCTCTCGCGGGTGCAGGAGACCGAGGTTGAGAGGAACGCTGAGCAGACTGTGGTACAAGACGTCTTCACCGTCGACCATCGCGTCTTCGTAGGGTCCGAATTCGGCGAGACGATGCTCCAGAAAGTCGTCCAGCGCCTGCAGGGCGTCGCCGCGGGTTACGGGCCACACAAAGTGCTCGGCAGACCCGAAGTGATCCGGCCACCTCGTGCACACGTCATCGAGAACCTCTTGCGTCAAGTCGTCAGGCGGGAACGTCTGCAACCCCGGAAAACGGTGTCCCTTCTCCGGCGTCTGTCGGTTGTCAGCGTCGTAGTTCCACTTCCCACCGGCCGGCTTACCCTCGACCATCAGCCAGCCCCGTGCGGCGCGCATGGAACGGTAGAAGTACTCGAGTCGGAGAGAGTTGCGTCCCTCGGCCCACGCGTCGAACTCGTTGTCCGTCGTCAGCCAGAGTTCGTTCTCGACAATGTCGACGTACCCTCCGGCGCGTTGCGCTGCATCCACGAGCTCGTCACCCACGCCCCAATCGGTGGGGGCCATGACGTCGATTCGTGCACCCTCATGCTGACTCAGATAGGTAGAGATCCCATCGCTGAAGTCGGCAGCCTCCAGGTAGGCCACCTCGAACCCTCGCTCGACAAGCGACCGAGCGAAGTGCCGCATGGCCGAAAACACCAGAGCAAGTTTCTGCTTGTGGTGCGGGAGAGCCGTCGCAATCGATCGTGCCTCGATCATGAGGACCCGGGTCTCACCGGGCTCGGCTCGGGCCATCGGACCGACCTGCTCCGTCAGCTGGTCCCCGAGAACAAGGACGTGCCGGGGCGTACTCAAAGGTCTTCTGTGCTGGGAGAAACGGGATCAGTGGAGCGAGAAACCCGGGGTGAACTTCTGCTGACATCTCGGCGAAGCCATCCTGAGCCCCGACGAATCCGCACCGAACCTCGAGCTGTGGAGGGGTCCACCCGGCGTCCCTGTTGAGCGAACTCGACAATGTCTTCGGCCGCCAGCCGACGAGCAGCGCTACGGGCTGCCTCCAAACGTGATCGCCACCCCTCGGGCCACAGTGTACGCGCAACTTCAGACGGGCAGATTGAGTCCGTCGCGCCTCGGTGCTCGAGCAAGTCCACAATTTCGCTCTCTAGTGCCCGGTCGACCCGGGTCACCCTCATTCGACGACACCGAGCGCTGCAGTACCGCACCTCATTCCATACGGCGGCCCACCGTTTCCTAGGTTCCATTCGACGACCGCAACGGGCGCACGAGCGTTCATCGGTCATGGACACAGGCGACGGGCCTCAAGCGGAGGCGACCAGTGCGACCGCGATCGGCACACGCGCGACCCAGGCGAACGTCCGAATCCAGTTGGTGCGCACGAGTCGACGGTGTGCGTCGCAATCGAAGCCGCGCATGAGGCGGCCGTGGGCAGGGGCCTGAAACACGGCCGTCGAGGTCCAGATTACGGCGAGCATGAGAAGGCCGGACAGCGCCATCGCACGAATGTCCTGACTCGACGCACTGGCGAAGATCCATATTGCCGAGGCTAACTCCGCCATCATGGGTGGAATCACGACCCAGCCGGTTCGGGCCGTGTGCGCCTGCTCGTAAGGCACGAACGAATCTTCCCCCACGAGCGCCATGAGCGGATAGTGCACCACCTGAACGAACACGATCAGGCCCGCCATGAAGGCAGTGGCGATCAGGTGGAATACCAGAATGGTCATCCGAGCTGGGCTATGAGCACCACCGTCGACATTGCGAGCATGAGCAAGGCTGGCACGGACTTCATCAACGGGTCTCGGACCTTGATATGAGCTCCGACAGCGCCCGCCATGAGGACCGCGATCCCTGCAGCGGCCGCGACAGCGAGAACGGGGTACACGATCCCGATGAGCAGAAGAGCGGCAAGGGCGAGCTTCGTTCCGCCGACCAGGCGTCGAACCGTGTCTGAAAGTCCATAACGCGCGAACTCTTCCGCGATATTGGCAGAGCCGTCGGGCCGGAATCCTGTGGCGCGATCGCGTCGAATGATCCAGACATTCACGATGCCCAGAGCAATCACGATTTGAAGAAGCATAGCGATGTTGGACATGGCCTACGCTCGGCTGGAATGTGCACTGGATTTCACATTGAACAATAGTTAAACAAGTAACTAGACATGATGCAAGTTCATGCCCAGCTTACCCCTCATGCTTGAACGAGAAATGAACACATGAGACACGGGAATGTCCCAGAGCGAGTTGATCTTCTCGTGATCGGTGCAGGCCTCTCTGGCCTGACATGCGCTCGTCGAGCGCATGAGGAAGGCCTCGACGTGCTGGTCCTGGATGCGGCTGACGCGGTTGGAGGGCGAATCCGAACGGATGTCATCGATGGATTCCGGCTCGATCGAGGATTCCAGGTACTTCTCACCGCGTACGATGAGTTGCACACCCAGGTCGACCTCGACAGCCTCGATCTCAAGCCGTTCACACCTGGCAGCACAATATGGAACGGGCGCTCACTCGAGACTCTCGGTGACCCATTTCGGGTCCCGTCGTCTGCACTGGCTTCGGCACGCGCACGGGTCGGCTCACTCGACGACAAGCTGAGGGTCGCACGGCTGCGGCGCCGCTTGCTGGCCAGCCCGGCTGAGGCCGCGTTCGAAGGGCCCGAGCGCTCGACGCTACAAGAGCTGCGCTCAGAGGGTTTCTCCGACGCGTTCATAGACCAGTTCTTCCGACCCTTTCTCGGGGGTGTATTCCTCGAGCGAGAGCTCGAAACGAGCTCGAGCCTCTTCCGCTACTACTTCCGCTGCTTTGCGGCCGGCGACGCCGCTGTGCCGGCCGAGGGTATGCAACGTCTCCCCGAAGCTATGGCGGAGCCGCTGCAGGGACGTATTCTGCTCGATACGTCGGCCCGAACGATCTCGGATGGTCAGGTCACCTTGGACGACGGATCTACGATCGCGGCCGGGCAAATCGTGCTGGCAGTGGACGCCAATGCCGCAGCCAAGCTCGGCGGATGTGCAGCGCCCGCCTTCAAGCCAACCATCACCTCCTACTATGCGGCGCCGTCCGCTCCGGTCGCCGAGGCGCTTCTCGTACTTGATGGCGAGGGCTCAGGTCCTGTAAATCACGTCGGCGTCATGAGCAATGTCTCTTCGGCGTATGCGCCAGCTGGACAGCACCTCATCGCTGTCTCGGGCGTCGGCGAGGCAGCCGAGGACGCGGCCACCTTCCCGAATCAGGCAAAGGCTCAACTGACCCGCTGGTTCGGACCCGAAGTGGAGCGTTGGGACCACATCAAGACCTATCAGATCCGTCACGCGCTTCCCCAGCACCCAGCAGGCTTCGCGGAGCACCGTCCCCCTCGACGTGCCACGAACGGAGCCTGGCTCGCCGGCGACTACACCGACTTTGGCGCCATTCAGGGCGCGCTCCGGTCGGGGCGGACAATCGCCGAATCACTCATACAGAACGCCACGGAGATCCCCGATGAGCGCTGACAAGACTACCATCATCTTCGGCGCCTACGGTGGCGTCGGCTCGGCCCTGTCCCGTCGG
>Ga0209631_10006920_pt1 | contig 11540 bp, 12 predicted proteins | sample COG_08_FD_184752 | JGI IMG/M metagenome (GOLD analysis project Ga0209631, IMG submission 184752) | Pelagic Microbial community sample from North Sea - COGITO 998_met_08 (SPAdes) (version 2) | ecosystem: Environmental > Aquatic > Marine > Neritic zone/Coastal water | place: Helgoland, sampling... | reverse complement strand
GCGCGGTACGGTATTTGATGGCTGTCTGCTTGTTTGTGGTGCGTTTGATGACGACGGGTTTGCCGGAGAAAAGAGTGGATATCTTTTCGGGGCTGGCTTTAAGCATTTTGGCGAGATGGGCTTTGACCGATATGATCTGGAAGCCATCAATAATTTGCCCGTTGAAGACAATCGCATAGGATACTGACTGTTGCTGTGACATAAGCCGTGATGACCCTCTTTGTTGGCCAATGGTAAAGCAGGCGATTCCTGAATCATAGTGCTAGCGCCGTGGTTTCAATCAGTAGCAGCTGATTGGTAAATGCAGCGCACATATTCGCATACGAAAGGAAACGTATTGATGTTGAGGCGTTCGATAAGGTCTATCGAGACATGATCGTGACCTATTTAAATCAAACGATAATCGGCTTGAGAAATGCTGAAAAGGCTTCGACCGTATCGTCTGTTCTGTCGGGACCGGCGAGGTGACCCGTAAAAACATGCTCAGCGTTGTCGCTATTTTGCCTGATAGGTATGTGTGATTTCGTTGCTGCGCCCCAGCGTTCAAAGGCACTTTCGGCGGCGCTGGCATTAACCGTTGGATCATTTTTCATACACATCATCGCCAAGGGTGTTTGGATGCTACCGAGGTCTGTTCCCCGAGCCCAATCGACAACTTTTTGCATTTCGATGACCGCAAGTGTCGAGTAGCTGCTTGTCCAGACCTTTGCGTGAACCGGTGATTCAGGCTCCCAGCTATGGTTTCGACCTAGCAGCAAGTGGACCCAGTAAGGCGATAACGGCCAGGTTAATAAAAAGCCGAAAGGGTTTTTGATTTTGAAGTTTGGAGACATCAACAGTACCGCGGTGACTTTTTTTGCGACGCCCAGCTGCTTTAGTAGCCAGACAGTGAGGGGCGCCCCCGTTGAGGTTGCGACAATAACAACCTCGTCTCCCAAATATTCGGCGACCTTCCACGCATCGACCATACTCTGAAGCCACGATTCGGCGCTAGTGACCATGCCAGCAGAACCAACGCCGTGTCCTGCGAGACGTGCGTGAAAAACATTGGCATCGTAGTGGCCTGCGATCTCGGAGGTCACAGGTGCAGTTTCCTGTCGACTAGCCGAAAATCCGTGAACATACAGGAAGCATACGCTGGTTTTGATGGGTGCCGTGCTGTCAGCAAACTCAATCATTGCTTCAGCGCCATCGACAATATCGAGGGTGTTGGACTCTGAATGTTTGACCCATTGTTCAAGTTCAGTCAGCGATAGGTTATCTGGAACAGTCGATGCGGGTGCTGTTGACTGAAGCCTCGGCCTTTTTACGATGAGCACAATCAGCAAGAGAACAAGAAATACAGCAAAGATAGAGTAAAACACGCAAAAGGGGCCAACGGTAAAAGTGTCCTCTGATATTATTCGGAATTATTGCGAATAACAATTGGGGTATGTGCCCAGCTTTGACGGCGAGCGCTACATTCCCCTTCAACAATCTATATAATCATCGCATGCTCCAAGTAAACCAACTTACCTGCGAACGAGAACAGCGTGTTCTGTTCGAGAATGTCAGCTTTTCCGTTCAGAGTGGCGAACTCCTGCGGGTTGAAGGGGGTAATGGCACGGGTAAAACAACCCTGTTAAGAATTCTCTGTGGGCTATATGAAGATCATGAGGGTGAGGTGACTTGGGAGACAGCGCAATATCCTCTATATGTGGGTCACAAACCGGGTGTCAAAGATCAGCTAACAGCCTTCGAAAACCTGACTTGGCTGTGCCAGCTAAGCGGTCGTTCGCACAGCCATCAAGCACTGATGGAGGCGCTTGAGCGGGTCAATCTGCGCGGGTTCGAAGGTGTGCCCTGTGGTTCCATGTCTGAAGGACAGCGTAAGCGCGTCAATCTGGCACGGCTGTTTTTACCGCTACCCGATGCATTGATACTCGATGAGCCTTTCAGTGCGATTGACGTTGCGGGTGTTGGGCGGCTTGAAAACCGAATGAGGGAACACCTGGATAACGGTGGCGTTATCATATTGACTAGTCACCAGACGGTAAATCTTGATGCTAGGGTGCTTACATTAAGTCTGGGAGTGGGGTCTTGAAGCTGCTGTGGGCGACTATCCGGCGAGATCTTGTGGTCATGGCCAGAAATCCAGCAGATATGATGAATCCGCTGGTTTTTTTCGTGATTGTAATCAGTTTGTTTCCGCTCGGCATTACCCCTTCGCAAGACGTGCTCAGTGAGATTGCACCGGGTGTGATTTGGGTCGCCGCATTGCTCGCAACTTTGCTTTCTATGGAAATGATGTTTAAGAGCGATTTTGACGACGGCTCGCTTGAGCAGATGACGCTCTCAGCCGAACCGCTTTATCTCATAGTCACTGGAAAAATAATCAGTCACTGGATAGTGTCTGGTCTGCCATTGACGTTGTTGAGCCCATTGCTCGGCGTGATGCTGTTTGTGAATGAGTCAGGCTTAATCGCACTGATCATATCGCTATGCATCGCGACACCAATACTGAGTTTACTGGGCGCAATTGGCGCCAGCCTCACGGTCGGTCTAAAGAAGGGTGGGGTGTTGATTTCTATTCTGATTTTGCCGCTGTACGTCCCGGTTTTAATACTCTCGACTGCGATGGTTCACACGGGTGTATCCGATGGAAATTATCAGGGACACATGCTCTGGCTGGGCGCGATATTGATGTTGTCTCTTGGTTTTGCGCCTCTCGCGACTTGCGCCGGCATCAGGATATCCCTTAGTCAGTGAGCGACAGCACAAATCCGACGGAGGGGTGTCATATTTGTGTTTATGATGGCGTTCTGAATCGAAAAATCGATGTCTTTCTGATAGACTTTCGTACTGTCGCCAACGGATGGTTTAACTATCTATTGGACTCGTACGTTTAAGGTTTTGTATGTGGCAATGGTTCCATAAACTGGGTTCTCCCAGATATTTCTTTGATCTCAGCGGAAAATGGCTGCCCTGGATAGGTGTAAGCGCGCTGCTGCTCCTTTGTTTAGGTATGGTGTGGGGACTTGCCTTCGCTCCAGAGGACTACCAGCAGGGAAATAGCTATAGAATCATGTATGTACACGTGCCTGCGGCAATACTTGCTCAATCAAGTTACCTGATGATGGCGAGTGCGGCTGTTGTATTTCTTGTTTGGAAGATCAAATTAGCGGACATTGCGATGCAATGCGCGGCCCCTATCGGCGCCACCGTTACCTTTATCGCCCTCGTAACCGGTGCAATCTGGGGCAAGCCAACCTGGGGAACCTATTGGGTCTGGGATGCTAGGCTGACATCGACCCTGGTGCTGTTCTTTTTATTTATAGGTGTGATTGCACTGCGTTCCGCCATGGAATCAAGAGAAGCTGCAGGGCGTGCGGCGGCTGTGCTGGCAGTGGTTGGTGTCATTAATCTGCCGATCATCAAATTCTCGGTAAACTGGTGGTTTACCTTGCATCAACCGGCGTCATTTTCCTTGACTGAAAAGCCGGCAATGCCAGCGGAAATGTGGTTGCCGCTGCTGGTCATGGTGATTGGATATTATCTTTTCTTTTTCACCGCCTGGATGTTGAGAATGCGTGCCGAGATATTACAGCGGGAATCCAGAACCCAGTGGGTGAAAGATTGGGTGATGGCGCCGTGAGTTTCGATAACTTCACCGATTTTTTTACGATGGGTGGGCACGGCGTTTTTGTCTGGAGCTGCTATGGCATTGTGATCGCTGCTTTGTTAGTGAATGTCTTTCAACCCATTCAAGCAACGAGAAAATTTCGCATTGCGCAACAAGACGCAATAAGACAGCAAAGTCAGCAATCTAGTCGTGCAGAAGAAAGCCCCCCAAGCGCGACAACTTTAACTGAAAGCCGGTAATGCATGAGTATCAGGCAGCATATGAATAAAGGAAGCGAACCATGAAATTTGGCAAGATGAAAACCCACAGAAGAAACCGGCTAATGATCGTTGGTGCACTGTTATTGAGTGTTGGTGGGTTTGTGGCTTTTGCTCTCTTGGCGCTCGACGAAAATATGAACTTGTTCTACTCACCCGAGCAGATTGCCCAAGGAGAAGCACCGGAAGACACGCTGATTCGTGCCGGCGGCATGGTGCTGGCTGACAGCGTTGCGCGATCAGAAACCGATCTTACGGTAACTTTTGTGATTGGCGATATGAAAGCGTCAGAGGTAACAGTTCAATACGAAGGAATTTTGCCTGATTTGTTCCGTGAGGGGCAGGGTGTTATCGCCCGGGGCAAGTTGAATGATCGAGGTGTATTTGTTGCAGAAGAAGTTCTTGCAAAGCACGATGAGCAGTACATGCCGCCAGAAGTCGCTGAAGTACTGGCCGATGCGCACGAAGAAAAGCCTGCCTTCGATTCCACCTTATAAGTTGTTGTTTTATTGATCAGGAGTAGAGATTTGTGATTGCCGAGTTGGGTCATTTTAGTTTGATTCTGGCGCTAGGTATGTGCGTAGCGCTAGCCATTATTCCCACCGTGGGGATAGTGCAAAAAAACACGCAGTTGATGAATATTTCAAATTCGCTTGCGGCCGGCTTTTTTGTGTTTGTTGCTATCAGCTTTTTCTGTCTTGGCTATGCATTTTGGAGCGATGATTTTTCCGTGCAATATGTTGCGCTGAATTCAAACTCGGCACTCCCAGTTCAATACAAAATATCTGCTATTTGGGGTGGGCATGAAGGTTCTTTCTTATTGTGGACATTGGTTATGTCTGGTTGGACTTTTGCCGTTGGGGCGCTTAGCGGTGGATTGACACTCGATATGCGTGCCCGAGTGTTGGCGGTGATGGGTGCGCTTTCTATCGGCTTTGTGCTTTTTATACTACTCACGTCTAATCCCTTCGACCGCACCTTGCCGGTCTATCCCGCCGACGGTAATGACCTCAACCCACTGTTGCAGGATTTTGGCCTCATCGTCCATCCGCCGATGCTCTATATGGGGTACGTCGGTTTCGCGGTGCCTTTCGCTTTTGCTATCGCGACCCTGACCACTGGAAATCTGGATTCAGCCTGGGCCCGATGGTCTCGTCCTTGGACGAATGCAGCGTGGGCATTTCTTACGCTCGGTATCACCTTGGGATCATGGTGGGCCTATTACGAACTTGGCTGGGGTGGTTGGTGGTTCTGGGATGCGGTTGAAAACGCGTCGTTTATGCCCTGGCTAGTAGGTACGGCATTGGTGCACTCGTTGGCAGCGACCGAAAAGCGTGGTGTGTTTAAAAGCTGGACGGTGTTACTCGCCATTTTTGCATTTTCCCTCAGCCTTTTGGGCGCATTTCTTGTGAGGTCCGGCGTGCTGACATCGGTGCATGCTTTTGCGGTTGATCCAGAACGTGGCATGTATATCCTGACCTATCTAGTGCTAATTATCGGAAGTTCCCTCACGCTCTACGCCTTTAAAGCGTCAGGCGTTAAGAGTGATGCAGATTTTGAGTGGGGCTCCAGGGAAAGTATGTTGTTAGTCAACAATTTGCTGCTGGTGGTTTCCGCGGCGATTGTGTTGCTTGGCACCTTGTATCCATTGGTTTATGAAACGCTATATGATGGTAAAAAAATATCCATTGGTCCTCCTTACTTCAACACACTTTTTGTCCCTGTTGTCATGCTGCTGTTTACTTTTATGGTCTTCAGTCCTCTGTCCAGGTGGAAAAAGACTCCAGTTCAGGAGTTTAAGAAACAATGGGTTGGTCTGGTTGCAAGCTTCTTTGTTATGTTGTGTTTGGTCTTAGCGCTGGCCAAGGAATTTTCTTTTGTGGTCCTGCTCGTCAATACCGTCGCTTTATGGATAATCGTTAGTCTCGGTAAAGATCTCATGGCTAAAGTGGCGAACAAAGCAGACAAAGTCGCTGCGCTGTTCAAACAGACTATGTCCTACTATGGCATGATTCTTGGTCACCTTGGCATTGCCGTTAGTATTCTGGGTGTTTGCATCACTGTCTACTACAGTGAAGAAAGAGACGTTCGAATGGTGCCTGGAGACTCCGTCGAACTTGCGGGTTATGAGTTTAGATTCAACGGTGTGTCAAAGGAAACGGGACCTAATTACATGGCGGACAGAGGCGATGTTGACGTCATACAAGAAGGTAAAGTCCTGCTGACGTTATACCCAGAGAAACGTTTTTATCCCGCTTCGAGCAATGTGATGACTGAAGCTGATATTGAGCCCTCGTTATTTCGCGATCTTTTTGTCGCCCTGGGTGAGCCACTAGGAAATGAAGCGTGGGCAGTCCGGATACACTACAAGCCTTTCGTTCGCTGGATCTGGTTTGGCGGCGTATTGATCGCTATGGGCGGTTTGATCACAGTGTTCGACAGGCGATATAGAAGAGTGAAAGTTGCAAAGCAGGAAAAAACTAACCATGCCGATGGTGTTGCTGGAGCAACGGCATGAGCAGCTTGAACAAAAGCCTGTTGATACCCCTTATCGTGTTTATTCTACTGGTCATTACGCTGGGAGTAGGGTTTAGCCTGAAGGATCCGCACATTTTACCATCGGAGTTGATTGACCGGCCTTTTCCTGATTTTCAGGCAGCGGAGTTGCATGACGTTGATCGGATCTTGACCAGGGAAGACCTGAAGGGTGAGGTCAGTCTCGTCAATGTCTGGGCAACCTGGTGCCCAAACTGTGTGCTTGAACATCCCGAACTGCTTCGAATTAGTAAAGAAGAGGGCGTGCCGCTCTATGGCGTCAATTACAACGACGAGGTGATTAAAGCACAGGCGTGGTTGAGGCGTTACGAGAACCCTTTCGTTTTTAATATCGTCGATGACAATGGCAAACTTGGCATCGACCTGGGCGTTTACGGTGCACCCGAGACCTTTATTATCGATGCAGAGGGGGTAATACAATACAAACATGTCGGACCTGTGAATCGTTATATTTTTGATAAGGAAATGAAACCGGTGATTGAACAGTTAAGGGCAAATAGTGTCGCGACACGGACTGCAGGGGTGGATCTGTAATGCTTCGATTAAGTACGCTAGTAATCATCCTCGTGGTGTCCATTCAGTCCTTGACGGCGATGGCGGCGATTGATGCTTACAGCTTTCCCGATGAAGACATGAGAAAACGATACAACAGTCTTATCGATGAATTGCGCTGCCCTCAGTGTTTGAACACAAACCTTGCGGGCTCCGACTCGATGATTAGCAAGGACCTGCGTCGTGAAGTGCACCGTCTGGTGCTGGAGGGCAAGTCCGACGATGAAGTCAGGGATTTTATGCAACAGCGCTACGGTGATTTCATTCTCTATAATCCACAGGTTAAAGGCAGTACCTATGTCCTTTGGTTTGGGCCCGTGGTGCTCTTTTTTATTGCGGTGGCTGTGTTGGTCAGACTTGTCAGTCGTCGCAGTTCGCCAGCCCATGAAAAAGTGCTGAGCGACGAAGATCAAGAGCGATTGAATCAGTTGTTGTCCAAATGATTACAAATTTTTGGTTGATCTCTGTTGTTTTGTGTCTTGCTGCTGCGGGCTTTGTTCTCATACCGCTTTTCAGGCATCGGCCAGCTGATGACGGTCAAGCTGATCGTTCACTGCTGAATGTAGAACTATACCGTGAACGACTGGCAGAGCTGGAAAAGAATCAGTTGGAGGGTGAAATCACGGCTGAACAATTCTCATCACTCAAACTGGAGCTTGAACAAAATTTGCTCAGTGAAACTGAGATGCGTGATGAGGATACCCCGGAAACCGCGGACGGCAATGCCATGTCGGGTGCGCAGAGTAGAAAAATTCCGAAGCTGGTGTTGACGGCAGCGCTTCTAGTACCTTTATTTGCGGTGACAGCTTATTCGGATTTTGGATTGTCTTGGGGCGCGATCAATGATCTCGAAATTGCCAGTCAGTTCAAGACCACTAGCCCGCATGATAACGATGGTATGCGCGGTAGCATTTTAAGACTTGCCAAACGTCTTGAAAATCAACCGGAAAACCACGATGGCTGGTTTTTGCTAGGGCAGTCTTATATGAACTTGGGGGAATTTGAGAAATCCGCCGGTGCCTATCAACACCTGCTCGAAAAGTTTCCTGAGGATGCAGGTCTCAGCGGCTATTATGCCGAGGCGCTGTTCCTCGCTGATGACAGAAAGATGACTGCCCGGGTCAGTAAGGCGATTGATGCTGCATATTCGCTTAATCCACAGAACGTTGCCATGCTTGAAATCAAAGCGATGAATGCGTTTCGGGCGGGTGAGCTCGGTGTTGCGGTGACGTTATTTGAAAAAGCGTTAGCCACTGGTGTCGAAGGAGAACGTGCCGGCTTGATCCAGCAGGCGATAGCGCGGTTGCGTGCAGAGCTGGGTAATAAGGCGCCGCCGCCGGCGGTAATGCCTGCTGGGCCTGTAGCGCCATTGGCAAATAACGCGCCTGCGGCTGCTACTAAGGCTGCTACTAAGGCTGCTACCAGGGCTGCTGATACACCCTCTGCTCCCATTCGTTCTGTTCAACTGTTAGTTGAAGTCGCTGACACGGTGGAAAGTAATCCCAATGACTCGGTGTTTGTCTATGCCAAAGCCAACGCTGGGCCGCCTATGCCACTTGCTGTTGAGCGTATGCGGGTGGCTGATTTACCGCGTCTGGTGACGTTGGACGAAACCATGGGGATGATGCAGGGAATGAGTCTCGCAAATTTTGATGCGGTTATACTGGTTGCGCGAATTTCCTCTTCAGGGATTGCAAATACGTCACCAGATGATTTTCAGGCTGCCTCCGGCGTAGTTGATATCACGTCAGAAAATCCCGTGATCAAATTACTCATCGAAAGCAGAGTGAGAGATCAATAAGGCTCGGGCTGATCTTCTTCAAGGGAGCGAAGGTAGGCCTGTCGCTCCTGCTCCTCGGCATACACCGCTTTAATTTCCTCCATGACTGCATCAACGTCTGCTTCTTCCGTGTCGTCTTGGAACCTGCCTGTGAGTATTGTTTCCGGACTCAAGCCACCCTCGCTATAAACGGACCAGATCTCACTGGCGTATCGGGTGCTCAGTAGTTCGGGGGCGAACAAACCGTAATAGTCTCGAATTTTATTCACATCCCGATGAAACATTTCTTCGGCGTTATTATTTGATGAGGCATCGACAGCCTGAGGTAAGTCAATAATCACCGGGCCGTATTGGTCGACCAGCACATTAAACTCAGACAGATCGCCATGCACAATACCAGCACATAACATGCGAGCGATGTACTGCATCATCACGCCGTGATCTTCGATCGCCTGTTCCGGCGTCATGGAGACATCGCCAAGCCGTGGCGCAACATAGCCCTCTTCATCGGTGATAAGTTCCATTAACAGTACACCGTTAACGCAGCCATAGGTTTCGGGGACACGAACGCCCACAGCAGAGACTTTGTAGAGCGCATCAAGCTCTGCGTTCTGCCAGGTTTCCTCTTGCTGACGACGACCATATCGTGAGCCCTTTTCCATCGCCCGTGCGCGCCGGCTGTTGCGAACCTTTCTGCCCTCCTGATAGGTGGCAGCTTTCTTGAAGCTTCTATTGGTTGCTTCTTTATATACTTTGGCGCAGCGGGTTTTGGCTCCACATCTGACCATGAATACAGATGCTTCTTTTCCGCTCATCAGTTGAGTGATAACCTCGTCAATCAAACCGTCTTCGACGAGGGGTTTTAGTCGCTTTGGAATTTTCATGACGCCGTTATACAGCACTTGGTCCGTTGATGGAATTCGAAGCGGTCTATCAGTTGGGTAATCCTGATGAGATGTTGTGCCAGGAAAGAGGGATAGTAGTCGATACTCACAGCTGCCCATGTAGTATCAGCGGCTTAAAGGATGAGTTTATTTGCTAATGCAAACATACAACGGTGCGTGTCATTGTGGTCACATCCAATTTGAAGTCGATTTAGAACTCGATCATGTTCGCGTTTGTGATTGTTCCATCTGTCGTAAGCGGGGAGCCCTGAATTTCAGGGTTGAGGAATCGCAGTTGAGAGTGCTAACGCCAGTTTCCGATATGACGCTTTACCAATGGAATACGGCGACGGCCAAGGACTATTTTTGTCCTATTTGCGGCATTCTGCCATTCCGGCGGCCAAGAACAGCACCGGAACTTTGGACCATTAATGTCAGGTGTCTGGACGACGTGAACCTTGACGAGATCCCTGTCAAAAAAGTTTTTGGCAGTCAGCTTGATTAGAAACTTCAATAGCAAACACCGGATTATGTTTCGCAGCAATTAACTTTTAGATTTCAGGACAAACAATAGCGATGGTTGATACAGCAAAGGAAAGACCGCTCTCTGGATATCGGGTATTGGATCTCACGATTGCCCGAGCCGGGCCGACGGCTGTGCGTCTGTTAGCCGACTGGGGAGCGGACGTCATTCGAATTGAACCGCCCATCACCGGCGGATCAAATAATTCATTGTCCGGTGCGCATGAGGGCTCTGATCAACAGAACTTGCATCGAAACAAACGTGGCTTGGTAATTGATCTCAAACACCCGAAGGGGTCGAAGCTGTTCAAACAAATGGTGGCTAGCGCTGACATTGTGGTCGAAAATTTTCGCAGTGATGTCAAGCAACGTCTGGGTATAGAGTACAAGGATTTGCGAAGAGAAAATCGAGGTATCATTCTTGCGAGTATCTCGGGTTTTGGCCAAACAGGGCCGTATCAGCATCGTCCCGGCGTGGATCAGATTGTGCAGGGTTCAAGCGGACTGATGTCTGTCACTGGCGCGCCGGGTGGCGGTCCTATGCGCGCCGGAATTGCGGTTTCCGACACCAGCGCGGGCATGTTTCTTGGACAGGGAATTTTGTTGGCGCTGTTACACAGAATGAAAACGGGAGACGGACAATGGGTTCATACTTCTTTACTTGAAGCGATGATGAGCAAAATTGATTTTCAAGGCTCCAGATATACGATGGATGGGGAGATCGCGGAGCAGGAAGGTAATTTCCATCCGACCCTCGCGCCCATGGGTATGTACTCGGCCAAAGACGGATTTGTCAATCTCGCAGCCAGTAGTGGGAAGATGTGGCGCAATTTCTGTCAGACGTTGGATGCTCACAAATTGCTCGAGAACCCTTTGTATGCCAGTGGTCGGGCAAGATTTGAGAATCGGGAAAGCCTGAACCATGAAGTGAATGCCCTTTGCCAAAAATTCACGATGGCAGAGTTGGTTGATAAACTTAATGCAGTTGGGGTTCCCTGTGGTCCCATAAACAAGATAAGCGAGGCATTCGAAGATCATCAGGTGCAGCACCTCAAAATGGTGAAACCTGCAGAGCATGAATTGTTGGGTAAAATAAATCTTGTCAGAACGCCGATTAATTTATCTTTGTTTCCGGAAACTGAACAGTTTGTTCGGGCCGGACCTGGCCCGGGACAGCATACAGTGGAAATTCTGCGGGAATTCGGGCTTGATGAGCAATCAGTGAGAGCGTTGATCGCGTCGGGCGTGGTGCAAAACAATTCGATAGTGCCAGCGTGATACAGATGGGGTGGTAGCCCCTTAAAATTAGCTAACAAGATTTGAAACAAGAGGCACAGATAACCAGATGAGTACCCTGGAGTTGAAAA
>Ga0209631_10006918_pt1 | contig 11541 bp, 1 predicted proteins | sample COG_08_FD_184752 | JGI IMG/M metagenome (GOLD analysis project Ga0209631, IMG submission 184752) | Pelagic Microbial community sample from North Sea - COGITO 998_met_08 (SPAdes) (version 2) | ecosystem: Environmental > Aquatic > Marine > Neritic zone/Coastal water | place: Helgoland, sampling... | reverse complement strand
GCTTCGGCGTCGCCCGCGGCGGCGAGCGCGGCGGCTTCAGCCGCCTCGTCGCACGCCGCCTCCCACCCGAATTCCGATTTCGGCATCGAGTAAACCTCGAGGTGGTCCACCCTGACGCGGGTGTTCGGCGACGCAGCCGCGCCGAGGGTCACCGCGAGGTCACGCTCGGCGGCGACGGACTCGAGCCTCGTCAGGGGTATGTCGTACCATCGCCTCGCTCCGATTTCAAACGGAAATTTACGCCGGCTGTCGGTAATAAGACCCGATTCGCCGCTCGAGACGCGTGGGTTTTGGACTACGCCCGGGGGCGGCGCCGGCGCTTTGGGCACCGCGTTGGGCGTCGCGTGCGTGGGCGCGGCACCGATGACGAGCTCCGTGGGACACTGCGTGGACCCGCTGTTACCGAGATGCACTCGCAGACCGACGATGACGTGCCCGGCTTTCGCCAGAGACATCGTCACCTGGCAAGCTCCTGGGGCGGGAGCCTCGACGTGGGAATCCTCGGATTGCAACGCGAACCGAAGCGAATCGGAAGACACGCGCTGGGCGAGGTCGCCGCCGAAGGTGACGTCGCTCGTGACACACTGCGTTCGCTCGAAGAAATCGAGCGGAAAAGCGTTTCGTAAAGCGTTTCTCGATTCGCTCTCGTCGCCGTTTTCGAAATCTTCGCGGACGTCGACGTCGGGACGAGCCCCTCGGAGCTTAGCCGCCGTCGCCGCGCGATCCGCCTGGGTCAACGCCGCCCGCGCGAGCTGTTTCTGCTGCACGTCCGCCGCGGCGACACCCGCGGGCGGCGGGGGTTCCTGCGCGAACACCTGCAGCGATCCGTCGTCCCTAAGGGTGAACAAAAACGCGACGTCCAAATTGTTCGGTTGAAACCCCGATGACCCGCACACACCGGGCTGGTTAGCGACGACGCTCGCGGCGGACTCTCGGGTACTCGCGCGCGTACTTCCGGACGAGGACGCGACTCCGCCCCGCGCGGTCGTGGTGCTCTGGACGTGCTCGGGGTTGGAGCGTAACGGCTGCGACGCGGGCGTTTCGCCGCCGAGGGAAACCACGCACACCGCGCCGTCCAGTCGAGCCGAGGAGGCGACGAAGATCGGCGCCGGGGGCTCGATGGGCCCGGGCGCGGCGCCGGCGAGCGGCGCCGGCGGGGGCGTGCACGCCTCGGACCAGTGCGAGAACCCCGCGGGGCCGAACGGGTACGTATCTTCACTCCCGTTATTGTCCCCGTCGGGGTTCGAACCCGCGTCCTCGTTGACGACGCACGACGCGTTAACCGCTCCGGTTTCCGGGTCGAGTCGGAGGAGCACGGTGGACCCGCCGTCGAACGACACTAACGCCACGCCGTGCGCCCTCGAGAAGTGCACGCTCAGACCCTCCCGCCCTCGCACGCACTCGGGCAACATCAGTTTATTCCCGACGTCCACGACGGCGTCGCCTTTGTCGTTTGGTCCGAGCGGGTGAGAGTAGAGCGCGCCGGCCTCCGATAACACGAGCACCCGGTTCTGACCTCGGTGACACGCCAACGCGCTCGCGGCGATCCGCGCGGGAATCGAACCGTCAACCTCCCCTTCCCTCGGCGGGAGACTCACCGTCAGCACCGGCGCGACGGCTGATTTCGCGAGGTCAAACACCGCGACGTGCGCGGCGACCGTCAGCGCGAGTAAGCTCGTACTCCCAGGGATCCAGTCGACGTCTAAAAGAGCCCCGTCGATCCCGTCGAGCGGCCACTCCTCGGGCCCGACGCAAAGCCTGTCCAACACCTCCCCTTTGGCACCGAGCGTGAAAACCACGCACTGCGCGTACCCCGCCACGGCGAGGTATTCGTCCGCGGCCGGGTTGAACAAAACCCTGGCCACCTCGAACTTGACCCCGCTGCGAGAAAGCGGGCGGATACCCACTCGCACTTCAGACGAAGATGAACTGGTGCTGTTGGGTACCGGGACGATGGAGCCGGCGCCGCCGCATCCCGCGAGCGCGCCCGCGTCCAGCACGCACACCTTATCGCCCTCGGCGACGGCTAAGACGCCGCTACCCCGCGCGCAGCTCAGCGCGCTGCGTCTGAGCGTGCCCATGACGATAGCCGGTAGGAGTTCCCGTCGAGCCGCGTTCTCGGGCCTCGGTCTGACCTCGAATGAACCCGCCTTGAAACCACGTCGTAGGTGCACGAGGTCCGGCCGGTGCCCGGTGACTGGAAGTACAGTGACATCGCGATCGGGGATCAGGAGCCTCGGCGGAGCAGGTAAAGGCGCGAGCTCGAAGGGCGGCGGCAGCGACAGCAGCGCCACGGACGACTCCATCCCGCGCCGCGCGGGGAGCTCTTGGAGGTCGACGGCGCGGAGATGATCCACCGCGCGATCGCAGAGCGCCACCAACGACGACGTCAGCCCTGGAGAACTTAAGAGGGACGTTCGAAGCGACGCGACCGCCTTCGAGTGACTCGGGTCGGAGGTCAAGTCCGTCACCGACTCGATCTCCTCGTCTTCATCCAGCCCGGAAAAGTCGTAATCGTCCGGAGACTCGTCCGTCTCGCTGTCGGATTCGTGAGCGACGGGCACGACGCCCGTCTGTTTCTTCATACCCGACGACTTTTCATCCCTCAGGAGGCTCGTATCCGCAACCGTATCGCCGGTCAAGGGCACTCCGGATGACGTCGAGCTCGCCGTTTCGGAAGTCGAACTCCGCGGAATCAGGCATTGGCACTCGTGCGCCGGGATGCTCCCGGCGCCGCAGTCGCAGAAAAACCTGCTCCGTCTGCTGTACACGACGGTGTGCCCCACGTGGCACGCCTTGGCACACGCGCCGCAGCACCCTTTGCTCACCGTCAGGTCGCACGTGTAGCAAAAGTACCAGTGCTGCTCCATGAAGCTGCTACCGGACGACACGAACGTGCACACGTGTGGGTCCACGGACCCGGGCGGGACGGAGTTGGAAATCGCAAAGTTCGATCCGAGCCCGGAACGATTCAGCCGAGCGCGACCGGATGAAGCCGCCGCCGCCGCCGCTCGGTGCTGCCGCGCGACAGCCGCGGCGAAATCGGACGCCTCGGTATCGTCCATGTCCGAATCGTCGTCGTCGTCCAGATCCAAACCCACCGCCGCGGCTAACGACCTTCCCGCGATCCCGCCCCGCGCCGCCGCCGCCGCCGCGCGCGCGACTTGCTCAAACTCCCGATCGACGAGCTCGTCGAGAGCGCCGGCTACGTGTCGAGCGGCGGCGGCGGGAGCGCCGTCGTCGTCGTTCCCGGTGGTTCCGCGTTCCTCGTTCGCGAGGGCGAGGTCGAGGTCCTCGACGAGGCTCGTCGTGATTCGCCTCGCGCGCTCATCCGCGTCACCGATGGACGTCGCGAGATCGCCCAACGCGCCGAGCCGCCGAGCGGAGAGCAACCCGAGCGTCTCGCGCGCCTCGGCCAAGGCGGCATCCGCGCGCGTGGACGCCGCCGCATCCGCATCCTCCGTCTCCGTCGTGTCGAGTAGACCTATGTCTCCATCGATGGACGCCGGCAGGGCGATGGAGGTGGACGTGCTGACCAGCTCGCCGGTTTCGGACGCCCGGGTTCGCAGCACGCCCTCGGATACATCGGCGACGACTCTCGAGGAGGGTAGGCTGAGCCGGCGGGGCGGCGGCGGCGGCAGAGGCGGCGCGGCCGCGATCGCTTCAACCGCGCCGGCTTGATCTTGATGCGACACGCACGGCGGCGCGCACAGTCTCGCCAACGTCCGCAGCTGCGCGTGGAGGGTCTTGAGCTCCGCCCTGGAACCCACCCCGGACGCCTCCTTCGAATTTTTCGAAAACTCCTTCACCACGCCGGCTAAGCCGATCGCCGCGGCTCTCGCGCCCCCCGCGCCCCGCTCCACGGCCAGGCGTAGAAGCAAATGCGTCACGCGCATGGCGTCGACAGTCTCGTGCGCGGCGCATAGCGACGGCAGACGCGCGAGCATCGCGCCCAGGAGAGCCACCGGCGCGAGGCCGTAGCCGCCGCCCCCGCACAAATCCGTCGTTAGCGAAGTCGCCCCGGCGCGGACCCGCGAGGACGGCGATAAGAGACAGTCGCACAAAGACTCGGCGCATTTCGCAATCTCTGCGCGGATACCGTCGATGGCCATCGCACCCACGCCGCCCTCGCGTTCATCGGGAGGGGTCAGCAGCGCGCAGAGCACCCAGTCGCGGGCGGTTATTCGTCCAGAAGAGCTCTCGTCCGCGTCTTCATCGTCTTCTTCGCCCGAGTCTTTCGAGTCTTTTGAGTCCAGCGTCGGATCCGCGGACGCCGTCTCCCGCCACCGCGAGACGTCCTCGAGCGCGACGCCGGGCAAGGCGGCCGCGTTCAGCGTACACAGCCTTCGAAGCGCGGTGAGGAGCGAGAACGAGGCGACCGGGGAGAGCCGGAGAGTGCCGCAACTCCGTGAATCGCGGTTCATCAACGCCGCCGCCCCCCGCAACAACTCGGACGCCTCCTCCGCCTTCGCGCCGTCGTTTCGATGAGATTCACCACCCCAACCCCGCGCGAACGCTCCCGCGGCTTCCGCCGCCGCGTCCATCACCGCGTCGACCGCCACGGGCGCGTCGCTGCTTCGGAGCATCTCCAGCGCGGCGGCGGGGCGCGGGGCTCGATCGCGAGCGGCTCCACGCGAAGCCGAGAGCGCCGCCACCACGGCGTTTGACCTGCTCGCGTCCATGTGACCGGACAGACCCGCCGCGCACTCGCCCGCGAGTGACCAGGCGAACTCCGTCGCCGGGTCGCTCGCGATGGCCTCGAACCGCGCCGCCGCCGCCGCCGCCGCCGCGGCATCCCGCCCGCGCTCCAAGTCACTTGAGTCGGCACCGATGGCGACCGCCGCGGACTCCAACGCCTGGTGAAGCGCGAGCTGACACGCGAGCAACGCGGATGATGCCGATGCGTCGTCGCACCCGCCCGAGACGCTCAGGTACGCCGTCGCAAACGCCGAGGGATCGAGTGTGCCCTCGACGTTGAATGCGTCCGAGCGAGCGCACAGGGAGAGCGCGTCGCGACGGGCGCGGGCCCAGCCGCCGTCCGCGCGCGTCACCGCCGATACGTCCTCCGCGAGACCCGCGCGAATCTGGTTCAACGCCGGCGCCGTCTTCGCGCACGGTAACCCCGCGGCGTGCATGAGAATCGCGGCGCGTGTCTCGGTCGGATTTTGCAATTTTTCATTCAGCGCCGCGTCCGTCCACCGCCTGGCGGAGTTCGCGATGGACGCGCATAGCGCCGCGAGCGTCGCCCACGCGGGCACCCCGGAGACGTCGGCGGCGTCATCGTTTGATTCGTTTGATGATTGAGAACGTCGGTGCGCGCTGACGATGAGCGCGGTGGTTCGGCACGCGGAGTCGGCGGCGGCGCAGACGACGGCGGTTCGAGCGGATTCCGTTTCGTCGCCGACGGCTGAGCCGCCCAGGGACGCTGCGGCTGCGTCCATGGCTTTGACGAGCGACGGCGGGACCGACCGGTCGCCGCTCGACGATGACGTCTCGAGGACGGAGCGGCATGCGCGCGAGCAGTTCCACAGGAAGCCCAGCGTCCCGGCGTCGCCCTCGAGTTCATCGATTGATTCGTCGTTTTCGTCGATTTCGTCGGGAAGCGCGTTGAGGAGCTCCCACGCGGCCCGCCTGGCGTACGCGTGGCACCTCTGACCCTCACCGGGGGAGACGCGGGAGTCATCCGTTGGGGCCTCGGCGAGCGCGAGGGCGGCGGCGCGGACGGACGCGATCGTCTCCGCGTCGAGAGAGACCATCCCTCCCCGGAGCCGTCCCAACTTTTTATTTTCGTGATTCGCGCCGCCGTCGCAGAGGGGCGCGAGGAGCGCGTTCAGCCCCATCAGCGTTGTGGATCCCCCGTCCGGCGGCGACTCGGTCTCGCCCCCGCGCATGGTTCGCTGCACCCGACCCACGAGCCACCGCGGCGTCTCACGAAAGTATCGCGCGCAGTGCGCGCAAACGAGCGCGACGTGCGACCTGGCGATTCGAGAAATCTCGTCGCCCCGCGCGGGGTTCGAACCGGCGAACGTGCTCAGCGCGTCCGCCAGCGCTACCGCTCGTGTCGCGCGGTCCATCCGGTGGAACGCGAGCAAACACAGCTCCAGCCGCGGCATCAACCGCGGGTTACCGTCACCACCCTCGGCAGCCTCACGATACCATCCGAGGCGGCGGTCCGATGACTGATTGGCACCCGCGATCAACCCCACGCATCGCTCCCAAAGCCCCTTCGCCACGTCCACGTCGTCGAGCGACGCCACCAGCCACCCGGCGGCGACCGCGAGTAACCCGGGCGGCGGCGACGCCGCGTGAACCACGACGCGAATCGCGTGCTCGACGCGGCACTCGCGCGGGATCAGCGCCTTGGCCAAACTGGGCCCACTCGGCGTTGACGACCCGAGCGCGACGTCCGAAAGCAAACGCACAGCCTTTGAACTGTGAGGGTCAAGGCCAGCGCGGGACACTTGACTTAACGCGGCGGCGATGGCGTCGCAGTGCCTGGCCGCCAGCGGGGCACGATACACGCGGATCAAGGCTAGCGCGTGCGTCGCGAGGCTCGTCGCTAATTTTCCAGCATCCTTTCCAGAGACACCGGCTTCCTTTCCAGAGTAACCGCCGCGAGCCAGGTTTGACGACTCCGCGTGATGAACCGCTGACGCGCGTAACGCGACGAGCATCGCGCCCACGACCGCGTCGAGCGTGCTCGCCGTGGGCGAAAGCACCGCCGGTACGATATCCTCGCGTCGCCGGGGGGTACCGAGGTCAGCCGCGGCGCCCGCCGCCGCGACGCCGACGCAGGCGTGCGCGTTTGGAGGCAAGACGACGCCGCCCAAGCCGAAGGATCGAGCGGCATCCACTGACTCCCCCGCTGAGTGACTTCCAGCCACGCAATCCTCGAGGAAGCCGAGACCGACGCCTAGGCTCGCGAGCCACCAACCGGGCCCGGCGTCGAGGACGGAACGCGGAAACGAAGCGTCACGAAACGCGTTTGTCGCGGGCTGCCCGTCGCGGTCAAGCAGGCACTCAGTAGAGGGCGACTTCGGATGCGAAGCGTCGGGAGCCAACGGCGGGACCCTCGCGAGCGGCCGCTGCAGGAACGCCGCGGCGAGGCACGCTCGAACGTTCGCGAGCGCCGCCGGGTGCCGCCTCAGAGCGGCGCCCAAGTACGTCCTCAGCGCCCTCGCCTTATCCAGCGCGGCGGCGTCGTCATCGCGAGTCTTCGCCGCGAGCGTCACGCCCAGCGCGAGCGCCGCCGCCGCGGCGTCGCGCACCGCGGCCGCGGCGACGAGCGGGTTCGGCCCGGACGCCGCGCACAGCGCCGCGAGCGCGGATACCGTCATCGCCGAGCGGTCCGCCGAGCCGCTTCCATCGCCAGCCGTTTCGTCATCCCCCGATTCATGGGCGCTGCGTTCATCGGCGTGTGTCTCCCAGTCGACGCAGAGGCGCATGAGCCGCGACTGCACCCGGAGCGACTCCGCCGCGTAGCTCGCGACGTCCCGCGCCAACCCCTCGGATTTACCAACCGGCGGAACAGTCTTCTCGAGCGGCGGGATCGATCCCGGGTCGGTCCGCACCCGCGGGGGTAGCCCCGTCGTGAACAGCCCGAGCTCCAACCCTAACCCCGACGCCTCCGAATCGTTCGGTGCGGACGCGCCGGTGAGGGCGGCACCGGGCGTAGAAGATGATCCGGGGCCCCGGTTGGATGAGGAGATCGTCCGCATCGTGTCGTCGGGGACGCCATCGATGAGCGCCTCCCTGCACCGCGCCAGCGCATCCTCGCGCTCCTCTTCCGAATCGTACTCCTCTGCATCGCTTCGTTCTTCATCGTCGCCCGGGGAGGATGGACCCCGAGCATGGCCACTCACGCCGCCCCTCACGTCCGAAGGTGACACGAGCGCATCCTTCGAAAGATCCTCGGATCGCTCCGCTTCTTTCGCGGCCCTAAGGTTGGCTTGAGTCATGAGACGCGTGTACATGCTGAGCTCCGATTTGCTCGGCGCGGGCTCGTCCATCCGCAGCGCGGGAAATGCCAGATCCACGGCTGGCAGCTCGGGCACCGGCGTCTCACGCAGCCTCGCGGCGGCGCCCTCGGCCCACTCCGCGGAGATTGTGGCATCTCGCCGCGGCACAGCTGTGTTCTTTTGGGTCGATGATGATGGCACGTCGGTGGAAGGCGAGACGAGCACGCGGAGCATCTCGATGAGCCCCACGCGCGTCCCGCGGTCCAACCCCAGGGTATCGGACCTCTCGAGCGCGCTGACGCACAGGCACGACGCGCAACCGAAGAGCCCGTAGGCGGTCTCGACGTCGTCCTCGACGAGCTGCGTCAGCGCGTGGGGATGCCGGTGGAAGGCGACGAGCACCGCCTCGAGAGTGGGAAGCAAGAGTCTGACGTGCACCGCATCGAGCTCTGCGTGGGTTGAAAGGTTTAGGGTGCGCGGGTAAGTCATGGGCCGTGGGTAAGTCGCGAAGCCGGACGATGCCGGACGAAGGCGGGGGGTCGCGCGGCGGGCGTGGGAAAAAACGCGGTTGTTGCTTTTGTCGGGTGGCTCGCGCGAGAATTGGGCGCCGGGGCGACGCGCACCTTGCACCACCTCGGGGGTGAGCCGCATGAAGGGTCGGAGGCAGTGGGGCGCGAGCGCGTGCGTCGCGCCCTTCGCCCTCGCCCCGGTCTCCTGTAAGGTCAGGAAGAGGTCCTGGAACGCCTCCCACAGCGCCTCCTCCCGCCGTCCGGGGCGAGTAAACTCTCCCATTTCAAGGCTACCCGCCCCGTGTGACGTATCGGACTCGATGCGAGTAGCCTCGGGATTGCCGCCCCGCGTCGGCGAACCGGGCGAGGGTCCGTGCTCGCGAAGGACCTCCAGGTCTTCGCCCAGCAGTGGGATATCGTCACCGTCGGATGACGGGTCGGTATCGCCCATCGCGGGTCGAGGCGCGCGCGTTCACCTCGCCACCGCGTGCGCCCCTAATAGAGATTCGACGGGCGCTCGCTTCATCCAAAAGTGCACAGCTCAAACCGAGATCATCACACGAAGGCGAAAACCTAACCCGACACGTCGAGTTCGGCATTGTCGAGGGGCTCCGGCATTGGAGAGCGCGCCGTGATATCGCGAGTCGCGAGTGGAGACGTCCCGAATCGGCGACGGACGATTGACGAACCCCTTCACGGACGCATCCGCGCGGCCGCGTGTGGTCCGCGCCGTTCGCGAGCCGACCCCCGCGCGCGTTTCCGAGGAACACCCCATTCTCGCGACCCATTGTCGCGTCGACATGACGCCTGACAACGCGACTATGCCGACCCCCGGATCTGGCGGCCGTCCCTCCCGCGTTTCCGCTGTGAACGCCAAGGAGATCCTCTCCGGCAAGAGAGAGCGTGAGCTGTTCGACCCGGACGAGGCCAGGAGGCAAGCCGCGGCAAAGCGCGCCGCCGCCGCGGCCGAACGCGAGCGCGCCGAGGAGGAGATGATCGCCAGATGGAAAGAAGAAGATCGCGCCAAGGCGGAGGCTGCCCGACAGAAGGCCGCCGCGGTGGCGGGCACCGCCGCCGCTGAGGAGGGCGAGGGTGCCGAGGGGGGTCCGTCCCAGGAGGGTGCCGAGGAGGGTGCCGACACAGCTGTGTCCACCTCCACGCTCGCGGGCAGGTCCAAGAAGAACCCAGGAGAAGGATCCTCAATCGATCGGCTGGCCGGACCCGCCAAGCGCGACGAGATCCCACTCCCGCCGCCGCCCCCCGAACCCACCCAGCCCTACGCCCCGCCCGTCACCCACCTCGGCGACGGGACATCATCTTCGGCGAAGACGTGGCCGGTGTTTGGCTGCGACGACTGCGACTACAACCGGCACGGATGCTACCAATGCCTCATGGGTCCGCCGGTGCGGAGCGCGTTCAAGCCCGAGTCAGCGCACCACTACGACGTCCCGTCCGTGCCCGTGTACCACCCCACCGAGGAGGAGTGGGCCGGGGACCCGCTCGCGTACATCAACAAGATACGGCCGGAGGCTGAGAAGTTTGGCGTGTGCAACATAGTCTGCCCGCCGTCGTGGCGGCCCGAGTTTCGGCTTCCGAATAAGGACGAGCTTCGCTTCCGGACGCGCATCCAGGCGGTCAACGAGCTGCAGGACCGACCGGCAGGGCCGAGCAAGCGCGCCAGGGAGAACGCCGCCAAGGCACGCGCGGCTTTGGAGGCGGCGGGGATCGATCCGGCTACGTTCCCGCCCGGGTTTTTACTCTCCGGCGGCGGGATGGGCGGAGGCGTCGGCAGGATGGGCGGAGGCGGCCAGAAACCGACCCCTCCCGCCCCCGATACTCCCCCGGGAAGCACCGGGTTGAACGACGACGCGAACGACGCGAACGACGACGACGAACGCGGTAAGAGATCCGAGTCGCCGTCGAAGGGGGATGCCACCGAAGGAGCTCGGACCGAACTCGACCAAAACTCAAACGCTTCTCATAAACCGGGCCCCGGAAGGCCGTGTAAACAACACCCGAAACCGCCGCCCACCGAGGCGGAGACGAAGAAGGCGGACGCCATCCTGGCGCAGTACGGCTTCACCAGCGGCGAACGTCACACGGTTAAGACGCTGGAGCGGTATTCCGACTACTTCAAGCGCAAGTACTTCAGCGGCGCCGGCGGGGTTCCGATCGAGACGTCCATTCGCGACTTGGAGGGTGAGTTCTGGCGTTTGGTGGAGTCACCCGCGGGACGAAGCGTCGAGGTTATATACGGCGCGGACATCGCGACGATGGAGGTTGGCAGCGGTTTGACCAACAAGGTGAGTTTCTTTTTATATTCGTATGGGCAATTGGACTGACGGCGCAAACCTTTGTTTACAGGATGATCCGTGCCTCGACGCTCCGGATCAGAAGAGGTACGCCACGTCACCTTGGAACGTGTGCAACATGCCTTACAATCCCAGCTCGTGTCTTAAGCACGTGGAGGCCACCACCGGGATCACGGTGCCGTGGCTGTACTTCGGCATGACCCTGTCCACCTTTTGCTGGCACGTCGAGGACCACCACTTTTACAGCGTCAACTATCACCACTTTGGTACGTTTCTTATTCTATTTATTTTCCATATGGGTGGGCATTGGACTGACGGCGTGTTTTGTGCACAGGCGACCCGAAGGTTTGGTACTCCATTCCGGCGGCGTACTCTGAAAAGTTTGAGGAGGTGATGCGCCGACGTTTGCCGCACCTCTTCAGCGCGCAGCCCGACTTACTGCACTCGCTCGTCACGATCCTCTCCCCGAAGGTGCTGCGGGACGAGGGCATACCGGTGTACAGAGCGGAGCAGCACCCTCGGTCGTACATCATCACGTGAGTTTATTTGTTTATTTGTTTATTTTTATGTACACACGGGCAATTGTTGTACTGACGGCGTGTTTGTATACAGCTTCCCTTATGCCTATCACGCGGGTTTCAACACCGGTTTCAACTGCGCCGAGGCGGTCAACTTCGCGCCCGTCGACTGGCTCCCCTACGGCGCCGTGGCCACCGAGCAGTACGTCGCGGCGAAGAGGTACCAGAGCGTGGCGCACGATCA
>Ga0209631_10006910_pt1 | contig 11547 bp, 8 predicted proteins | sample COG_08_FD_184752 | JGI IMG/M metagenome (GOLD analysis project Ga0209631, IMG submission 184752) | Pelagic Microbial community sample from North Sea - COGITO 998_met_08 (SPAdes) (version 2) | ecosystem: Environmental > Aquatic > Marine > Neritic zone/Coastal water | place: Helgoland, sampling... | reverse complement strand
GTTTTAATAAAAATCCATTAAGTTCTTCAAAAGTCCATTCTTTACCATATGTTGCTAAAGCCTTAGAGTATTTGTAATCATTTATAACCCCAGCTTTCCTACCAACAACATTATACAATGCTGGTCCAATTTTATTATTACCACCTTGAACTATTGAATGACATGCAGCACATTTTTTAAAAATTTTTTCACCACTTGCCGCATCACCCATTGCCATCAGCGATGCAATATCAATTTTTTCTTCAATATTATTTTCAGACGTTGTAATGTTCGTTGAAACTTGCTCTACCTCAACTCCATATCCCGGAGTTTTTGGCTTTTCAACGTAAAAAATTATACCTGAGATTTTTCCTATCCCTATCACAAGTAAAGCAACCATTAAAACAGCTGCTATTATTTTATTTAATTCAAAAGAATCCATTTTATAAAATTTGTTGAAACATATAACATTATAAGTAAAGAAATGCTTATATTTTAATGTACAATTTTGCCTCTATTTATAGTTTAATTAAGTATAAAAAAAATCAATGAAAACAATAATAATTATTCCATCCAGATTGTCTGCAACAAGACTGCCTGGTAAGCCTTTATTAAAAATAAATGGATTATCTATAATTTCTCATGTGTTTAAAAAAGCGCAAAAAGCTAACATAGGAGATGTTTTTGTAGCAGCCGAAGATCAAGAAATTGTTGATGATGTTAAAAAAAATGGTGGCCAGGCAATTTTAACAAGCAAACAAAACAAGACAGGCACAGATAGAATTTACGAAGCTATTAAAAAATTGGATATAAAAGATATTGAGTTAGTAATGAATTTGCAAGGCGATGAACCAATGATGAATGTAGATGACATTACTAATTTGAATACTCAAATGATTGAAAAGAAATCTAATCTAGGAACTCTGGGATCTGAAATTCCAGATAATAATATTTACAATAATCAAAATATTGTAAAAGTAATAACAAGAGAAAACCTAAATATATCTAAATTTTCTGAAGCAATTGCCTTTAAAAGAAAAATAATGAACCAAAGTAACAATATTTATCATCATTTAGGAATTTATTGTTATGAATTAGATATACTTAAAAAATTTGTTTCATTCAAACAGTCAGAAAATGAAATTAAATATAAGCTCGAACAATTAAGAGCTTTAGACAATAATATTAAAGTTCATGTTGGTCTTGCTAAATCATCTCCTATAGGAGTAGATACCCAAGAAGATTTTGTGGCTATCAAAAAAATAATGGAATATAAACTCAAATGAGTAAAATTTATTTTCAAGGTACTTTTGGAGCTTATTCGCATTTGGCTGCTTTATCAATTGAGCCAAAAGCAGAAATTCTTCCATGCAAAACTTTTGATGAATGTTTTTTAAAAGCCTCTAAAGATCCTACTTCAAAGATTATAATCCCTGAGTCAAATAGAATAACGGGCAATATAGGCATTGAATATCTTTTATTCGAGTATAGATTAAATATTTACTCTGAGCATTTTCAAAAAATAGAACATAATCTTTTAGCTTTACCAGGTACAAAAATTTCTGAGATTAAAGATATATATTCACACTCTCAAGCACTTTCTCAATGTTCTAGTTTTATAAAATCACATAATTTAATTGAACATGTGAGAGCAGATACAGCAGGGTCCGCTGAAATGATTTCAAAAAATAAAAGTAAAAGTAAGGCTGCAATTGCATCTACATTAAGTGCAGAAACTTATAATTTAGAGATTATAAAAAAAAACATTGAAAATGAGAAAGGAAATCTTACAAGGTTTTTAGTAATGGGAAAAAATATTTCTCAACCAAATTTTAGTAACAAAAAATATATTACTTCGTTCTTATTTAAGTTAAAAAGTAAACCAGCAGCTTTATATCAGTCTCTAGGGGGATTTGCGATCAATGGAATTAATTTAACAAAATTACAAAGTTATCCAGAAAAAAATACATTCGATTCTTTCTTTTTTTTATGTGATCTTGATGGACATATCGAAGAGCCACAAGTTCAAAAATCTTTAGAAGAGTTAGGATTACATTGCCAGGATTTTCACGTTCTAGGCGTTTTTGAAGCTGACAAATTAAGAGAAAAATAATTTTAATCTTTTCTTGTAGATTGGAAAACATTACTGTTATAATAGTTTTTGGAGGCTAGAGGTGGATTCTGCTTGAACCCGATCAGATCTTAACAGAAGCAGTCGTAGAGACAGTTATTCAGGTTCTAGTCTCCTTAAGGATAAATAATGAACAAAAACTCTAAAGTACTTGCATTAAAATACAGACCACAAACATTTGATGATTTGATTGGTCAAGATGTCGTTTCAGAAACTATTATAAATTCGATTAAGGCAAATAAAATTCCTAATGCCTTTCTTTTTACTGGCATAAGAGGAATAGGAAAAACGACAACTGCACGAATAGTAGCAAAATCGCTGAATTGTTTAAATGGAATAGATAATTTATGCAAAGAAAATTACTGTGAAAATTGCGATTCGATCACTAATTCAAGTCATATCGACGTTTTAGAAATGGATGCAGCTAGCAAAACTGGAGTCGATGATGTAAGGGATCTAATTGAATTTTCAAGATACGGACCCACTTCATCAAAATATAAGATATTTATAATTGACGAGGTACACATGCTAAGTAAGCAAGCATTTAATGCTTTGTTAAAAACATTGGAAGAGCCACCAGAGTATTTAAAATTTATATTTGCAACTACAGAAATAAAAAAAATACCAATTACTGTAGTTTCTAGATGTCAAAGATTTGATTTATCTCGAATTAAATCTTCAGAATTATTTAAATTTATAAAAAAAATTAAAGATAAAGAAAAAGGCAATGTTTCTGATGATGCATTAAAATTAATAGTTAAAATTTCTGAAGGCTCAGTTAGAGATGCCTTGTCATTGCTGGATAGAGGCCTGCTAGCGCTTAAAAATAATGAACTAGATTTAAAATTAGCACAAAAAATTTTCGGCTACTTTGATAAATCTCAACTTATTGAACTATTTAAATTAGTTTTAGATGGGAACAATAAAGAAGTTTTAAAAGTATATAAAAAAATTTATGATCAAGGTGTTGAGCCAAAAGTTTTTATAAATGATTTTTTGGAACTAATTTATTATTTTAAGAATATAAACTCATTAACGTTGGAAGGAACTAATTTTTCATTAAATGATAGTGAATTTTTGAAGATAAAAGAAATATCAAATAATTTAAGTGATCAAGTACTAATTTTATTTTGGCAATTTAGCATTAAAACTCTTGAAGAATTAGATATTGTTTCAAATCAAAATCTATCAATAGAGATGTTTTTAATGAGACTAATGCACCTCAGTGCTTTAAAATCAAGAAACGAGAAATTAGAAACAAAAGAATTAAATAAAATAGATGAAATAAAAGATAAAACTTTAGAGACGAACACAGAAATCATTAGTCAGATTAAAAATGTAACGCAAGAAAAAAAAACCAAACCATTAACCAAAGAAGATGTAAAGGCTGAAAAAAACATCTCAATAGATTCATTCGAGCAACTTTTAAAAGTTTGTACAGAAACGAAAGAAATTAAACTTAAATATGAATTAGAAAAGAATGTTAATTTAGTAAGTTTTGAAAAAAATAGAATAGAAATATCATTCAATGATAATTTAGATAAAGATTTTGTAAAAGATTTGTCAATTAAACTTTTTGAATTAACAGGAGAAAGATGGATCATAACTTTCAGTAAAACAAAAGGTGAAATGTCAATTAAGGATCAAGAGAAAAATAAAAAAATCAATCTAATCCAAGAAATGAAAAAAACAACACTCTATAAAAGTGTGTTGGAAAAATTTCCAGATGCGAACCTATTAAATGTAAAATTAAATAAAAAAGATGAAAACTAAATGACAGATTTTTCTAAGATACTGGATAAAGCAAAAGAGCTTGAGACCAAAATGAAAGAAAGCCAGGAAAATATAAAAAAAATTAGAGCAGAAGGTATCTCAGGCTCCAACTCTGTGAAAGTGATTTTAGATGGAGATGGAGAGATGCAAAAAATTGAAATATCTAATGAATTGTTAAAAGAGGAGAAATCAATAGTTCAAGATTTAATTGTTGCAGCTCATAACAACGCTAAAACTAGATTAAAAAGCAAAACAAATGAAGAAATCTCAAAAGCAACGGGAGGACTTGGAATTCCAGGTTTCAAGTGGCCATTATAGAAAATGCAAAATATAAATGAGATTAATGATTTAATAAAGTTGATTTCAAAACTACCAGGTTTGGGACCGAAGTCTGCAAAAAGAATAGTTTTAAAATTAATTAATAATAGAGATGAGCTAGTTAAACCAATAGCTAACACTTTAGCGCTAGTTTATAAAAATGTTACTCGCTGTAATGCATGTGGTTCATTAAAATCAAACTTAACTGGATGTATGAATTGTGAAAATATTAAAGAAAAATTTAACAAAATTTGCGTTGTTGAGGATATTGCAGATCAGTGGTCGATTGAAAACTCAAATATATTTCAAGGATATTTTCATATTTTAGGAGGCACAATATCATCTTCAGGCCAAAGAAAAGAAGATTTGTTAATAAATTCTCTAGTAGAGAGAGTAAGAAGGGATAATATTGAAGAAGTAATTTTAGCTACTAGTGCAACTGTCGAAGGACAAACAACCGCCTATTATATACAAGATAGTTTAAAAAATTTTAAGGTAAAAGTAACAAAACTTGCCCAAGGATTGCCAGTTGGTGGTGAAATAGAAAGTTTAGATGATGGGACGCTATTTTCTGCTTTTAAAAATAGATCAAAATTAAATTCTAATTTTGATTAATTTTTTTTTTCAATCTATTTAAATGCAAAAGAGGCTCTGTATATCCAGATGGCTGTTCTTTTCCTCTAAAAACTAGATCACAAGCTGTTTTGAATGCTTGAGATCTTTCATAATCATCACTCATTTTCATATACTTCTTATCATTCTGATTCTGTTTATCGACAACTTTTGCCATCTCTTTCATGATCTCTGTTACTTGAATTTTCGTTGTAATTCCGTGGTGAATCCAATTTGCTATATGTTGTGATGAAATTCTCAGAGTTGCCCTATCTTCCATAAGACCCACATTATTAATGTCTGGAACTTTAGAACAACCGATACCTTGATCAATCCATCTGACCACATAACCTAGCAGTGTTTGAGCAGAATTAGAAATTTCAGTATTAATCTCGTCCATTGACCAGTTAGGTCTATCAGCTACGGGTATATCTAAAAGATCATCCAGCTTTGCTTGATCTCTTTTAATAATTTTTTGTTGTTCATCAAATATATTTATCTGATGATAGTGCAAAGCATGCAAAGAAGCTGCTGTTGGTGAGGGTACCCAAGCACAGTTGGCACCTGCTTTTAAATGATTAATTTTGTCTTTCATCATTTCTTTCATTTTGTCTGGTACAGCCCACATACCTTTACCAATTTGGGCTTTGCCAAAAAAACCACATTTTAAACCAATATCAACATTGTTATTTTCATAGGCTCCAATCCATTTAGAAAGTTTCATGTCACCTTTTTTAATCATCGGACCGGCTTCCATTGAAGTATGCATTTCATCTCCAGTTCTATCCAGAAAGCCTGTGTTGATAAAAAAAACTCTATCTTTTAAGGATCTTATACATTCTTTTAAATTCACAGATGTTCTTCTTTCTTCATCCATAATTCCAATCTTACAAGTATATTTTTTTAAATTTAATACTTCCTCCACTTTGGTAAAAAGTAAATTAGTGAATGCTGTTTCATCAGGACCGTGCATTTTTGGTTTTACTATGTAAATAGAACCTTTTCTTGAATTTTTTTTTATTCTTAGATCATGAAGTGCCGCAGCAGTTGTAATAAAAGCATCCATAATGCCTTCGGGCACTTCACTTCCATCTTTAAGAATAATTGAAGGGTTTTTCATTAGGTGACCAACATTTCTTATTAAAAGTAAACTTCTACCATGTAATTTTAAACCCTTGCCTTCTTTTGAAATATAACTTCTGTCAGGATTTAATTTTCTTTCTAAATTTTTACCATTTTTTTCGAATTCAATTTTCAAATTATTTTTCATTAAACCGAGCCAATTTCTATAACAAGTAACTTTATCTTCGGCATCAACAGCTGCTACACTGTCTTCATTATCACAAATAGTTGACACAGCAGACTCAGCTATTACATCACTGATACCTGCAATATCATGAGCTGCACTAAATGCTCTTGGATTGATTATAATTTCAAAGTGTAACTTGTTATTTTCAATTATTATTGCACTTGGCTTGTTGGTGTCTCCCCTGTGACCTATAAATTTATTTTTATCAACTAATTGATATTCATAATCATCTTTTTCAATAATCAATTCATTATTGACAACTTTTAAAGTTGAAATATTTTTCCAACTTGTTCCGTTAATAGGTATATATTTATCAAAAAATTCTCTGACATATTTAATAACCTCCTGCCCTCTATTGGGATCGTATCTTTCACTTCCGCCCTCTTCTGACTCAATTATATTTGTACCATAGAGACTATCATATAAACTAACCCATCGCGCATTAGCAGCGTTAAGTGTATATCTAGCATTCATAATTGGCACTACTAATTGTGGTCCAGCAATTTTGGCTATTTCATCATCTACGTTCTCAGTATCTATTTTGAAATCTGGCCCTTCATCTTTTAGGTAATTAATTTCTTTTAGAAATTCTTTATATTCATTAATGTCAATTTTATTGCCTTTACGATTAATATGCCAGTTGTCAATTTTTTTTTGCAAATCCTCTCTTACAATTATTAACTCTTTATTTTTTTTTGCCAATTCATGTACATTACTGTCGAAACCCAGCCAAAATTTTTCAGGGGAAATATTAGTGTCTTTTAATAGCTCATCATTTACGAAAGATAATAATGGCTCAGAAACTTTAAGGTTATTAACACTTATGTATTTTGAAGGCATAGATGCCTTTGTAAAACCCTGATAAAATGAAGTCAAATAATTAATAGTAGCATTGACATTTTATTGTCATTTTTCTCTCTTATGTAATAATTAATAATTAATAATTAATAATTAATAATTAAAATGAAAAATTACCTTAATTTTGAAATTGAAATAAAAGATTTAGAAGTAGAGTTAGATAAGCTTAAAGATCCATTTAATCAAAGTGGACTTTCAGAGGTTGATACACAAAAGATTTCAAAAACACAAAAAGATTTGGATGAAAAATTAAAATCTATTTATTCTAATTTAGACCCATGGCAAACCACGATGGTAGCCAGACATGAAGACAGACCCAAGTCAAAATTTTTTATTGATAATTTATTTGAAGATTTTGTTTCATTATCTGGAGATAGATATTACGGAGAGGATAAATCTGTTTTAGCTGGCTTTGCTAAGTTCAATGGTAAATCAGTATTAGTTATCGGGCAAGAAAAGGGTGATAATTTAGACAGTAGAATCGAGAGAAACTTTGGAATGATGAGACCAGAGGGTTACAGGAAAACAATTCGTTTAATGGAGTTAGCTGATAAGTTTAATATACCTATTATTTCGTTTATCGATACACCTGGTGCATATCCAGGAGTAGGAGCTGAGGAAAGGGGACAAGCTGAGGCAATCGCAAAATCAATTGAATGTTGCATGAAGTTGAAAGTGCCAACTTTTGCAATTATAATTGGTGAAGGCGGCTCTGGCGGGGCTATAGCATTGTCATCTTCCAACAAAGTAATTATGTTAGAAAATGCGATTTATTCTGTCATATCTCCAGAGGGTTGTGCGACTATTTTATGGAGGGACCCTAAAAAAATGCTGGATGCAGCTAAAGCAATGAAACTATCTGCTAAAGATTTATTAGAACTTGAAATTGTTGACGAAATTATTTTAGAACCACTTGGTGGCGCTCATCGAGACAGAAATTTAGTATTACAAAACGTTAAAAACTCAATAATTAGAAATTTAGAAAAATTCAATCAAATGACATCTGAAGAAATTTTCGAAGATAGGAAAAATAAATTTTTAAAGATTGGAAGAAACAAAGGTTTTATTGATAACATAGAAAACTTAAGTTCTTTAAAAGACAATAAAAATAATTTTGACAAAATCTTAAAATCGAGGAAGTTTTTAATGTCTGTGATAGGGCTTGCTTTAATTGCTTTAATTTCATTATTTATTTTACTATAAAGCCCCACAACAATTTTTGTATTTTTTTCCAGTAGCTTCACATTTATCATTTCTAGAAATTTTTTGATTTTTTTTTATCAAAAGTAAACACTTGGGATTATCAACAATATTGATATCTTTTTTTGGTTCTTTATGATTTGCATTTTGATCAACAACCTTTAAATTAGATAAAATAATTATGTAGTCTAATTTCAACTTATTGAGCAATCTTTCAAACAAATCAAAAGCTTCTTTTTTATATTCAACCAGAGGGTCTCTTTGCCCATAAGATCTTAATCCTATTACTTGTCTTAATTGCTCTAAATATTGGATATGTGACTTCCAATTTAGATCGATTGATTGTAAAAAAATTTTCTTTTCAATTTCCTTAGATTGGACATTCCCCAAAAGTCTTATTCTTTCATCCCTTTTTTCTAGAAATTTAGTTTTTATTTTGTCTTTAAAATCTTTATCATTTAAAGAAATCAATTTTTCAAGCTCACTATCATTAAAATTCTTACCTAAAATAGGTTTAAGTTTATTTTCTAAAGTATTGTCATTGGGATAAGATTTTTTTTTAATTTTTTCCATGATTAAATCTTCAATTATTTCATCTATAAAATCATCAGAGTATTCAAAAATTTCATCAGTATTCATTGCATTTTTTCTTTGTGAAAAAATTACATGTCTTTGATCATTGAGAACGTTATCAAATTTTATTAGTGTTTTTCTTATATCAAAGTTTCTAGCCTCAACTTTTTGTTGTGCCCTTTCCAAAGCTTTATTTATCCATGGGTGATCTATGCTTTCTCCATCTTTAAGACCTAATTTTTGTAAAATATTATTCATTGAGTCTGAACCAAAAATTCTCATTAAATCATCTTCTAGACTTACATAAAAAATTGAAGTTCCTTCATCCCCTTGACGTCCAGATCTTCCTCTGGCTTGGTTATCAACCCTTCTAGACTCCATTCTTTCTGTACCAATCACAAACAGTCCACCTAGGGATTTTATTTTTTCCTTATTTTTTTTAAGCTCATCATTTGGCACTGAACCTTTTTTACCTCCAAGCTGAATATCAACGCCTCTACCAGAAATACTTGTCGTTATAATAACCGATCTCTCTTTTCCAGCGTTTGCTATGATTTCAGCTTCATTCTCATGATTTTTTGCATTTAAGATTACATGTTTAATATTTTTGTCCTTTAATAATTTTGAATATATCTCCGATTTATTTACACTAGATGTAAAAACTAAAAGTGGCTGGCCTATTTTGTTACATTCAATAATCTTTTTAATTATTGCATCATTTTTTTCATTTTCAGTTCTAAAAATTTGATCATTTAAATCATTTCTTATCATTTTTTTATTAGTAGGAATGGTAACAACAGGAAGATTATAAATTTCAAAAAACTCCTCTGACTCTGTTGCGGCTGTACCAGTACAACCAGAAATTTTATTATAGAGTTTAAAGTAATTTTGATAAGTAATTGATGCCATAGTTTGATTTTCAGGCTGTATCTCTATTTTTTCTTTAGCTTCCAGCGCTTGGTGCAATCCGTCTCCAAATCTTCGTCCTTCTAGAATTCTGCCTGTAAGCTCATCAATTATTTTCAAACTATTGTTTTGCACTATGTAATCTCTTCCATTTTCAAATAAATGGTTTGCGCTAAGAGCTTGATTTACATGATGAACTAAACTTAAATTTTCAGGATCATAAAAATTGTTATTTTTTAATATTCCCGCATCTGAAAAAATTTTTTCAATATTGTTAATCCCATCATTTGTTAAAAGAATATTTCTATCTTTTTCATTAATTTCATAATCTTTGGAATTTAAAGTTTTGATAAATTTATCAATTGCAAGATATTGGTTTGTTTTATCTTCGGCAGCACCAGATATTACAAGTGGTGTTCTTGCTTCATCAATCAAACATGAGTCTATTTCATCAACGATTGAAAAAAAATGATCTCTTTGAACCATATCATCTTTAGAATATTTCATATTATCTCTTAGATAATCGAAACCTAATTCACTATTAGTTGCATATGTTATATCGCAATTATAATTCTTTTTTCTTTCATTATCGTTTTGATTATTGTTTATAAATCCAGAAGTAAGACCTAAAAAATTATAAATTTTTCCCATTTCTTGAGAGTCTCTTTTAGCCAAATAATCATTTACAGTTACGATATGAACACCATTTTTTTTGAGAGCATTTAAATATGCTGCAAGAGTAATGGTAAGAGTTTTTCCTTCACCAGTTTTCATCTCAGCAATTTTTGCTTCATGCAAAACTATTCCACCGACCAACTGAACATCATAATGTCTTTCATTTCTTACTCTCTTTGAGGCCTCCCTTACCAACGAAAAAGCATCAGGCAAGATTTCGTCTAAAGTTTTTCCATTTTTAATTTCTTCCTGAAACTCTAATGTTTTTTTAGGAAAATCTTGATCGTGCAATTTTTGAAATATTTCTTCACGAGAGTTAATTTTAGATACAATTTTTGTTATTCTATCGAGCTCTCTCTGATTATGGGATTTAATGAATTTTGAAATGAATTTAAGAGGATTTAGCATTAGTTTTTGATTTAATATTTACTTATATCCTTTAATATAATTATTAAATAAATATTTTAAATACTATGGGAATTAATTTATCTAATTTTTTAACGTCTAAATCAAAAAATAAGAAAATGGCAGAATTTCAAGATTTGGATCACATAGATGGATTGTCAATTTCCACAATAAGTGCTGATTTGTATCAAAATCCAAGAGATGATTTGGTTATGTTTTATTTTAGAGACGGAGCAAATTATGCATCAGTGTATACTCAGTCTAAGATTGTATCAGAAAATATAAAATGGAATTTAAATCAAAAAAACAAAAAGATATATTCATTAATAGTAAACACAAGAAATGCCAATTGTTTTACAGGAAAGCAGGGTTATAAAAGTTTAGAACAAATTGCAGATATAGCTTCAGAAGAATTAACAAGAAAACAAAAGGAAGATGAAGATCAGCCAAAAAAAATAAAAGCTAAAGAAATTATTTTTGGTTGTACAGGGACTATTGGAGAAAAATTTCCAGAGGAAAAAATAAAAAAAAAAATTCCGGAACTTATAAATAAAATAAAATACACTCAAAATAAATACATATGGATGAAAGCAGCGCTAGGAATTATGACGACTGACACTCAACCAAAAATGGCAATGGAAGAATGTTTGATAGGCAATAATGAAATAAAAATATTTGGGATAGCAAAAGGTTCAGGAATGATACAGCCAAATATGGCAACAACTTTAGGTTATATTTTTACAGATGCTGACATACCAAACGATATATTAAAAAAACTCTTGAAAAAAAATATTACGACAACATTTAA
>Ga0209631_10006909_pt1 | contig 11551 bp, 15 predicted proteins | sample COG_08_FD_184752 | JGI IMG/M metagenome (GOLD analysis project Ga0209631, IMG submission 184752) | Pelagic Microbial community sample from North Sea - COGITO 998_met_08 (SPAdes) (version 2) | ecosystem: Environmental > Aquatic > Marine > Neritic zone/Coastal water | place: Helgoland, sampling... | reverse complement strand
CCAAAGTATTGATTAGATTGGTCAGGATATATCTGTGTTGCATCTCCTGTACTCTCATTATACTCTGGTACGTTAGTATTATTAGCAATTAACCAGTCTTGTAATCTTGTTGAATAGTAATCTGCATTATTCAATGCTTTATTTAACAAGTAATCTACTTCATTTTTACCTGGTGCAACTCCTGTTTCACTTTGTTGTTTAACTGCACCATTTGATTTAAATGTTACTGAACTAAATGGAATATACTCTACACAAGCATACCAAATTAAAGTTGGTTTTACATACTCCTCTACAAGTGTTTGATAATAACCTGTAAAAGAAGTTTGTGCTTCTACATCATCTTGTAGTTTATCGTATAATATAGTACCAAGTAAGTTAAGTATATATTTTTCTTGTGCAGTACGAATGAATGGTAACAAAGCATCCGCATCAATAGCACCCCCAAGAGGTGTGTTCTTGATAATATCGTTTCGTGTTATTAATAATCCAAATGCCATAATTTTATCTTGTTTTTATTCAGAGTCGTAATGTGATTCAAAACCAAAATCTGTTGGTCTTATCGGTTCATACTCATCATTCTTTGTTTCTTTTTCTAAACTTTCTTCTCCTTCTCCACCTTGTAAGTTATCATCTATCTCATCTTGTACTTCTTCTATTGTCTGTTCTGTATCATCTGCTGTATCTGAAAGGATTACAAGAGGTGTCAGTTGCTCAAAGTATAAATCTGATATATCTATACCACCAACCTTAAATGCGTTGTATATAGAGTTTATAACAAGGTTTTGGAATGGGAATATAGTCATCGTTTGCATAATTGAATATGCAGTTTTCATTTCTTCCGATTGAGAAGAGAATCCATTGTTTGCAGTTCTAATACCAAATAATAAAGGTGATACTATTCTATGAGCTACAAGAATTCTATCTTGAGCGTATTCAGCAACATACTGATACTTCTCGTGTAAGTTCTCCATCGGAAAGGTATCAATAGTAGGTTTGTTTACTGCATCATCATTAAACGATACCATAAATCTACCAGCATTACGAGTACCTGTAAACTTAGCTTCTAATAAGTTTTCTATTGTTTGTCTTTCTTCGGGTGCAGGAACTCCATTATTGAAATTCACCATACCTACTGGCAAGAAACCATTTTCTATATTGTTAAGGTGTAAGTTAGATAGTTCTGCTTCACTAAATGAAAATTGTAATGCAGAAATCCAATCAGGTAATGAATAGTAATATCTGTTAGGTTCATATTCTTTTACATAAAGTATTTCTATTTCTTCATTTGATGAACCAAAGACAGGTAAATACTTTTTCTCTTTCTGTCTCCTATGGTCACTCCAATCAGAACAATAGTAGTATCCTTCGATTCTACCCATATCATATATCTTCTTTGCTCTTAAATTTTGAACAGGCATATGATACATTCTTAATATCTGTGTATGTGATTTATTCCAAATGATTTGCCAAGCAGCATTACCATATAATTTTAAATCAAAAGTAATCTTTCTTAAATCTTCTGGTGGAATTATCTTATCTAATTGTTCTTGTTTAACTTCTTCTTTTGTAAAGATACCTTTACCATATATTAAATCTGCTACACCCTCAACACAAGCTGCGTTAGTTGTAGAGGTATTATAGGCTTCAGTTACCATACCAAAGTAATCGTCTTGGTCTAATATCCCAACAGGCACCCATTGATACCTTGTTTTTGTATCTTCTGTAACAATAGGAACATCCTGTCTTGTTAAGTTTAATACTGAAAATTGTTCTTGTTTCTTCATATTACTATATAATCGTTATCTGTTGTATTGGATATAAACTCTTCGTTCTGAGTTAGATATACCACCTTATCAATACTTTGTGATGCATATACTTGCATCGTTCCACTATATACACTACCACTTACTGAACCACTTAAATGTACTCTAAACTCTTGAGCATCTCTTACAGAACCCTCTAATGATTGAGAGAACGTAAGTATATTCTCGTATGGGTTAAATGTATAAGAACCACTTAAATTATAGTATGATGAACTATAAGTCATCATATCTTGTAATACAAGTGTCATATCTTCAGAACCACTTACATTCAAAGATGCAGTATCTTGGGTTCTAACTGTAAATTCATTACTTTGTGATATATAATACGATAGCATATTCTAATGTTTAGTATTATAACAAACAAACAATAACTTATAATTAAAAGGAAATAACTCAACATTAACTAGGATATAGACATAAAAAAACCCCTCTCACGAAGAGAAGGGTTTAGTTTATTTAAGTCTCAAAAGTATTTCCTACTTATGACCCATATACGATTGTTGGTTTATCAACTCCTGTTAATCCTGCAAATGCATCACTAACTGTTGAACCACTAATGAATGGTGCTGGTAACTTTTCTTCACCTGTGAAAGTTGCTGAGTAACCATAAAGGTCACCTAACGCTCCACCTGTTTGAATTGTTCCTGCAGTTAAATCATTACCGTGTACTTCTCCAGCTAATAGTGTATCACCTGAATTAGTCCATACAAGGATTTGTGGTCTCCCATAAGCTAACAATTTAAGTTGAGTAGTCATCTCGTTAGTTAACTTCTTAAGGTTAACAACTGTTTCTTGAGAAAAGAACGTTGTTCCATTTTCTCTTGAAGAGTTGACTGTTTCAGTATAAGTAGAAGTTCCTTTGAGCTCATAAAAGTATGCTGTAGAACCTGATAGTGAATTTATTTCTCCACTTCCGTTCTTAGAAAACGAACCTGTTTCATAGTTGATGAAATATACACCTTGTATACCACCTACTGAATCTTTACAAACTTCGTTTCTTCCTGCTGTTATATTACAACTCATAGTTTCTCCTTTTTATTAATTGTTAGACTTAAAATGCTCCGTAATAAACGATATCTTGTGCAATACCAATTTGTGTACCTGCAGTATATCTCATTATTACTCTATAATTTTGCGAACCATCAAGGTTTGCCATATCTAGAACTCTTACCTCATTGTGGTCAGATAATAAACCTGTTCCGAAGAATAAGTTAGATTTCTGTGCTGCAACGATAATGTCATCACTCATACCAGGACATAGAACGATTTCTATACCTTGAAAGTTTGATGGTTTTTCTCCAACGTTTAATTGGTTGTTGTAAGAATTGTTTGATAATGTTGAATTACCAGATAATGCTGATTGGTATGCTCTTGCGATTTTAGAACCAACATAGATTACTAAATCTTCTTTACCGTAAACGGCTGAAGGGATAGTATCATATACTGCTGATAATGTTGCTAGTACATTTGATGAATCAACTGAACCAGAAATTACTGCTCCATCACCATCAGTTCTTGCAGGTTGTACTGCAGAATTTAATAGTGTAGCAGCTGATGCTGATAAGATAGTTTCGAATCCACCAAACTCACCATTGTTAGTGGATACACCACCCCAAATGTCTTGTTCAGTTTTTTCTGCAACTTTTCCACCTACATAAGATACTAAGAAATCGTTAAAATCTCTTGGTATTTCATCAAATGCAGAAAATCCAAGTTGTAATGCATTCCAAGAATCAACAAATTCTTGTTTACATAATGATAAGTTTACTTGTAGCTCTTTTGGCTCAAGTATTTGTTCTGTGATAGATGTAGAACCAGATGTAACAAAGTCACAACTCGCATCTTGTACAATTCCATCAACATCTACTTTTTGAATTACTTCTTTGAACTTTACATTTGGTTTAATAGTTACCAATTGATTGTCAAGAGTTCTTGCAGAAAGTAGAGCAGCAGCGATATAACCGCTTGCTGCTTCACCTGCATACGTTGAAGTTATGCTAGGTTGACCAGTAGTTAAGTTTACTAATTTTTTCATTTTTCTCTCTTTTGTTTTAATTTGATAGGGGTTACCTATACATTTTTGAAAGTACAGAATTTGTATAATTCCCTACTTTAAAGTTATTGTTTTTCTTTTTGTTAAACATTGCAGGTTTCTCGATAGGAGCTCCATCTAATTTCTTAGATTCAAGTTCTTCCTCCTCTTTCTTTTCTTCCTCTAATGTTTCTTCTTCTTTTTTGATTTCTTCAAAGTACTTTACAAGTTCTTCGATTCTTTCTTTCATCTCTTCAATCTTCTCTTCTTGCTCTTCTAATTTAGTAGTTAAGTTAACGATTTCATCCGCTTCCTTATCAACCACCTCCTCATCTACAGCAATGCCAGGTTCTGATTCAAGAGTTACTTGTTCATTTACGTCAGTATCAGATTTACCAGATTCTGGTAAAGCTTCCACCTCCTCTGTTGAAACATCAGCCATTTCCTCTTCTATCTTCTCTTCACTTTCTGCTTCGATTTCAACATTTTCTCTTTCCTTGATGATACCACCTTCAGTAAAAAGTTTGATTCTGTTTATTTCATCAGATTCATCTCTTAACTCTAATAAGTGTTCACCATCAGGTGCTGGAGTTTTTGTTCCATCTTCGTGGATAACCTCTAAGGTTTCACCCACATCAAAAGTTGGAGATTCAACAAGAGTACCATCAGCTAATTTAGCTACAGTAAGTTTTACTTCTTTACTATCTAAAGACAATAAAGTCATAATCTTACCTAATACAGTTTGTGAATTCATAATTTTCTCTCTTTTTTGTTTGTTATTGATTTGATATATCTACCAATATAACAATTTGTTATATATATGTAGTTATTTTTTATTTATTTCTATTAAGTTCGTTACAACTACAATCTGTGTGTGGATGTACAGTACCTTCAAAACAACTTCCATCGTTGTTCTTAGGGTATCCACAAGGACAGTGGTATTCGTAAAATGTTTCTTCGCTCATAATGTTATCCGTATATTCCTTGAAAATAAGTTTCTATTGCATCTAAATCAGCTTCTAAATCTGTTGTGTTAGTCCATATAACAACACCACCAAGGTCTAGTTTACCGTGTAAACCAGCACTATTAAGAGGGTTATATGCTCCTAATGCAAATGGTTGGTCTGTATTTTCATAAGCACTATATGTTTTTGTTGCAGCTGAGGTTGCATTATTCTTATTAAAAAATTTTGTCCCTAATACAGCACCTGTTGCCTCAGGATCACCTTGTGTAATAGCATAAAGACCTTTACCATATGTATCATCACTTGCACCAGTAGTTCCACCAGGAGCATAACCATAAAACTCAATTACACTTGTACTTGTTGCTTTCATTATCGCTTCAGAAGGGAACGGTGAACCACCAGTAGTAGTTACACCAAAGATTGCACCCCATCCTCCACCATCTCCGTGTGGTGCTCCATATATAGCAATTTGAACATCACCTGTATTTGCACCATTGATTGCATTACCTTCGTGTCCTAATCCTGAAGTTGAACCATTAAATGTAAATGTATCTATACTATTAAATCCTGCGTTAGAACCAGATATAGTTGGACCACCTGTTGTTGCTTGGTCAAACGTATATCCATTTTGTTGTCCTGTCCAAATAGTTACTTCACCACCACTTGTAGCAACACCTAAATCAGACCTCCAATAGTCATAAAGTGTTCCATTTAAGGTAGGGAAACCACCTGATTCTTCAGCATAACTTCCTAAAAATGTAAATGGCCTTCTCATTATTTATGATTCATTTGTTTTCAATTCATACAACTCTTTCATAAGTTGTTCTTGTTCTTGTTGACTTAATGTTTGTGATAATTCGTAATCTATAATTGGCATAATTGTTTTTTTTTATTAATCAAATTGTTTAGCACTTACAACAAATACAGTACCATCATTTTCCATTGTCTGTAATGTTAAGATATCTATTGCATCTGCTGCTTGTGATGCACTATAATGTAATCCAGTTGGTTGTTTTGCAGTACTTGATTCAAGAGTTAAAGTTCCAGGACCAGTACCTGGTTGTATTACTTTTAGTATCACTGTCTGTCCTGTACCTTGATTTGTAAATGTAAGATGAGTATCTGAACCACTAACAAGTGTTAACACCTTTGTTTGTGCAGTGTTAAAATCTATTGATGAGGTTTCTGATGATATTGTTAAAGTTTCTACATCGGTAAGAACAGATGCGGAAAGAATTAAATTATGATTAAATGTTGAAGTATCACTTCCACCACCACTAAATGTTTGTGAACCTAAGAATTCGGTGTTACTTGTTGAATTTCTACCTATTTGTAAAGTACTGTTTGCATATGTACCACCAAATGTTCCAATTTTAATATCATTACCTTGAATATCTAAATCAGTACCACCTGCGTAATTATCTTTAACTCTCATTAAACCTCTATTACCACTACCAGTAGCAGTAGTCAATGCATGCCATTCACCACCATTTAAAGCTTGTTCTGTTCCAAATGCATATGAAAAAGAATCATACATTTCATATAAGAATGTATCTTGATATGCACTACCGAATGATGGGTAATTTTGTATTGCAAATGATACATTATTATAATTAACACCATTTGTTTCTGTTCCATTAACTGTTATAAAGTTCTTTTGTGCATTATTACCAGGTGCATCTATTGTTTGGTTTATGTGTGCTGTCTTTGTTTGTGCAGTTGAACCTGTGTTAAGATAAGAACCCGTCTCTGCAGACAAACCATTTATTCTTGTTCTATCTTCTGAACCACTATTTTGTAAGTTTGTTATTTCAATTGATTCTAAATTAGATGCTGATAAAGGACCTGATACATTAGTTGTTGAACCAAGTGTTATTGTTGTTCCATTATCAGATATATTAGAATCTAATAACTGTCTATGTACTCCAGCTTTAGGTATTGAGTTATTACTTAAATTAGCTTCACTACCTAAACTACCAGTAGGACCTGTTAGTATGAATGAAGATTCTCCTCCTTCTTCTACTAATATCCAACTATCATTTAATCCATCCCATTGTATTGATGCAGTTGCATTAGATGAACCACTATCATATACTTGTAATCCAGCATATCTTAATGTAGGTGTATCTGCATTTACTACTACAAATGCATCTCCAATTATTTTAGCTGAACCTGTTACTGTGTTTATTCTACCGAAAGAACCTGTACCACTTACTGATATATTATCGAAGTTTTGTGTTCCACTAAATGTGTTGTCTTTGTTTATGTATGCTATATTAGGGTCAGTTACTACCGAAGAACTAATTGCATTAGAAGCAGAAGTTGCATTATCTGCTTGTTCAGCGTGTGATGCTGATGTTGCATTCTGTGCTTGTGAAGCAGATGTTGCGGAATCAGCTAATAAAGCTGAATCTGCTCGTGATGCAGATACTGCAGTTAATGCAGATGCTACATTATTTACTGTTATATCAAACGTAGATGCATCACCTTTAGTAAAAGTGATAGTTGCATCACTTACTGAAGCAGATTCTAATAAAGAACCTGTATCACCACCACCACCTGGTATAATATTAATATATGTTGTTCCATCTAATCTAGTAAATGTTTGTTCTCTACTACCTGTATCAAAAGATGAGGTAACTAAATACGAACCTGTATCTTGATTAACTACCATTGAATCAATAACATCATTATTGAAGTCTCTTAACTTTTCAGGTGTAATAAACTGTGAATTATTGTTAGGAAAGTTATTAGAGTTTTCCGTCCTTAATTGTGATTTGTTTTTACTACTCATCTTATTATCTTATTATTTCTATGTCAAATCCATTAGAGAAGCCTGTTGAGAACGCACCTCGTTCTACTATTACAGATTCTGTCTTTCCTATACCTTGATTCTGTAAGTACCCATCACAACATTCTGTTGAGTAGGTATTAGAATCTAAACACAGACAACCTCTTCTAGAATTCTTTGGTGAAGAATGACTAGGTGTTGGTCCTATGAATATACCGGTATCTCTTCTCTTTCGTAAGCTTCTAGAATATGACATAATTGTTTTATTACTATAACAAAGTAAGAGTTATTTATATTTGATTGTAGGGTTATTTATACTTTTTCATAGCAGCTTTATGTATTAAGTTCTCCAACTGTACCTTATCTGCTCTGTAACAAAGGTTTAACAAACATTCTTCTAAAGGTCTTTGAACTACTTCATCAAACTTTAATAAATCTTCATTTGCTAGGACAACAATCGATTGATAAGAGCTCCACTTTCTTGCAAAATTCGCTTGGTGTGCAGATTCACTGCCGGGTCCTCCAACGCTTCCTCCCTCAAAGATTTCAGGGTATCTTTCGTTAATTCCTTTAAGATACGATTGAAGAAAAAAAAACAACCGAAGTGAATATCCATATTAATATCTAACCACTTATCTGTGTTATCTTGTTTATCACTACTATAAGGTTCTATACTATACAGAGCACCTTTTGTTTTTGTTACAGGTCTGTATAAGATATTCATTATACTTGCCCAATTCTTATCTAATGCAATGTTTTGATATGAAGATAAATCTAAATAAGCACCATACGCCATCTTAGATAAGTTAGGTTCAAATCCATATTTTACTCCATCAATAGTAACAAACCTTTGTAATTCAAAATCTGTCTTACCTAAGAACGCATATAAATCTTTTTTAATACTTGTTATTGTATCACTATCTAATTTGATTATTACCTCTGGTGTTAAACCTATGATGTTATATAGTAAGAATGCATCTTGTGCTTCCTTATCATCTTTATAAGTTTCTAAATCTTCTTGTATCTTTAAATACTTTTTTAGTGATACTGCTGAATAATCAGTAGGTACTGTGATTTCTATTTCTTTTTTCATTTCTTTAATTCTTGTGTTACTTCGTGAAACTTAACTGATGCTGGTAGAAAGTTAGGTATCTTTGTTTCTGTTATATCTATTACATCTTCTGCTTCTAACTTTAGGTCTTGTATCTCTATGTTCTTATGTCCTACCAAAGATTTTAATTTAAGAATATCTGCTCTTTGTTTTTGTAATTGTGAATCTCTTAATACAATCTCTGCTTTAAGATTAGTTACCTCTTCTTTAAGATTGTGAGCATAAGTAGCAACCTGTTCAAGATGTGTATATATCTCATACTTGTTCTTATCTTTATATTCTTCAGGTAACTTAACTTCTATTATCTTTGCCATTCTTTCTTAGATTGTTTATTTGTTCCATTATTCTTTGATATCTTGTGATAGCATAACCATCTTGTCCTTTACGAAATAACGTAAGGTTAGCAGATGCTTCTTCTTCTAATTGTTTTATTCTTTCTTTATAATTCATTACTTAAAACTTAATGTGTACTTTCCTTTATTTGCTTGTTTTAAACTCAACCTTGACATTGCTAGATATCTTAGTGCATCTATACAATGGTCATTAAATCCTTGTGGTTTATCTAACACTACTCCATTCTTATCTGTCATATATTCATATCCATATAACTCATCTATTAAGTGTGTTGATTTATTATCTACTACTAAACCAAAGTTCTGTAATACAGAGATTCCAAATTTGATACTATCGGGTCCTTTCTTAACAGGTTTAATATTAAAACCACTACGATAGATTTCTTCTATTAATCGTGGCTCTGCACTATCGGCCCATATCTCTGTTTTACCGATGTTTAAACTCTGTAGCCTTCTTACTATATCATTAGTTGTTAAACCTCTCTCATACATCAGTTCTCTACAATACAACATATCGTGGTGTTTGTGTACTGCAATCAAAGTTGTTGGGTCTTGAGAGAATCCAAAGTCCATGCCATATCCTACTAACTCGTGTACAGGCATCTCTTCTAATATTTGGAAGTTATTAAATACTGCCTTTTCATTCGGTGCATATTCTCCTAAACCATATATCTTATAATACTTTGGGTTCTTATGTTCTAATGCTTCTATCTCCTTAATCATTACATCAGGTAGATAAGGATTATCTTTGTATGTAGTTCTAAATTGTTCTACCTCATCCATATTCCTTAACCAATGATAAGGTGAAACAGTTGGGTTGAATGCTAGGATAATCTCACCTGTTGTTCTAATACTTAATTGGAAATAAGATTCTTCGTGTTGTTCCGATGCTTCATCTATAAATAAAATGTTTGATTTAACACCTCTTAATTTCTCTGCATCATCTGTATTAACAAAAGAGATTAATGCTCCATTAGAGAACGAGTAAACCCTATCAGAGATGTTGTATGACTCGTTACTCCATATACCTAACTCTTGCATTATCTCTTTGAAATCTTTTATTACACTTCTTTTAAGTGAAGGTACTGTTCTTCTTACTACTGTAATGTTTTGAGGTTCTTGTAATGCTTTTACTATAAGGTATTGTAAGATTGCATAAGTTTTACCTGAACGAGTACCACCAATGTGTTGTGTTATTCTTTTATTAGCAGATAAAAGATTATCAAATGTAGTTGTAGTGTTTACGGTTAGTTCCATTATATTATACTACCTGATTTGTTTATGTTGATGTTAATAGATTGAATTTTTTGTTCAATCTCTCCTTTTAGCTCTACCCTTGATTGTTTAGGCAAGTGGAACTCTAATAGTTTCAATGCTATATCTACTGCACCTTTAGGGTCTTTCTTCATTAGTTCTTCTAATAGTTGAGGAAGATTATCTAATACTTTATTTGTACCACGAGCAACAGATAGTTTCATCATCTCGGTTGAACGATTGATAGCTCCTTTAGGTCTCCCTTTACTTAACTTGTTTCCTTTTACGAATGGCATATATATGTTTTCTTATGTTATTATAACACACGAAGTTGATTCTGTTATATATACTTATATATCAAAGAATGTTCTGTATTTATGTTTTCCTTCTTCGTGTTGTATTCTTGTCTTTGCAATCTCCATATACTCATCTTCTCTTTCTATACCGATAAAATCCATACCTTCTCTTATTGCTCCTTTACCTGTTGAACCACTACCCATAAATGGGTCTAACACTACTCCACCTTTTGGTGTAACTAATCTTACCAAGTATGCCATCAAATCAGTTGGTTTAACTGTTGGATGAATGTTCATAGTTCCTTTGAGAGTTGGTTGTAGTATTTCTTCACTTGCAGCTAATGATGTTTTTTCCTTTCTTGGTTTTCCTTTCATTACCTCTGCCCATTCTTCTGGATGAGTTTCTTTATAGATTACACTACCATCTTCTCTACGAGGTCTGCCTGTAAATTGTGGAACTTGTTCAGGCATTCCTTCATTCCTATCTTTCTTTGATGCTTTAGGACAATAGAAGAAACGAGATGCACCACCTGTATCACTAAAGGTAGATTGTCTTATACCTTTTTCATACTTTCCATATATTGGGGCATTGTTATTCCCTTCCCATTTATTTGGTGATGATTTACTAATCCCACTCTGTTCATCAAGTATCTTACCTGCTTCTTCATCAAAGATAATGTTTGCAGGAAATCTACCTTGATGTGTTGATGGTTCATATCCTTCTTGTGCAACAAATCCTTTATCACCATAACCATTAGTAGTTATTTCATCTGTTCCTACTCTACACTCATCTATGTTTATACCACCTGTCCCCCATTCTAATACATTCTTTGCAACTGTTCCATTAAAAGGTTTCCTTGCCATTACTATTGGTTCGTGTGCTGGTTTAAGAGCAGTTCCCCAACCTTCGTATTGTTCTACCTTCT
>Ga0209631_10006907_pt1 | contig 11556 bp, 11 predicted proteins | sample COG_08_FD_184752 | JGI IMG/M metagenome (GOLD analysis project Ga0209631, IMG submission 184752) | Pelagic Microbial community sample from North Sea - COGITO 998_met_08 (SPAdes) (version 2) | ecosystem: Environmental > Aquatic > Marine > Neritic zone/Coastal water | place: Helgoland, sampling... | reverse complement strand
TTAGTAAATATTATTTTTTCTTTCATATTATGAATAATTTTTAATCCAATGTTTTGCTATATCAATTCTTTTGCAAATCCAAATATCTTCAAATTTAAGGACATAATCTAAAAATTTTTTTAATGATTGAATTCTACCAGGCCTTCCAATTAATCTACAATGTAAACCAACAGACATCATTTTAGGATTAGTTTTTCCTTCTTCATATAAAGCATCAAAGCTATCTTTCAGATAGTTGTAAAAATGATCACCAGTATTAAATCCTTGATTAGTTGCAAATCTCATATCATTGTTATCTAAAGTGTATGGAATAATAAGTTGTCTTTTTTTACCTCGCTGCTCCCAATATGGAAGGTCATCGCTATAGCTGTCACTGTCATACAAAAAACCACCATCATCAAAAACCAAGTCCCTAGTGTTTGGGCTGCATCTACCTGTATACCAGCCTAATGGTCTTGAACCAAAGATATCTTTAATTGTTTGAATTGCTTGTTGCATATGTTTTTTTTCAATTGATTTCTTAACATTTTGATAATCAATCCATCTGTAACCATGAGCCGCTATTTCATAGTCACCATTTTTTAATGCACTACAAACCTCAGGATTTTGTTTTAATGCTAATCCTACTCCAAAAATTGTCATAGGGATTTTTTTTTCTTTAAATAATTTATCCAACCTCCAAAATCCAGCTCTAGATCCATATTCATAAATACTTTCCATACTTATGTGCCTTCCTTTAATAGGTTTAGCACTAATTATCTCAGATAAAAAAGTTTCAGAATATTTATCTCCATTTAAAACAGAATTTTCTCCACCTTCTTCATAGTTTAATACAAATTGCAGTGCTAATTTTGAATTATTTGGCCAGGTAATCTTTTTTCCTTTAGCACCATAACCTACTAGGTCTCTTGTAGTTTTTTTAACCATTTACAATTATAAATTAATTTAGATTTCTTAACAATTTATTAATTTGAAATAGATTTAGACTTTATACCATTTAAAAAATTTAAGCATTTTTTTAATTCGCTAAGTTCAATAAATTCATCTATTTTATGTGCTTGGTCAATAGATCCCGGCCCACATACAACTGTGCTAATACCTATTTCTTGAAATAAACCCGCTTCAGTCCCAAATGAAACCACTTCTCTAGAATTATCACCAGTTAAACTTGAAACTAACTCACATGCTTCAGATTTTTTAACACGATCAAATCCTGTAACCTCACCAATAATTTCTTTTTGTATATTAGATTTAGAAAACACTTTTTTCATTTCTGGTAAAAGAGTCTCATTTGCATATTTGTCAATTTCGTTATTTAAAAATACCCCATCTTCTTTGATAACTGGTCTTGTTTCCCAATTGATATGGCATTTGTCTGCAATTACATTATGAGCTATTCCTCCAAAAATTCCTCCTACCTGCAAGGTTGAGAAGGGCGGATCAAAAATTGAATCTTTTGGAGCTCTCTTCTTTAATTCTTCTCTAAGTTCAATCAATTTATTTGCATATCTTGCAGCAAATTCTACTGCACTAACACCTTTGTGTGGAGCAGAGCTATGTCCTGCTAAGCCCTCAAAATAAGTTGTATACTCGTAACAGCCTTTGTGTGCATCAATGATTTTCATTTTTGTTGGTTCACCGATTATACAAATACCGTCCTGAATATTTCTTTTTTTTAATTCCTCAATTAATATTGGAGCTCCTAAACAAGCCGTTTCTTCGTCGAAAGTAAAACAAAAATGAATATCCCTACTTAAATTTGTTTTAGCATAAATAGGAGCAAAAGCTAAAGTGCAAGCTATAAAACCCTTCATATCACAAGAGCCTCTACCATAAAGCTTGTCACCCTTTACAGTAGCTTTAAATGGATCTGTGCTCCAACTTTTCGAAACTGGCACAGTATCTGTATGTCCAGATAAAATTATTGGTTTTACACCATTTGTTTTTTTTGCTTTTAAAGTTGCAAAAAGATTCACTCTTTTTTTTTCTGCATCGAATGTTTTGAAAGAAGTGGCCCCAAGTTTATGAAGGTGGTTTTCACAATAATCTATTAAAGCACTATTGTCTTCTCCAGAAATTGTTCTGAAGCTTATCAGATCAGTTAAAATCTTTACTGAATTTTTATATAATTCATCTATATTAATTTCTGTACTCATAACTAATAATTAATATAAATAATGCATTTATGAAAGAACAAATAACATATGATATTTTTGATAAAGTTGATATTAGAGTAGGTACTGTAATTTCTGTAAAAAAAAATGAAAAAGCAAAAAAACCATCATTAGTTGTTGAGGTAGATTTTGGAAATGAAATTGGTGTAAAACAATCTTCTGCTCAAATCACACATTATTATAATGAAGAAAATTTAAAAGGAAAACAGGTAATAGGTGTTTGTAATTTTGCTGAAAAAAATATTGCAGGAGTCGTGTCTCAGGTTTTGATTTTAGGTTCGATTGATAAAGAGGGAAAAGTAATTTTAATACATCCTTCTCAGAAATCTGAAAACGGCCTTCCTATAGCTTAAACTAATGCATCCTGAAATTTTATCAATGGCTTTATTTTGGATTGTGGCGGCATATACACCGGGTCCAAATAATGTAATTGCATCTTATTCAGGTTTTAATTTTGGTATTAAAAAAACAATACCACATATTTTGGGAGTTACTTTTGGATTTACTTTTTTAATTTTTTTATTAACTATCGGATTAGTTAATGTATTCAAAATTTTTCCGATTATACAAGTTTCTTTAAAATATCTAGGAAGTATTTTTTTGATTTATTTAGCTTATAAAATTTATTTTTCAAAAATAGATATTGAAAAAAAAAATGAAAATCCAGTAAGATTTATTGAAACTTTTTTATTTCAATTTTTAAATCCAAAAGGGGTATTGATAGGAATAATTATTGTCTCAACTTATGTTGAGCATGGAGAGCACTATTTTATATATGCGACACAAGTTATTCTCTTTGCATTCGTGGTATCTCTTAGTAGTATTATCTTTTGGACATTTGTAGGCAAATACTTGAGAAAATTTGCGACAAATGATGAATTTATTAAATACTTTAATTGTGTTATGTCAGTGCTTCTTTTATTAAGCATTATTACTTTTTATATATAATATATGAAACCAGGGACAAAAAATTCTTACAATTCATTAACAGATATCAAGATTAATGGTAAAAATTTTAAATTTTTTTCTTTAACAAAAGCAGAAAATAATGGTTTAGAGGGTGTTTCAAAATTACCAAAATCTCTTAAAGTTCTCCTCGAAAATCTTTTGAGATATGAAGATGACTTGTCAGTCACTAAACATCAAATAGATGCAATTAAGGATTGGTTAAAAACTAAAAAATCAAAAACAGAAATAGCATATAGACCTGCCAGAGTTTTATTACAAGATTACACAGGAATACCTGCTGTTGCTGATTTAGCGGCCATGCGAGAAGCCGTAAAAGAAAAAAATAAAGATCCAAACACAATTAATCCTCTTTCAACTGTTGATCTCGTAATTGATCATTCTGTTCAGGTTGACCAATCTGCAAAATCAGACTCTTTTGAAAAAAATGTTGAAATCGAGTTTAATAGAAATGGTGAAAGATATTCTTTTTTAAAATGGGGTCAACAAGCTTTTAACAATTTCAGGATTGTTCCGCCTGGTACAGGCATCTGCCATCAGGTAAATCTAGAGTATTTATCTAAAGTTGTATGGAGTGAAGAATTTAAAGGAGAAAAATATCTTTTTCCAGATACACTAGTTGGAACCGACAGTCATACAACAATGGTTAATGGATTGTCTGTTTTAGGATGGGGTGTTGGAGGTATTGAAGCTGAAGCTGGAATGTTAGGTCAACCAATTTCAATGTTAATCCCAGAAGTTATCGGTTTTGAAGTAAAGAATAAAATGCCAGAAGGAACTACAGCAACTGATTTAGTTTTAACAGTTGTTAAGATGTTAAGAGATAAAGGTGTAGTTGGTAAATTTGTTGAGTTCTATGGAGAGGGATTAAAAAATTTAACGTTAGCTGATCGTGCAACAATCGCTAATATGGCTCCAGAATATGGAGCTACATGTGGGTTTTTTCCAATAGACGATGAAACTTTAAAATATTTAAAATTTTCTGGAAGAGACAATTTAACTGTTAAAATTGTGGAAGAATATGCAAAAGTACAAGGCTTATGGTCAAGTGACGATGTTGAATTTACTGACACTTTAACTTTAGATATGTCAACAATTGTTCCTACAATTTCAGGACCCAAAAGACCCCAAGATAAAGTATTATTATCTGAAGCCTCAGATTCTTTTAAGAAAAGCTTTACTGAAATAACAAATAAAAAAGAATTTTCAATTTCTGAAGTAAAAAATACAGATTATGAGATTAAAGATGGTTCAATTTTAATTGCTGCAATAACGTCCTGTACCAACACATCAAACCCTAATGTTCTTATTGGGGCAGGCCTACTTGCTAAAAAAGCAGTAGAATTAGGTCTTGAGGTAAAACCTTGGGTTAAAACTTCTTTAGCTCCAGGATCTCAAGTAGTTACAGATTATTTGGAAAAAGCTGGTTTAAATATATATTTAGATAAACTTGGATTTAATCTTGTAGGTTATGGTTGCACAACTTGTATTGGAAATTCTGGTCCATTGGCAAACAATATAATTGAAGCAATTCAAAAAAAAAATATTTATGCAGTTTCAGTTTTGTCTGGTAACAGAAATTTTGAAGGAAGAATTTCACCACATATTAAAGCAAATTATTTAGCATCACCACCTTTAGTAGTAGCCTATGCTTTAGCAGGTCATATGGAATCTGATTTATACAAAGATTCTCTAGGAACTGACAAAAGTGGAAAAGATATTTTTTTGAAAGACATATGGCCAACAAATAAAGAAATTGAGGAAACTTTGAAATTATCATTAAATGCAGAAATGTTTGTTAAAAGATATTCAAATGTTTCTGAAGGCCCAAAACAGTGGCAACAAATCAAAACTGAAAAAAGCAGTATTTATAATTGGGAAGAAAACTCAACATATGTAAAAAAACCACCATTCTTTGATAATCTTCCAGACAAACCCGAAGGTTTCAAAAAGATTAAAGATGCAAGACCATTATTGATTTTAGGAGATATGGTGACAACTGATCACATTTCACCTGCAGGCAATATTCAAAAAGAGAGTCCAACAGGTGAATATTTTATGAAATATCAAGTTTTACCTAAGGATTATAATTCTTATGGTTCAAGAAGAGGAAATCACCAAGTTATGATGAGAGGAACTTTTGCAAATATAAGGATTAAAAATGAAATGGCGCCAGGAACAGAAGGTGGTTTTACAAAGTTATACCCTGAAAAGAAAGTTATGCCAATTTATGATGCAGTTGTTGAATATAAAAAAAGAGGCACAGATTTAGTAGTTATAGGTGGTAAAGAATATGGAACTGGATCGTCAAGAGACTGGGCAGCAAAAGGAACTAAACTTTTAGGTATAAAGGTTGTTATTGCTGAAAGTTTTGAAAGAATTCATAGATCAAATTTAATTGGTATGGGAATTTTACCATTACAATTTATTAATAATATTAATAGATCGAATTTAAAATTGATTGGTTCTGAACTGATAAGTGTAAATGAAATTGAAAAGGGAATAAACCCTTCAGACAAATTGATTGTTGAAATAAAGTATGAAACTGGAGAAATAAAAAAGATAGAAACATTATGTAGGATAGATACAAAAAATGAACTAGAATATTATAAAAATGGTGGAATTTTACAGTATGTATTGAGAAATATGATTTAGTTATGGATGAAGATGTAACAATAATTAATGCAAACACAAGAGTCGAAAAATATAAAAATTTTTTTTTAAAGAATAGAAAAAATTTAATAGGTTTTGTGTCTTTAATCTTACTAATTTTAATAGTTTATTTTGGTTATATTGAATACAAAAAAAAACAAAAAATACAAATTTCTTATCTATATAACTCTTCAGTAATAGAGTTTAATAAAAATAATCAAGAAATTACAAAAAATAAATTAATAGATATTGTTAAAAAAAAAGACTCAACTTACTCCCCATTAGCGATGTATTTTATAATTGATAATGATTTAATTATCGAAGCAGAAAAAATAAATGATCTATTTGATTTATTAATAGATAAAACACCATTAAATCTTGAGATTAAAAATCTCATTATTTATAAAAAGGCTCTTTTTAATGCTGACAATGCTCAAGAAAGTGAATTATTAGATATATTAAATCCGTTGATGAACTCTGAAAGTGTTTGGAGATCACATGCATTATACCTAGCAGCAGAATATTTTTTTTCTAAAGGTGAAAAACAAAAATCAAAAGAATTTTTTAATCAAATATTGAATATTGAAAACGCTAATCAAGATATAATTAAAGAAGTTAAAAAAAGACTAAATCGAGATTTAAGTGATTAGATTTATTTCAATTATTTTTTCCTTTTTTCTTATTGGGTGCTCATTTACTAAAACAAGTTTTTGGACTCAAGATGAAAAAATTAAAGTAGTTAAAAAAAATACATCCAATATTTTTAAAGAAGAAATAATTATAGAAAAGGAATTTAATCAAGATATTATAGTTAAGTTAGATCCATTAAAATCCTCTAATCAGAAAATAGATGACCTTACTAACAATTTAAGTATAGCTAACACTGACATCAAATTAAAAAAAAGATCAAAGTTTAAATTTTCAAAAATAGATAACTTTGATTACTTTGAACCTGAAGTAAATTTTGATGAAAAAAACTTCATTTTTTTTGACGATAAAGGTACTTTATTTAAGTTTGATAATAATTTTAAAATAATTTGGAAAAAAAATTACTATTCTAAACAAGAAAAAAAAATAAAACCTATACTTACATTTGCAAATGATGGAGATTTATTAATTGTATTTGATAGTATTGCCAAATTTTATGCTGTAAATTTAAAAACAGGTGATTTAGTTTGGACTAAAAAAAATCCCAATCCTTCAAATTCACAAGTAAAAGTTTTTGAGGATAAAATCTACGCGATAGATCTCAATAATACTTTAAGATGTTTTTCTATAAAAGATGGTTCAGAAATTTGGAATTTTAAAAGTGAAAATACTTTTTTAAAATCAACTAAAAGAAATTCACTTATAATTAATAATAAAACAGTCTATTTCAATAATTCTTTAGGAGATATTTCAGCTATCAATGCAAATGATGGAGCATTAGTTTGGCAAATGCCAACTCAAGCTAGTGATATTTATGAAAATGCTTTTAATTTAACAATGTCCGACTTAGTTGCAAAAAAAGACAATTTAGTTTTTTCAAACAATAAAAATGAATTTTATTCTATAAATTTATTGAATGGAGTTGTAAATTGGAAACAAGAGATCAATTCAAGTGTCAGACCAGTTTTTTATAATAATCTAATATTTACTGTATCAAATGAGGGTTATTTTTTTATCTTGGATGAGAAAACTGGCAATATTATAAAAATAACTGATATTTTTAACAATTTTAAAAAAAAAAAGCGAAGCAAGATTAAGCCCATTGGATTTGTAATGGGTAAAAAAAAAATGCTTCTTTCAACTAACAATGGAAAACTTTTGATAATTAATATTGCAAGTGGTAAAGTTGAAAAATTACTTAAGATAGATAACAGAAAAATTTCAAGACCTTTTGTTTTTGATAACAAGATCCTTTTACTAACAGATAATTCTATTATTAAATTGAATTGATATGCTGTTAAGACTTCTTGAAAAATTAGGAAGAAAAAAATTAGTTTTAGATAGAGGTCCTTCTCACCCAAGATTTAATTTGGCAAAACCTTGGATGAATAGATATTATGTTCTATTTAGAAATAGACCAAAGTGGTTTCCATTTAATATTTTAATTCATGAAATGTTAGCAGATGATCATGGTGATGGAGTTCACAATCATTTATGTCCTTATATAACTATAATTATTAAAGGAGGTTATTGGGAAACAAGAAAAAATGGTAAATTTTGGAGGAAACCAGGGTATATCGGATTTCGCTCTGCAAATTCTTATCATAGAGTAGATTTAAAAAAAGGAACAAAACCTATGACAATTTTTATCCCAGGACCTTTCGGGCTTAGAATTGGATCGAGGTCTGAATATGGAATAGATTTCAAAACAAAAAAATGAATTTAAAAAAATTATTTCTAGATCATTGTGAAAATAAAGAATATGAAATTAATCAGAGTCAATTAGATATAATCAGTTATCTTAAAATCTATTATACAGAAAACTTTACACAATTTTTTTTAACAAAATTTTTTAAAAAGGAAAAAAAAAAACTTGGTTTCTATTTAGTGGGTGATGTTGGTGTTGGAAAAACAATGATTTTAAATTTTTTTTTTAATGAATTAAAAGAAAAAAAATTAAGACTTCACTTTAATGAATTTATGATTAAATTTCATGATTTTATTTTTCAAAATGAAAATAAAGAAAAAGGAATTGAACTCTTTGTTAAAAATTTAAATAAGAAAACTCAAATTATTTATTTTGATGAGTTTCAAGTAACCAATATAGTAGATGCAATGATTTTAGGAAAATTATTCAAAAAAATATTCGAAGAAAAAATAAAAGTTATTTTCTCCTCAAATATAAATATTAATAATCTTTATAAGGATGGTTTACAAAGAGAACAATTTTTACCATTTATCAAAGTTTTAGAAAATAATTGTTATGAAAAAGAATTGTTGATTAAGGAAGATTATCGTTCAATTTATAAATCAAATTTAGATAGATTTTTGTCACCTATAAATAAATCCACAAATTTTATATTTAATAAATTTTTCAGGGAAATTACAAAAAATAAAAAAAAAACTTTGAAAATTTTAGAAATAAAAGGACGGAGTTTAGTTTTAAAAAACTTTTATGATAAAGTTGTTAAATTCGAATTTGAAGACTTATGTAATAAAAATTTAGGTTCTGAAGATTATATTAAGATTGCAGATATATGCGAATTTATTTTTATTAAAAATTTACCAAACTTTAATGAAAATAATTCAAATCAACAGCAAAGGTTTATAACTTTAATTGATATTATTTATGAAAAAAAAATTCCATTAATGATTACTTCACAAATTGATTTAAATTTAATTGAGTCATCAAAAAGTATAGCTGAACCTTTCAAGAGAACCATCAGCCGTTTACATGAACTGACCTCAATAAATTATAATTACGTTACCAAATAATATCTCATCTCTTATAAGGGTCGTAAGCCCATTGTAAAATTGCTTGTCTTTGTCTTTTTCTACAACCTAGATCGCCCTTTTCACAATTTTTTTCTATCGCTAAAACATGTCTTCTAAAATTCTTCCACCTCTTAATTTGTATCTCATCAATGTGAGGAATTCTTCTTCCATTAGTAAATCTACAATACCATTGGAACCAACCCAAAGGATCTTCTTTAAAAATCCATCCTTTTTCAATCCAATGCTCTCTTGATAGTCCCGACACAATTTTGAATCTGTTCAAATTTACATCAAAAGTCTTGCTTAGTTTTACATTTTTAAACCATGTTTTTGGGTATTCTTTTACATTTAATCCAAAATAAGCGCCTCCAAAAACGCCTAATTCCATCATTCTTTTTGGAGTTAATTCTGGTTTAAAAATTTTATAAAAATCTAGGTTATCAACTCTCTTTTTAAGAATTTTTTTCATTAAATTTCTTATTGATTTATTAGTTTTTGATACATTGCTTGGTCTGTATCTCCTTCACAACCAATTAATAATATATTTGAGTCTTTATTCAATCCAAGTTTTTTTTTAATTTCTTCATCTTCACAACTTGCAATTAAACTGATTACCCCTGGAGCTGAATTTTCTCCGGCAATGACTTTTTCAACACTAAAACTCGCATTCCCTAGCAGTCTCATTGTTTTAGCAATATCATCATCAGGTAAACTTATACAATACTTAACAGAATTTTTTAAAATTTCCCATGGTACCAATGATACTTCACCACACGACATACCTCCCATTAAACTTTCTCTTTTAATATCTATTTTTTCTATTTTACCAGTTCTAATACTTTCTAAAACACAAGCTGCACTATCGGGCTCTACAGTTATAGTGACTGGAATATTATCAAGATATCTTGCTATGCCTGCAACCATAGCTGCTGCCATACCACCTACACCTGCTTGCAAAATTATATGTGATATTTCATTTTGATTAATCTGATCAACAATTTCTTTCATCATGACTGTGTAACCAGCCATAGTAAACTTTGGAACAATCATATAATCTTTCCAGGCAACATCCTGAACAATTTGCCAACTGTTGTCTGTTGATCGTTTAATACATTCGATTAATGATTTTTCATAATTGCCTTTGACTTTTATAACATCAGCCCCAAGATCAGCCATTACTTGTCCTCTTACATCACTTACAAATTCACTAATAAAAATTTTACATTTAAGCCCGAGTCTTCTTGCTCCCCAAGCAACAGATCTACCATGATTACCTGCTGTAGCTGTTGCAATGATAATATCTTTATTTTCTTTGGAAACCTTTTCTACAGCATAAGCTCCACCAAGAGCCTTAAAAGATTTAAGGTCAAATCTTTTACTTTCATCTTTATAAAAAATTTTATTCAAATTTAATTCTTTTGAAAGTTTATTTAATTCTACCAGTGGTGTTGGAGAATATCCATCCCATGCAGAAATACTTGTGTATGCATCATCAATATCCTTTTTAGATAATGATTTTAAAATTTTATTTTTATCGAATGAAAAATTATTATTTTCGATAAACTCACTGTGTTTCCACATATGGCCGTTAGATAAAATTGTCATATTTTAACAGTCTAACGTATTATCTCGTTCCCACCTAGTAATAGGTTTAGTTTTATCAAAATTTTCTTTTTGTTTAAACTCTTTAATTTCCAACTTTCTAAGTTTGATATAACTGTTTATTGTTTCTTTACCAAATGCATCGTTCATGTCTTTATTATTTATAAGTTTTTCAAGAGATTGATCTAGTTCATCTGGAAGTTTTGGAAGATGAGGATATTTTTCATGATCTTCGTACATATTGCAATTTAATGGTTTTCCAGGATCTATTTTATTCCTTAATCCATCCAGACCCGCAGCTAAAACACTTGCTTGCAACAAATAAGGATTAGCAGAACCATCCATTAATCTTAATTCAAATCTACCAGGATCAGGAATTCTGATCATATGAGTTCTATTATTACCTGTGAAAGAAATACTACTTGGTGACCATGAGGCACCTGATTTTGTTGGTGGGGCATTAATTCTTCGATAACTATTTATTGTAGGATTAAAAAAAGCAGATAACGAAGAGGCATTTTTAATTACTCCTCCAAGAAAATTATAAGCCATTTTACTTAAGCCTAGGTTATTTGATTTATCTAAAAACTTATTCTTACTTCCATCCCAAACAGAAATATGTGCATGACATCCATTTCCAGTTAAATTTTCAAATGGTTTGGGCATAAAAGTTGCTCTTAAACCATGTTTTTCTGCAATAGTTTTTACCATAAATTTAAAGAAAGTATGTCTATCGGCA
>Ga0209631_10006903_pt1 | contig 11569 bp, 13 predicted proteins | sample COG_08_FD_184752 | JGI IMG/M metagenome (GOLD analysis project Ga0209631, IMG submission 184752) | Pelagic Microbial community sample from North Sea - COGITO 998_met_08 (SPAdes) (version 2) | ecosystem: Environmental > Aquatic > Marine > Neritic zone/Coastal water | place: Helgoland, sampling... | reverse complement strand
GGTAAAACCTGATGTTGCGACAACTGGTCAAAAATTGAAAATTGATATTTTAGGAAAAATGTACGATGCTACTATATTAGATGAGAGTCCCTACGATCCGGAAAATAATTTATTGAGAGCATAATGAAAATATTAGTCGCTGTTAAAAGAGTAATTGATTACAACGTTCAAGTCAGAGTTAAAGAGGATGGAACTGGTGTTGTTACTGATAATGTAAAAATGTCTAGCAATCCACCTGATGATAATGCGATTGAAGAAGCTGTAAAAATTAAAGAAGCAGGTAAGGCAACAGAGATTATTGCAATTACAGTGGGTGAGGAAAAATCACAAGAAACTGTTAGAAAAGCTTTAGCTGTTGGTGCTGATAGAGGAATTTTAATCAAAACTGAAGGAACAGTTGAACCGTTAGCTGTAGCAAAAACACTGCAAAAGATTGTTGAAAAAGAAAAACCAGATCTAGTGTTTATGGGTAAACAAGCAATTGATGATGACTGTAACCAAACAGGTCAAATGTTAAGTGCTTTATTGAATTGGCCTCAAGCAACTTTTGCATCAAAAATTGTGGTAAAAGACAAAACTTTAGAAGTAACAAGAGAGGTTGATGAGGGATTAGAAACAATTGAAGTTAATCTTCCAGCTATTGTTACCTGTGATCTAAGATTAAATGAGCCACGTTACGCTTCACTACCAAATATAATGAAAGCTAAAAAGAAACCTTTGGAAATATTAACTACTATAGACTTAGGGGTTGATACCACACCAAGAGTTCAGCAAATTAAAGTGGAAGAACCACCAAAAAGAAAAGCAGGAATTAAAGTTGCAAGTGTTGCTGAATTAGTTAACAAACTTAAAAATGAGGCAAAGGTAATATAATGTCAGTTTTATTAATAGCAGAGCATAACAATAAAGAAGTAAGACCTTTTACATTAAATGCAATTACTGCAGCATCACAAATAGATGAAGATGTACACGTTTTATTAATTGGAAATAATTGTGGAGATGTTGCTAAATCATTATCTGAAATGTCAGCTGTTAAAAAAGTATTATTAGCAGAAGCTGCCCATTATGAAAACTACTTAGCAGAAAACTTTGCACCATTAATAGTTAAATTTTCAGAAAATTATTCTCATATTGTTAGTTCCGCAAATACATTTGGTAAAAACTTAATGCCAAGAATAGCAGCCAATTTAGACATATCTCAAGTAAGCGATATTATTAAAGTGTTATCAGCCGATACATTCATAAGACCTATTTATGCGGGTAATGCTTTTGCTACAGTAAAAAGCACTGATGCAAAGAAATGTATAACGATTAGACCAACATCTTTTGAGCCATGTGAAACCTCTGGTGGTTCTGCTACAATAGAAAAAATTGAAGCTACTGAAGAATTTTCACTTTCAAAATTCATTAAAAGAGAAGAAGTTAAGTCAGACAGACCTGAACTTGGAACTGCTAGAGTTGTAGTTTCTGGCGGAAGAGGAATGCAAAACGGAGAAAATTTTAAATTAATAACTGATATTGCTGATAAATTAAATGCTGCAATTGGTGCGTCACGTGCAGCAGTTGATGCAGGATATATAAGTAATGAACATCAAGTTGGTCAAACGGGTAAAGTTGTTGTACCTGATCTATACATCGCAGTTGGAATTTCTGGAGCAATTCAGCACTTAGCTGGAATGAAAGAAAGTAAAATAATTGTTGCTATAAACAAAGATGGTGAAGCACCAATATTTAGTGTTGCAGATTATGGTTTAGAGGCAGATTTATTTGAGGCATTGCCTCAATTTTTAGAAGAATTGAATAAATTAAATAGTATACAAAAATAATCAATATTGTAAAAATTCAGGATATGCCTAGAGAATCAATGGATTATGATGTGGTAATCGTTGGTGGTGGTCCTTCGGGACTATCTACGGCAATTAAACTTAAACAATTAGAACCTGCACTTAATATTTGTTTACTTGAAAAAGCATCTGAGATTGGTGCGCATATTTTAAGTGGAAATGTTTTTGAAACTAGAGCACTTGATGAATTATTTCCTAATTGGAAAGAATTAAATGCACCTGTTAAAACAAAAGTTTCAAAAGAAAAATTCTTATTTTTAAGCAAAACAAAATCACTAAGTTGGCCAACTTGGCTTTTACCTTCAGTTCAGCAAAATCATAAAAACTACATAATAAGTCTTGCAAATTTATGTAGATGGCTTGCAGAACAAGCAGAAGCATTAGGTGTTGAAATATTTCCAGGATTTCCTGCAAGTGAAATTTTATACAATGAAGATGGCTCAGTTAAAGGTGTAGCTACCCAAGATATGGGTATTGATAAAGATGGAAATAAAAAAGATAATTTTGAATCTGGCATTGAACTTATAGGAAAAGTTACAGTGTTTGCCGAAGGTTGTAGAGGACATCTTGGAAAACAATTAATTGAGAAATATAATTTGTCAAAAGGTAAAGACCCTCAACAATATGGAATTGGATTTAAAGAAATTTGGGAAATTAATGAGCAAAACCATGAAGAAGGAATGGTAATGCATACAGCGGGTTGGCCATTGGATAACAACACTTACGGTGGAAGTTTTATATATCATGCAGAAAATAAACAAGTTTTTTTAGGATATGTAATTGGTTTAGATTATAAAAATCCATACCTTTCACCATTCGATGAATTTCAAAGATTTAAAACTCATCCAGCAATTAAAAAAGTAATTGAAGGTGGTAAGCGTATTTCTTATGGAGCAAGAGCTTTAATAGAAGGAGGGTTACAAAGCTTACCTAAAATGTTTATGCCAGGAGCATTATTGGTAGGTTGTGATGCAGGGACTTTAAATATGCCAAAAATTAAAGGATCACATACTGCAATGAAAAGTGGAATGATTGCTGCAGAGACTATTTTAGCAAACTTTAAAGAAAATAAAGACTTATCAACTTATGAAGATAAATTTAGAAACAGTTGGGTTTACGAAGAACTTTATCAAGCCAGAAATGTTAAACCTAGTTTTAGTTGGGGTTTAATTTTAGGAATAATATTTACAGGAGTTGATCAAATTTTATTTAGAGGAAAATTACCTCTTACTCTTAAGCACAAACATGCAGATCACGAAACTTTAAAACCAGCTAATGAAATGCCAAAAATTGATTACCCTAAACCTGATAATGTTATTACATTTGATAAAACAAGCTCGGTTTATTTAACAGGCACTAATCATGCTGATAATCAACCAGTACATTTAAAACTTAAAGATCCAAATTTACCAATAAATTATACACTAGAAAAATTTGATGAACCTGCACAAAGATACTGTCCTGCAGGTGTTTATGAAGTTCAAGTGGAAAACGATATTAATAAATTTGTAATCAACTCTCAAAATTGTATTCATTGTAAAACTTGTGATATCAAGGAACCATCTCAAAATATTACATGGGTTACACCTGAAGGTAGTGGTGGACCTAAATATGGTAATATGTAAATAAAAATTTTTAGAAAGAAAGAATAATCCCAACAATACAAATAAGAGAAGTAAAAAGACCAAGAAAAACCAAATTAACTTTCTGCTCCTTTTTTTTTTCTTCTCTAACTCTAGTCAATAAAACATTTATATCAACACGACCAGAGGTAGGTTTTTCTGTTATTACTTCAGGGGTCTTTAAAGTAACAACATTTTGATTTTCAATAGTAATTTTTTCTGCACTCACGGTTCAATTAAAACACCGTTAGAACAATAACACAATTCAACCATTGTTCATTTTGGGTTGACAGTAGTCTTATTTATGTTCATTTTGGGTTAAAATATAAATTTATGAAGCATCCAATTCCTCAAATATCAAAGCGAATTCGAAGTGGGTGCATACTAGAAGTAATAGAAAAAAACTACGCTTCGATAATGCCTGTTTGGTCACCATTACAGTTGTCATGGATTAATAATGTTTATAGAACTTTTCATGATTATGAAAAATTTATGATCATCATGCATTTATTGATGACCACATTTGAAACTTACACAAAAAATTTTATTAAGTTAAATTATGATGATTATTTTGATCAAAATGAGATTGAAATAGAAAAAATTAATGTAGTGAAAATATCAAAAGTTCTTAATATACCAAAAGAGTCTGCTAGAAGAAAAATTAATGAATTAGAAGAAATGGGTGCAATAAAAAGAATAAATAAAAAGATTATAATTGACAAAAACACTTGGCCAAATATAAAACCTGAAGAAACGATAAAAAGAATGACAAGATTTTTATCTTCTCTTTCAAAAATATGTTTTACTGAGGGGAAAATATCTGAACCGCTCAGCAGTGAAATTTTAACAAAAACATGTAAGGAATATTTTTCATTTATTTGGTTACTTTATTATAAAATGCAATTCCCTATGTTATTAGGTAATAAAAAAATTTTTGGTGACTTGGAAAGTTTCCATGTTAATGGCATTTGTATAATCAATCAAGCTTTACACTCAAAAAAAGATGACAATAGTGAAATGAGTAAAGAATTTTACTTAGAAAAGTATTTCTTAGGTGATCAAAGAGGAGAAACAGGTGTTAACGCAATGTCTATTTCAGATATTTCAGGCATCCCTAGAGCTACAGTTATCAGAAAATTAAATAAACTCCTAAAAGGAAAATTTTTATCAATTGATAGCAAAAAACATTATACTTCAGCTGGTTTTCATGCACAAAAATTATTAGATGTACAAAAAGTTACCTTAATCCATTTATCTAAATTAGCTTCGCGTGTTTATAATTTAACTTTAATGAAAAATATTTAAATTTTAGTTATCTTTTCTTAGAATAAAGACAAAAATTACTGAAGTAATCATCATGATTAATGCATAAGCAGCAGTTGGAACCATATATGTCATATTAGTTCCAAATAATTGCAATCCTACAAAAACTGCCAAAGTTCCATTTTGAAGTCCAGCTTCCAAAGATATGCATCTTCTTTGGGCAACCCCAGTAGTAAAAAATTTAGCTATATAAAAAGCTACAATCATCATTGTAACATTTAAGGCTAAAGCAATTGCCCCAGCTTTGTTTATAAACATCACAATGCTATCCCATTCTTCAATATAGATAGCAATAAAAACAATTAAGAATAAACCAATAGATGCTTTATTGATAATTTTCATATTGTTTACAATAAAATTACCCAACAGCTTTCTCATAATCATCCCAATTATAACTGGAACTGTAACAACAAAAAACATCTTTAAAGATATACTAAGCATTGAAACTTCTTTTTTGACGTATGTGATGTCAAATAATTCAATCGATAAAAAAACTACATAAGGAACAGATATAATACTAATTAAACTAGTAATAGCTGTTAAAGATATTGAAAGAGCCACATCTCCATTTGCAAATTTTGTAAGTACATTTGAAGTCACACCACCAGGTGCTGCTGCAATTAACATTACACCTAATGCTAACTCAACTGGAGTTCTTAAAATAATTATTAATAAATATGCAACAATGGGAAGTAATACCAGCTGACAAAACATTCCAATAAAAAAATCTTTAGGACTTTGAACAACTCTTGTAAAATCTTTTACTGTTAAAGATGCACCTAATCCTAACATGATTAGTGCCAATGCAATTGGTGCAATTGTTGTTGCAATTTCCATGTGAGAGAATTAGTCCATTTTGGGTCAAATGTAAATCACTAAAGTTTAAAAAAAAATTTAAGATATATCGATCGCATTTTTTTTTAAAGCTTCCATAGAAACAAGTTTTAAAGTTTTTTCATGTGTTCTTTTTAAATAAACTGGACAAGGTTTTCCTGCATCAATTGCTCTTGCATACCAGCTAGCACAAACACACCAACCATCTCCATCTTTTAATCCAGGAAAACCAAATTCAGGATGAGGTGTAATTAAATCATTACCAGCTTCTTTGCACCATTCTAAAAATTCTGTTGTAACTTTTGCACAGACAGTATGAACACCATGATCATTTTCATCAGTACTGCAGCAACCATCACGGTACCATCCAGTTAAAGGATCGTTAGAGCATTCTTCTAGATCTTCACCTAGAACATTCTTTTGTTTTTCTTTCATTAAATTTTTGTAGGATTAGGTTGACCTTTATAAACAACTTCTGGATCAAATGATTTTTCTTTTTCTTCAAATTTCATTTCAATTTCTCTACCATTTTTAATTGGACCTAATGGAATTGATCTATAAAAACAAGATCTGTAACCAACGTGACAGCTTGAGCCATTTCCAATATCAACAGTTAACCAAATAGAGTCTTGATCATCATCAATTCTAATTTCTATTACTTTTTGAGTGAAGCCACTAGTTTTACCTTTGTGCCATATTTGCTGTCTTGATCTGCTAAAGTAATGAGCTTCTTTAGTTTCAATAGTTTTCTTGAAAGCCTCAACATTCATATATCCATGCATAAGAATATCTTTAGTTTTTGAGCACATTGTAATAACTGGAATTAACCCATCATTATCAAATTTTGGTGAAAGAAGTTTACCTTCTTCAATTTCGACTATATTTTCTCTTTTTTTAAACATATCTAGGTAATTATGTAGCATATTGTTAAATATATTAAATATTTTAAAATCAAGGATTTACTGTATAAACTGATCTTATGAAATTAGTAAAAGACACAGATGCAAAAGTTTTAAAAGAAAATAAAGTTTCAGACCAAGAAGCTGAAGAAGCAGTTAAAACTATATTAACTTGGATGGGTGAAGATTCTAAAAGAGAAGGATTATTAGAAACACCTAAAAGAGTAATTAAAGCTTTTAAAGAATATTTTGGTGGTTACACACAAGATGCAGAACAAATTTTAAGTAAAACCTTTGGTGATGTTGAAGGTTATAACGATATGGTTGTTGAAAAAAATATTTCAGTGACAAGTCACTGTGAACATCACATGGCACCAATAGTTGGAACTGCCCATGTTGCTTACATTCCAAATGAAAGAGTTGTTGGTTTAAGTAAACTTGCAAGAGTAGTTGAAGTTTTCTCAAAAAGACTACAAACTCAAGAAAGACTTACAATGCAAGTTGCGAGTGCTTTAATGACCTCATTGGATGCAAAGGGAGTTGCCGTTACAATTGATGCTGCTCATCAATGTATGACAATGAGAGGGATTAAAAAAGAGAAAGCAACAACAGTTACTAATTATTTTCTAGGTCAATTTAAAGATGATCTTAATATTCAAAATAGATACTTAACATATATAAGTAATTAGTTTTTTTTAAGAGAGCAAAATACATGTCAGACAATTTTAAAGCATTATTATTAAGTCAAGATGGAGAAAATTTTAATCGTGAAGTAAAATTAATAGACAAATCATTTCTAAAACATGGTGATGTTCTTGTTAAAGTAGATTATTCAGATTTAAATTATAAAGATGCCCTTATTTTAAACAACGGCGCAAAATTAGTAAAAGAGTTTCCACATATTCCAGGTATTGACTTTTCTGGGACTGTTGAAGAAAGCAGTAACTCTAAGTTTGTAAAAGGAGATGAGGTTATACTAACTGGTTGGAGAGTGGGTGAAATTTATTTTGGTGGTTATTCACAATTTGCAAAAGTTGATGGAAATTATTTAGTCAAAAAACCTAAAAATATTTCTTCTAAACAAGCGATGATTTTAGGAACAGCTGGACTTACTGCTTTACTTTGTTCTTTTGCAATAAAAGCAAGAGAAGAACTTTTATTAGGTGAAAAAGTTAAAGATGTTTTAGTAACAGGTGCTTCTGGAGGTGTTGGAAGTATTGCGGTCATGATTTTAAATAAATTTGGTTATGATGTGACAGCTGTTACGGGTAAAGTTGAAAATGAAGAGTATTTAAAATCATTAGGTGCTAAAAACATTATTAACAAAACTGATTTAGATAAAGACGCAAGACCATTAGATAAAGGTCTTTGGGATGGTGTTGTTGACACTGTGGGTGGAAAAATACTTGCTAATGCACTTGCACAAACTAAAGACAATGGAATTGTTGCAGCATGTGGAAATGCTTCTGATTATAAATTAAATACAACTGTAATGCCTTTTATTATTAGAGGAGTTAAACTTTGGGGAATTAATTCGGTGACGGCTTCAATAAAAAGAAGGGAGTTTGTTTGGAATGAAGTTAAAAACCTTATTGACTTTAATAAATTGGAAGAATCAATTAAGACTGTAAGCTTAGAGGATTTGTTAAATATATATCCAAAAATGCTTAAAGGTGAAACATCTGGAAGATATATAGTTGATCTTAAAAAATAAATGGATTGGGATAAATTAAAAATATTTCATGCTGTAGCAGAAGCTGGTAGCTTTACCAATGCAACAGTAAATTTAAACCTAAGTCAATCTGCAATAAGTAGACAAATTCAATCATTAGAGCAGGATCTTAAAGTTCAGCTTTTTGAAAGACACGCAAGAGGGCTCACATTAACTGAAAATGGTGAATATGTATTTAAGACGGCACATGACGTTATTAGCAAACTTAAGGAGGTTGAAACTTCATTAGGAGATCAAAAGAATAAACCAACAGGAAAATTAACAATTACAACAGTTAGAAGTTTTGGCACTCACTGGCTAACACCTCGAATTAGAGAGTTTATGAACTTAAACCCTGAAATAGAAATTGAATTAATATTTGATGACAAAGAGTTAGATCTTAGTACTAGACAGGCTGATATTGGTATTTTTATGAGAAGGCCCAAACAACTTAACTACATTCAAAAAAAACTAGTTGATATAAAATATTTTATATATGGATCTAGTAAATATTTAGAAAGATATGGTATGCCAAAAACTATTTCAGATTTAAATAAACACAAATTTATTTCTTTTGGAAAAGGGGCACCATCACCAGTTTATAATCCTGATTGGGCACTTAAACTCGGCATTAAAGATGGAAAAAAAAGAAAATCTATTATGAAAGTTAATAGTGTTATGGGCTTACTTTTAGCGGTAGAGACTGGAGTAGGACTTGCAGCTTTACCTGAGTATTTAGTATCAAATTCAAATAATGTAATCAAAGTACTCCCTAATTCAGAGGGACCAATTACAGAAGCGCATTTTGTGTACCCTCAATCTCTTAAAAACACTGCAAGAATAACAGCATTTAGAAACTTTTTATTTAGTAAAATTGGAGATTGGAAATCTTAATTAACTAGACTTATCATTAACATAAACAGAAACGCCTCTAGAATTAATATCAACATCAAATTTTTTATGTAATGGTGGAAAGGCTCTTTGAGAGCAGTCAAGTCTATCACAAGTTCTGCACGATACACCAATAGGTATTTCTGATGTTTTGTCACTTACATTTACGTTTTCAGTATAAACAAAGTCTTTTGCATATTTTGCATCACAACCTAAACCAATTGACAAAATACTTTTTGCCTTTCCAAATCTACCTATTCCTTTTTCTACTGTTCTTGCTATACAAACATATTTTTCACCATTCGTCATTTTGCTAACAGCAGCTTGTATTACTCCTGGTCTTGTAAAAGCAGAATAAACATTCCATCTTGGACATGCTCCACCATACCTTGGAATTTCGATCCCTGATAATGAAAACCTTTTTGAAATATTCCCAGCCATATCAACTCTTAACATATGAAAAGGTATGCCAGGAAGTTTTGGATCTTGTAAACAAGTAACTCTATGTGCAACTTGCTCAAAGGAAGTAGCAAAAGTATTTTGTAAAAGTTCTAAGTCATATTTTAATTTTTTACATTCTGCATGAAAAGGTTTGTAAGGCATTAAAATTGCAGCACCAGTATAATTCAATAAGGCTACTTGAGTTAAACGTTTAGATTCTTCTGAAGGAAAACTAAATGTCGATAAATAATCATTAATAATTTCTAAAGCACCTTCTTGCGCTATCTGCGCAGCCGCATGAAGTTTTTTGGTTTCTAATGAGTTATAATCACTGAGTAAAAGCTCTTTTTTATTTTTATTAAAAATTTTTGAAAAAGGTTTATCTTCTTCAGGAATGGTATCTTTAACCGTTATAGAGAATTCTGTTTTGAGATATTCACACAAAGCAATATATCTTGTTCTGTTATTTTTTTGAATCTTTTCAAAAACTTTATTTGCAAAGTTTTCAAGTTTTGGAAAATAATTTTTGTTTACTTGAAGAAAATCAGAAATAACTTCTCCTGGAAAAGAATTTTTTCTATTATCAACTATCTTACCAGATAATTTTTCAATTTTATTAATAAGTTCGTGATCCTTTTTTTTTAGAATATCTCCAAGTCGAACAAGAGCACGACCAATTTTTGGATTGGTACCAACTAAATCTTTTACCTCTGGTCCTAGAATATCTAAATCTTCAAATAATTTATCATCAAGAATTTCAGAAATAGTATTTTCTAAATTTATATCTGTTTTTGAAGTTAAGTCTGAAAGTTGAATTTTTAATTTATCACAAACCTTTAATAATAAATCACCATCTATTTTTCTTTTTCCACTTTCAATTAAATTCAAATAACTTGGAGATATTCCAAGTTCTTCTGAAAGCTTATTGGCCTGCAGACCCAATTGTCTTCTAAAAGCTTTAATTTTTGGACCTATTTTAGTATCTAATTGACTCATATTTTCTATTTGTAAATTTTGTAAATTTAAATTTACAAAATATTTTGTTGTTTTACAAGCATTTTAACGAATTTATTAGCTTTTGTAAACTTAGTAAATTATAAGATTTACATGGACGAAAAATTAAAAAACCGTGAAAATAAAGCTCAAATTATAAGTGATGAGGATTTATCTAGACACAACGAAAAAGGTATCTATATGAGAGATGATCATTGTGATTGGGGTTCAAGTGGAATGGAAGCCCTAGTAGAGCAAATTAACGACGGGAACTAATTCGTTCAACTTCAAAATATTTTCAAAATAATAGCAAAGGATTAATTTAAATGAGTGCAGAAAATATCTCATACGACTTAAAAAGATTTGCAGGAATTAAAAGAGACTATACTCCAGAAGAAGTAGAACGATTAAAAGGATCAATAAAAATTGAGTATTCAATGTGTAAACATCAGTCAAAAAAATTATGGGATTTGCTAAACTCAGAGCCTTATATTAATACATTGGGTTCTTTATCAGGAAATCATGCTGTCCAACATGCAAAAGCTGGATTAAAAGCAATTTACCTAAGTGGATGGCAGGTCGCTGCTGATGCTAACAGTGCTGGTGAAATGTATCCAGATCAATCTCTATATCCATATGATAGTGCGCCAAAATTAGTTGAGTCTATGAACAATGCCTTAATAAGAGCTGATCAGATTCAACATATGGAAATTCAGGACGGTGAAATGAAAACTAAAGATAGAGTAGATTACATGCTACCAATTATAGCTGATGGCGAAGCAGGATTTGGTGGACCACTTAATGTATTTGAATTAGCAAAGAAATTTATTAAAGCTGGCGCTGCTGGCGTTCACTTTGAAGACCAACTAGCCAGTGAAAAAAAATGTGGTCATATGGGCGGAAAAGTTTTGGTCCCAACTGGTACTATGGTTAAAAACCTAAAAGCCGCTAGATTAGCTGCTGATATAGCTGATGTACCATTAATTATTTTAGCAAGAACAGATGCTAATG
>Ga0209631_10006902_pt1 | contig 11572 bp, 6 predicted proteins | sample COG_08_FD_184752 | JGI IMG/M metagenome (GOLD analysis project Ga0209631, IMG submission 184752) | Pelagic Microbial community sample from North Sea - COGITO 998_met_08 (SPAdes) (version 2) | ecosystem: Environmental > Aquatic > Marine > Neritic zone/Coastal water | place: Helgoland, sampling... | reverse complement strand
TAATTGGGGATAATCACAGAGGGTTCCTGGATTCCATACATCCTGAAAATCCCATCCGTCGTAGGTTTGAGAGCCTTTGACAATATCGGAGTTGGTCAGGGATTGTTTGAGTTGGTTTTCCGAACGATTATCACCAATCGTGTTGTAGGAGCTTTGGACTAACTGACTGTTATAATAAGTATTGATGACACTGCCACCGGAATCATTATCGCCAACCACCCCCCCAATGTCAGTTCCACCCGAAATAGATCCTACAGCATAAGAATTTTTTATGGGCCCAGCACCACTATACCTTCCTGTAAGCCCTCCCAAAATAGTGCCTGAGCCGGCTGAACTGTCAGTAATGTCCGTCCAAGCATAACTGTTAGTAATTGAGCCATTTGCTAAATTTCCAACCAGTCCTCCAACTTTATTGTTTCCAGCAATATTGCCCATTGCAGAAGATAACTCGATTGAACCAGCAGCCATTCTTCCAACAAGACCTCCAACTGAATCTTGTCCAATTAGATATAAATTTTTGATGGATATCTTTGAAATGCTTCCGAAGCTTTCACCGATGATTCCCCCAGATTTGCTGTGCAATCCAACGACTGTCAAATTATCTATTTCGATGTGTGAAATGGATCCAGAAGTTTGTTTGCCTGATAGCAACCCAACCCTTTCGTATCCGCGGATGTAAGCATCTTTAAATTTCAAATCATTGATAGTGCCAGAAACAAAACGAAAGAATCCTGTAAAGTTATCTGTTTGGTTGTCAATGATTAGGTTACTAATTGTGTAGTTATCTCCATTTATGGTTCCATTAAATTTATTTGTAGATGTTCCAAGTGGAGTCCAAAATTTTGTTAAAAATATATTATTAGTAATTGTATAATGAGCATTCATATCATTGATAATTTCCCACAGACCGTCCTCATTGCTGATCAGAAATGGGTCTGTTGCAGAACCACTACCCAACATTTTTGTTTGGAAGTTGATTTGGTTTGGGGAAAGGTTGTTTCCCAGTAGGTCACGGATTCCTGAACTCAGAACGAGAGTGTAGTTGTCCAGAGAACTGAGATTGTCAGCGGGATTAAAGGTGAGTGAGTTGTTATCAACGAAAACAGTTCCAGCAATCAGGTTATTATCTGTTCTCCTAAGTTCAACACTCGAGAGATTGACAGTGTTGTTGTCGATGGGCTTATCAAAGTAGACCGTAACATTGTCAGAAACACCAACTCCAGTTGCCTGATTGCTCGGAGTGCTGCTAATTACTCGGGGGGGATTTGGATCAGCTACAGCGTAGAGAGCATGGATTTCTTGTTGGTTTAATAATCGGTTGTAGAATCTGATATCATCCAATCTCCCTTGAAAGCCACGATTTTGCGAAGCACCACTAATTGTGTAATCGTTACCCAAGGTAATTGAATCCGTACTAATACTGGAAATATTCATTCCTGACAAATTACAAACTTCTTTTCCATCACTAAATAATTTTGCAGTGTTTTCCTGAATAACAACTACAATTAGTGTCCATTTTTCTGGTTGGATTTCATAACTACATACCCTTGAAACACCTCCAGCGAGATTCAATTTTCCAAATCTTAACCTAAGCGCGAAAGCGTTTGAGTCAGAAGATTGAAATTTCGAAATTATACTTTGAATGTTGTACGATGTTGATGCTTTAGGATTTGTAGGATATACCCAAGAAAGAATACTGAAATTTGTTGAAAATCTTAAGATAGGACTATCAGCAACTAGTACATAGTCTTGATCGGAAGTTGAAATAGAGCCTGACCTATTAAATCGATCCGTAGAGTGAATTAGGGTTCCAATGGGGCTGCCATTTAAACCATTACCCGAATAATCGATTAGATCGTCATCCAAAGGATAATACGCTACCAATCCCTCATTCAAATCCAGAGTCTGATTATCACTCTGGAAGTGAAAGACCTGGGAGGCATAAAGCGAGAGGTTTTCAACATGACCTCGGACCTCTAGCCGATAGCCCTGCTCAGGTTGCAATGGTGCCTCCATCCAAAAGACCAGGCTGTCATTGTCGTGGTTCCATTGTCCTTCCACCGTTTGGTTATCCGCTTCTTTGACCACTCTCAACCGCTCTGTGGGATAGCTGCCACTCAATGTACTCGGATACTTCAGAGTCAGTGTAGCGTAGCGCTGGGCCACCGGGTTGGTTTGATTGTCGATGCGGATGGGGCCATCATAGAGCTGAGCCCAATGAGCTGTTCTCGGAGCTAGACTGTTCAGATTACCCGCCTGATCCTTCAGCCAGAGATAGAGGGTCTGCTGCTGCAAGTCACTAGCATTGTCCAAGCCCACCGAGTAGCTCTGTTGGCTGACAGGCAACCAGCGTTGATCGTAGAGACTTGGAGTGGAGGCATTGTCGAGTTGAGCGAGTACAAAAGCGGTGTCGTTGTCACTACTGGCTAGCAGAAGCTCAAAGCGGATCTCCTTGTTGCTGTGATAGAGTTCGAGCTGCACTTCGATCTCAGCGAGTCCCAGACTGCCATTGTCCTGCTTGAGAGAGACCTGGCTGACATCGGGTGTGACGTTGTCAAAGAGGATCTCAAAGGGATAGCCCCAGCCGATGTTACCCGCTCGGTCCTGTATCCAAAGAACCAGAGACTGAGGGTTGGGATCACTGAGATTGTCAAAGACAAAGCTCTGGTTGTCCCAGGCTGGCAACAGTGAACTGAAATTGTCGAAGCTGGCAATTCCAGAGTGATCACAGGGCAGGGAATGCTCAAAACTTTGAGCACCAAGTGCCGCCCCTCCTTGAGCAAAGGCTTTCAACTCTTCAAGAGGCACACACTCCCAACGGGGGTCGATCCGAGTGATGTTGTCCCAAAGTTGGGCGCGATCCTCCGAACTCATTGGCGAATGGGGAAAGTCCTGCCAGCTTTCAAGGTCTTCTGCAGGGTAGCTGTTTATACGAGTGACCAGGTAGCGCCAAGTGCCACTGAGATTGTCATTGGCCATCACCAGATAGGGTAGACTGGGTTGGTTGGTTACCTTTGGTAAAGTGAGTAGTCCGATCGGTGGGGTCTTGTCCAGCATCACAGTCACACTTCGATTGTCGAGCAAGGTTCCGTTGTCCTGACGGTACCAGACTCGTACGGTCTGCTCTCCTTCTGCTCCTTCCAACTCAAAAGGCACCTGCACTGGATAGAACAGTGGTAGTCTCCACTGACTCTCTTTATCTACTTGAGCCTCGCCCTGCCCGAGTTGGTATTGTGATCCTCCCTCACCGACAACCAGGCTAATCATCCGCTCGCGTGTGACATTGTCCTGGAACTCTCCAAGATGTTGTAGTGAGGCAACTCCGCCACTTGGTCCAGAACCCGTCTGAAACTGCCAGCTGAGGTTGTCGTTTTCCAAGCCCTCGAAGGAGCGCAGACTTCCGGCCAGCAAAGTGATTGTGAAGTTGTCGTTGGCAGTCAAATCAGTACTGGGCAGACAAGAGATACTGATTGACTGCAGGCTGTTGGCACAACTTACTAGGCTACCATTGTCCAGTCGGAGATCCCAGCGGATACCCTGAGATCCCACAAAGAGTGGTCCATCGAAGGTCAGAGAAAGTACAGAGTTGGTGGGTACACTGGTAGAATTATTGTCTGGATGGCGCTGGACTAGCCTGGGGAAGAGAGTGGCATGATGGCCTGTGGTTGAGAAACTCCAGCTGAAATCTGCCTGAAGACTTCTACCGGTTTGGGTCAGGAGCCCCTGGGCTATGGTAGCAGTAAAGTTTCCGTAGGTGGGCAGATTTTGATCTGGCTCAAAGAGTAGCCAGTTTCTCTCAGAGAAGACACGGCCCACAATGCTCGAGCCATTGCTATCAAGGAGTTGAAGATAGTTGGGCTGGATGGTAGAGGTCCTTAGATTTTCATCAAAGACGACGCCGATGAGCCCGGAGGGGGAGGCGTGATCGTCGTTACTGTTGGGAATGGTAGTGAAGGGCTTAAGGTCGCCGAGGTTTTTGAGTCTCAGGCTGCTGGCCAGATGTCGCAGGGCTCTCTCTGCAGGCACTGCTAGTCCTGCAAAGGAAGTGTTGTCACTGAAGTCGAGGTTGGGATTGAGATTGGAGATTCCGGTAGAGTCGAGTTGGATGCCGTTTTGTGGATCAGCATCCAGATCAAAAGACTGCAGGAGCCTGGCAAAGTTGGTCACCCGATCATCTGGGGTGCCTTCATCGAGATCAAAGACTGAGTAGGGTGAGAGAATCACAGGAGGACTGGTGAAGTTGCCGAGTGGGACCTCCCCCAAGGAGAGAGAGACCGAGTTGCTGGGGAAGTAGTAGAGCAAACCATCCTGGTTGGTGGTAGCGGTAGTTCCCCCAGTGGAGTAGGTCAGGCCTTCGACAGCAGAGTCAAGAAAGAGGGTTTCCCGCTGCAGTTGGACGGTCAGGCTTTGTGAAGTGGTTGAAGACCCAGAGGAGATGCTGAAGGGTTCTGTCACCCCGAAGTCAATCGCATCTTGAACAAGGGCTTGGTTTGCCAGTTTTGTTTGGAGTTCATTGAGGCTGTAGTTTTTTGCATAGCGATAGATGAACAGCTTCAGCGAGGTATCGAGATCTAGGGAGAGAGTGATTTGATTCGAGTTTAGATCAAGGAGTCCGAGGTTGAGATAGTCAGCAGGTCCTGCCATAGAAAAAGGGATGTCCCCAGCGACGACGACAATGAATTCGGTGGAGCGAGAACTGGAACCAACTCTTGCACTGCGCTCAGAGCTACGATGTTGAAGGGTTAGGGTGACTTCAGCTTTGTCAAGAGACTCTCCTTCCTTCGGCAATGGAGCACAAGTCACCATAAGTAAAGAGAGTAAACACAATAAAAGCCCATTATCAAAGATAGTCTTGAACAGAGAAAACCGCAGTATCATGAGGATTATTCTAATGGACTAAGGACTTGTATACTGCGCTGAATTTGAAAGATTTATTGTGATTCTGCGTTCAAGCATTTTACTATCACAACTACACCAAAGTTGGGTGTATAAAATGAGCTTGTACAGGGTAAGTTTTCTTCAATCTGGGGTAGGACCAGAGTGGACTAGCTGCGATGCCTCGGATCAAAGGCATCCCGAACTCCTTCGCCAATGAAGACGAGCAGGCTGAGCATCAAAGCCAGCACAAAGAAACCGGAGAGGCCGAGCCAGGGCGCGTGGATGTTAGCCTTCCCTTGAGCTAGAAGTTCACCCAGCGAAGGTGAACCAACTGGCAGTCCAAAGCCTAGGAAGTCGAGGGAGGTCAGCGTGGTGATCGAGCTGTTAAGCAGAAAGGGTAGAAAGGTCAGGGTGGCGACCATTGCGTTAGGCAGGATGTGACGACGCATGATTGTGGCGTTGCTCAATCCAAGGGCTTGGGCGGCCCGGACGTATTCGAGATTACGACCTCGAAGAAATTCAGCACGTACGACCCCAACAAGCCCCATCCAACTGAACAAGAGCATGATGCCGAGCAGCCACCAGAAAGTTGGTTCCACGAAGCTGGAGAGAATGATCAATAGGAACAGCACTGGTAATCCAGACCAGACCTCAATGAAGCGCTGTCCCCCCAGATCGACCCAGCCTCCGTAGTAGCCTTGCAGGGCCCCAAAAGCCACACCAATGATCGAACTGAAGACCGTCAGGCAGAGTCCAAACAGGACTGAGATGCGAAAGCCGTAGATCAAGCGCGCCATCACGTCACGTCCCTGGTCGTCAGTTCCCAGCCAGTTTTCTCCAGAAGGAGGGGCTGGGGCCGGGACCCTCAGATTGTAGTTGATCGTGTCATAGCTGTAGCGAATCATTGGCCAGAGGATCCAACCTTTTTCTTCGATCAGATCCTTGACGAAAGGATCGGTATATTCCGCTTCGGTCGCAAACTCTCCACCAAATTGAGTCTCAGAGTACTCTACCAAAAAAGGGGTGTAAAACTCTCCGTCAAAGTGAATCAACAGAGGCTTGTCGTTGGAGACGAGTTCCGCCAGTAGGCTGAAAAAAAAGAGAAAGAGGAAGAACCAGAGGGACCAATAGCCTCGTCGGTTGGCACGGAAAGCCCTCAGGCGTCGTTGATTGATTGGATTGGAGAGAAGAGAAGAAGCCATGAGTGTTTGCTTTAGGAATCCAACAAGCGTCGAGCGAGTGTTAAACTGCCGACAAAAGTCACCCCAGATTTTTTAAGGACACGCGCAATCTCGTTCAAGGTAGCCCCCGAGGTCATCACGTCATCCACAAGCCAGACACGATCAGGTGTGTGTAAAATGAACCTCAAAAACATTCTGCACATTCTTGCGTCGTTGTTCAATGTTCAAGATGATCGCTTGACTGGATCCTTGAATTTTTTGGGGTAACTTGGATTGGTCTTGGGTAAGCTTAAAGTGTGGATGTGTATCTGAATTTCCAATGCCAGCAATTGAGCCTAGTTGAACTGTCGCTGGGGCAAACGACTTTTGGAGAGCTACCGGAACTAACTGCCCAGTCAACTCGACCCCCTGAATCATCAGTCCTTCATGAAAAAGCATCCCCAGCAATTTACGGAGCCTCTTTTGTTGGGCAAACTTGAAGCTCAGCAGCCACTCTCGAATCGAATCTTCGTAAAGTAATACGCTATGACATTCGTCCAGATGCCAGGTTGAAGAATTCTTGCAGGCTGAGCAACCAAATTGAGAGGGGTTCAGGGTAGGTTGTGCACAACGCAGACAGTGATTACTGATCCAAGGTAGGTTGACCTCACATGAATAGCACAGCAGGTTGGTGCAAGGGCCTTACGAATCTCTCCGAAGCGCCTGACCACACTGCCAACATTGACAAGGCAATCATTTGCCTGGATTCAGCCAACTCTCAAATATAGTTCGCCAATTTGTCTTCCGACTTCCCATCCGTAGTTGAAGTTGAATCACCTAGGGTAGGATTTCTTTCGTCGAAACTTTGATCGTTCAAGGGCAACAGACCCTGGACAGAGGGACGATCACGCCAAATGCCAAGCATCAGAAAATATCCGGTCAGTCCCCCAATTACCAGCAAGCTGAACTCTCCCCACTGTGAAGTCAGCCCAAGATCCAAACCAACCAGAACCCCCGGAATGATGGCGAATCCTGGAAATCTTAGCGCTCGTTCACTGCCAGCCAACAGCAACGTGAAAGCTCCAATGAATAGCCCCAGAATCGTGGCTAGGATCAGAATTTGTAGAAAAGCCATGTTGTCTTTTGGGTAAGGGATTTGATGAATCTAAAATCTCATTTTCAGAGATGGTTATTGGTCAAGCAGGATCGTCAAAATCTGGAGGAGCCGCATAGGCTTCGTATTCGACCAAAGATTCTTGCAACAATCGATCACCGACGTCTAGGGTTTCCTTTTCCAATTCAGCAACCACCACTCGGTAAGGAGTATTGCGCTCCACAAAGATCAGATAGAAGGGGAGCCATTCGCCAGTGAGTTGGTAAATTCCCTGACGATACCAGGCGGCTTGAAAGGCATAGTGCCATTGCGTGTTGGCCTCGGTGATGGTCCGATAGGAAAATTTGAGATCGGCAATAAAGGCTTTCTCCGGACAGAACAGATCCAACCGGCCTTTGCAGCGCAAGCTGTTCTCAGGGGCTTGCCAGAAAAGCGAGACCTCCTTGAGGCTATTTTCCAGCATCCAGCTTGCCTGTGGGTGCGTGTTGACTGCATTTTGCGCATTCATTAATGCATCCCAGATGTTGGTGGGAAGCATGGTTGGACGAGATTCTTGGCTAGATGGTTGTTCCTCTGCTTCCAGTTTTTTTAACTTTCTGAGCGAAATCCCCGGAGCAAGTCGCTGATAATCCTGTTCAAATCTTTCAGGTTCAAGCAGGAGGCAGTGGCCCGCATTGCCGATTAGGACTCCATGCGGGTTGTAGTAATTCCCAGGTCGGAAAATCTGCTTAAGGGTCGACTGATTCAATCCTTGAGCTTGTTGATATTGCTCAAAAGGCATCTCCTCAAAAATACCGGTTTGAAAGTCGGCTTCCTCCATCATCGATATGATTCCACTGTTGGGCAAGAGCAGACAAGGTTTCGGTCTCCATAGGCGTTGTCGATTCGATTGACGGTTGGCCAGAATTTTTGGGTTTGCATGCCTGGCAGGGGATACGCTGCGATTCCTCGACTGTAGGGATGATTCCAGACCTCAGTGGTTAGGTCCAATTGAGTGTGCGGAGCGTTGACCAATGGGTTGTCCTGCAAAGGCCAGGTTCCCTCTTCTACTTTGCGGACTTCTTCGCGGATCTTGAGCATTGCTTCGCAAAAACGATCCAATTCTTCTCTGGATTCGCTCTCCGTTGGTTCAATCATCAGAGTCCCAGCGACAGGCCAGGACATGGTGGGTGCGTGAAATCCATAGTCCATTAGACGCTTCGCGATGTCTTCCTCAGAGATTCCAGAAATGTTCTTCAGTGGTCGGATGTCCAGAATACACTCATGTGCCAAGCGTCCGTTGCGACCACGATAGAGAATCGGATAGGCACCGCTGAGTCGCTCTGCCATGTAGTTTGCGTTGAGGATGGCAACCTGGGAGGCTATGCGCAGATTCGGTCCTCCCATCATACGAATGTACATCCAGGAGATTGGCAGAATGCTAGGGCTTCCCCAAGGTGCAGCAGAAACGGCACCACCTGTCCGATTTTCGGCAACTTTGATGATGGAGTGGTTCGGCAGATAGAGGGCCAGGTGAGAACGGACGCCAATGGGTCCCATTCCGGGGCCTCCACCTCCATGTGGAATGCAGAAGGTTTTGTGCAGATTAAAGTGCATCACATCTGGTCCAAATTGACCGGGTTGAGCTATGCCCACCAGTGCATTCAGGTTGGCTCCATCCATATAAACCTGTCCACCAAAGCCTTGGATGATTTCACAGATGCTGCGGATTTCTTCTTCAAAAACTCCATGAGTCGATGGATAAGTTACCATCAAGGCGGCTAGTTCGCTAGCGTGTGCTTCTGCTTTTTGACGAAGATCATTGACGTCAACATTCCCTTGGGAATCGCAGTTGACAACCACTACTTTCATTCCTGCCATTTGGGCACTGGCTGGATTGGTACCATGAGCAGAACTGGGAATTAGACAGATGTGACGATGTGCTTCTCCTCGGGAGATATGATAGTTGCGGATGGTCAGCAACCCTGCGTACTCGCCTTGTGCTCCAGAGTTGGGCTGCATGGAGATGGCATCAAAACCGGTCAATTGCATCAGCCAATCTTCCAGTTGTTGAATCATTTTCTGCATTCCTTGCGCCTGCTCCACAGGCACAAATGGATGAAGAGCTCCTACACTTTCCCAGGTCACTGGGATCATCTCAGCGCTGGCATTCAATTTCATTGTGCAGGAGCCCAGAGGAATCATGGCCCTATTCAGCGCCAGATCCTTCTCTTCCAGATTCCTGAGGTAGCGCATCAATTCTGTTTCGGAGTGGTATCGATGAAAAACAGAATGGCTCAAGAAATTTGATTCTCTTTGCAAGCTTTCTGGAATGCCGGCACCAGAGGAGTTGGCTTGACTGAGCAAGGCATCTAAATCTGCTTCTACTCCAAAAACTTTGAGAAGCTTGCTGACATCTTCTATAGTCGTAGTTTCGTCAAGACTAACTCCGAGATGAGTGAAGTCTATCACTCGAAGATTGATCTTAGCTTCTTGTGCACGCTGCAGAATTTCTGGCTGTTGCGTTTTGGTGTCGATGCAAAGGGTATCAAAAAACTGATCGTTCGAGACAAACCCACCCTGATCCAGACCTTGTCGAAGTAGTGCTGTCAGGGTATGAGTCCTTCGAGCGATTTTTTTGAGACCATCAGGACCATGATAAACTGCATAAAAACTTGCGATAACAGCAAGCAGAACCTGAGCTGTGCAGATATTGCTGGTGGCCTTCTCACGGCGGATATGTTGCTCACGAGTCTGCAAAGCCATGCGAAGGGCAAGCTGTCCCTGTCGATCTTGAGAGACACCGATTAATCTTCCTGGCAGAGATCTTTTCAAGGTGTCACGCGTTGCCAGAAAGGCAGCATGCGGTCCACCATAACCCATGGGTACTCCAAAACGTTGGGCACTGCCAAAGACGATATCAGCCCCCATCTCTCCAGGTGGTTTGAGGAGCGTTAGGCTGAGTAAGTCCGTGGCCACAGCCACCAAGACCCCTTGCTGGTGCATGGCTTCGATCCATTCTGACCAATTATTGATCACCCCAAATGTATTGGGATACTGCAATAATGCTCCGAAATAGTCCCCGCTTGGTATTTCTGCTGGCTCACCAACCACCAAATGAATGTTCATCGGCTCCGCTCGGGTCTGCAGAAGATCGAGGGTCTGCCGGTGCACATTGCGATCAACAAAGAACTGATTGCTTTTCTTCTTAGAGTGACGTTGACAGAGCATCATCGCTTCTGCAGCTGCAGTGGCTTCGTCCAACAGCGAAGCGTTGGCAACCTCCATTCCTGTGAGATCTAAGACCATTTGCTGGAAATTGAGCAGCGCTTCCAATCTTCCCTGGGCAATCTCCGCTTGGTAGGGAGTATAAGCGGTGTACCAGCCTGGATTCTCCAGGAGGTTTCGGCGAATCACATTAGGCAGGTGTGTTCCATAGTAACCCTGACCCAGAAAGCTCTGCCAAAGCTGGTTAGCCTCCATCATTGATTTCAACTCATTCAGCGCCTGCTCTTCACTTGCTGGTTTCAGGTCCAGCTTGCTTTGTGGCTGCAGAATGTCATAGGGCACCGTTTTTTCGAGCAAATCCTCTAGAGATTGCAGTTCTAGGAACTGCAGCATTGCTTGTTGTTGACCCTGGGTTGGCCCAATGTGACGGTGGACAAAATCCGCTGAAGGGTGAAGTTGATTAAATTCTTTGAGCAAGCTGGATTGTGTAGGCATGAAATATTCAAGGAAAATTAAAAGATCAGTTAAGTAGCTTGATATCACTCAATGAATCATGACAAATTCTGGTCATCGCTGCAAGGTTGGTACTAGTAGATCTTAAGATCTTGACAGCCAATCCGACTTTGCCAGAAATTTCTAATCATTCTTCCATTCTTTGTTTGCAGCAAACAGGAGAAATAGTTATGATTTGCAAATTAAATTGCATTTGATCTTTCATTTAGTCGAAGTCCATGGCTCAGATGCTCACCATCCCGGAGGTGGTTAATTTACTACGGGTGCCAGAGACAACGATTCGTCGCTGGATGAAACAAGGGGAATTACCTTGTACTATTCGGAACGGCAAACCGGTTGTCAATAAGGCTACGCTGATTTCCTGGGCAGAAGCCAAGCACCTCCGCTTGAGTTCATCCGCACTGGGCAAAAAGGGAAATCTTGTTACAAACAATTTGTTGGCTGCCTTAGAATTGGGAGGCACTCATTACGGGCTCAAGGGTGAAGATCGTGATGCAGTTCTTAGACACCTGCCGGGACAGATGCAGTTGAATAAGATCTCGCCACAAAAATTAGAGACGCTCCTATTGGAACGCGAGAGCCAGTCGTCAACTGCTCTGGGTAAAGGAGTAGCGGTTCCTCATCCTCGCTATCCATTGCCCATTTCGAAGTCCCAATCCCGTGTGGATGTTTTCTTTCTGTCTTCACCTATCGAATGGGA
>Ga0209631_10006900_pt1 | contig 11574 bp, 7 predicted proteins | sample COG_08_FD_184752 | JGI IMG/M metagenome (GOLD analysis project Ga0209631, IMG submission 184752) | Pelagic Microbial community sample from North Sea - COGITO 998_met_08 (SPAdes) (version 2) | ecosystem: Environmental > Aquatic > Marine > Neritic zone/Coastal water | place: Helgoland, sampling... | reverse complement strand
AACCTGTAATTGATTTAGTTAAAAAAGCAGATATTATAATTGAATTACACGATGGGTGGGGATTTAAAAAAAAACATAAAAAATCAGTAGGTTCGTCAATCAATTTTCATCATATTGACAAGACAGTAAGAAAAGAATTAATAAAATTACTAAATAAAGATATAAAAATAAATTATAAAAAATTTACTGAAAATATCAGAGGACCATATAAAAATAGTTTGAGATATGTTGCAAATAAGCTTAAAAAAAAATATTTATTAGTTGAGACAACTGGACAAGATGATTTAACCGATTTAAGTCCTGAATTTATAATTTATCCTCTAAATATTAGAGTAAATCAGGTTTTATTAATATTTAGATATTTATTAGAAAAATATAAATTTTTATAAAATTTTTTCATTTACATTTACCTTTAACCAATAAAATATAAATAATAGTAAAATTGAAACAATTATAATTAGCATAATAATTAATTTAAAATATAATTTATTAATAAAGAAAATATTAATAGTATTAAAATTACCATCATTAATTATTTCCTGATAAATTTGTAAAAATTTTTTAAATGATATTTCCTTCCTATTATTACGTTTATTAATATCATTATGAAGTTTCCAAAAAAACATCATATATTTTTCTTTATCATCTAAAATTTCATTAATGTTTATATTTTTAATATAATTATTATAATGAATTGTACATTTTTTACATGGTAACAAATTTCCTAAATTTTTAATAAAATTTGAATGATTTTTAATATCATTTAATGATGGTTTGTCTGGATATGCTATTGTAATGAAATGTAACATATTCCAAAAAGAAGGACCCCATATTAACGCATCCATTTTTATTTTATATAATAGATAAATATAAGTTTATTAAAAAAAAAATTTATATCTTTTTTTATAAAATGAATCAACTAGAACAAAAATATTCAAAATTTGATAACTATAGAAAAAATTTGTCAGATAAAAGAAAAAATCATGTTAATCAAGTTAAACTTTTAGATAATAATAATTACCAAGGTTTATGTGAATTAGAAATTAATTATAAAAAAAATGATCAATTATTTTACAAAACAATTAAAATTAATAGAGATAACTTAATTGATACTTTAAATAAATTTAGAAGTAAAGGATTTTTAATTTATTCTTCAAATAATCAAGAAAATGTTTCAAATTTTGATAATTTGGAAACTAATTTTAATCACCCAGAATATAATAATTTAGTTAATAATTTTAGAAGAGAAGCTTATAGTAATTCATTTAATCAAAAACATAAAAAAAAATTTACTTAAACAGTTTTTATATTAATATAATCAGATTAATAAAAAAAATGTCATATAAAAAACATAAATATTTAATTTGCCAAAATTGTGGTAGAAGGGGACATCATGTTAAATTATGTAGAGATTCTATAACTAGCATTGGAATAATATTATATATTAAAAAAAAAAAAAATATTAAATATTTAATGATTTGTAGGAGAAATAGTATTGGTTTTGTTGAATTCATGAGAGGTAGATATGCATATAGTGATACTAATTATATTCAAAAATTAATAAATGTAATGTCAATTAGTGAAGTAAATAATTTAGTAAATAATACATTTGAAAATTTATGGGAAATATTATGGTTAGATAATAAATTTGAAAAAAAAAAAAAAAAAAAAAAAAAAAAAAATAAAATAAAAAGAGATTTTAATTATGCCCGGGATAAATTTTTCAAATTAAAAAATGGTTATGCAGTTAATAATAGACAATTTAACCTAGATTTTTTTATAAAAGAAAAAAAAACAAATTATATAGAACCAGAATGGGGATTTCCAAAGGGTAGAAGAAATAATGGTGAAACAAATATTCAAACTGCTATAAGAGAATTTAAAGAAGAAACTAGCTTAAATAATAATAAATATATATTTGATTTGAACAAGATATTTACTGAAGAATATAAAAGTTATGATAATGTTCAATATAAAAATATTTACTATTTAGCTAAATATATTGGTGATGATGAAGAATTTAAAATTGATTCAACAAAAAAAGAACAATTTTCAGAAATTAGTAAAATTAAATTTTATAATTATGAAGATTCAATAAATCTAATAAGAGATTACAATTTAGAAAAAAAAGAAATATTGAAAAGTGTGCATGATTATTTAAAAATTAAATAAAAAAAAAGAAATATAATTTTATTTTATATTTTTTTTAAAATATAAAATAATATTAAATATAATGAGTGACTACATAATAAGTGATATTAATCAGCTTTTAAAAAAATTCCAAGATAAGAAACTATCCGCAAAAGAGAAAGCAGCACAAAAAACAATCCATCTAAATGAATTAATAAAAAAATTATTACAATTAGAAAATTACAAAGATGACAATCCAATAGGCTACGTCTATCAGGATGATAATTACCTATGGAAATTAAATCAGGTTAATTTTAATGATGTTAGACATTTAATTATCGAAATTGATGAAGAGTTAAACAACTTAAAGAATGAAGAAAGTGAAATTATTAGTGATAATTTTTTTCAACATTGTGTTGATTATTTAAAAGATATTATGGAAGATTTATTGTATGATATGAACAATAAAAATAAATCAAAATTTCCAAGTTTATATGACAATGAATTTAATAAAAAAATTTATGAAAATAATGAATTTAATAAATATAAATACGAATCTAAATCTAATAATAAAAGTGTGTTTTTTGAAAAATTTACTTATCAAAAATTCTTAAGAAGGTTTATGTCAAAAGATACACCATACAATGGATTATTAATTTATCATGGTGTAGGTGTAGGTAAATCATGTTCTGCTATATCAATTGTAGAAGAATTTAAGGAAATTTATAAATATAATAAAAATAATATTTATGTAATTAATCCAAATAATCAATTACAAGAAAGTTTTAAAAAAGAGATTTTTAATATTGATAAAGAAGAAAACAAAGGACTATTACAAAATGTACAATGCACTGGTAATAGTTATACAGAAAAATACAAAAAAATAAATTTGGATGAAAAAAAGAGAAAAAAAGAAAAAGGAAAAGGAAATGAAAAAGAAATTGATATGTTAATAAATGAATACTATAGTTTTTTAACTCTTGGTAAAAAAATACCAAAATATTATATAAACCAAGTAAATATAAATAAAAAAAATATAAATAAAAAAAAAATAATTAGCTTTAATAAACAATTTAATAAAAAAATTAAAAATATAAAAAGGGATTTTTCTAATAAAATTATAATATGTGACGAAATACATGAATACCGAATTGATGAAGAAGAAATTACAAAAATTAATCGAAATGGGAAAAATGTGGGTGAAATAAAAAAAATAAGTCAGCTTTTAAAAAATATAGCTAGATATGCTGTAAATACAAAATTCGTTCTATTATCAGCAACACCAATTTTTGATAATTATACAGAAATTGAATTTATTCTTAATTTATTATTAGTAAATGATAATCGTGCGCCTATACAGAAAAGCAAAATATTTAAAAGAAATGGTGAAATTTCTGAAAAATTTAGAAGAAAATTGACTGGATATGTTTCTTACATTAGAGGTAATGATCCAATAAAATTTCCATTAAAAATTTATCCTAAATTATCATCATCATATTCTATTATGAATGATTATAATGTTAAAGAAATGTATAAAGATAAAAAAGGTTTATTATCTAGTTCTAGTCTTATTTGGGAAATAATTGGAATAAAAAATAAAGATAATGAAAAAAAAGAGGAAAAATTAAATGATTTAAAAAAAATTTTTAATTTAAATAAAAATTCTAGACAACAATTATTATTTTATAAAAATGAACTTGATGTTGACAGTGAACAGGGAAAAAAATACTTAGATACAGTTGGTAAAGAAGCAAAAAATAAAATTTTATATATCAATAATTTTAATGAATGTATAAAAAATATAATCAAAAATAAAAATAATGAAAAAAAATTAGAAATATTAAAAAAACATTCAATTAAATTTTATAATATAATTTGTAATTTAGAAAATTCAGATGGAATAACATTTATTTATTCCAGATTTGTAGAAGATTGTATAAATAAATTAATTAAAATATTAATAGTTTTTGGGTATAACCACCTTAAAAAATCTAATAAAGAAGTGGAGAGTAATTCAAAAAATTTTGTAGTATTACAGGGTGATAATAGTAGAGATATAGTTTCCTATATAAATTTAATAAATAGAAATGATAATAAAAATGGAGAAAAAATTAAAATAATTTTAGGAACTCCCGCAATTGAAAGGGGATATAGTTTTTTTAATGTAAGAAGTGTTCATATTTTAGAACCATGGTTTAATCTAAGTAGAATAAATCAAATTATAGGAAGAGCAACTAGAACTTTTTCTCATCAACAATTAGAAGATAGTAAGCAAAATGTAACTATTTATTTACATTCAACTAAACTTATAGGTAAAGAACAACTAACAATAGATGAAGAAAGATGGATTTATTCTTTTTTAAAAAAATTACAAACAATTAAAATAGAACAAGTTTTAAAAGAAAAATCAATAGATTGTTTATTAAATAAAAAAATAAATCATTTTACTAATAATAATTATCCAGAAGAAGATTATCCGTTTCTATATAACAGGACAGTAATAGATCATAAGAATATAGAAATTCAAAATGTTAATTATTTGGATATAGATTATAATGAATTATGTAATTTTAAGGAATGTATGTTTGAGTGTAATAATGAACAAAATATTGATAAAGATCCTCTAAAAGATAAGCAAATAAATAAACATTTACAAAATTCAATCATTAATAAATTAGTAAAAATTTTATTAAAAAATATATTCGATAACAAATTAATTTACAAATTAAATGAAATCAGTGATGATATAAAAGAATTACGAAAATATAAAATAAAAGTAAATTATACTTATAATGAATGGTTAAAGTTATTAAAATTTGCCTTAGATAAAATGATAAAAGATAAACGAATAGTATATTCATACCAAGGAGTAAAAGGAAGAATTATAAAAAAAGAAAATGAATATTATGTATTTCAGCCAATTTATTTAAAAAATATTCATTTACCCTTGTATTCTAGATATATTGAAAATGCTGATTATGACAATATTGAAAATTTAGTTAGTAATAATAAAAATCATAAAGTAAAAAAAGAATTAAAAATAGAAAAAATTGATAATGAAAAAATTATACAAAAAATGGATAATTATATAAATGAATTACATCAATTTTTAAAATATGTTAAAGTTTATTGGTTTATTGGATTATTAAAAAAAGATAAAATTAAACAACAGGACGAAAAAGAAATTAATATTATTAGACCTTATATTTACATTCATAACGAATTACTAAAGATTAATGAAATAGATAAAAATGAAAATTTAAAAAAGGTTTTAAAAGAAGCTAACTTAAATGAATTTAATAATCCTGATAATCAAGGAATTTTAAGCACATTAATTGTAGATATTATAAATTTTAGGGAAAATATTTCAAATAATATTTTGTTAAATATTAATTACAAAACTGAAAGTATAGATGATTTTAGAAATAAGATTAATATTATAGAGCATACTAGAATTAACAATGGTATAAATGATAAACATGTTGGACCAATTATTTTAAATATTTTAAATAATCAACATGGTAAAAATGAGAAAGAAAGTGAAAATATAATAAGTGATATTAAAGATAATCGAATCATAAAAAATAAAATTAAAGATGTATTTCCTTATTATTACGAAAAAGGAAGTTTAAAATTAAATGATAAAATTAATAATAAAGATAATAATAATCATTCTAAGATAATTTGGATTGAAAGTGAAAATAAATATGATCCCAAAAATAAATATATATCAAATGAAAACTTGAAAAAATTAAAAGAAGAAGATAAAAAAAATATAAATATCAATAAAGAAATAGTAAAAAAAATTGATAATAAATTGATTAGTATATATTTTTTAAGATTCTTTGAATTTAATAATAATACAGAGAAAATTCTAGATTTATTAAGATATTTTTATTTTAAATGCTTTAATGATTATAATTTTAAAAAAAAATATATATATTTATATGAAATATTTGATAATTACTATAATAATAATAAAGAAACAAAAAACTTAAATTTAATTAATGAAATAGATGGAAAACAATATTTTATTAGTAGTAATATTTTTTATAAAATAAAAGGTGATAAATGGTATTATGATTCTGATAAAATTAAAGAAAAGTTTAATATTGAGGAAATTAATAATTTTAAGAAGGATGAAATAATACTAAATTCTTTTAAAGTTTATTTAATTTATGATAAAAAAAATTCAATTAAGGAGCCAATATTATCGTTTGATCAAGAAATTAATTATAAGTCAAAAGATATTAATACAACAATGTTGCTTAATTGTTTAACCAATAAGGTAGAATTTATAAAAAATATATATAATTTTAACAATAAAGTTAATGATGGAGATGATTTTGGTGAATTTAATAAAGAAATTTTTGCATATACTTTAGATAAATATTCTGGAAAATATGGACCATATAATAAAAAGGATGATGATAAGAAGAATAGAACAAAAAATAAATTGATAGAGGAAAACCAGATTATAGTTGGTAAAAATGATTCTATTAATTTAAATATTTTAAAAGAAAATGATTGGCATACAACAGATGTGGTTCAGTGGGAAAACTGGTATAATAAAAATGAAAATTTACAACATTTACCTGGATCTTTTTATTCAACACGTGATATTGATAGAAAAGCTAGATACTCAGTAAATGCTATTAATTATGGATTGGGTGTTTTTTTTCCAGAAAATTTCCTAGAAGAAGATAAAGAAAATAATAAACCACAGATAAAACGTCCTATTATAATGAATAAAACTAATATTAATAATTTAAGCAATACAGCTTATAAAAACGTGCAGAAAAAATTTCGTTATTGTAATCCAGAAAATTATTTTCATTTTAATACAAAAAGTCCAATATTCATAAATTTGGTATTGTATTTGTTTAAAAAAATAATTAATAAGTATAATGATAAAGAAGATCATGAAATTTTTTTAAATGAGAATAATTTTATAATTTTTAATAATGGTTATAGTAAGTTGGAAGCACATATAGAATCAAATTGTTATGTTAAATATTATTGGAAAAAAAAGAAAAACAAGAGACCTTGTAATAAAAAAGAATCTGATGGTGCTTATGCTGTTTATCCTACAAATGATAATGTAAAAAAACCATTTGGTAGTCAGGATGATTTAAATCAATTTATAGAAATACTATGTAGATATTTAAATTTAGAAAATGGCAATGAATTAAATTTTTTTATGAGAAAAGATATTGCTGAATTATGCTCATATAATCTATTTTTAAAAAAATGTGCGGATAGCTAATAAATAAAAAAATAAAAATTTGATAAAAGTAACATTATAAAGATTAATATTTATATAATATATAGTAATAATAATGAACGTTTTATGTACTAAACAAAATTTTAATATAATTGAAAGCATACATCCCAGTGAAATTAACGAAGATATTAATCAGTGTTTATTAAAAAAAATCAAAGATAAATTGGGAAACAAATGCAATGAATTAGGTTATATACAAAAAAAATCAATACAAATTTTAGATAGAACTATTGGTAAAATTAACACTTCTCAATTTAATGGAGCCATAAATTTTGACGTTAATGTTTCCGCAGATATTTATTTACCGGTAAAAGAATCTATAATTAAATGTAAAATTTTAGGATCTAATCAAATTGGTTTATTCGCTATATCACCACCAATACATGTAATTGTAGCAAAAATACATCATACTAATCAGGAACAACAATATTTAGATTCTTTGCAAGTAAATGATGTTATTAACGTAAAAGTAATTAATTATAAATTTAATTTAGACGATGATCATATTAAAACTATTACTAAATTTGATTTTGAAAATCAGGAAAATAAAAATTTATTAAATGGTCGTAATTAAAAAAATTTCAGATTAATAAATTTAAAGTTTATTTTTTTTTTGTTGTAAATATAATAAAAAAAAAATGTTGTCAAAGTCTAAAAAAATTACAAATAAAGAAAGAAAATTATTAGAAAAAGAGATACCAAAATTAAGTAAAAATGAACATAATGAGCTATTTAATATTATTAGAAATAATAATTCAAAATATTCTGAAAATGCTAGAGGTGTTTATATAAATGTTAAATATTTAGATAAAAATACAATTGATAAAATAATTGAATTTATTGAATATACAAAAAAAAACAAAAAAATATTAAAAGATAATTCTTTAGTTAATAATAATAATAACAACTCTGAAGATAAATATGAAAAAGTTTTATTGGATAAAAAAACTATACATAAGGAATTAGAAAGATTAAAAGGAAAAAAAAATGATAATTTTTCATTTCAAAATTTTTTAGATAAATTATCAATCACAAATATAAAACAATTTCAACAACAAGATGAAAAAATAATTTATCCAGATTTAAAGAATTCCAATATAAAATTTAATGGTGTAAAGGCTCGATTATTAAAAAAATGCCGTGACGCAAACAGATACACTTCAGAAATATCTTTCAATAATCAGGATGTAAATTCAAATGATGATGATTCTATAAATTTAAAAAGTAAATTAAATTTAAATAAAGATGATGTGAGTTATATTGAAGATGAAATTTTTGAAGATATAAATTTAGATATTTTCGAAGATGAGAGTGATGAAGAATATGATGATTAATAAATTTTTATTTTTAATAAAATAAAATTTGATTTATCTAAAGTTATATAATTAATATTAATGAATATGATTAAAAATTATAAATTCAATAAATTATTGACATCATTTTCAAAAGTTCATAATAACTCTGATTCTAAATTAAAAGAAATTTTTAGTGATTCTAGAATTTTTAAATTATATAAAGGAAAAAAAAATTTTAGAAAGAAAACAAGATTAGAAGAATTATATGGATATCTATTTAATAATTTTAAAAAAAATCTAAAATTAGGAACTAAAATCATTAATAAAAACGATTTTGGGAAAAAAAAAAATTTACAAAAAACTGTATATAGTAATATTCCTAGAAAAATAAAAACTTCATATTTAGAAAATGATAAAATTGTTCAAAAAACTCCAATTAAATTGATAAATTTAATTAATGATTCATTGAACAGTATAATTATTGATTACAAAAAAAATCAGGATTTTTATTCAAAGGCTTTTTTTAGTGCAGTTGATGAAACATTTTATATTATGAATGATTTAGATAAAAAAAATTATTTAAAAAATATGAAAATTAAATGCATAGATATTTTCAATAAAAATAATTATTATAAGGAATATGATTTTACATCTAGTATGTTTAGAAAAAGTGATTTGGATGAATGTTTTACAACAAATTCTCCAATCACTTTGCCAATGTTAAAAGTTTATTCTAATATATTTAATGTAAATTGTGTATATGTAACGGTAAATAATATTAAATTCATAACCAAATTTAATAAATTAAATGCAACAATCATTATTGGAGAAACAGAAACTAAAATATATTGTATTCATAAACCATTTATTAGGGGAGAAGATTGTATGAAATTATTAGGTATTAATAAGCAATATAGTAAAGAAAGTTTAGAAAAATTAAAATTACCTGATTTACAAAATATAGCTAGAATGTATAATTTTAATATAAGAAAACAAGGAAAATCTAATAGAATAAATATTAATAAAAAAGAATTTATAGAAATTTTATCTATTGGATAAATGATTAATATTTTAAAAAAACAAAAAAAAATAACAATTTGATTTTTTTTTATTTATTTGCTTAAAACTATAACAATATATAATATATAAATTAAATGAGTGAAAATATAGATAAAATTGAAAAATTTTTAAAAACAATTTCTGAATATGAATCAGATATTGAAGTTGAGTTTAAGTATGATAATGATATCAATAAATATGAATTTGAGAGATTAAAAAAATATTATGATTCAAAATTAAAAGAACAAAATTTAAAAGAATCAGTATCTGAAAATAATCTAGATATCCAGTTATATTCTAGATCTATTAGAAATAATTATAGAATTACAGTTAAGAGTAAAGAAGGTATTATTTCATTTTGTAAATATAATTCAATTGAAGAAAATAGAAAAAATCTTAATGATTTTAAAAAAGTATCTGAATATTTAGAAATAATAAAATTAGAATCAGATCGTCAATATGAAAATATTTGTGATTTAAAATTAAAAAAAAAAAAAGAAATCAAAAAGAATTTAGAGGATTTAAATGAATATAAAGGTAATCTTGAAGGTTATAAATCATTTAGATTAAAAGAAAGAAATAGTTTCAAGTTTAAATACAATGCAAATGAACCTGAAAAAAATCCAAAGGATAATAAGGATGTAAGTCAGCAATTTTTAATTACAAATGATGATGATGATAATTGGATTTTCAGAGTAGATATTACTAAAGTTTATGAAAAAAAAAAATATGGCGAATATTATTTTAATGATTTTATCAGTAGTAGAATAAAAGATAATCCAGCAAAATATGAGTATGAAATTGAATTTAATTTAGATAAATTAAATAAAAAATGTAATAATGATAACAGTGAAATTGCTAAATTAAGTAATCAATTTTTATTAACATTTTATCTTGAATCTTTAAAAAAAATGAATAACTATCCAGTTTTTAGTTTAAAAAATATGAATGAAATTGAACAAAAATATAAGAAATTAGTAAAAAAAATATTTATTGATAGATTTAACAATAAAATTTTGCCACCAATTTTACAAGAATTAAATGATGGTGAAATTATTGAAGATAATGATAAAATTTATGATATTTTACCATTTAGAAAAAAATTTTCAAAAATAAAAAAATATAAAAAGGAATACGGATATCCACCATCAAAAATGACAATTGAAAAAATTATATATGAAAAAGATGAAGAAGAAAAAATTACTGATATTAAGTATCAAGTAAAACATGATTATAATGGTTCTATAGAAGAAATAAACGAAGAAGATATAAATGGTATTCAATATCAATTTTGGCTTAATCCAAACTTGGTTAGTTTGCAGATAGAAAATTTAAAAGATATTTTAAATTCTAAAGACCTAAAGAATGATAAAGAAATATTAATTGAATATTGTGTAACCGATAAAGCTGATGGATACACTGCTTTACTCTATGTAGTTAATCAGAAAGGATATATTATCAGTAAAACTAAAAATAATTTTAATATAAGAGAAACTGGATTAGAATTTACATTTTTAAATGATGATCAAGAGTGTATTTTTAATGGAGAATTTTTAGAAAAAGATAAAGATGGAAACAACTTTAATAAATATGCTATATTTGATTGTTATTATTATTTAAATGAAGATGTTTATGATAAAGATTTAATAAATAATGAAAATGAAAATACACGATTGGGTTTGGTGCAAAAATTTTTAAATACAACTAAATTAACTAACTCTAATGTAATATATAAAAAAAATCAAAAAAGTGACGAAAAGATCCAAATATTTTTAAAAAAATTTATAATCGTAGATAAAGAAAAAC
>Ga0209631_10006896_pt1 | contig 11577 bp, 10 predicted proteins | sample COG_08_FD_184752 | JGI IMG/M metagenome (GOLD analysis project Ga0209631, IMG submission 184752) | Pelagic Microbial community sample from North Sea - COGITO 998_met_08 (SPAdes) (version 2) | ecosystem: Environmental > Aquatic > Marine > Neritic zone/Coastal water | place: Helgoland, sampling... | reverse complement strand
CTATCCATGAATATAGCATTCCGTTTAGTATCCAAGGATCTGGAGCTACACACACCAGACAACAAATCTTTCTCAACTCGGTCGCGCCTGTCTGGCGTACCCATATCCTTAATATACTCTTGAGTATTATATGCATAAATCGCCACTCCATTTTTAAGCAAGTCAGGGAAAAGTTTTTGGGCAATATCAAAATTGCCAGAGTAGCCGACATATTTTATAAGACTACTTTTATTAACCAAATAAAGGGCTGCATTAACTAAATTGGCAAGTATCTTAGGTCCTTTATGAGGCGGAGCACTAAAAGCTAAGACTCGATTTGAATCATTAATTACAATAAGATCGCTATCGAATGGGTGATCATTTGGATGGACTACTAACGAAATATCTGCGCATTTTTTTTTATGGAACTCAGAAAAATAATCTAAATTAACAGCTGAGAATACATCTGCATATAGCACTAAAAATGTATCAGCCAATAAGTCTAATACCTGAAGGAGCGCTCCTGCAGTACCCATAGGAACTGTTTCAATATGATAAGATATTGAGACACCATATCTTTTACCATCTCCGAAATACTCAACTATCTGATCAGGTAAATAATGAAGAATTAACAAGACCTCATTATACCCGTAAGTTTTGCATTCATTAATGACTCTCTCAATTATAGGAATTCCATCTATAGGCACCATAGGCTTAGGTATTCCAGGATACTCATCTGAAAGTCTCGTACCAAACCCACCGGCTAAAATAACTGCATTACAGTTACTCACGATAGTGCCATTAATTTTAATTTAAATGATAACTTTCTAAATAAAACATCAATAATATACAAACAATAATAATATGCAGCTTCTATCCTACCTAGAGCCAATTCAGTACGGTATGAATGCCAAACTGTTAATTGATTTTTAGCAATCTTTGAAGACAAAGAGTTGTTAACTGTTCGGTAATAAATTAGTGACTTCTCAATGCCGTATGCCGTTATCCCATTTTTCATAATAAGCAACCACCATAAAGTATCCTCACCGTGATATTTTCCAAAGGTACCAACTATTTCATCTGTTAAACACTCACGATGGACCACAACTGAACTATTTGATATGCCTCGTCTTCTTAGATATTGGCGATAACTATTCTTAACATGAATACCCATGGATGCTTTACTGACTTCTCCCTCTTCAGTGATTTTCTTATATTTCGCAAAACAAAACTTGTAACCATTAGAGACTAAAAAATCAATTTGAGTATTGAGTTTATGAGTGAGCCAAATATCATCTGAATCTAAAAATGCTATATAGTCACCGCGACTAGCTAAGATTCCTACACTTCGTGCCTGAGATGGACCTTCATCATTTTCATTATCAATCAGTTTGATCCTGTAATCCTTAGCACAATATTTCTTAATTATCTCTCGAGTTTTATCAACCGATAGTCCATCAACAATCAATAACTCCCAATTCTCATAACTCTGATTAAGAACAGATTCAATTGCCATTCCGATAAAACGATCAGAATTATAAGAAGGCATAATAATAGAGACCAACCAACCTCTATTCATTATTTCCTCTCATCAAAAATCCAATCGTTCTCATTCAGCCACCTGGCTGTTTCTCTAATGGATTGTTCTATTGTATGTGTGGGGTGCCAACCTAGAGTTTTTATTTTGCTAACGTCCAAAAATACGAATGGATTATCACCAACCCAGCCTCGCTTACCGATACCAAATGAGTAATGAGGTGTTAAATTTAATTCAGCGGAAATCAATCTAGCACTTTCTTTGACTTCAATAAATTCTTCCATTCCCAAATGAAAAATATCAAAGCGACCGGGTTTATCTTGGGCAGGCCGAGAATCTTCACATACTAACATTAATGCATTAATACAGTCTTCGATGTGAAGGTAGCTTTTTTGAGCAGTTCCATCGCCTAAAATCTCTAATAGATTTGGATTAATTCTTAACTTTTTTACAAAATCAAAAACATGTCCATGAGGATATCGAGGTCCTAATAGGGAGACAAATCTAAAACAATATCCTTCGATATCAAAGGCATTGCAGTAGGCGGATATAATGCCCTCGCCTGCCATCTTGGAGGCTCCATATAAAGAGGTTTGGTTCGGAATTGCAATGTTTTCGGGTGTTGGAAAAATATCCGGCTCTCCTAATGCGGCTGCTGAAGATGCAAAGCAAATTCTTTTGGCTGTACCACTCAGTCGCATTGACTCCAGTACATTGTAGGTAACCACAATATTCTGCTCTAGATCTAAATAAGTATTTGCTGTACCGCCCCTTATGTCTGCATTTGCAGCCATATGATAGACAATATCAACACCGGTCATATGCAGCAAAAGGGCATCAAAATCAAGCAAATCTAAATGTATATCTTGATAATTAGGGTTTTGCCGAGCAGTGTCTAAGTAACGTGATATACCAGTAGACAAATTATCTACTCCTACAACATGATAATCCCTCTTTAGTAGCTCATCAACAATATGGCTTCCAATAAAACCGCTTGCTCCAGTTACTAAAGCTTTCATAAGTGTATTCCAAATTTAACATATTGTACCCTAATAAATTTTGAAGAAATACATTCGATGTCAGACGAATAATTGCCATATATTTCAACCTTGAATATCCTGACCTATCAGTAGGTAATCTTATTTAAAACAGCACTCCATTCATCGATGATCTCAAATTCTTTCGTATCAATAACTCCGAAATCTTGCATAACTTTGTAAGCTTGACTCAGGGTAATTTCGGGAGCATTTTCATTTAACAATAAATCATATAACGCCCCACAAATTTGTTTATTAAACTTATACCCTTCAATTTCGTCCACGAAGTCAAGCATATAATTATGTTCATTCCGATATTGCTCAACGATTGGCTGATGAAATGACAACAAATCTCTCTGACTCCATAACGCTAACTGAGCGACAAAAGAACGCCATATATCGGTCATTCTAAATGGAACATGGCAAGGTAAATAAAGATTTTTAAAAACCGATTTATGAAATAAGGTTGCTTGAGAATTAAATGGACACCAAACTCCAATTGGCAAGACAACTCCTTTCTCGCTCTTATTAAAAAAAACTTGATTATTGTCAATTAAACGATAGATTGCATCAACGTCTGGCTCTCTATCAGCTAAAAATTGCATAATAGGACCTCTATACGCATCGATATCAGACTCTGGATACTCTTCAAAGGATATCTCGTCTAGCGGCAATCCTCTGGGCCAAACTTTAGCTGAAGTAAAGTTCTGATAAACATTGCAGTGGGAACTTTCACTAGTAATTTTTTTTGAAGCATGTGATGAGACCAGCAACGAGAAAAAATCATTGATAGGAATATTATCATCGTCAGTATCAAAGATATACTCAGCACCCTTGCTTATTGCATATGCGTAACCTATATTTTTTCGACAATAATGGCGAGTGGGAATCAACATAGATAGTTTAGGAAATAAAAGATTTTGATCCGCGATAGACAGATATGTGCAGTCTAGTTCATCAAACTTGTCTGGCGTTGTTACATCACCAACAATTAAAAGATTGAAATTATGAAGCTTGCTCAGTTCTTCAAATTTTTTTACTGCTGATGTTGGCTCGTTGATTGTTGTAATAATTACCCAAAGATTTTTTAACAATTTAATACTCCTTTTTAATTCAAATGTTTATTATGTTCATCTATCCACTCGCTCATACTTGTTGACATTGTTGTCCACTGGAATGTAGATCTTTGCTGCTTAGACCATAAGTATCTTAAACAGCTGCTAAATAAAAGTGTAGGTAAAATAAATGACATGGGGATTAAGATTGCTCTTTGTGCTAAAAAGTTACCAGATATTAATGATAGCGTGCCTCTTCCTGAACTTAAAAGGCCATTAGCAAAATAGCTGATTGCTAATTTAAATTTATAGTTATCTATTACATCTTGCTTATTGCTATGACATTTAATGCCTTGAGCTTTTATAGTTGCTATAGCGGATTCAACAACGCTTAATCCAACTGCTTTCATTTTTGGTTGAATGCTCCAGTGAGTATGGCTATCATTTCTGAGTTCTACAAGCACTGAAGTGCATGGCAATACATCGAAGGTGAGACCTTCTAATAACAATCTAAATTGAAATGACCAATCTTCACAATATCGACCAGCATCATGCTCATAAAAACGACAATTTTGGGTAAGTGATTGTTTTCTAATGCATAATGTTGCTAGGGAATAACACTGTCCATACAGGAAGCTATCTAAATTTAGTTTATCAAATGTCCAATCTTTGATTCCAATTTTTTTACCGTAACCTTTCATGACATAGGCCTGAGAAACAACAAAATCTAGTGCCTTATTTTCCTCAAGTGCTTTTATTTGGTTATCGATTTTTCCCTCCAAATAAAGGTCATCAGAATCTAGGAACATTACATATTCGCCGTTACTATGATTCAAACCATGATTGCGAGCCATCCCCATATCAGAATCTGGTAAATCTAGCCACATTACTCCAGCAAAAGAGGAAACGATATTTTTTGTTTGATCACATGAACCAGCATCCACAACTATAACTTCAAGATTTTGATAGTTTTGCGCATACACAGAACTTAATGCTCGACCAATATACTTTGATGAATTAAATGTAAGTAATATCACAGAAACAAGAGACTCATCCGACACAAGAACTCTCCATTGCTGATTTTATTTGATTGCCAACACTTTTAGGTAAATGTGCGTTGATATAGTCATTAAAACCAAAGTTTTTACTTCTCTCCAATATCTCTTTTATCGCCAACTCAATAACACGGGTTAGATCATTATGATCTTCACTTGCAAAGGACCATCCAACTCCAAAAGTGTTTACATCATGACCATTTTGGCTTTCCACAGTAGTAATCGCAGGGGTACCAAGCCGAACTGTGTCGGACATTACAACACTTTTTGCAAGAAATGTTTTTCTATAAGGAAGAATCGTAATATCTGATTTTAAAATGTAATCCTCAAGCTCTAAATCGCTTAAGTAGCGCAAATCAAGGCTAGTTCTCTCTCTTAGTTTATATCGTTCAATTAAATCGTTAACATAGGATTCCCCTACCTGCGCTGCCGATCCCGCTACAATTAATTCAAACTGTAATACAGACTTAAGCTCGGAAAGGGACCGGCATAAGATATCAAAGCCCTTGTCATAACGAATTAACCCAAGAAAGAGTAATTTAACTGGGTTATTAGCTTGACTTTTTTTAACCATAGATAAATCAACTTGAACGGCTGGAACCCTATAAAATTTAATCCTTTTGACTGGGCATCTTAATTGGTCGGCTAGAGCTTCACTCATGATTTCGCCATGAGTGAAAATAACAAGGCGAGTTCTTAACAAGAATTTAAGCAATAGTTTTGATATCAGCTTAAAAATATAACGAGCAAAATCTTTACGATATAGGCTAAGATCATAATCAGCATTATGAATGGTAATACTGCATTTTGATTTATCTAGCTTAAAATTAAAAAATAGATACATTAAGTTGCTTAAAGTATCTCCACCAATTATAGAAAGATACGTAAAGTCATTTTCGTGGATAGATTGAGATAAGGTTCTAAAGCTCTTGTAGTTATTTTTCAATATCACTGCTCCATAAGCAAGACGTCCAAGAAACCTGCTATCATCTTTTTTAACTGACCTTGTATTAACTATTTCGGTATGCCGAATGTTAAATCTTGATTGGTCATCAATATTTGATGGATCAAAATCTTGAGAGGTAACCATTTCAACGTAGAAACCAGCATCAATGAGACCATTTGTAATATTAGTAGCATATTGTTGAGAGTGCCCTTCAGTATTACCCTGTGGATTATATAATATGTACAATGAAATACCTTTTAGTTATGAATAATGCAGGCCCAAGCTAGGAACCTACCAAGCTTTAATTTATTTAAGACAAAATTGTCTGCTGCTCTAAAATATTTTCGGCCTACCTTGATACCTAATACAGCAGATATCAAAGTAAAAAAGCCGTAATATTTTATTGATGTGCCAGAAAAACTATTTTTTATCGAAAGCAATTGAGCATGGTTTAAGGGTTGCTCATCTATAGTGCGCAGGGAAGGAGTCAATCTTCGATATAAATTTATCAAAGGATTTCCAGCCAAGGGTTCGCCAAATACAATTGATCCATCTTTTTTAATAACCCTGATCATTTCAGGTAGTGCTGCTGAAAGATCAAGGTGGTGCAGCACTCCCCTACCAATAACTCTGTCGAAACTATCAGTCTCATAATCCATATCATGAGCATCCATTAATTCAAAATGCGCATCATTCTCTAAATCTAAACTTTTGAGGTGATCAACAGCTTTTTTTGATATATCAATAGAGCTGAGCCTGAAGCTAAAATTTTGAGTTATCCCAATTGTCTCAAGACCTGCACCTAATTCAAGTGTATCTGTGACGCTTGAATCAGTGGCTAAAACAAGATAGTCATGGAACCACTCCTCAAGAGCATAGTAAAATTTTCCGGTTTCTTCTGATCTATGATCTAAGGTAAAACGCTCGTCGTGCCATTTTCGCTCCCGCTCGACTCTATCTCTTAACTCATTCATTATCTTTTCCTAAATCAATATAGCAATCTATGATTCGCCCTTAATCTCTCCGATAAATAGGAAAGGTCTGAGTAGCAAGAATAACCCCTGTTAAAATTGCAAACAACCAATTCCCGAAGAATATACCGCCGAAAAAGTGATTGACGATAAGACCCGCCCACGCTAAGCATGCCGCTAGATACCATTTATTGAGGCCATTAAACCCAACTTGATAAATGGGCCTCATGATTAATGAAAAGACTATCACCAAAAATATGCTGAGGATTATTCCCAGTAACCCAGAATACACACCAATCTCGAGAAATGCATTATGCGGTGTTAGTCGAACATCATCAAGTCTACCTAGTTCAATTGCTTTAGTGTCAATAACATTCTCGAAGGTCAAGCCATACCCAATCGGGTTATAGGCTAGCTTTTCAACATAAAACTGCCAAATAAACATTCTTCCATCTGATTGATTAAGCCTTTCTAGGAGCACATCAAATAAGCCAGCATCAAAACCATAAATTGTTCCAAATATGGAAAACATGAACATTGAAAATATAAATATTAGCTTTTGACGAGCTCTTGCATTGATAAAGATAACAAAAGCCATAACTAGAATTGAAAGAAGTGCCGCTCGTACCCCAGTCAAGATAATAATTGCAAGAACTGCGCAAGCATACAAGATCAAAAAAAGCTTAAGTAAAAGCCAATAGGCGCTAAGCTTATGACCCTTGGATAAAAGGAAGCAACTTATAATTGCCAATGAAATACAGGCCTGAACTGCTACTGCATTTGCATTACCAAGCAAACCCACAAATCTATTACCATATCCAAAATACCATACGAAATCATAATCACGATTTATACCTAATACTGTAGCAAGTTCTTCAGAGATAAAAATTACTCCCAATATCTGGATGCTGGGAAGCAACATCAACACTATCATGACTCCCTTTACGCGTGTAGGCTCTATCTTTAGTAAGTTGTAGACAAGCATCATTATAAAGAAGCAACCTATGACTTGAATAAAGATCACAGCATCTAAAGCAGAAACAGTGACTCCAAAAATTAAAGCTGACAATACCGTACTAATTAGAGTTAGAAATAAAAACATTGGCCATGAATAAATGACATACGTCATATTTGCGTGGTTTAGTGACGGTTTTACCAAAAGCAGCTTTGGCCGGAAAATCATAGTAGCAATGAGCAAGACTGAAAACCATAGTATGACCCTGAAGGCCATAGCAACAAAATTAAAATCAATGTTATCTGAGCCTGCTCCAGTTCGAAAGTGAACGGATAATAACGCCATACAAAACAGCAGAAAGATGTAAATGATTTTATCTGAAAAACGTGACTTACTCAGCATACTAAACTCTTTGCTTGAGATAAATTTTTTTTAGTAACAAATGAAAGATTTATAAATAATACACACATAAAAGATATATTAAAAATAACTATTGGATGGAGGGAAATTCACAGATCGATTTTATTGTATTTAAAAATCTTTTTTGTTGATAAACCCTTATAGATACCTTTAACCATTGCCCAGCTTTTGTTTAATCTTTGAGTTTCAAATAAACATATCAAGATGTACTTCTTAGTCATACTGAAAAAACTTTTAATTGCCCAACTAGTATTGCTCCAAAAATAAACTTTAAAAACAAACGAAAAATTTCTATATTGAAGAAAAACTCTTTCAATAGAATGCTCAGTAACCACTACATTCTTGCCGAAAAAAGATTTTATTATATTCCTACCTGCTCCATGAAACATTAGTGGTTTTCGACAGCAGCCAATTTCATACCCCAGATTTCCAGCTCGGAGACAGAATTCAGTATCAATACTTTCAATGAAAAAATCTTCCCTGAAGGGACCGCAGGATTCAATACATTCCCGAGTATATAAACACCCCGATTGAACTGCCGCTGTAATCGTGAAGTATTCATCATTACGATTATAAGCTGACTTAGATACAACCTCAGGAATGTAGTCAGGTGCAACAATCCCAATATTATGATTTCTATTAAGAATTAGATAAGCTCGGACCAACTCAAGCCTGTATCCCTCTAATATAATTGTATCTTGATCAAATGTAGTGACAAATTGAAAACCTGCTTCAAAAATTCTTTGAATACCTTGATTAAGAGCAGCACCCAAACCTATGTTGTTACAATTCTCTATTACCTCTAGATTTTTCTTATTCTCAAGATCAAACATAGTCAAATCAACGATTGAATTGCAAACTACAACTACAAAATCCATTTGATCGACTATCCTAAAAAGATTATCCAATGAAGATTGATCCGGGTAATAAAAAACAACTACTGCTGCTATTGGAACTTCGTCTAGATTATCATAATTCATTTTATTTATTACATCGAAGGTCTCTATTAAAATTTCACTATCTGGATTTTGATAACCATTGATTCTTGTGACTATTTCTGATTAGAGATTAATGATTCAATGAGTCTTACACGGTGGAAATCAAGATGCTCCCTATTAACTCTATTCATTCCCCGCCTTACGTATTCATTCCTTTCTTTCTCCGCATGAAGGAAATACTCTATCTGATCAAACCATTGCTTTTGATTGCAATCAACCATGCATAGCTCATCATCATTAAAATAATTAGCCATGCCCTTAACTTGATCACATATCTGAAATCCTCCACATGCGACTATTTTGAAGGCCCTATGATTCATAACATGGTGTGGTTGTGATAGGTCATCAGCGCGCTCATGAAAATTGAGGCAGATTTTTGACGAACGATATAAGTCAACCTCATCAGCATCAGAAATAGAGAACCTTGTACGATCGATATGAGAAGCCACAGAATTCATTTTTCCAAGTCTTAAAAGACGGCTACCTACCCGCTTAATATTATCAGTCATAGTCCAATTAGTACCAAACAGCCCAACTTTATATTTTCTTGATAGCGGCTTAATTATATTGTTATTAAACCATTTCTTTTTTGGAAGCTTCGCACCAACAAAAGTAATATCATACTCAAGTTCCTTGCGTATAGTGCCTAATTTATGAAGAGAGGAGTTAGCGAACATGGGTAATGTATGATAAATCTTGCCTGTTTCCTCCTCAAACCCATAAATAGAGTCTTTCTCGCGTTCTCCAAAATAAAGATCAGCAATATCCTCATTAATTACAATCTTCTGTCGCTTTTCGGGCAAATCCCATAAAGGCCAATAAAGCCATAGTAAAATTTTACTTCCCTTGGTACGAAGTTTATCCAGACATGATCTATAAGTATGGTCTTCAATGGGACTCGAAACAATATCACACCAAATGAGATCAGGAGTCAGATTAATGGTGTATTGAGTAATTTGATCCGCGGTACAAAAATGACAAATATATCCCTCGTGTTCAAAGCCTGTTCTCCAAGCTTGAAATATCCAGCGTGCAGCAGAGGGCCCATCAAGGTAGGGATGAATAAATAATATAGATTTCATGTGCAACCTATCTAAGAATCGCTTGATTTAGCTATTCTATTTTTAAAAAATACTATCAATTCTATCGAGAGAGAGATAAATTGTCGACGAAATATTATTATCAGGAGCGTACCTAGAGATAACTTAAATATGAACTCATGTCCTTGGGCAAAAAACTGTGCAGAGTAGATTAATCCAATAATTAATGCATAGCATAGAAAAGATATAATAATCAAAGCTAGTTCATTGCGAGATAACAATTGATTGTGTAGCATCATAGTACAAGGAAGGATTAATACAGCAATAAGTGCGTGAGTGCTAATTGCAGCTATAACGGCTCCAGCAATCCCATAACTAGGGACTAAAAGAAACAACATAACAATATTTGTTATCGAACAAATGAACTGAATACAAAAAGCATATCTAGTATTATCTCCCACGATGAGCAGGGTCATAAATGGAGTGTAAATGTAGTAAAGAAGACCAACTACTGTCAAAGCGCTTAGATGTTTTGCTGAGCTATTAAACTCCTCGCCAAAAGTTATTGATATAATAAACTCACTAAAAATAGCAAAAAATAAACAGATTAATATTCCTAAATATAATGTATTAAAGAAAGCTTTACTCCAACTCTTTATAGTTTCCATACTTCGTAGACCTGCCTCCCCCGTCAACTCAGCTAAATTTGGAATTTGAGCATTCTGAATAAAAGTAACTGGTGTAATTATAATTCCTAATATAAATTTTATAGCAACTGTGTAAACAGCAACTGTTATTGCATCATAATAAAAACCTAAAAAAAGAACATCAGTACTAGTGTAGAGAGCGCCAAATAATGATAGTCCAGCAAGAGGTATGCACTGCTTAAATATATTTTTTATCTTTTGACAAAAAATTGAGAAATTTATAGTCTCATGCGAATTCCATAAAAGATGTAGAATTGGGTATAAACAAATAGAATTTATAGCTATAAAGCAATAGACAAGTTGCTTCAGATTAGCACCAAGAGCAAGCAGAATTAGCGAGCCTGTGAACTGAAGCAAAACAACAAAAGCCCTAAATTTAGCTTCTCTATGAAAATTATGCTCAGCTCGATATTTAGCAAAGATTAGATTGGCAAAATCTAGAATAAGCATTGATATAACAACTAGAAATAATATTCCTTCAGGATCTTTAATCAAAAAACCGGCCTCATAAACAAAATAGAACACCAGTAACCCCAATATACTTGTGCATATTTTTAACAAAAAATAAGGAGTTAGATCTGCAGGGGATCTATTCTTCGAATTATTTTTGGTTGCAACAATAAGTATTCCAAAATCAAAAAATATTGATAAAGAAGCTACTATGGCCAAGCCATAATTGTAGATTCCAAGTCCTGAAGCTCCTAGAAATTGAGCTATAATAATAAGCTGAAAAAACTTGATGAGTCTGACGAAAACTTCACCAGAGATACCCCAAAGAATATTATCAACTAATCCTAATCTTTTTGTTTTAAAAATATTACTCATAACATTATTCTTCAGAGATGGAAAAACGATCTATTTTTCAATTTTGAATATT
>Ga0209631_10006894_pt1 | contig 11579 bp, 11 predicted proteins | sample COG_08_FD_184752 | JGI IMG/M metagenome (GOLD analysis project Ga0209631, IMG submission 184752) | Pelagic Microbial community sample from North Sea - COGITO 998_met_08 (SPAdes) (version 2) | ecosystem: Environmental > Aquatic > Marine > Neritic zone/Coastal water | place: Helgoland, sampling... | reverse complement strand
CTCACTTTCGGCTTTTGACATTATATGACCCCAAAGCTTGACGAGTTGTTTCATGTCCTAAAATTGAAAGGGAACTTTTCTGTAGGATTTTGGGGTTGAAATCTGCTGTATCTTCAATTAAAATATGGATTATTAAGGAGAAATATTAATGACCATTGACGAAGTACGACAGATCATTTTGAACATTCTTGAGGATATCGCTCCCGATGAGGATATCAGCTCAATTGATGACAATACCAAACTCAGGGAACAGATTGACCTCGATTCCATGGATTTTCTAGACATTGTCATGGAACTAAGAAAACGTTTCAACATTGAAGTTCCAGAAAAAGATTACGAACATCTGGCGACATTGGCGGGTTGCATCACCTATTTGCAACCTCTTTTGAAAGATAGACTTGCCGCCAGCTAGTTTTTCCCCTTCCTTTTTTGACTCTAAATTCCCACAGTTTAATATATCTGTCTTTAATGAAATTATAACGGTCAGGTTATGGCATACGATGCGGTAATCATAGGTTCGGGTTTATCAGGATTGGCTGCCGGTATTCGCCTGGCCATGTTCGATAAAAAAGTCTGCATCGTTGAAAAACACACGGTATTGGGTGGCTTGAACTCTTTTTACGTTCGCAAGAACCGGACGTTCGATGTCGGCTTACATGCTATGACCAATTTTACTCCCAAAGGAGTTCGAAACTCTCCCCTCGGAAAACTTCTCAAGCAACTGCGTTTCAGTCATGACGACTTTCGTCTATGCCAGCAACATATGTCAGAGATCCGCTTCCCTGAACATTCTTTACGATTTACCAATGACTTTGAATTTTTTCGACAGGAGGTTGCCAACCAGTTCCCGCAAGAGATTGACGGGTTCAACAAGCTCGTGGAAAAAATTCTATCCTTTGATGAACTGAATCTGAATGATGAAAAAACATTAACCTCGCGTCCTATCCTGGAAAGTTTTATCAAAAATCCGGTGCTGATCGATATGCTAAATTGTCCGTTGATGTACTACGGCAATGCCCGCGAAGGTGACATGGATTTTTATCAGTTTGTCATCATGTTCAAAAGTGTCTTTGTCGAAGGCTTCGCCAAACCTGTAGGAGGGATGCCTTACATCCTCCAGCTTTTTGCAGAAAAGTTCAAACAGCTGGGCGGAGAACTACGCATGGGGTCTGGGGTAACTTCTATCAACGCAGAAAACAGAACAGTGGAATCAGTAACTCTCGAAAATGGAGAACAATTGATCGCCGAGAATATTATTTCTTCCATGGGATATGTCGAAACACTAAACCATTGTGCGCCCACATTAAAAGAAACAGAAGAATGTGAAACCGGCCAGGTTTCATTTATGGAATCTTTATGTGTAGTCGATCGCGAACCGCGAGATTTAGGTTATGACAAAAGCATCGTCTTTTTTTCTAACCAACCGCGATTCGATTACAAAGTTCCCGATGAAATGATCAATGTCACCTCCGGGGTTCTCTGTTGCTCTAACAATTTTGATTACCCTGAGCCGATGAAAGAAGGCTTGATTCGGCTGACCAATCTGGCAAATTTTGCCCAATGGGACTCATTACCGCGAAAAGACTACATCGCGGCAAAAAAACATTGGCGAGATCGGGCGTTGGAATCTGTATTCACATTTTTTACCGATTTTCGCGATAATGTGGTATTTTTAGACTCGTTTACGCCGAAGACCATAAAAAAATATACAGGCCACCTTAACGGTGCTGTCTATGGGTCTCCGCATAAAATAAAAAACGGCAAAACCCCTTTAAAAAATCTATTTATCTGTGGAACCGACCAAGGGTTTTTAGGTATCATTGGAGCTACTTTAAGTGGCATTTCAATGGCCAACCTCCATGTTTTACGGAAATAAAAAATGAGCAAACCACCACCACAACGAGACTGGCTAAAAGACATACAGTCGGCCTACGATACGGTTGTGATAGGAAGCGGCCTGGCGGGTATGACTTCGGCCAACCTTCTCGCAAAGTTGGGACATAAAGTCTTGCTTGCGGAGCATCATTATAATCTGGGTGGAATGGCGACTTGGTTTAAACGCAAGGGAGGTCATATCATGGATATTTCCTTGCACGGTTTCCCCTGTGGCATGATAAAAACCTTGCGGAAATACTGGTCGCAGGATATTTCAAGCCGAGTTGTTCAACTCAAAAACGTCCGTTTCGATAATCCCCAGTTTTCTCTTAATACCTCTTTTGACAAAGTCGATTTCACTCATATTCTCCGAGAACGTTTTGGCATCCTTAAGGAAGTCGTAGACGAATTCTTTCATACCACTCGTGCAATGAATTTTTACGATGACGTAATGATGACCACGCGCGAGTTATTCGAAAAATTTTTTCCCGGTCGCACCGATGTCTGGCGATTCCTTATGGAACCCATCACTTATGCCAATGGCTCCACTCTTGACGAGCCAGCAATTACTTATGGTATTGTGTTCTCCAATTTCATGGATAAGGGTGTCTTCACCTATCAGGGTGGCACCGATTACCTGATTAAGGAAATGAAAAAGGAACTTTTGCAAAATGGAGTAGACATACGCACGCACTGTATGGTTGAAAAAATTTATGTAGAAAATAAAACCGTAAAAGGCGTTCGTATTAACGGTCAAGATATTCCCTGTAAATCCGTTCTTTCAAATTCCAACATCATAACAACCATCGAGCAACTCACCGGTGAAGAACATTTTGACCCTGAATATATTAAAAAAGTGAAAGATGTTCGCCTCAACGATTCCAGTTGTCAGGTCTATATGGGAATCAAAAAGGGTGAAACGGTGCCGCATGTCGGTGACCTTCTGTTTTCTTCTGATGCTGATGAATACTGTACTGATAAAATATTGAGCAAAGATATTACCAGCCGCACCTTTTCATTTTATTATCCGGAAATTCGCCCCGGAACGAATCGATACTCAATCGTATCTTCTACCAACGCAAGATATAAAGACTGGGCAAATCTCAGTGAAGAAGAGTATCTGCACGATAAGCACGAACTGGAGCAAGCTACCCTCGATTCGCTAGAAAAATATGTTCCTGGTATCCGTAACAAAATAGACCATATAGAAGCTTCAACCCCGAAGACTTTTAAGCACTATACTCTGCATCCGTCAGGCACTTCGTTCGGCACCAAGTTTGAGGGACTCAAAGTCAGCCGTGAACTTCCTAATCAAATAAACGGACTTTTTCATGCCGGCTCGGTGGGTATTATCATGTCCGGTTGGCTCGGGGCTGCCAACTACGGAGTCATCGTTGCCAATGAAACCGATAAATTTTTGAGACAATTGAGCCCAAGCCTCGTTACAGCTTAAAATAACTCCTTTCTTTCCTTCCTTCTTTGCCCAATTTAACTTAATATTGTTTTATGGAATTTGATTTTAAAGGACAGACTGCTGTCGTAACCGGTGGCACCCGTGGAATAGGCCGAGCTGTTTCCGAAGCGTTTCTAAAGGCGGGGGCTAAAGTCATCGCCACTTACCGAAGCAACGAAGAAGAGGCCAAAAAGTTTACAGAAGCTAATGTCGCGTATGCGGAATGCCTCGACATTTATAAATTCGATGTCACCTCTTATGACGAGGTAGAAAATTTTTATAAAGAAGTTGAAAACAAACACGGGGCCTTGCAAATCGTTGTCGTCAGCTCAGGGATCCGTTCCGACTCCATCGTGGGTATGATGAAGACAGAAGACTGGAACAACGTTATCGATACCAACCTGACGGGAACCTTTAATATTTCCAAACTTGCCGTGCAATATATGATGCGGCAAAAATACGGTCGCATAATTGCCTTGACCTCGCCCATTGGTAAACTTGGTTTTGCCGGGCAAGCCAATTATGCGGCATCGAAAGCGGGGCAGGTGGCATTGGTTAAATCCTTATCTAAAGAAGTAGCCAGTAGAAAAATTACCGTCAATTGTGTTTCACCTGGTTTCATCGATACAGATTTTATTTCTGATTTATCCGATGAACAAAGGGATGCTTATAAAAAACAAGTCCCGCTCAAACGCTTCGGGTCACCACAGGATGTTGCAACGCCGGTTTTGTTCCTCGCTTCAAAAGAATCTTCTTACATCACCGGATCAGTGTTAGAGGTAACCGGAGGCCTATAAAAATGTCGCAGGATTTTCTTCAATACATTCCACATCGCCCGCCATTCTTGTTTGTCGACAAAGTAACAGAAGAATTTGATGACACTATCAAAGCCGAAAAGACCGTCGACCCTGACGAACCGTTTTTTCAGGGCCACTACCCCAATCGACCTATTATGCCGGGCGTATTGATCTTTGAATCCATTTTTCAAACGGGAGCGATTATGATGGGAAAACGAATCGCTAACGAGGGGAAAATTCCAGTTCTTACTCGCGTCAACAACATAAAACTCAAACATGCTGTTAACCCCGGCGATACTCTACAGATTGAAGTTAAATTAAAAGACCTGGTAAGTTCTGCAGCCTATATGACGGGTAAAGCATCGGTGAACGGCAAAACGGCCGTAACCCTTGAGTTCACTGCCATGCTGGTTGACTCACTTGCGTGAGATGCAATAGGTCAGAACGTCATAGAGCGAACGATTAATATTACGCCTCTGGATATAAGGTATTACAAATGAGTTTTCTAAATCTGGAAAATAAAAATATTCTGGTAATGGGGGTCGCCAATAAAAAAAGCGTGGCCTGGCACATTGCCAAAATCCTCGAAGAAGAAGGTGCGAACGTTCTTTACAGCCTACGTTCTGAGGATAGAAAAAAATCTCTCGATAAATTGATCGCAGGAAAACCTGTTTTTATCTGTGATGTAGAAAAACCAGAAGACATTGAACGTCTAAAAAAAGAAATTAGTGCAGAATATAAAGCCCTAAATGGACTGGTGCATTCAATAGCATTTGCTAATTATTCTGAAGGCTGGAAACCTTTTCATGAAACACCACGGAAAGATTTTTTGCAATCTATCGATATAAGTTGTTATTCGTTAATTGCATTGTCCGATGCTTTAAAGAGTTTGCTCGACAAAAAAGCTTCTGTTGTAACTGTTTCCATTTCTACGACGCGTATGGCGGCAGAAAATTATGGCTACATGGCACCTGCTAAAGCGGCACTCGATTCAACGCTGTGTTTTCTTGCAAAATCTTTCAGCGCATTTTCTGAAATCCGATTTAACTCTATTAATCCCGGTCTTCTTAAAACATCTGCATCTGCGGGTATCCCAGGTTATGTAGATTCCTTCCTCCATGCTGAAAAAGCAACCTTGAGAAAAAACTCCCTTACGACTCAAGAAGCCGCCAACGCAGCGATCTTTTTATTGAGCGAACGTTCAAGCGGCATCAATGCTCAAGGAGTGATTCTCGATGCAGGTATGTCTATCAATTATTTCGATCAAACTCTAGTAAAACCTCAATAGCATTGGAAACAAGGCCACGCCTTGAAGAGATACTCGCAAACCTTCAATAAAAAGCCCAAAAAACCTATTTCAGCTTCTCAACTTTACCTGCGGCCGTTCGGCCGCTAGAGGAGGAATTTTTTGTTTGAGGATGGTGGCGCAAGCGTGGTGATTGCTTTTACGTAGATCTCCCATTTGTTTGCTGAGTCTCTTGCGGATTTCGGATTATTTTGGGCTGAGGTGATAATCCTGCATGATTTCTTAAACGCTGGTTATGTAGTAGTTGATCATCTTATTATGACCAATCTTTATAAACTCAATGGTTCTAGCTAGCATTAGGATGAGCCCTTTCCCCTGCATGGATTTATGAAAAGGCTTGCCTACACTTTCTAGTTCAGGAGCCTTTATGCTTCCATCTCTGATTCCAGCTGATCGATTCAGTCGCTGGTTGATTTCAGCCACCATATCAAGTTCTTTAAATTTTTTTAGTGGATTCAAAAACTGCATGTAAAATTCTACTGCTTTTTTTTGAGGCGTCAAAGCATAAGCATCATCTATTCGCGCAAGGAATATACCTTCAAATTTTGAATTGCGAGAGGTTTTAGCCACATCAAGACCTTCATTAAAAATATGGATGGCTTGGTCAATATCTCCTAATTCAATGTACATTTTCCCGAATCCATGAAGAATTTCTATTTCTTCATTTCGCTTATTAAGACTATAAGCCAGAGTGAGGTTGTCCTCGAAATATTCTTCTGCCTGCCTGTAATCTTTCATGCTCCTAAAACATGAACCTAAATGCTTGAAAATAATTCTCAGACAAAGTCAGCTGCCCATTTTTATGTCTTTATGCAATCCTCCTTTTAAACGTGGAAATTTTTCCCCCACAAGGGTAGATTTTTCCGTTTTGAAAAGGTGGGTTTCGACCTTTCTTATTTACATAAACAATTGTAAACAAATAAGTTTGTATTTTTATTTTGGGTTTGGCATCGCTTTTGCTCTAGAGGTGGTTGCGGGATATTATTAACAATCTACAAATGGATTTTAAACGATGCCAGGCAACTCAAGTGTATTAGCTTTGTTTTCTCCTCAACCCCCAGTTGAGCCGACTGCCCCAAAGGCAGATCGCGGAAGTGATAGCAACTTTAATGATTTTCTGAACAACGCTACGGATCAGGTAGAAAAAACACAGAAACCAAGTCCTGGAGATTCGGCCAATAACAATAACGAAACTGAAGTAGGCAAGATGTCCAAACCTAAAATGAAAAATAAGAACGACAAGCTCGAAACGCATGACGGGAAGTATCAAGAAACCGCCGCTACGATCGGAAATGAACCCATCACTCAAACTAAGACCGTGACGAAGGATTCCATATTAGAAGAAAATGGTGCCTTTACTATGAAATTGATGGAGCTTGGTATCGATCAAGAACAGTTTGAAGCTTTACTAGAACACCTTGGGTTAAATGGTGAAATGAATTTTGATTCTTTATTACAATCTCTCACCCAGAGCCTGAATCAAAATCGAATCACAGTAGGAAAGGATATAGATTCTCTTCCTCAAAGTGAACTTCTGGCACGACTTCAGCAACATGAGGGTGAAGCAATTAACCTTCTCAAAAAAGCAGGTCTGACAGATGATCAGGCCAAAAATTTAATCGACCATCTTAAATCAGCACCTATCACGAACATTGCACAAAAAGAAGTGGATAAGACTCTTGACCTAAATTTGAAAAAAGAAATTCAGGCTCAGCAAGAAGCTGCCTCTACAGAAAAGGTAAAGCTAAAAACGACTGAACAATCAAAAACTTCTAAAAACTCAGGTCAGCAAGAAAAAGGAACTGAAAACAACGTCCCTGTTCAAGTAAAAGAAACTTTCAAAAAAGCAGAGAAAGCAGAACGGCCTGCTTCAGCAGAGAAAACAGAACGGGCTGCTTCAATAGATAAGCTTCTTGAAACTCCAAAAGGCAGTGAAGCACCACGTATCACGGCAGCCGAGCCGTTAGGAGATAAGGGAACTCAAACCTCCAAGTTCAGCCAACTATTGAACGATAATAATGCTCAAGCGACTCTAGTCCAAACCGATGCAGGAAAAGATGCAGGAATTTTTAAAGGACTTGAATCCGCTAAAGCAGGACCAGACTTACAGGTTCAGGCTCCCACCGCTGCGGCAGATAATGCAATAAAAGCAGTCGAATCCAGCAAATCTGTTCTGCCAGAAAAATTAATTGCACGTGGAGCTACTGAAACCAAAATCATAAACCAAATTGTAAATAAATTAAGCACTCGTGGTGGTGGTGCTCAGAATGAAGTTCAAATCAGGCTTGATCCGCCTTCACTCGGAACTGTTCGGTTGAACATTACAACGGTAGGCGATTCTGTACGCACTATGATCATTGCCGAAAACCATGCGGTCAAGCAAACGATTGAAAATAATTTCAATCAGCTTCGCGATGCAATGAGCGAACAGGGTCTGAAGGTCGATAGCTTTTCTGTAACGGTCGGTGGTGAATCTGGAAGCTCAAACCAAAATAGAAAACAATTTGATGAGGGAAATTCATTAAACTCTCTAAGCAATGAACAAGTTGCTTCATCTGGAGACGAGAGTGAATTTGAAGAATCTAATGACTCGTTTATCTTTGATGGAAACCAGTCGATCAGTGTATTGGCTTAAAGAAAATTGTATTTAACTTTTAAGGACTAGAAAAATATGATCGCAGGAATAAATCCGATTCCAAGCACAAACTCAGAAGGCAACTCCTTAACTTCAGGAGCCAGTCTGGGTAAAAACGATTTCCTTAAGCTTCTTGTCGCACAACTGGAACACCAAGATCCGCTTGCTCCTCAAGAGGGACAGGAATTCGCCGCGCAGTTGGCACAATTCAGTAGTCTTGAACAATTAACGAATATCAACGATAACCTTGAAGCCAGTCAGGCATTTGATTTGGCATTGAGTAATTCATCCATGGTCAACCTAATAGGTAAAACGGTAGACGCCCCAGGTAACAAATTTGAGTTAGGTAAAGGCGAAACCGAAACCCTGAGCTTCTCAATTGGAGAGGATGCTTCGGAAGTATCCATAGATATCTTTAATTCTGCAGGAGCAAATGTTGCTTCACTGAGCCTAGGTGCTCAAAGTGCAGGTCAAAAAGAATTTGTATGGCCCGGCACAGATTCCAGCGGTGCACCTCTACCAGCCGGAACATATAGCTTCGGCGTTTCAGCAGAAGATGCTTCTGGTAACTTTATTGAAGCAGGAACTTTTTCCGCAGGCGTAGTTAGCGATATTCTTTTTGATGAAGGCGAAACCTTTGCCATTGTTAACGGGCAAAAAGTTTCTGTAAACGAAATATCAAAAGTCAGCCTTTAATTTATAGAAAATAGAAATAGGAGATTAAGTATGTCTTTAATTAGCACATTATTCACCGGTGTAACCGGCCTATCAGGTAACTCAGCTGCAATGGGAGTTATTGGTGACAATATATCGAACGTTAATACCGTTGGTTTTAAAGAAAGTAAGGCGGTATTCAGCGATATTTTTAGTACAATTTTAACAAATGGTTCGGTGACCAGTCAGTTGGGTCGCGGGACGCAAATGCAGGGGACCATTAAGTCATTTTCCCAAGGCTCATTTGAAGCTTCTACCAATGCCTTGGATCTAGCTATTGACGGTTCCGGATTCTTTGTAGTAAATAACGGTACCGGTAATTTCTATACTAGAGCGGGTCAGTTCAGATTAAACGATGATGGATTAGTTCAAACCATCACTGGTGAAATCTTACAGGGTAACCAAATTACCAATGGGGTCTCATCAACCACCACAGGAAATATTGATTTAGCCGGTGTGCAATCAGCACCTCAAGCATCCACAACTTTTGAAATAGGTGTTAATTTAAATTCTGCCTCTTCTGCAACAACAACTTTTAATACACCTATCACCCTCTTCAACTCTGTAGGCTCTCAGATTCTTTTGAATGCTCAATTTACCAAGGTTGACGGTTCTAATTCATGGACCTATAACCTAAGTCCCTCTGATGGAACTGTAACATCAGGTGGTTCAGGAACTGTCACCTTTGACTCATCAGGTCAGTTGTCCACAATTAATGGAGCTCTTACAGATCAAACAATTGTGATTGATTATACTGCTGCTAATCCACCTGCCGCCGCACAAACTTTAACCTGGGATCTCGTTGATAATAGCGGAGCTACAAATGGTAAGTTAACTGGATTTGCTGCACAATCGAATAATAATTCCCTGGTTCAGGATGGGTTTACCACAGGAACTTTGGTTGGTTTAACTGTCAATTCTGAAGGAATTATTGGCGGTCTGTTCAATAATGGACAAACGGATAATCTGTTTCAAGTTGTAATGGCAGACTTTCTGGCACCATCTGGTTTAACCCGACAGGGACAAAACTTGTTTTCAGAGTCGGCTGAATCTGGACAGCCTGTTTTAGGCGTCGCTGAAACAGGTGGGTTTGGTGGCATTGCTGGTCAATCGCTGGAGCTTTCCAACGTAGACCTTGCGGAGCAATTTGTTACTTTGATTCAAACTCAGCAGGCCTTTCAGGCCAGTGCTAGGATCATTACCACAGCAGATGATCTTCTTACAGAAGCCGTGAATCTAGTGCGTTAATAATTTTATCAAGGCCCGGACTTTTTGTCCGGGTCTTTTTTTTGTTCACTTGTTACTGGCAGGTGACTTTGTTACATTACACGCATGAACCGCGAAGAACAAATCCGCGAAGTTAAATCTGCAACTCTCCTTCGTTTCAATCAGATCTGGCAACGAAATTTTTTAAGTAATCGGAATGCCATTCAACGAAACCCCGGAGTGATTGCGCTCAAAAATAGATTCCGTGATATTCCCTGCATTGTTGTAGGTGCCGGACCATCGCTAGACAAAAATATAAGGTACCTCCGCAAAGCTTGCGAAAAAGCTATTATCCTGTGTTGCGATGCGGCTCTCAAACCTTTGTTGTCCCATAATATCGTTCCTAATTTTGTAGTTGTTTTGGACCCTCAAGAAGAAATTGCTCGGTTTCTTAGCAACGTTCCGCAAAGTGGAATCACGCTTGTGGTTCCTACCATTGTTCATCCCAACATTATTGAGTTGTGGCAAGGGGATATATTATATTTTAATAAGTTCGCGCCCGATATTCCAACACTTGTGGAAATTCAAAAAATGGTTCCGCAAGTAGGCATTCTGACACCTGGTGGCACTGTATTATCTGTTACTTATGATCTTGCTTTTCAGGCGGGATGCAATCCAATTCTTTTTGTCGGTCAAGACTTGTCCTATCCGAAAAAAAATTCACATAGCCAAGGTAGCGATGCCTCCGGCAAAGGCTTAAAGTCAATGGTCGAAAAGCAAAAAGATAGCATCGTTTTAGAAACAGATATGAACGATCAACAACTTCGCACACTGAAATCAATGTCTGTTTCGAAACAATGGTTTAAATGGGCTTTTACTACCTGGAAGCGCGATAATCCAGTTGTTATTTCTAATTGCAGCGAAGCCGGAATTTTAACCGACCATTGCTCTTTGCTAACTTTGAACGAAGCAATTTATAAATTTTGTAAAACAAAAGTTAACGTTCCCTGGATGCTGAAAAAAGCCCTAAAAAGAAAATCCCCCTAGTGGTTAAGCCAAAAAATTCAAACTTTGTATCCAATAAAATATTTAATGTCTGCTTTATTGAAAATGATTAGTTATCACTAGGCTTTGCTTGGCGGGCACAGCGGAAGCCTTGCCAGACTTTGAAAATATCTGGCCTCTCATTAAAACGGTAAGTCGTTCTCATATAGTAGGCTTTGTAGTACCAGTTTCCTCCTCTTAGCACTTTACTTATTCCAGACTCCGGGCCTTTGGGATCTATTCTGTTTTCATCTTGATAAGCTGTCGCATCGAACCAGTCTGAAACCCATTCCCAAACATTGCCTGCCATTTGATGAACCCTAAAAGGAGAGATCCCATTTTTCATTCCTTTCACTGGCTCCATAACTTGAAATCCCTTTTCACTAAATTTTCTTCTAAAGGTAACTCGGCTGTTATCCGGAAATTCGTTTCCCCAAGGAAATATTCTCTGATCGGTTCCTCTTGCTGCCTTTTCCCATTCAGCTTCAGTTGGTAGCCTTTTTTCTTTCCATTTACAATAAGCATCAGCACCAAACCACGATACGCGAT
>Ga0209631_10006892_pt1 | contig 11580 bp, 9 predicted proteins | sample COG_08_FD_184752 | JGI IMG/M metagenome (GOLD analysis project Ga0209631, IMG submission 184752) | Pelagic Microbial community sample from North Sea - COGITO 998_met_08 (SPAdes) (version 2) | ecosystem: Environmental > Aquatic > Marine > Neritic zone/Coastal water | place: Helgoland, sampling... | reverse complement strand
ATGCTTTCCCTAAGAGACCTGGAAAAGATAGATAGTGATATTGAAAGTATGATTTCTATATGGCGCAATGGTGAGTCTGATGATTTAGTCGATCTTTTTGTGGAAGATATGGAAGTGAATACACCAGGGGTGTACCAGTCTCTCTTGTTTGACAGGAATCATAAATGGATGCCAACAGTAGAAGCTATGTTTGATGATGCTGATACTGAATTAGTATTAGTAGGTGTAGCACATTTGGTGGGTGATGACGGATTGGTACAACTTTTACGCGCAAGAGGTTATCAAGTAGAACAACTTTAAAATAGGCTTGTCATCTGGTTATGCAGCCTTTGCGTATTGGGAAAAAGTTGTGGCAATATGACCGATGCATTTGTTGGTTTTTTCATAGGGAATTTTTATCATGTCAAAACCAACTTTTTAACTTATGCAACAACTATGTAGCAACTATGTAGCAACTATGCAGCAACTATGAAGTAGCGAGGAAATATAAATGACTGTTCTGGTCGAAGGTGTATCAGTAATCATAAAGTTAGAAGCAATTAATAGAGTTATTCCTGATGGCTGGGAAGGCTTTCGGCAATATATGCCGAATTTCACCCTTTGCAAAGATGACAAGCTTGCACGCTTTAGTTTTTTGGATAAGGATGGGGCAATGGAATTCAAAAATAAGTTGGAATCTTTAAATCTCGTTTATCAGGGGAGTGAGGGTGCAGAAGATTTTGCGCTAGTCGATCAAATGTACGGGGTCACAACCAAGTGTAATTGGCTCGAATGCGGACACTTAGATATTCATAACGATCCGAAGAAGAAGGTTGCGGCTTGTCGACTTGCCGGAACCAGAGATGACACCATTGTAACGCCTGAAGGCTGGAAGTATGAAAATTCACTAACAGCTGAATATGGCCTGACTCCTTCTTAATAAGCCTAATTCTAGGGTTTAACTAATTTCTTTTGAATTTGCCTCCACTTTGGTTCGTTAGCAGGCATTTATGTTGAATATTTATTTGCTTAATCCCAAAGAGAAACAAAGCTTACAAAAGCATTGAAGTTCTCTTCATCAACGACTCACGCTTTATTAGATCAGAATCTAGTATCAAAACTAAAAAATCCAACAACGACCGAAAACCATATGATAATCAATATACTGGCCACGAGCGCAATAGAACTAACTTTTTGGAACCACGTGGTTCTATCAGCTAATACCCTGCGCGCCGCAACTATGGAAATAAAAACAGCGATGATCGGTAAAATGGAAAAGAAATAGAGCATCATCATTAAACCTTCGCTACGAGATGCTTCCAAATTAAAAACTGAGCTACCCATCCAAGTCATAAATATACCCCAACTGAACAAATACAATAAAGTCAGTAAGGCTGCGATTGGCGCAAGCCTATAAACCATTTTCCTCGTGCCCTGGTAAGGGAATGGGACATTAAAGCGCCAACGGGCAAAGGCACAAACCGGCCATGCAAGAAAGGATAGAAAAATAACAACAAGTGCACCTAATATAGATGGATTGAGCCATACGGAAGACCTGTACCATGGCACAGGCGTGAAGGTAAAAAGCGCTGGATCGGTCGCCAATGCGGTAACAACACCATCCTTAACCCGCGCAGCAAAACGCCTACCTGACTTGGACTGCCAGATCCACGGAGCGACTTCAAACATCGGATCACCAGTTCCAGACAATACAGGTATCCTTGGTGATAATAGTGCGCCTTCTTCGGTTGTCGACATTCGGAGTTGCGAGACATATCGTAAAAATGCAGTAGCATTTCCTTCTGAAGCACGGGACGATTCATATACGCCTGCTGCTGTAGCACTATGTTCTATTGAGGTTGGCAAAACCTCGTTGACGTCAGACTCATACGGAAAATAACGATCGGTAAACTCATTAAGCATTGAACTACGAAGTGTTGCAGACGCCGGACCGCCGGCACTATTTACAGATATATATAGCCCAACTCCATGATCTATTAATAAGGACAAGTTTGAATGAAACCACATCGTGTCTCCACCGTGTGACACAATATTCAGCCCATTGCGGTCTTCACGATAAAAACCAAGCGCAGTTCCGTTAATCGGAGGAAACTGATTATCCAGTGTTGTAAACATTTGATGGGCGGTTTCAGGCAGCATAAGGCCTGCACCATCGTTTAAATATGCAATCATAAACTTTGCCATATCATCACCAGTAGAGGACAAGGCACCAGCCGGCATAGGAACAATCACTTCAAAAGATTGTGCGATACCGTCTGAAGCCGTTTGGTAACCTTTGGACATGTTGGCAGCCAATACCTCAGGCAGTGGCTGGCGAAAACTGGAACGACTCATCCCCAGTGGTTCAAAAATATGGGTTTCTACATAGGTTGTAAAAGGTTCACCGGAAACCCTTTCAACAATGTATCCTGCTAAGGAGGTCGCATAATTGGAATAAGCTGGTATTTCACCGGGATTATAGATCTGATTGGGAATGTGTGTAACAAGATACTCTCTTAAATCTGTATCTACGTAGAATTCGTTTTCTATAAACAAGTCCTTCAAGACCTCCTGAAAGCCAGGCGTGTGGGTCATCAGATGTCGTAACGTTACAATACCTCGGCTGGTTGGTAACTCAAAGTCAAGATAGGTATTAACGTCAACGTCCAGGTCAATTCTCCCTTGTTCCAGCAATTGCATGACCGAGGTCCAGACAAACAATTTTGAAATGGATCCAGGTCGAAACAATGTTTCTGCTGGATTTACAATTTCATCTGTAGCTAAGTTAGAGTAGCCGTATCCGCGATTGGCCAACACCTCCCCGTCTTTAACCACGGTAACCATAGCGCCAGCAATATCAGCTGCTTCCAGAGCAAAAGGCATAAAGCCGTCAAGCCAAGACGATACATCGCTCGCTGTTAAAGACGAGGTTTCTGTGGCGCCGAAACCTTGCACTTCGGCTATAAGAGAATCATTTTCTTGAGCATGACTTGCTATTGTGAAAATAAATAAGGGCAACGCAGTAATAAATAATTTTCCACAGGCCACTAAGGCATTAACAGCAGCAACTCTGAAAATTCTGTAGTGTTTTAATTCGTTAAAGAAGAACATATATACCCCTGTATTTCGTATTATGAGGAGAGTTTAAGCTAGAATTCTTAAAAACGTTAAGGTCTGCTTTAGATAAAAAGCAGGCGTTAACGAAATTACTTATATCTTTATTGCTTATAAAAGCATTCCCATAGGCTTAGCTCCTGATTTTTTTGATTATTCACAGTCTTGGAAGTCCGAGTCCCAGCAGCGGCTTACTAATTCTCGGGCTATAGATAATTGCCCAATGCTCAATTGCCCTTCGATATCATCTCTAGCAGAAACGGACTCAGTGTCACCTTGCATGACTGCCATGGAAAACCAAACATAAGCTTTTATTTTATCTTGCAACACTCTAGTCCCAGTCCAATATTCTCGAGCTAAAGCAGATTGTGCATCAGAAGTTCCTTGGCCCGCACCTACGCGGAGCCAACTTATTGCTTCGTTATAGTTTTGAGGGAAAAATGGGCCTCGAAAGTATAATTCTGAAAGGTAACGTTGGGCCTCCCAGCTTTCTAGTCCACCTGCCAAATGAAGCAATCTAAGGCCTTCTGATAAATCTAATGGATGTCCCGCCGAACTATTTATATACCGAACTCCTAACCCGTATAGAGCCTCTGGATGGCCTTGCTCTGCAGCTAAACTAGCCCAGCTTGTATAGTCTTGTAGATCCTCCGAAAGGCCACTTTCAAGATATGTATTCCAGCTTATCTCTCCTAAGTTAAATTGAGCTTGTGCATCACCTTGCTCAGCCAACGCTAAATTATTTAGAAATTCCTGAGAAGGCTCATCAGCACCTAACACCAAAGCTGGTGCGAGTAATAAAGAGATGATTAGTTTTCTATATGCCATTATGAGAATTCTTTTAGATAAACTGTCCTAAAACTATTACTTATGGATATTCTGGTCAAGTTTGGGGTAGTTTCATTAATGTCTGCTTCTTATCTAAAGCGGGCATCTCTACAAAAACCGGGGAAAAGTTCATTGGGAATGTTACAAACCGGATTTTTGAATTGAGTAAAGTACTGGAGCAATTTAGATATTAAAAATTATAGAGTTTTTTGATTGATGGGGTTAACTTGGTAATGCCAATGAACAGTAATTATAGTGATGGTCAGATATCACCCTAAAATAGTGAGAAGATCGATGTCAGAAAAATATTGGAGTCAACGTTACCCTTCTATAAGACGCCCTGTGATGGCAAGAAATGTTGTTGCTACGTCACAACCTCTTGCTGCGCAAGCAGGTCTGGAAATGCTGAGAAAAGGGGGGAATGCGATGGATGCTGTTCTAGCAACAGCCATTACTTTGACTGTTGTAGAACCGACGTCCAATGGAATAGGCAGTGACGCCTTTGCCTTATTTAATAAGGGTGATCAAATCCTTGGATTGAATGCTTCAGGTCGTAGCCCTAAAGCCTGGAATCCGGAGTATTTTTCCAAATATGAAGAAATGCCATTTCGTGGGTGGGACACGGTGACTGTCCCCGGGTGTGTCTCAGCCTGGGTCGAGTGTTCCAAATTCGGGAATCTTCCATTTAAAGACCTCTTTGAGCCGGCAATACATTATGCCAAAGCAGGCTTTCATGTTTCTCCAGTGACTGCCAATGCCTGGAAGTTGGCGGTAGAAATTTTTCAAGACAGGGAAGATTTCATGTCTACTTTTTCAATAAATGGTCGTGCTCCGCTAGCCGGTGAACTTTTTAAAAGCCCAGGACATGCAACCTCACTAGAATTGATTGCAGAAACAAAGGGAGAAGCTTTTTATCGTGGAGAGCTCGCAGAAAAAATAGTTGCTCATGCGAAAGATCAAGGAGGCTTGCTACGCTTAGAGGATTTATCGGAGCACCAGGCCAATTTGGTTGATCCCATTTCTATCGACATAGATAACCTCGACCTCTATGAAATTCCTCCAAACGGTCAGGGCTTAGCTGCGTTAATAGCACTTGGTATATGTCGTGAATTCAAGCTCGGTGACATGGACCCTGAATCTACAGATGCTGTCCACATACAACTGGAAGCAATGAAATTGGCTTTTGCTGATGTTCATTCCCATGTCAGTGATCCAAAATTTTTAGAAATTCCTCCTGAACAATTTCTTGATCGAGCTTATTTGAAGCGAAGAGCAGGAGAAATTGATATGAAAAAAGCTGGTGCTCCTGAAACTGGAATTCCACTTAAAGGTGGAACTGTTTATCTGTGCAGCGGAGATGCCGAGGGCATGATGGTTTCTTTCATTCAATCTAACTATGCTGGGTTTGGTTCTGGCGTTGTCGTGCCTGGCACTGGAATCAGTTTGCAAAACCGCGGAGCTAATTTTGTGTTGACTGAAGGTCATCCAAACCAGGTTGCTGGAAATAAAAGACCTTTCCATACGATCATCCCTGGAATGATTTGTCAGAATGGCAAACCTAAATCTGCCTTTGGCGTGATGGGTGGGCACATGCAGGCACAGGGACATTTACAAATGCTCCTGCGTCTCCACTTTTGGGGGCAAAATCCACAGACTGCTCTTGATGCTCCTCGCTGGATGGTTGGTGGGGAAAGCAACCTAAAACCTCAAGTGAATCTCGAAGAAGGATTTGCTGCATCAGTGATAGAAGAGTTAAGCAATCGTGGACACCAGATTCTTGTTCATCCCGTTAGTGCTAGCTTTGGAGGCGGTCAATTTGTCTGGAAGATGGAAGATGGGTATTTAGCTGCCAGTGATCCGAGAAAAGATGGGCAGGCAGTCGGCTTATAATCTAAGCGCTTTCCATGCCATATTTTCCATTACTCATTTCTAATCTGTAAAAAAAAACCCACTTAATAGTGGGCTTTTAAATTCTAATCAGCTTATCAAATGCTGGTTATTTTAGTTGGCAGGTTCAAGTCGATAAATGGCTGTTGGTTCAGCATTACGGCTTTCAACGGCTAGATAGATATAACCATCTGGACCTTGGCGGACATCACGAATGCGGCCGAGCCCATAAGCTAAAGTTTCTTCACGAACGACATTTTTATAATCATCATCCAGGATGACATGTGCAAGTTGCTCACCACCCAGGCCACCTGCAAAGATATCACCGTGCCAGGCAGGAAATTTATCGCCGGTATAGATCATTAAACCTGAAGTGGCGATTGAAGGAACCCAGAAATGTTGAGGCTGCTCCATTTCTATATTAATAATAGTTTCATGAATTGGTGTGCCAGGTCCGTAATTTACCCCGCGACCGATGACAGGCCAGCCGAAGTTGCTTCCAGCTGTAATAATATTTAGCTCATCGCCACCTTGAGGGCCGTGCTCGGTTTCCCATAAATCACCAGTTTCAGGGTGGAAAGCGAGTCCCTGTGGACTACGATGGCCAAAGCTATAAATTTCAGGAAGTACACCGGCTTGCCCAACAAAGGGGTTGTCAGTAGGGACAGAGCCATCGTCATTTAGTCGAACCATGACGCCATGATGATTGCTGTTATCCTGCGCTGGATGAGCTTCAAGGTCGCCAGATGGAGGTGCCTGACGGTCGCCGAGACTAAGGTATAAATAACCATCATCATCAAAGGCTATACGCCCACCAAAGTGGCTGGCTCCGCTAGCATCTGCTGCGAATATTTCTTCTACATTGGTAAGTCGGTCATTAGCAAAGCGACCACGCAGAACAGCGGTAGTTGAGGTATCTCCTTCAGCCCTGGAATAACTAAGATAGAGCATCTGGTTATTGGCAAAATCCGGATGTGGTACAACATCAAATAAACCGCCTTGACCTTCATAAAAAACCTCAGGTGTACCCGGTACAGCATCAGGTAATAGGCTTCCATTACGAATGATGCGGAGGCGCCCAGGTTTTTCAGTCACTAGCATGTCACCGTTTGGCAACCAGGCCATTGACCAGGGTTGAACTAAGTCATTAGAAACCATGTTAATGCGATAACCATAGTTTGACGCGAAATAAACATCTGATTGAGCGATTGCAGTAAGTGATGCTGAAAGCATCAGGCTCACTCCGGTTAATAGTAAAGATAACTTACGTAGCATAACTACCTCCATGCTGGTTTATATGTTTGTTTTTAAAGATAAAATGTTCAGCTGACAATCAATGATAAATTCATCTGAATAACATTGACCGAAAAGTATAAGAGCTTATATTACGCGTTACCACCTTATTTTGTAATTTCCGAGAGCGCTCAGGCAGATTAGGGTGTGTGAAATTTTCAAGCAGTTTATTTTAAAGTGAGCATTTTCATTCCACTAAGAGAAATATTCGCTACAATGGCATCCCCTTTTTTAGCAGTTCAAGGCAGTTTCAGTTTAGATGATTCAATATGGGAAAAACCCGACTTCAGAAAAGAGTTCTGGGAAAATAGGTATTGGCGTTGATTATGGCACCAGCAATACAGCTGCTGCAGTCTTTGATGGCCAGTGGGTTTATCTGGTTAAACTTGGCGAGCATAACGATATCATGCCCACTGCCGTCTATATTAATAGAGAGTTTAGTGCCAGCGTCGGGCAACAAGCAATAGCAGATTACATTGCTGGTAACCAGGGTAGAAAAGTTGAACTAAGTGCCGAAGTGCTGGGTGAAGCGAGGACATCAACTGGGCAGATGGATCATGGTACGAACCTGCCAACCGAAGCTAATACTAACTTAGTCTATGGCCAGTCTTTTCAAGACTCGTCTATGCCTGGACGATTATTTCGCGGCGTTAAACGTTTATTGGGTAGTAAGAGCAATGAACGGATTATGGTTTTTGACCGTCCTTTCCGTCTGGTGGCGCTCATTACCCCTGTTTTATTACAGGTACATAAATGCTTAGTTGTTAAATTAAGTCAAATCGGCCTGTCTCTTAATGATAAGCATCAAATTGATCATGCCTGTATAGGTCATCCAGTGAATTTTGAAGGTCAAGGAGAAGAACATAATCAACTCGCTTTGACTCGATTACAAGAAGCTTGCGGACATGCAGGGATACACTCCAGAAATTTATTCGCTGAACCTAATGCCGCCGTGATGAGTTACCTAATGAACCGGGATGAGGTGAATGCGGAGGTGATACTGACGATAGACTTTGGTGGTGGCACATTGGACTTATGTTTGCTCGCACAAAAAAATGGCGATTATGAAGTAATAGGAACACATGGAGTAGGGCTTGGCGGTGATCATATTGATCAGACTTTGTTTAGATCTTTATTGTTTCCGCTTTTGGGAAAGGGGGAGCGCTGGCAGCGTGAAGTTGACGGACGACACGTTGATACACTATTTCCCTTTGACGCAATTGAAGAGTTAATCATTAATTGGACAGTCAGTTACATGCTCAACCAAAATGAATATCTGACTCCCGTTAGAGACATGATGACAAAAGGTGGTGAGCTAACGACTAAGTTTGAACGGCTATATGACCTTATCACTCAGAATTATAGCTATCAGGTTTTCCAAAGGCTGAAAGAATGTAAAGAAAGGTTGTCTTCACAAGAAGAAGTCTTGCTGGATATTCCTGAAATTAATGTTTCTCTAGAGCTTAATCGTGAGCACTTTAATGAGCTTATTGCTAAACAACTTGCTCAGTTTACAACAGCAGTTTCTGATACCTTAGAAAAAGCTGGATTGACTGATAATGATGTTAATTTGGTGATTCGTACCGGAGGCTCATGCTTGATTCATGCGGTGACGCAAATTTTGGAGCAACGTTTCCCAGGTAGAGTAGTTGAGCATGACCCATTTACCAGTGTTGCAGCAGGTTTGGCGATTGCAGATTATCAAATGCAAAATTAATTTCTGTAAATAAATTAAATAATTTTTATTATTTTCCAATCCAAGCATTGACCTCTTTATTTATTATCGCTGGTCCAATTCTTGGCTTTTTGTTACATAGCTATGTGTGAATATTTCACTTTTAGTTTTAGCGCTTTGGTTTTACTGACGCTTATTTTCGCACTCATTGTTTTGGCAAAGCAGATTCAGATCAAGGAGAAAAATAAAAGTGTTGAACCTGGGAAGGTGCTATATGGATAATCAGACCGGCTATAAATCTCAATAAAAAGGGGCTTCTAAGAAGCCCCTTAACTGGGAATTAAAATATTTGATATTATATTTCTTGTTAGAAATATACGCTGAAATTACAGTTCAGCTGCCGCTTCAAGTACATAAGTTAAGTCTGGTCTGTCACGAAAACTTTCTTCAGCAAACTTCTTCAAAATTGTGCCATCAGGGCTTATTAACAGAATGCCAGGCTGCGGTATGCCATAGGCGAAACTATCTGGTTCAGGGTCTAGGTTTCTGATACCTAAGGCATTCACGTGTTTTATCGCTTCATCATGTAACATGGTAAAGCCTACATCAAAGTCTTCTTCAGCCAGCTTTAAAGTTTCTATTGAGTCATAGGTCATAGACGCGATATTAAACCCCAATGCTTCCATCTGGCTTTGAATGGCAGTGATATCGCCTAGCTGCGCCTTGCAGAATGGGCACCAACCGAATGATCGACTAAAAAACAGCATTAAGCCTTTTTCGCCAGTGAGGCTGTTAAGGTTTTGCACGTTGCCATTTTGATCAGGGGCATCTAAAACAGGTAGCGTTGACCCTTCTGGGAAATCGGGTGCCCAGACAAAATCTTGTGCAACAGTTGGCTGCGTAAAAAACACAAGCAGGCTAATAAAAAGTAGAGTTATACGTTTAATCGGAGACATTACTATTCCTCATTTAAAGTCTTATATTATTAATTTTTTTGCCAAGGTCTGAGAGACTACAGAGCTATAATTGTGAACAATACTTCAAATTTTAAGTGCTTTGATAATGACAGAATTGCTTTAGTTTTACTACTTTTTAGCAAGATTGGAGGTATTCGAGGTCTGACATATGGTCACAGTTCAATAGATATTTTTTAGTTATAATTTCTAAGTGGTTGATACAAAAATTTCATTTTTAATTTATAAATTGAAATAAGTTAGGTAAAGGGATTCACTTGATAATTTAACTAAGAAGAAGTTTACTTAAGGCGACTTTTTCGTCAATAAATAAAAATAAACGGAGATCACAGCCATCAAAGATACAGATCCACAAACACAAGCTCTTCTGGATATGGTAAACGCTGAAGGTAACCCACATTTATTCGAATTGTCTGTTGAAGACGCGCGTGTTGGGTTAAAACAGATGACTCTACAAGTGGATATTGCCTTATGTGAAGTTCTTGAACGGCGCGAGCTATCTATTTCTGGGCCTGCTGGCGACATACCGATACGCATTTATTGGCCTGAAATAACTGAGGCTGACAAAAGCTTGCCTATTTTATTGCTTTATCATGGTGGAGGCTTTGCTCTTGCAGACCTTGATACTCATGAGAATATGGCCAGGTATTACTGTAAACATGCCCAACTAATTGTGATAAATGTAGATTATAGGTTGTCTCCAGAAAATAAATTTCCGCTTGGCGTTGAAGATTGTTATGCCGCACTTTGTTGGGCCAGTGATAATGCTAAAGAATTAGGTGGCGATCTCATGCGCATTGCTGTGACAGGTGATAGTGCCGGTGGCAATCTCAGCGCTGTTGTTGCACAACTTGCTTTGTCTCGACAGGGGCCAAATGTTGCATATCAATTGTTGGCTTATCCGGTGGTAAGTATGGATATGGGTGCTGACTATGAGTCACGTAAAACCTTTGGTAAAGGTCAACACTTTCTGTCGATGATGGATCTGAATTGGCTTAGCGACATGTACTTTACAAATCCCGATAAAGAAAAAGACAGTGTTTTAGCTTCACCTATATTGTGTGAAGATCTTAGTGGCTTGCCTCCGGCTTTGGTTATCACTGCTGGTCATGATCCCTTGCGGGATGAAGGTAAACACTATGCCGAAAGAATAGAAGCAGCTGGGATTGCTGTTGAATATGTATGCTTTGAATCAACCATACATGGATTTATGACTTTTGGCGGGGCAATAGATGTTGGAAAACAAGCACTTGATTTTGCTGTGAAAAAGTTAAGAGAAAATCTAAGTGATTGAGAATAAGAACTTTTAGAAAAAATGATTAAACAATTACTTAATTTCTAAGAATATTAATCTTAAATAAATCATTTGAGTCAGGATATCTTTCTATAAATGCATTACTGCTATCAGATAAAATATAAAAAGGTAATGCGCAAATAATTAAATATTTACGCATTAGTTATGATTGAAAAATTTTTTATTTTAAACAGTCTTAGTTAGATGGGAATGTAGGCATAAAATCTTTATCAGCAGACCAATAAAGTGTAAATCCATTGTACAAATCAACCTGTTCTCCACATGAGGCAAATTCACTAAACAAAGGAAACATTTTTTCTCTTACATCTGCTTCAAAAGAAGAAGTGGCTTTATCCATTGATTCTTTGCTGTTCGTAAAATTCATCCATAAAAAGCTAGATGGATCTTCATGAAAAAAATAATTACCTAAATGATATGAGGTATCAGCATAATCGGATGCAGCAACTGCATCTCTGAAGCCTGGTAAGAATGCTTCAGCATCTTCTTGTGAGTATCCGCTATTAAGTTCACAAACA
>Ga0209631_10006889_pt1 | contig 11580 bp, 21 predicted proteins | sample COG_08_FD_184752 | JGI IMG/M metagenome (GOLD analysis project Ga0209631, IMG submission 184752) | Pelagic Microbial community sample from North Sea - COGITO 998_met_08 (SPAdes) (version 2) | ecosystem: Environmental > Aquatic > Marine > Neritic zone/Coastal water | place: Helgoland, sampling... | reverse complement strand
TGTGTGACATGCACCACTTTTTTGCTTGACATATACTAAATTCTGTGCTTACGATCCTGACAGCGGACCAAGAAAAAGGGCGCATGGCCCTTGGGGAATATGGTGCCCAGTTTACCCACATGGGCGAGGTGCCGCAGCGGAGCAACTGCGATTAGCGGATATTAATTACCTTACCCAAATCTTCGGCAACACGGTCAATACGCTCATGCGCGCGTTGAATATTTTTTTCGTGTCTAGTAATCGCGTCTTTTAAATAAGCGATATGTACTTTTAATCCGATTACTGTCGCCGTCGCACTAAAACCACCAGTGATAACGGCTGTAAATATAACCATCGTAATTTGATCTATTCCCATAAATACCTCTCGGGATAATTCTTGTATCACTTTCCTTTCTTCATATACATATATGTTCTATCCCCGAACAAATAAAAAGTAACCATTTGTGCATAAGTACCAATATTATTTATAACGTCTACGTCGGCATTATAAGCGATGGTGCCTATATAAGAAGAAATTATAAGTAATGATGCTACGGGGCGCTGCATGGCACGAACATTGCTAACCCATTGGCTAACACCTTCTGCGTGGTCAATTTTGGCCAATGCTTCAAGGCGCTTTGTTTCCGCCTCCATAAGCGTAACAACTTCGTTGACGTTGGCGGGTTTGGCTCCCGCACTGCCTGTGAGGCGGCTAATTAATCCACGTATACCATCGGTGGCAACGGGTAATAACGCCGGTATGAGAGATTCTAAAATCATGCTAGTGATATTCCCTCTTTAATGGTTTCGTCACCGTAAGGCTGTAATCCATTTTCATGTCTGATAATACCTTTAATTAAATTTAGGTAGTCGCCTTCCTCTTTAACTGGAACAAATCCGGTAGCCTGTGGCGGCAATCCCATTGTTTTAAGAACAGACTTTACATAACTATCGCTATCGTTTTCTACGGGCGGTGCCCACGTATGAATGATCTGCTCAACAGTAACAACACCACGTTTTTTGTAGTTGTCGATAATACGCGCTATTGCCCTTATGCCCCACTTGGGGGAGGTAAACTGCACAAAGCGCTTATCGCTTTGTTCGTTATCAGGCACGCGCCCTTGCCAATCAGCGCCTAGTTCAATATTACCTGGGTTGTTGTTTCGTAGTCCACGCACTTTCATGTAAATATATCCCCCACTACCACTAAGTAATAATGTGATTGTTAGCCAGTGATACCATTTCATTATTTATGCGCCATTGTCGGAACGGCTAATTTCAACGAAATTGCCCTCGTCATTGTCATATTCTAAAACGACTCTATCCTTAACGTTGTTTAATGAAAAGTCTGATCCGGCAAGGTGTATATTGCCTGTACCGTTTTTGACTGTCACGGTTCTAGCGTCGTTTTGTGCACGTAAAACTATAAATCCTGTTTTTATTGAGTCGCTAAGTGTGATTGTGTCTAAGTCATCATTAGCCGCAGACGCCTCTGTGTTTATTCTAATATCTTTGGAATATGGCGCTATTGTCCCGCTAGATATCTCATAATTTAAGTTAGATATTTTTGATATGTTGTAGTTGTTGTTTTCTGACTGAATAGCAACGTCGGATGTTGTCAGTGTTGCGCCGGTACAAGAACTATCGCATCTATTGTTATTAAATGATAAGTTAACTTGTCCTCGCCCCGAATTATATCTACCGACGCGTAAAAAGGCGGTTCCGACATTACTTGCCCAATTATCTTCAACGCTAACATGGTTTGTGTTGACAACATTACCACACGTTAATTGCACCATATAATCGGGTGTACCGTAACACTTGTTGTTTTTAATAACAAGTCCACGCATATATGCGGTATCACTGGTCGAATTAAATAAAATAACACTTTCTATCGGTGTAATCGGCGAACCTGTGACATACACTTCGTTATTCTCGACAATTGTCGGGCGAGAAAAGGGGGTATCTCTTAGTGTAGTACCGATAACTTCGCCCGAACTATAACCGTCGTGAATAATAATATTGTTTTTTACGACACCACCACCGTATTGTAAATTTATTTCGTTTATACCGTCATAGGCATCGCGCTTTATTAAAGCGCCATCAATTGTATTATTAAACACTTGGCTCTTGATGCTGCGACCTTCACAATTTTCAAAATATGCCCCTGATTGGACGATCAGGCTAGACTGTAAATGATTAGCGTAAGTTGCCCCATTGTTTGCTTGTACTTTAACGCCGTCAGCGTCTGCTGTCACGGTATTACTGTTTTTAACGTTTTTAATTCTCGCAGTCGATGTGATGATTGTCTCTTTCACATAATCATCTGTTGCGCTAAAAAAATTAGATACAAAACCTTCACTAACAGCCCCACTTGTGCTTGTAGAGTCAACACCATCAATTTCGCCAGCAAATATAACGTTATTGAATCTACCGCGCACTAATATACCAGTGGCCGTGTTTGTGTCCGGGGCAGTATTTTTTGCGTTAACAACAGTTAAAGCTTGCCCCAGTAAAACGTCTGCTATGCCAGACCCACCAGAGTTTTGTATTTCAAGAGGTCTCGCAAAAACATCATTACCGTCAATAGTTATACCGTCTATTTCGGTAAAACCCCTAACACCAGTAAAACGCAAAAAGTTTAGTGCGGCGCTACCGCTTCCCTTTATCGTTCCTGTACCATAAATTCTAATACCGTTATTTGCGGCCTTATCTATCGCGTCAGTTAAGAAAACGCCGTCGGGAACAAATCCACTTAGATTGTTTGCTATTAAATAATCAAGCCAAGCGCCCACGGCGGATGTGTTAAGTGTAGAGTCATCACCAACAGCCCCAAAATCAGTTAATGAAACGACTTCCTTTAATTTAGCCGAAATGAATCTGGCGGAAGCGTCTGTACCATCTTGCAAAAAACCTATTTTGGTTGCGCCGTCGGATTTTTTTAAAGCGGCGGGGCTTTGTACTTGAGAAACACTACCAAAGCTCATAATTACGGTCTCGTCAATTTTAGTGTAGAAACTGTCACATCTACCGCACCGTCGCGTATCGCATATATTGCGGCTTCTGTAGAAAGCTGTAGTGACATTCCGGGCTCGACTTCGAGACCAGTGGTTGAAGAGACAGAAGCACCGCCGACACGAATAGAATTTGTCGCATCGCTTGGTACATGAATCAATATTTCTTTTGTATCGGCGTCTGCCGCCTTCAATAAAATTGCGACACTACTTACAGTGATGTCGGTATCATTATCAAGTGTATCACTAGGGGATATTGTAGTATTGATAGTCGCGTTTAGGTTTGAGCGCGCGTCAACAAATTCACCAAAGCCAAAAATGCACGTTACTGTTTGTGTGGTAGTAGATAACAGCGTTACGCGCTCATATTCGCTGTTGAACTTACCCCCCATACCAGCGGTCTGCGAGACAAGTTTGTTAGACCCGTCTAGCGTAATAGTAAAATCGCCCGTATTTGATATAACGGCATACATATTACCGTCCAAATCTAGCGAATACTCGGTATTGGCGGTAAGGCTAAGCGTGTATGTTCTAAAATTCTTTTTTCGTGCCATGATTAAAAAGCCTTTTGTATTGTTTTGCGTAAGGCGAAAGCCGTACCAATAACTATAACACCCAAAACAACAAATTGCATGGTACGTGCTGATTCGTCGCGCGCGGCGCTTTCGGCGACGGCAACAGAATCTTTGGCCGTCTCTCGCAACGCGCCAACAGAAGCCCCAACACTAGCCGTTATAGCATTTAAAGAATCAGAAAATGATGTTTCAGCGACGTCTAGCGCGCTGTCAATAGCCCCAAAATCGGTTGTTGTGACATTAACTTCGGATAAGTTGTTACCCGCCGTTACTGATACGTTACCACCGATATTAGCGACGTCGGCATCTGTCACGCGATTGTCAACATTGTTGACATCTTGAGAGCGGATATTAGTTGTTTTTTTAGAGCTTGATTTTGAGCTGCTAAAGAGGCCCATTTATTTTCTCCGCTTAATTATTGCGTAGACAACAACAGCACCACCAATAATTAAAGCGATTTTTGTATAGTCTACTTTGTTGACAACGGGCGCGCCGAAAGTAAATTGTTTGTCAGTCCTGATAGTGTCAGAACCAACACCAGAACTTGCCGGAATAGAGCTACCACTACCACCACTCCCTAACGCCCCAGAAATTGAACTTATACCACCAGCCAGACCAGCAAATATCGACATTAGATCACCTTTAACTTTTTGGCGACGATAAAACCAATACCGCCCGCGATGGCTATTTTAATAGCGGCATTGCTGGCATCGTTAACGCCTTCACCCGCTTTGTCGATAAAAAATCCACCAGAAACAAGCAAAGCCGCTACAGCACTCACAGCAATTAAGGGCATAATTAATCTCTCGTTACCAGAAAAATAGCGAGTAGACCGACTACGGCGGCACCACCGACCATTAATTCCTTTTTGTATTGTTCTATAAAGGGCATAGGCACATTAGTATGCGGCCCCTTGACTTGTTGGTCGTTTGGGTCACCAGTACTATCTACCATGTTGGCCGCTGGGTTATTGTCGCGAACGCCGGATAAGAATTGATCGGCTTCTATTTGCACTGCCTGTCCGACAGTATTACCAATAGTTTGGCCTATCTCGTCCAGAAATCCCCAAAAACCATTGCGATTTGTTTGACTAGGTACGGCCACGAATGTAGTCCCCTCGGTAATTGGCTTGACTTGTGTCCCGCGAGCGCCGGTACTCAGCGTCTCATCGGGCACGTTTACGGTTAGGGTCATGTTAATCCCCTTATGCGGTTAGCACGCCTAAATATTCACTTAATGCAGTGATAGTCATACCCGCAGACACGTCTAAACGGTATCTGAAATCGGTCATACCGTACAGATCGATAACCTCACCACCGTAGCCATTTTCGGTCGTATCGACCATATAATAACCGGATTGGGGAGTGCGCACACCGTTAGTTTGTATTGATTGGTTTAACTCGTCACTACGATCAAAAATATTGTAAGTATTTCGGTCAATTTTTAAGTTGTCAATAGTGCCCGTTGATGGAACAAAGGTCACACGGTTAAGTGCTGTTTTGTCCGGAGCATTAACACCCGGGTTAACTAAATCGCTGATCTGAAAGTCACTATCGGCACCGGCGGCGGTTCGTTGCTCACGGCGAATAAAAGGAATAATTCCGGGGCCTGCTGGCGAGCCGTCAGGATTCGTTTTAATCGCGTCTGATTGCTTGGCGTACAACGCTAAGTCGCTAGCCGCAATGGTCATACCGCTATTTAAATCAATTTCCATGTACATAGAAGTGATTTTGCGGCCCTGCGCATCACCAACACCCGTATTAATGGCGGTTTCTTCCTGCCCAGCAACGGTTTTTAGTCCTTTGCGGTCAAACGGAATTTCGAGAATGCCAGTTGATGCTTCGAGACCGTCAAACTGGTTTAGTGTGTCACGTTCCGTGCCGTTGTAACGCTGAATAACTTGACCATTGACATAAATACGAATTTCTTCGAAGTCGGCGACGTTTTGAGTCGAGACGTTGTAAGCGTAGTCTAAATATAACGAATGAATACGACGCCCTACCGGGATTCGGAAGGTTGCCGTACCACCGGCGACTACGCCCTCTGGATTGGGGAGCTTAGTAGTAATCTTAGGCATATTAATGTACTCATTAAGAATAAGGTTAAATAAAATGTTATATCAGAAAGCGCTTATAGCAAACCTTCATCCATAACCACTTTTTTGATGGGCTTTAGAAATTCAACCTTGTTAATCAAGGCGAAAGCCAATAGCGTATAAGCAACGCTTGTTAATACGGTTTTAGATGGCATGGTTCGATACCTTTTTAAGATAGGGTTTTACAGAAAATTCAAACAGCGTCGCCGCTATCAGACTGATTGTCACTGTTAATGCTATTTGTTTCAATTTCATCTGAACTTGGCACACTATTTGCACTTGGAGCTTCGACCATATCCGATTCGGCTTTTTCTGTCAAGGGTTTTTTATTCAATAATTGAATACCGAGTCCGATTAAAGCGGTCCCGCCAGTTATAAGTAATAATGGATTCATTTTATTTACTCCGATCATTTAAAAAGGTGCCCACGGGTTAATTCGCCCATGCGCTGTTTATGAAAATATTCACCGGTTTCTAAAAACGGGCCATACTCTTTAATATCGGGTGCATTCCACTCCGCCGCGTGTATCTTGCAATCTTCAAGGCCCGTATTAAATAAGAACAGCCCACTGCATTGGTCACGAACAGTGCGTAGGATAAGTGTCCCCCTTTGCGCGATATAGTGGTTGCGGTGCCCTCGGTGACGACCACGCGTCGCGGTTTTTGTGATCTCTTGTCGAAATTCCTCACACGTTTCCCCCGCTTCATCGAAGAACACGGCACATCGACGCGAATCATTATAAATTTTAAAAAACTCCTCGGCGTTGGCTGTCCGATAATCGGCTATCCATTCAGGATCACCGACGGGGTCGTGTACTAATACCGCAATACCTTGGTTTTTGTAAGTTTGGGCCAGTCGCTTTGCAAGTGTGGTTTTTCCCGACAATGTTTGGCCCAGTATTAAGACATGAGCCATAGCACTATGCCTCCAATGTATCGGATTGCTTTTTGTGCGATTCGCTCGGCTCGACTTTCAAACCATGTTTCTTGAGTTTCCGATTGATCCACCATTGTTTTAGCCCCAGTTTCAATTTACTTAATCGACTTTGCGTTTTAGGCATTGTAAATCGTGGTAGCGCATACGCGCCCAATGCCACCGTTAAAGCCATACCGGGCGGTATGTCAGTTTTACCTGTCGCTTCGAAATAATCAGCAAAAGCACCTTCTAGCATGGACTTTTCATCAAGGCCGCTTTGTTCATCAACACGAGGATGCCATTCTTCACCACCTGCCACGATACCTATCTGTAAAACAAGATTGGCGGCCATCGTGCCAGACGCGCGCGCCTGTATTCGCGCTTGATGGTCTTTGTCAGTAGTGGCGGTTTGGGCACCACCAACAACGCTTGAGGTTTTGGTCGCACCCCCCGCCCCAACAGCACCGGGTTTGCGCCCCGGCTTTTTTATAAGCTTACCCTTAGTCGATAATGTCGGCTCGCCCGCTTTGTTGGTTTTGTGGATAGAAGGATCAAACGAATTTCCGTCGGTATCTTTTAAATGCGAATACTGTACCAACTTTTCATTTTCAGATAGAATTTCTTGTTCTATCGCATGCTCTTGCACTTCCGGCATAGTCGAGCTAAGATCATTAGCGATTGACTCAATGTTTGCAGTTAATCCGGCGGGCGACGGCTCGCCGCCTCCCTCTTTATCAGAGGGTTGATCATCCTTCGATTGTGGAGCATCGCTGGATTCGGATAATTCGGAGTTTTCGATTTCGGATTTTTCGGGTTTCATAAATTAGGCTCCAATGAATGCGGAATTGCAAATATTATGCCAAAGAAACATAACATAAACGGAATTCATGCGCAACGATTAAAAGATATTCGTCCTTTTATTAATTTCGATTACGATTTACGCAAACCATTAACCAAATACCAAAAAAGCCGAATTCGCGAGTACTGGCGCGAAATAGACGCCCTAACCGCCCGCCCTTATCAAGTATACCGGCCCCGCACCAAAGATCATTTGAAGAAAGCCCAAGAATTCGCACAACACGAAAAGCAACTACCCGGTTTAAAGGCGGCGTTTATTCCGGTTTCCAATCCAAAAAAGAAAACCAAAATACGATTTAATAAGAAAGGCGAATTAATAGCCGAAAATGACCATGTGAGAACCCGCTTTTTAGAGTTTGATATTGATAAACTCATTGCCGACCCCATAGGCCACGCACAAGAATTGGTAGACAGCGACCCAAGCGGTAAGGCATTTAGTATATTAGCCGGGCGCTATGAAATAGCCAATACCTACGATAGAAACCGACTGCCCGTGTGGGTAGGACGATTCGCGGAAAAGTATTCCTCGGAAGATCAAAATAATTATTTCGGAAATTGGATGGTCGGCCTTAATAGCCACCATTTCAAAAACCAAGGCGATTTAATGGACTATATGCGAGACAAGGAAAAGGCCAAGCGGGATATTAAGCGGAAACGCAAAAATGCAAGGCGTCGTAAATCTAAATAAACTTAATTGGAGCACAATTATGAATGTCAAACAATTAATAGAAATACTAACCGAAGTAGACCCACGAACAAAAGTCGGATTTTCCTATACGGCGGATTTCCTTAACAACCAAACCCGACACAGACGCGAAGTCGAAACGATAAAAATTGAGCCCCTACACGACGACCCAAAGGGGATTATTATTTTTGGGTGTGATGGGTGGGACATATGACTAAAGAAATATGGGTCGCCGACTGCGAAACCGACCCCTTTAAAGCAGGCAGAATACCGGAACCGTTCATATGGGGGCTTTATAATGGCTCAGAATATCACGAGTTTACTGATACCGACGAATTCGTTAATCACTGTGAATCGCTTGAAAACGTCATCGTATACGCGCATAACGGTGGAAAATTCGACTGGCATTTCTTATTACATCGACTCGAACCGTACGAACCACTTATGGTTATATCTGGTAGACTCTCAAAATTTAAAATTGGCGGGGCCGAATTCCGAGATTCCTATAATATTCTACCCATGCCACTAAGCGCGTGGGAAAAGGACGAATTCGACTACACCATATTAGAAAAAGAGGTTCGCCATACGCCCAAAAACTGGCGCAAAATACAGGAATACTTGCGAAACGATTGTAGATACCTTTATCAAATGGTCAATGAATATGTCGATAGGTACGGCCTAAACCTTACCCAAGCCAGCACCGCACTTAAAGTCTGGCAAAAAATATGTGATATTGATGCGCCCAAAACAGATGAGTTTTTTTATAAGTCCATAGCGCCCTATTATTACGGAGGGCGCGTCGAATGCTTCAAAGCGGGAATAATCGACAAACCTTTTAAGGTTATTGATATAAACTCGGCATATCCCTTTGCCATGAAACATCAACATCCCTACGGAGAGTCATTCAATGTTACTAATACATTACCTAATTCTCGTGCTTATATTCAACGCTGCTTTTTGTCTATTTCTTGTATTAGCCACGGCGCATTCCCTTACCGCGAAAAAAGCGGCCTTTGTTTTCCTAATGATAATGTACGCCGTACTTATCACGTTAGCGGCTGGGAGTTTTTGGCAGCTTGCGAAACACGTACTATACTAGATTGGGAAATATTAGAAGTATTGCAATTCTCAGAATCAATACGGTTTGATGATTACATCGACCACTTTTATCAAATGAAAACAGAGGCAAAAGACAATGGCGATAAAGCGGGTTACATATTTTCAAAACTGTTTCTCAATTCACTCTACGGAAAGTTTGGCGCTAACCCAGAAAACTATAACGAATACACCATTGTACCACCACGCTATATCGAAGCAGCGGAATGCGACGGCTATGGATATTGCGCGGAACTTGGGCCGTGGGCACTTTGCTCAAAACCCCTCGACGACAGCAAAGCACGATACTACAACGCCGCAGTCGCCGCCTCGATTACGGGTTTTGTCCGAGCTTACCTTTGGAAAGCCATAAACCAATGTAAAGAGGTACTATATTGTGACACCGATTCTATTGCCTGTAATGACACGGGCGCACTGGCGCTCGACGCGACACAATTGGGCGCATGGGACGTCGAGGCCCATTGCGATAAAGGTGGTATCGCCGGGAAAAAACTTTACGCTTTTCATACTCTCGACGGAAAATGGAAAACAGCCAGTAAAGGGGTTAGGCTGTCGCCGGATGACATTCTCAAAGTTGCCAACGGGCACACGGTGGAATACATTCCAGAAAATCCTTCATTTAGTTTAAAACGCGGAATTGGGTTTATTTCACGGAAAATTAAGAAAAGTGCTTGATTTCCACGAATTACATATTATAATTGTATTTAACGGTTGAGGGGCAAACATCCCGTTTAAAAAGACGAATGAGACTTTCGGAATATTAAGATGCCCACCACTTACATTAATTTATTGGAGCAAACACCATGACAGATAAAAAACCGGCATTTAAAGTAAAACGCAATATTACCCTACCTTTAATCAAACCCCAGCTAGACGTTCCCGTTTACATTAAGGTCACAAGTACCGTATTTGAAGGAAAGAAAATAGAAGGCAGCGGGGATAAGGCTAAAATGGAACCAGCAAACCTTATTAATTGTATTAACCTAGAAACGGGCGAAGATGCACAAATGATCGTGCCCGCCGTGCTTAAAGGTATTTTTGAGGACGAATTCGAGGGTGACGCCTACGTTGGTAAAGGGTTTCAGATTACCAAGCACCCAAAAGCCAGCGGCAAACGCTATCACGCATTTAGTGTCGGCGAATTAGAGCTTTAAATCTTTACCCCGGTCTCGGTGTTTGGTGAATATAAACACCCTTATAGTACCATTCCGGGGGTTTTTTCTTACTCGGAGCGAACATCATGTTAAAAGACACTATCATTAACGCCAAAAAGCAATACGATTTACTTAAACCCGTTAGCACTAAAGCGCGATACTTTCAAAACGGTATCGATGTTACCCACCTTATCATGGACGAAAAGCCTTTACCTTCCCCATTAAAATTTCATGAAGTTGTTGTGAGGGGTGTTTAAAATGGATTATAAAGTGATATGTGTCGATAACTTTGACCGCGAAATAAAAGCGGATATTTTAATTTGCGAACATTGCAGTAAATATATGGGCGAGCGTATAGCAAAATTATTAAATGAAGATCAAACGCGGGACTCGCCAAACTTTTATAAATCGGTACAAGCTAACTATGTTTTATACGAACCGGAGTTTTAAAATGAATAGTTTTTATTTTATTATCGCAATCTACAAACGAAAAGTATTAAAAACCATTGTCGAAATGGAAGAATTGCAACGCGTGGCCAATTTCTTAACAGCCGTGGAAGATGAAAAAATCGCTTGTGAAAGCCACCACGACGCGGAAGTGATGATATTTAAGGCTTTCGTGTCCGACACGTCTAGAGTGATGGATAAGCCTATGGAGAATGATTTATTATTAAAGCACTTCTTTACTAATGATCTTGATAAAACTAAGCGCTTGGCGCTGGGAGTTAAATAATGAAACTATGGAACCATATAAAAGACTTTTTACGTGTCGGTGCTGAAGTGCTTTTAATCTTATTTGTGATCGGCATCGTTTATGGGCTTCTTACCGATTGTCCCAGTACTGCCGGTGTTTATGTTGACTGTGGGTTTCCTTGGAGTAGATAAAATGCAATTATTAGTCTTAGTCAGATGCAAAAAAAAAAAAAAAAAAAAAAAAAAAAAAAAAAATGTAATTATGGTAATCAAGTAAAAATTATGGACAATAAGCACAAAGAATATAGATGTATTATTTGTGGGCATGGAGGAAAATACGGACACATAAGTATTGCGCAAAAGCGAGCCATAACACTAAAATAGCCCCGCGCTATCAATTCCCCAAGGGCCATGCGCCCTTTTTCTTGGTCCGCTGTCAGGATCGTAAGCACAGAATTTAGTATATGTCAAGCAAAAAAGTGGTGCATGTCACACA
>Ga0209631_10006887_pt1 | contig 11581 bp, 11 predicted proteins | sample COG_08_FD_184752 | JGI IMG/M metagenome (GOLD analysis project Ga0209631, IMG submission 184752) | Pelagic Microbial community sample from North Sea - COGITO 998_met_08 (SPAdes) (version 2) | ecosystem: Environmental > Aquatic > Marine > Neritic zone/Coastal water | place: Helgoland, sampling... | reverse complement strand
ACCTGCACCTGCTACTGGTGAACCAAATAACATAGCTGCTGGGTGTTCTCCAGACCAGTAGTGAGTCCAAGCAAATCCACAATCGATCAGTCCTTTGTCTACTGCATCTAATGTTTCTTTAACTCCAACAACAGTACCTGCTGGCATAATTTCGAACTTAAGTGAACCATCCGTTAAGTCAGATACATCTTTTCCGAAGTCTTTTAGCATTTTAACTTCATCTGCTTTTGCACTGATAACAGTCTGGCATTTTAATGTTTTAGCGTTTGCTGTAGATATTGAAAAACCAATAAATGCAACTAAACTTAAAACAACTGTCAATAATTTTCTCATTATTCCCCCGTTTTGTTTAATAATTCTCAAAATTAAACTTTATATGAACTTAGGAGTCAAACTTTTCTATTTAAACTACAGGTTGTGTTGTGAGCATTGGAAAATGTTGCTTTTCTCAATTATAAGTTAATCTCTTATGGAAGAATTTAATTTTATTATCGTTGGCGCAGGATCAGCAGGATGTGTTTTAGCAAATAGACTAAGCGCAGATCCAAATAACAAGATTCTTTTAATTGAAGCTGGTGGAAAAGATACATACCCATGGATACATATTCCAGTTGGTTATTTTAAAACAATGCATAACCCAAAAGTTGACTGGTGCTTTCACACTGAAAAAGATGAATCCATGAATAATAGATCGATTAGATATCCTAGAGGAAAAACACTTGGAGGCAGTTCTTCAATAAATGGTCTTCTTTGGATAAGAGGTCAAAGTAATGATTATGATAATTGGAGACAACAAGGAAACGCGGGTTGGGGTTGGGATGATGTTTTTCCCTATTTTTTAAAATCAGAAAATAATGAGCTTGGCCCAAATGAGTTTCACAACGATAAAGGTCCAATAACAGTTTCAAATAAAAAAATAAATTTAGACATGTTAGAAGAGTTTCAAAATGCTGCAGAAGAAACAGGAATACCAAGAACTAAAGATTTTAATACAGGAAATAATTTTGGTATTGGATATTTTCAATTTACCACAAGTCGAAATAAATTATTAAAATTAAGATGTAGTGCTGCTAAAGGTTATTTAGATCCTGTTAAAAACAGATCAAATTTAAAAATTGTTACTAAAGCTCATGTTCAAAAAATAAATTTTGAGGGAAAAAAAGCTGTTGGTGTAAATTATTATTCAAAAGATAAATTAATTACTGTGAAAGCAAATAGAGAAGTTATTTTATCAGCAGGATCAATTGGTTCACCTCATATTTTACAAGTTTCTGGTGTTGGCGACTCAGATAAATTGAAACATCATGGAATAGATGTCGTACATGAATTAAAAGGGGTTGGTAAAAATTTACAAGATCATTTAATGTTTAGACCAGTTTATAAAGTTAAAAACTTAAAATCTCTTAATAGTAAAATTAATAGTTTATTTGGTAACCTTCTAATCGGTTTAGAGTATGTCTTTAAACAAAGTGGACCAATGACTATGGGTGCTAGTCAAGTTTGTGGCTTTGTAAAAAGCGATCCTTCTAGAGCAACTCCTAATTTACAATTTCACGTTCAACCAATAAGTACAGATATTTTAGGCGCAGCTAAAATGCATGACTTCGATGGAATAACTCCAACAATAGCTAACGTAAGACCTACTAGCAGAGGTGAAATAAATATCGCTAGTAATGACAGTAGAGATAATCCAAAAATTAAAATGAATTATTTATCAACTCAAGATGATAGAGATGTTGCTGCCAAAGCTCTTAAAATAGTAAGAAATATAATGCTTAATACAGAAACTTTTAAAAGATATGAGCCTGAGGAGTATAGACCAGGTGCTCATATTACGAACGATGAAGAATTAGTAAAAGCTGCTAGTGATTACGCTCAAACTATTTTTCATCCAGTTGGAACATGTAAAATGGGTAAAGGAGATGATGCTGTTGTTGATGATAATTTACGTGCTCATGGCTTACAAAATTTAAGAATTGTCGATGCATCTATTATGCCTAATATTACTTCAGGAAATACTAATGCACCTACAATAATGATTGCAGAAAAAGCTTCGGACATGATATTGAATAAATAATCATGTTAGCTGAATTTTTTACTCCTGAACAATTTACAATTTTAACTCAAATTATTTTTATAGATCTAGTTTTAGCAGGTGATAATGCAATTATTATTGGAATGGTTGCCTCTAAATTTCCTGTTGAACAAAGAAAAAAAGTTATTTTTTGGGGCATTGGCGGAGCAGTAATATTAAGAATAATTTTAACTATATTTACAGCCTATTTATTACAGATAACCGGCTTAAGACTAATAGGTGGAATATTGCTTCTGTACATCGTGTATAAACTTTATGCAGATGTAATTAAAGGAGCCTCAAGTGAAGAAAATGTAAAAATAGATAATTCAAGTTTTTTAAAAGCTATCTGGACAGTATTACTTGCAGATTTTACTATGAGTTTAGATAATGTTTTAGGCGTTGCTGGAGCTGCTGGCCATCATTATCATTTATTGATATTTGGTCTAATTTTATCAATTGTATTAATGGCTGTTGCAGCAAATTTAATATCTAGCTGGATCAAAAAATATAAGTGGATAGCCTGGATTGGTTTATTAGCAATTTTATTAGTTGCTGTTGAATTGATATACACTGATATAAAAACTTTATTTCTCTAATGCTAAAAAAAATTAACCTAAAAAATAAAACTGCGCTTGTTACCGGGGCTGGTAAAGGTCTTGGTAAAGCTTGTTCAATAGCTTTAGCTGAAGCAGGTGCTAAAGTGATAATTTTAAGTAGAACTAAATCAGATTTGAACAAAGTTAGTAAAATAATAAAAAAAACAAAAGGTTCTAGTAAATCATTTATTTGTGATGTCACTAAACAAGAAGAGTTTAGGGAAATTCTTAAAAAAATTACTCGGTTAGACATCTTAGTTAATAATGCTGGAAATAATAGACCAGAACATTTCACAAAAGTTAAAAAAGAAAATATGGAATATTTAACTAATTTAAACATGAAAGCTGCTTTTAATGTTGCTCAATTATGTTCACAGAAAATGGTTGAAACAAAAAATAGAAAAAAAATTGGAGGATCAATTATCCATATGTCTTCACAATTAGGTAGAGTTGGGTGCGAAGGCAGAAATGTTTACAACATGAATAAATTTGGTGTTGAGGGTCTAGCTAGAGGGATGGCTGTTGAGTTAGCTGAATATAATATTAGAGTTAATACAGTGTGCCCTACCTTTGTCGAAACACCAATGGTTAAAAAATTTTTTAAGAATAAAAAATTTAAAAATCGAATGCTCAAAAATATACCTTTAGGAAGAGTAGCTAAAGAGAGTGATGTTGCAACCGCTGTAGCATTTTTAGCAGCAGATTCATCTGAAATGATTACAGGAACTTCACTTATTGTTGATGGAGGTTGGACAGCACAATAATGGGAATTTATCTTAAAGATATAAATCTAAAAGGAAAAACTGCCCTAATAACCGGTGCAACAAAAGGTTTGGGTCGAGGTGCTGCCGAAGCAATAGCTGAAGCAGGTGGAAATATAATAGCCATTGGTAGAAATCAATCTGAATTAAATAGTTTAGGAAAAAAAATTAAAAAATTAAAGGTTAAATATATTTCTTTCAACTGTGATGTTAACAATTATGATAAAGTTAAAGAATTTATTACTAACTTAAAAAATATAGATATTTTAGTAAATAATGCAGGAACCAACATTCCTGAGAATTTTTTAAATGTAAAAAAAACATCTTTAGAAACTATCTTAAATGTTAATACAAAAGCTGCTTTTAATATTGCTCAACTTTGTGCAAATCAAATAATCAAACTTAAAAGAAAGCAAGGATCAATAATAAATATTTCTTCTATCTTTGGACTTGTTGCAGGTCAAAAAAGAACTGTTTATAGTATGACTAAATTTGGAATTGAAGGCCTAACTAGAGGAATGGCTTTAGATTTAGCAAAATACAACATTAGAGTGAATAGTGTTTGTCCTAATATTGTGCTTACACCTCGAACAAAAAAATATTTTGATAATAAAAAATATAATAAGTATGTGAAAGATAGCACCCCAATTAAGAAAGTTGTAACTATTAGTGATGTTGCTACATCAATTGCTTTTTTAGCATCTGAAGCTTCTTCAATGATTACTGGAACATCCATAGTTATAGATGGAGGATGGACGGCAAAATGAGATTTATAACATTATTTGTAATTATTTATTTTTACTCAAGTATTGTACAGGCAGTTGAATTTCAGGGTAAATTTGAACAAGGTTCTTTCATAATTGGTAAAGCGCAAAAGGGATCTAAAGTACAAATAGATAATAGAAAGATTAGAATAACTAAGGACGGTTATTTTGCTTTTGGACTCGATAGAGATAGGAAAAAAAATGTTGTAATTAAAATAAGTGTAAACCAAAACACAAAGATAATCGAAAAAAAAATCTTAAAACGAGACTACAAGATTCAAAGAATAGATGGTTTACCCAAAAAACACGTTACACCACCACCAGAAGTGTATGAAAGAATTAAAAAAGATAACATCCTGATAGGTGAAGCAAGATCAATTGATACTACTTACAATTATTTTAAGAATAAATTTATAAATCCAGTTGATAAATATATTATTACTGGAGTGTATGGCAGTCAGAGAATTTTAAATGGCAAACCTAGACGTCCACACTACGGTATAGATTTTCATGCTCCAGAAGGCACTCCTGTTAAAGCTATGATGGATGGTGAAATAACTTTGGCTGAAAAAGACATGTATTTTACAGGAGGAACAATTATATTTGATCATGGTCACGGCATAAGTACTTTGTACATGCATATGAAAGATGTGAAGGTAGAAGTTGGTCAAAAAGTTAAGCAAGGAGATATAGTTGGCACTTTAGGAAAAAGTGGAAGAGCTACTGGTCCTCATTTAGATATCAGATTAAATTGGTTTGAGGTAAAACTAGATCCAGCTTCAGTGTTAAATTTAAATTAATGCTTTTTGAGGCCTCATATCCTCTTTTTTTATTCCAGCAACTTTAACAGGTTTTTTCATTGCATCTCTTCTAAATGGGTCGCCTAACTCTTGATTAAGAATAATTTCTATAAAAGTTGTGATACCTTTTTTTTGATCTTCACATGATTGTTTAATTGCTTTTGTTGTTTCTTCCATTGTTTTGACTGTTACCCCTTTTAAACCACATGCTTCAGCAACTTTTGCATAACTTAATTCAGGATCCAACTCAGTGCCTACAAAATTATCATCAAACCATAGTATTGAGTTTCTTTTTTCTGCTCCCCATTGATAGTTTCTGAAAATAACCATTGTAATAGCTGGCCATTCTTTTCTTGCACATGAACTCATTTCATTCATACTAATTCCAAAAGCTCCATCTCCTGCGAAACCAATAACTGGAGTGTCCGGACATCCAATTTTTGCACCGAGTATTGCTGGAAAACCATATCCGCAAGGACCAAATAAACCTGGAGCTAAATATTTTCTTCCTTTTTCAAAAGTTGGGTAAGCATTGCCAATTGCACAGTTATTTCCAATATCACTTGAAATAATTACGTCTTCTGGCATTCCTGCTTGAATAGCTCTCCAGGACTGCCTTGGTGACATTCTATCTTTATCTCTTTCTCTTGCCTCTTTATTCCAAACTGTACCTGGATCATCTTCTTCATGATCTAAACTAGCCAGTTTTTGTAACCATGCTGATTTTGTTTGATGTATTAAATCTTTTCTTTTCTGTCTATCTGTATCACCAGCTTTAGGTGATAATTTTGATAGTAACTGTTGTGAAACCATTTTTGCGTCACCACATATTGCTACAGTAACTTTTTTTGTTAAACCTATTCTGTCTGAATTCATATCGACTTGAATTATCTTTGCATTTTTGGGCCAGTAATCAATTCCATAACCTGGTAATGTTGAGAAAGGATTTAATCTTGTTCCTAATGCTAAAACTACATCTGCTTTTGCAATCAATTCCATTGCAGCTTTTGATCCATTGTAACCTAGAGGTCCAACAGCTAAAGGATGGCTTCCAGGAAAACTGTCGTTGTGTTGGTATCCAGAACAAACAGGAGAGTCCAATTTTTCAGCTAATTTAACACAATCATTTATTGCTCCACCTATAACAACTCCTGCTCCAGACAAAATTACTGGAAATTTTGCTTCTGATAATATTTTTGCAGCTTCGTTAATTGCGTCTGCCCCACCAGCTTGTCTTTCTAATCTTATAATCGGAGGTAATTCTACATCAATTACTTGTGTCCAATAATCTCTTGGCACATTTATTTGAGCTGGTGCAGAACCTCTTATTGCTTTTTCAATAACACGGTTTAGTACTTCAGCCATTCTTGAAGGGTCTCTTACCTCTTCTTGATAACAAACCATATCTTTAAATAAATTCATTTGTTCAACTTCTTGAAATCCACCTTGACCCATTGTTTTATTCGCTGCTTGAGGTGTTACTAAAAGTAATGGAGTATGGTTCCAGTAAGCAGTTTTGATTGGCGTAACTAGTCCTGTAATCCCTGGACCGTTTTGTGCAATGACCATGGACATTTTTCCAGTAGCTCGTGTATAACCATCTGCTATTAAACCTCCGTTAGTCTCGTGAGCAACATCCCAAAAAGTTATTCCTGCATCAGGAAAAATATCTGATATAGGCATAAAAGCAGAGCCTATAATCCCATAAGCATGTTCAATACCGTGCATTTGTAAAACTTTTACAAAAGCTTCCTCTGTTGTCATTTTAGCCATAAAAATTCTTATTAATTTTGTTAGAAAACATACTTTCATTATAACAAAATTTAGTCTATATCCATTAAATATTTTATGTCACATCCAGACCTTATAATACACGATGAAAAGGATAATGTAGGAGTAGTTGTAATTGAGACCACAAAAAAAGGTCAAGATTGTAATGCTTGGATAATGGAAAATGACAAAACCGTAAAAGTTCCATCTACAAATGAAGTTCCTCTTGGTCACAAAATTGCTCTTAAAGATCTTAAAACAGGTGATACAATTTTTAAATACGGGCACGATATTGGTAAAGTTGTAAAAGATATTAAAAAAGGTGAACACGTTCACGTTCATAATGTCAAAACAAAGAAGTGGTAAACAAATTATGGAAATTCCAAAAAGTTTTTTAGGTTATAAAAGAGAAAATGGAAGAGCTGGCACAAGAAATCATGTCATAATATTGCCTGTTGACGATATCTCTAATGCTTGTGCTGAAGCGGTAGCAAATAATATTAAAGGTACAATAGCATTACCCCACTCTTATGGAAGACTTCAATTTGGAGCAGATTTAGAACTTCATTTTAGAACTATGATAGGAACTGGAAGAAATCCAAATGTTGCTGCTGTTATAGTAATTGGTATTGAACCTAAATGGACAAAAAAAATAGTCGATGGTATTGCTGAAACAGGTAAACCAGTTGAAGGATTTCATATCGAAAGAAGTGGTGATATTCAAACTATCATGAAAGCATCAAAGAAAGCACAAGAATTTTCGATGTGGGCATCAGAGAAACAAAGAGAAGAATGTCCTATGAGCGATTTATGGATCTCTGTTAAATGTGGAGAGTCTGATACTACTTCGGGTCTTGCTTCTAATCCAACTGTTGGAAATTTAATGGATAAACTTGAACCACTAGGAGTTCATTTATGTTTTGGTGAGACTTCAGAACTTACAGGAGCCGAAACAGTTTGTGCTAAGAGAGGTGCTACACCAGAAGCAGAAAAAAAATTTATGAAAACTTGGAATAGCTACAATGATTTTATTTTAAAAGAAGCAACTGATGATCTGTCTGAAAGTCAACCAACAGCTGGAAATATTGCAGGTGGATTAACTACTATTGAAGAAAAAGCTTTTGGGAATTTTCAAAAAATTGGTTCAAGAAAATTTATAGATGTTTTAGAACCTGCTGAGGAGCCAACTAAAGGAAAAGGACTTTATTTTATGGATACTTCTTCTGCAGCAGCAGAATGTGTGACACTTCAAGCAGCTGGGGGATTTAATATTCATTTATTTCCAACAGGTCAAGGAAATATCATTGGCAACCCTATTGAGCCAGTAGTAAAATTAACTGCGAATCCTTTAACAGCTAAATTAATGAGTGAACATGTAGATTGTGATGTTTCAAAAATTTTATCTAGGGAAATGAACCTATCTCAAGCAGGAGATAAACTAATAGAAATAATGTTAAAAGTTGCTAATGGCAGATTAACATGTGCAGAAGCTTTAGGTCACAAAGAATTTGTTATGACTAAGCTTTATAGAAGTGCTTAATGTCTTCTAGCCAAGAGGACTGTATATTTTGTAACAAAACTAATTGTAAAGTTATTTCATCCACTAAAAATTTTTTTATCATTAGAGATACAGCCTATCCCGTAACTAAACATCATACTTTAATAATTACTAATCGACATGTTGCTGATTTCTTTGACTTAACAAAAGAAGAAATGACTGAATTAGATGAAATTTTAAAAACTCAAAAAGTACAATTAAAAAATCTAGATAAAGAAATAAGCGGTTTTAATGTTGGAGTTAATATTGGTAAGGATGCTGGACAATCAATAATGCATTGTCACTTACATTTAATTCCAAGAAGGAAGGGTGACGTTGAAGATCCTAGAGGTGGAGTTAGAGGTGTTATTCCTGAAAAACAGAAATATAAAATAAAATAATTTATTTTACTGGAAACTTAACTTCTTCTGCTGGTTTTTTCTTTCTTAAATCAGAGATAATTTTTCTTGCAACGGCAGCAAGTATTCCAAGGCTTATTGCTGCAATAATCGCGAAAGCTCCATATAAAAATGGCATCTCATTAGATAACTTTAATGAAAATTCAGCATATTGATTTAAATCTGTTTGGATTACTTGTTGTTCATTTATTAACTGTGACTGTTCTCTGAAAAAGGTATCGTAAGCGATTGCTATTGCTACGGAACATAGTAATAGGGCAAATAAAGATTTTAATTGATTTCCATCAAGATATTGTCCCAATTTTTGGCCCAGCTGAACTCCAACAATAGAACCAAGAATTAATGGAATGACTAAGAAAAAGTCTATTGTACCGTAATTAAAAGAATGAAGAATTGTTACTATTGCGCTAATAAAAATTGTTACAAACAAAGAAGTGCCAGGTATTAATTTAACAGGCATGCCAACTATATAAATCATGGCAGGTACCATTAAAAATGCACCCCCTATTCCCATCATCGCCGCTACAAAACCCACTATTAAACCTAACAATATTGGTGTTAAAGCACTTTCATATAGTCGAGATTTTTGAAATCTCATTCTTAAAGGTAAACCTTGAAACCAATTGTGTTCATGTAATTTTTTTTTAATAATTTTTTTTTGCGTAGCTGTTCTAAATACTTCAATTAACATAAGAGTGCCTACTATAGCTAGCAGGTACATATAAAGTAATGAGATAATTATACTAATTTTACCGATACCTTCAAAATATGAAAAAGTTGCAATTCCAAGTGATGTTCCAATCACACCGCCTCCAACAATCATTAATCCCATTTTGTAATCTAAAGTATTCTTAAACCAATGAGTTAAAGAACCTGAAACTGATGTCGCTAAAATATTATTTACTTCATTTGGAACAGCGTAGATTGGCGGTATCCCCATAAAAATTAAAAATGGTGTCATTAAAAAACCACCACCAACACCAAATAATCCTGAAAGCACACCAACAACTAAGCTTAAAAAAAGTAGTAAAAAAATGTCAATATTAACTTGAACGATTGGAAGGTAAATTTCTAACATATTACTAATTATGAATATTCCTGTATAATTAGTAAGTCAATATTAATAAATAGTGGCACCAAAGATTTTAATAAGACCGTCTTCTTCTCCTAATACTAATCTACCTAAAAATTCACCTGGTTGAGTATTACTAGTTTGTTTGTAAAGTACTGTTATGTACTGTCCTCTTCTTATAGTCCCTAAAAAATCTTGTTTTTCAGATAAGCTTGTAAGTAGTTTATTATTAGCCCACTGTTTTCCTAATTCAACTTCATTTGCACCGTAAAGCATTTGTGATGAAAAATCTTTTGTAAAAGTTCCGTAATCTTTGATGTTAGATGATTTAACTAAATTATCCCAGATAGGTTGGGCTATATCTAATATTTCTTTATCGGACTTTTCTAGTAACTTCATTTACGTTTATGAAGCTTTCTTTTCCTTCTTTTCGTCTACGATATGGTAAACAGGAACTTTCTCCATTGTAAACTCTTTAGTTTTTGGATCTCTTCTTGAAACTGTTAAGCAATGCCAGTTTTCGTCATCAAGTTTTAAATGATCACCTCTATAATAATAACCAGGCCATCTTGTTTCTTTTCTAAATTTTGTATGCTCCGTAACGCACTGAGAGGTAATAGTTCTATGTTTCAGTTCCCAGGCTCTCATCAGCTGGTGATAGTCCTCTGCCCCAACATGTTCTAGGTCTTCTTCTAACCATTTCAATAATTCTAAACCTCTATTGAGCATATTCTCGTTGGTCATATAATTAGTAGCTATTCCCCCAACATACTCATCCATTATTCTTTGAAGTCTTTGTAAACCTTGAATTGGTGAAATATAACTTGGTGAAACTGTTCCACCAGTTATCTCATTCCTTCCTACTGTGTAATTTTCTAATGGCTTATAGATAACTTCTTTTAAATCTTTGTATTGCTTGTCAGATACTTGAATTCCATCTGCTTTTTTATCTTCGATATATTTTACAGCAGCTTTTGCAGCTAATCTTCCCTCTGTGAAAGAACCTGAAGAAAATTTATGAGCGCTTCCTCCGACTGTATCACCAGCGCCGAATAAACCATCTACTGTTAGCATTCTGTTATAGCCCCAGAAATATTCTGGAGGAGATAAATCCTCTGGTCCACTCACCCAAGCTCCTGAGCACGTAGCGTGTGAACCCATTACATAAGGTTCAGAAGTTGTAAGTTCTGGATTTGTGTATTTTGGATCAATGTTTTGAGAAGCCCACACAACGGCTTGACCGACTGTCATTCCTAAAAAATTTTCCCAACCTACAGTTTCTAAATGAGGGTCTTGAAAGGCTTCTTTAGTCACCATGTGAATTGGTCCACCACCAGCTTGTACTTCTTGAATAAAGGCATGGTTTCTTAAACATGTTGGTGTTGGATGATGATCAATATATTCTCCGACCATTTCCTTTGTATGATCATACCATTTCTTTTCGTAATTCTCACCGTTTGCATTTTGAGTATAAGTTTTTAAATGTAAAAAATAAGCACCGACTGGACCATAACCATCTTTAAATCTACATAAGACAATTCTGTTTTCCATTTGTGTCATTTTCGCTCCAACAGCTATTGGAAGTGCATAAGCGGAACCGTTACTCCACGGAGCGTACCAAGTTCTTCCCATTCCTTCTCCGACTGCTCTAGGTTTAAAAATGTGTGAAGCTCCGCCTGCTGCAACAATTACAGCTTTAGCTTTAAACACATGATAATCACCAGTTCTCATATTAAAACCAACTGCTCCACCTATTCTATTTTCTTTTTCATCATCCATTAAAAG
>Ga0209631_10006884_pt1 | contig 11585 bp, 9 predicted proteins | sample COG_08_FD_184752 | JGI IMG/M metagenome (GOLD analysis project Ga0209631, IMG submission 184752) | Pelagic Microbial community sample from North Sea - COGITO 998_met_08 (SPAdes) (version 2) | ecosystem: Environmental > Aquatic > Marine > Neritic zone/Coastal water | place: Helgoland, sampling... | reverse complement strand
GGTAAGAGCTCACCGGTTTTTTGGTAACAAAAAACGCATGGCAAACCCCACTGGGAGCAAGGTTAAATAGAGAAGACATTGTGTGCAAACACTAAAAACAGTCTTTAGTTAGTCTTCTGGGTTAACCGCTTGAGCTTAAATGTGAATTTAAGTCTAGAGAAATGACATCTTCAATGACAGAACCCGGCTTACAGATTATCTGGCAAAATTCTCTATAAATCATGTTCTACTTTTGTACTTTTAATAAAAATACAAACTATTGACTAATTTTTAAAAACCCATAGTATCCCAAATAATCCCATTATGGAGGGTATATTGAAAAAAGTTAGAGCTATAAAATTATTGAGAACATATGTTTTTATCAAGTTACGAAAACAAAATAGACAAGAAAGGAAGAGTTTCCGTGCCAGCCACTTTTAGATCTCACCTAAGTTCAATTGGTTATAACGGATTTATAAGTTATCCTTCTTTTAATCATTTTGCACTAGAGGCTTGCTCTCAGGATAGAATAGAAAAACTGTCATACACAATTGATTCTTTAAATCCTTTTGAGGAAAAAAGAGATTTCTTTGCTACATCAATATTGTCTGAAAGTGAAAATTTACAATTTGATACCGAGGGAAGAGTTTCTCTGTCAGATAAATTACTTAGCCATGCAAAAATTAAAAACAACGTTTTATTTGTTGGTCTTGGAAAAACATTCCAAATTTGGGAGCCAAAAAATTTTGAAAAATTTAAAATTGTTGCAAGAAAAAAAGCTTATCAAAATAGATCAAATTTAAAATGGGAAACCAAACAGAAGGGAGAACTGTCATGAGTATAAATATAGGTGGAGGAGAGCTTAAGGAATTAAAACCAAGAATATTAGTTTTAGGTGTTGGAGGAGCTGGAGGTAACGCTATAAATGCAATGATTGAGTCCGGAATGGATGGAGTTGAATTTGTTGCGGTAAATACTGATGCTCAAGATTTAAAAATGAGCAAAGCCCATGCAAAAATACAAATTGGAATGAATTTAACAAAAGGTTTAGGAGCTGGAGCAAAACACGATATTGGCCAAGCAGCTGCCGATGAGTCTTTAAATGAGATTACAAGTTACATGCAAGGTGCAAATATGGTTTTTATAACTTCAGGAATGGGTGGTGGCACTGGTACTGGAGCATCACATGTTATTGCTAAGGCAGCAAGAGAGTTAAACATTTTAACGGTAGGCGTGACGACACTACCTTTTTCTTATGAAGGCCCTAAGAGAATGAGACGAGCTGTTGAGGGATTGGAAGAATTTAAAAAACATTTAGATACAGTTATAGTTGTACCTAATCAAAATCTCTTCAAAATTGCTAGTGAGACAACTACTTTTGAAGAGTCATTCAATCTATCAAACAATGTTTTAAAACATGGAGTACAAAGTGTAACCGATTTGATGGTTAGACCTGGTATGATCAATCTAGATTTTGCAGACGTTGAAACTGTAATGAGCTCTATGGGTAAAGCTATGATGGGCACAGGTGAAGCGGAAGGAGAAAATAGAGCTATGACCGCTACTGATATAGCTCTTAATAATCCGTTAATAGATGAGTATTCTCTTCAGGGAGCAAAAGGCTTATTGATTAATATTACAGGTGGAAACGATCTCACACTATTTGAGGTAGATCAATCAGTTAACAAAATAAGAGCAGAAGTCGATCCTGAAGCTGAATTAATCTTTGGCGCAATCAAAGATGAGAATATGACAGGCAAAATCAGAGTGTCTATTGTTGCAACAGCACTTGATGGGCATAAAACTGGAACTAAAACAGTTTTAAATATGGTTTCTAGAATTCAAAGTAGAAACACAGGTTATTCTGAAAATTTATTTTCACATAATTCAAGAGTAGAAAATAATCCATTGAATTCCATCGATGGTGCTACAGCGTTGAAACTTGATGAAAGTTATCAAGCGCAAGAAGAAGAAAAAAATATCTCAGTTAATAGAGCTCAAAATAATTTAGAAAACGAAGAAGTGACTAGATCTGCAGTTGAGATTGAAGAAGTTTCAAATAATATTCCTTCAGGAGTTTCAATTGAAAGTGCATCTTATATTGAGAATAATAATTTTAAAGAGGACGAAATCACATCGTATGAAAATGAAAATAATTATGAGGAGTTTAATCAAAAATTATTTTCTGAAGAACAATATCAATCTGAAGAAGTCGACGAAGAAATTAATGATTTAAGTGGTAATAATTCAGAAAAATTATTTGATCAAGACATGAATGAGGAGGAAGATTTTGAAATTCCTGCGTTTTTAAGAAAACAAAAGTTTTAATGGCCCAACTTTTGATCAATGAACAACCAAACTTCATCACTGGAATTCTCACATTTTCCAGTAATGTTGAATGAGGTCTTAAAAATATCTTTACCTACTACAGGAAAAAAATTTATTGATTGCACGTTTGGAGGAGGCGGTTATTCCAAGAAAATATTAAGTTTTGCAAACACCAGTGTTGAAGCAATTGATAGAGATAAAAAGGCATTGATAAAAGCTGGTGAACTTGAAAAAAAATTTCCAAAAAGATTTAAGTTTCATCAAATAAAATTTAGCCAACTAGACAGTATCTCGACCAATAATGCCGATATAGTAATTTTTGATTTAGGATTGTCATCAATTCAATTAGATGATCTTGATAGAGGCTTTTCCTTTAAATCAAAAAAAAAATTGAATATGACTATGGGTCTTAATGAAATCTCAGCGCTAGATGTAATAAATAATTTAAGTGAAATAGATTTAAAACTAGTAATTAAAATTTTAGGGGACGAAAAAGAAGCATCTAAGATTGCTAGAAATATTGTTAAACAACGAAATACAAAAAAGATTACAAACACATTAGATCTCACTAAAATAATTGAAAAAAGTAAAAGAAAAAATTTTTCAAACAAAATTAATCCCTGCACTAAAACGTTCCAGGCATTAAGAATTTTTGTCAATAAGGAAATCACTGAATTAATAAATGGAGTAATTAATGCTACTAAAAAATTAAAACCTGGGGGTAAAATCTTAGTTGTTAGTTTTCACTCTATAGAAGACAGAATCATAAAATATTTTTTTACGAATTTTTCAAAAAATAAATCTAAACCATCTCGATATTTTCCTGAAAACAACATCGCACAGACAGCATTATTTGATGAATATAAAAATAAAGTTTTAAGGCCATCAAAAAATGAAATTAGTCAAAATAGCAGGTCTAGGTCTGCAAAATTAAGATTTGCAGTTAGGAGCAGCAATAAATTTGAATATCCAAAAGACTTAGTTAAAAAATTTAAAAGATACATAGATCTGGAGGCGATTAATGTTTAGAAAAAAATTTATATTTTCTACAATAATATTCGTTGTTTTTTTAATTATTACTTCTGTTATTAAAAACAAAACGAGGGTGATTGAAAAACAAATTTCAAATTATAAAGTAAAAATCTTGCTTAAAAAGAAAGATATTAATGAAGCTCAGCTAGACTTTCATTATTTAACATCACCAGCAGAAATTGAAAAAAAATTAAGCATGATTGGACTTAATGATTATGAACCAATTAAATACTCTAGCATATTTTTTGACATTTCAGATTTTACTAAAATACAAAATAAAATTTCGAATCTTAAAAATAAAAATGAAAAAATCAAAAAAAAATAAGAATATTAATCAAACAAGCTTTTATTTTGAGGACTATTTAGAAATTAATAAAAAAAATAAAATATTAAAAAAATCAAATAATTTTCAAGATAGAATTTATTTACTATTTTTTTTCTTTTTTTCTTTAGTATTAATTTTTTCGATTAAAATCACACATATCTCATTAAACACAAAAGATATCTTAAATTTAGATGAACAAAAGTCAGAATTTGCATTATTAAGAAGAGATATAGTTGACAGAAATGGCGTATTAATTTCGAGAAATATAAACACTTTTCATGCTGCAATACATCCAAAATTATTGAAAGATAAAAAAAATTTTTTAATTAAATTGAGATTAAATTTTCCAGACCTCTCAATTAATGAAATAAAAAAAAAATTAGATGAAAATAAATACTTTCGAATAAAAAAAAGAATAGACCAAATTGAAAAAGAGAAGCTTTGGGCTTTAGGAGAAAAAGCAATCAAGTTTGAGCCTTTTCAAGCAAGGATGTACACCCATGGAGATTTATTTAGTCATATTGTAGGCCAAGTTGACTATGATAATTATGGAATTTCAGGAGTTGAGAAATCTTTTGACAGAGAACTAAAAAATAAAAAAAAAATTAATCAACCTTTAAAATTAACTTTAGAAAGCAACATACAGTATATAATTAACAAAGAATTAAATGACTCTATAAAAATTTTTAATGCTACTGGCGCTGCTGCTTTATTAATGGATGTAAATAACGGTGATATAATTTCTTTAGTATCATTACCTAATTTTAATATTAATCAAAGAACAGCTATTAACGATAAAAAATTTATTAATAGAATTACTAAAGGAGTATATGAACTTGGGTCAATTTTTAAAACTTTTACAGTAGCATTAGCGCTTGAACATAAGCTAGTTGACACAAATACAATTATCAAGAATATACCAAGAAAAATTAAATGTTCTAATCATGAAATCACAGATATGAAAGAGCATCCAAAAAATTTATCTGTAGAGGAAATTTTAGTAAGATCCTCTAATGTCGGTTCAGTAATTCTCGCAAAAAAAATAGGTAAGGAAAATTTTAAAGAATTTATAGAACAGACAAAACTAACAAAAAATCCAGAAATCGAGCTGGAGGAAGTTGGCGTACCTCACCAACTTAAATGGAATAGATGTAAATTAGAAACAATTTCATTTGGCCATGGTATCACTACTACTCCTCTTCAAATTACTGCTTTATATGCCGCTATAAGTAATGGAGGAAAATTAGTTGTTCCAAGCCTAATCAAAGAAAGAAAAACAGTAAAATCAAATTTAATAATTTCTAAGGACACAAGTAATAAATTAAGAAATATTTTAAGAAAAGTTGTTAGCAGCAAAAACGGCACAGCGAGTTTAGCTAATAAAGACGGATATTACGTAGGTGGAAAAACTGGAACGGCTGAAAGTTATGGGGATAAAAAAAGAAGAATTAATACTTTTATTTCTATTTTTCCTGCAAATAAACCCAAATATACATTATTTGTAATGTTAGAAAATCCTAAAATAAACAGAGATTTAATTTATAATTATCGGGGTGAAAAGACTAAAGCTCCTTATAATACGTCTGGTTGGAATTCAGTTTATGTTGCAGGAAAAATAATAGAAAAAATTGGACCAATTTTAGCCATAAATACCAAAGAGTTTACAGATCAGTATGTTGTTGAAAAATTTAATTAAAAATATTTCAAAAAATAAAAAAGATATTATCATTTCTGGGCTTTCAACGAATAGCAAAGAAGTTAGAAAAAATTATATTTTTTTTGCTATCAAAGGAAATAAAATTAATGGCGAAAAATTTATTAAGGATGCAGTCGATAAAGGTGCCTCTGTTATTATTTGCTCTAAAAGATGTAAAATTAAAATTAAAAATATAGTTATAATTAGAACAAACGAAATAAGATATTTATTAAGCGATGTAGCTTCAAAATTTTATAAATTAAAACCCAAAAATATTATCGCTGTTACAGGCACTAATGGAAAAACGTCGGTAGCTGATATATTCTATCAACTATTAAGGATTAACAATATCCCTGCGGCATCAATTGGTACTTTAGGAATAAAATACAATGATAAAATAATAAAAATAAATCTAACTTCACCTGATACAATTACACTTCATAAAAATTTACATTTTTTAAAACATAAAAAAATAGATAATGTAATTATAGAGTCTTCTAGTCATGGTTTAGATCAAAAAAGATTACATCATATTAACTTTAAAGCAGCAATTTTTACAAATTTTAGCCAAGACCACTTAAATTATCATAAAACCATGAAAGCATATCTAAATGCAAAGCTAATATTATTAAGAGATATTTTAAATGAAAAATCCATAATTATTTCTGACAAAGAAATTCAACCGTTTCCTCTTATAAAGCAAATTGCAAAAAAGAAAAATTTAAAACTTCTAGACATAAGTGAAGAGCTTAAAAAAATAATGAATATTTCTTCAAACTATACAAGTGATTTTAAAATTAAAAACTTAGTTATGGCAATTAAAGCAATAAAATTATGCGGGTTAAAAAATAAATTAATATATAAATCAATAAAAAAACTTAAGGATGTAAATGGCAGACTTGAGTTAGTTAGAAGTTATTCAAATAATGTTAAAGTTTTTATAGACTTTGCTCACACACCCGACGCTTTATCTAAAACACTTGGGTCTTTAAAAGATAATTATGGAAATAATATTTCCTTAGTTTTTGGCTGTGGAGGAGAAAGAGATAAAAAAAAGAGATCATTGATGGCAAAGATAGCCAATGATAATTGTAAAAAAATTTATATAACAGACGACAATCCACGAAGTGAAAATCCAAAAAAAATAAGAAATACACTCTCAAAATATATATTAAAGAATAAAACTTTTAATATTGGAAATAGAACATTAGCTATTAAAAAAGCGATTCAAAATGCAGATCCACAAGAAATTATATTGATCGCTGGCAAAGGCCATGAGGAACAGCAAGTTTATAAAAATAAAATAATAAATATTTCAGATAAAGAAATCGTAAATAAAATAAAAAATAAAACAAAAATTATAAATAAACAAAAACATAACTTTTTACAAAATAATTTATTACTGAATAAAGTATTAGGTAAAATCAAACCAGTAAATTTTAACGGTCTCTCAATCGATACAAGAACAATAAAAAAAAATAATTTATTTTTAGCGATAAAAGGAAAAAAAAATGATGGAAATAAATTTATTAATGACGCGTTAAAAAAAGAAGCAGGTTGTATAGTAACATCTGGAATAATAAAAAAGACTAATAATAAGATAATAAAAGTTAAAAGCACTATTTCATTTCTAAATTATTTTGCCAAGTTAAAAAGAGAACAAACCCTAGCTAAAATAATAGCAATAACTGGAAGCGCTGGTAAGACATCTTTAAAGAATTTAATCAGAGACCTATTGCAAAATATTGGTAAAACCTATTCTTCACCTAAGTCCTTTAATAATAACCTAGGTGTTCCTATCAGTTTATCCAATTTAAGTTTTGACGATAAATTTGGAATTTTTGAGGTTGGAATGAGTAAAGCTGGAGAAATTAAAGACTTAACTAAGTTAGTTAAGCCGCATATTGGAGTCATAACAAATATTGGTGAAGCTCATATAGAGAACTTTAAAAGTATTAATGGAATAGCCAAAGCCAAATCAGAGATTATAGAGAACATAAAAGTTGGTGGAACAGTTATTTTAAATAGGGATGATAAATTTTTTAATTATTTATTTAAAAAAGCAAAATCCCATAAATTGAAAACCATAACTTTTGGAACACATAGAAAATCTGATGTCCGTCTCAATAAAATTGAAAAAAAAGGTGAAACCTCAAAAATTTTTATAAATATTAATAATCAGGCAATAGATTTAAAAGTTGCAGATTTAAACATGTACAATGTACTTGCTTCAATAGCAGTTTTGAAAGAACTTAAAATCGATATTTCAAAAATAAAAACAAAATTCAAAAATTTCGAGTCACCTGAAGGGAGAGGTAAAAAATATAATATAAAGAGATATAAAAAAAAATTTAAGTTAATTGATGAAAGTTATAATGCCAATCCATTATCTGTAAAAAATGCTATTGAAAAAATGAATTTGATAAAAAAACATAAATTTAAGAAATACTTAATACTTGGTGATATGCTCGAATTAGGTTCTAAATCTAAAAAATATCACGAGGATTTATCTAAAGTTATTAACAATTCTGATATCGACAAAGTATTCATTAAAGGAAAAAAAATGATTTTCACATATAAACAGCTTAATAAAAGTAAAAGAGGAAACATTTTACAAAATATTGAAGATATAGACTCTACCTTAAGTAAAATGATATCAAATAATGATTACCTAATGATCAAAGGATCAAATGCTACAGGCCTTAATAATTTCAGTAAAAAAATGATAAGAGGAATATAAGTGTTATTTAGTTTATTAACTTCATTAATTGACCAATATTCATTTTTAAACGTTTTTAAATATTTAACTTTTAGAACAGGCCTATCCGTTGTCACCTCTCTAGTCATTGTATTTATAATTGGAGGACCGCTAATTAAAATATTTTCAGAAAAAATGATAAGTGGACCAATAAGGCAAGATGGGCCAATTGATCATATTATAAAAAAATCTGGCACACCTACTATGGGTGGCGTAATTATTATTATTGGGATTTTATCAAGTACAATTTTATGGGCTGATTTAAATAATATTTATATTTGGACTTTAATCTTTGTCTCATTGTCTTTAGGCGCCCTGGGATTATTAGATGATATACTTAAAATTAGACTTAAAAATTCAAGAGGACTTAAATCAAGGTATAAATTTTTAGGTCAAATTATAATCAGCATAATAACTTTATTTATTATAATAAAATACTCTGATCATGAGTATTTATACAATCTTTATTTTCCATTTTTCAAAAATTTAATATGGCATATGGATTTATTTTTTATACCTTTTGGATTGTTCGTAATTATTGGAGCTTCAAACGCAGTAAATTTAACAGACGGTTTAGACGGATTAGCTACTGTGCCAGTCATGTTAGTAGCACTCTCTTTTACATTAATTTCTTATGTAGTGGGTAATACAATTTTTTCAGAATATTTGAAGATCCAATATGTTCCAGAAGTTGGGGAGCTATCTATTTTTTGTGGATCAGTCGTTGGAGCTTGTTTGGGCTTTCTTTGGTACAACGCACCACCAGCTAAAATTTTTATGGGGGACACTGGTTCACTTTCTTTAGGAGGGTCACTAGCGGCTGTTGCAATTATTGTTAAACACGAAATTGTTTTAGCTATTATTGGGGGATTATTTGTTCTAGAGACTGTTTCAGTTATTATTCAAGTAGCTTCGTTTAAATTAACAGGAAAAAGAATTTTTATGATGGCACCTATTCACCATCATTTTGAAAAAAAAGGCTGGGCAGAGTCTACAATTGTAATTCGCTTTTGGATAATTGCTATTATTTTAGCTTTGATAGGATTAGCAACACTAAAATTAAGATAAAAAATGCTCAAAAATTTTAAACTCAAAGAACTATCGTTCCTTGTTTATGGGCTGGGTCTATCTGGACTTTCCGTAATTAATTTTTTTACAAAAAATAAAATAAAAAATTTTAAAGTTTGGGATGATAATCAAAAAAATACACTTAAAAAATTTAGAACAAAAAACTTAAATCAAACTTTAAAGCAAGTGGATTTTATTGTTTTGTCACCAGGTATAAATTTAATAAAAAATAAAAATCTTAGTAAATTTAAAAAAAAAATAATAACTGATATAGATCTATTTTATATAAACAACAATAAATCTAAAAGTATTGTGGTTACAGGTACGAATGGCAAATCAACCACTTGCAAGTTATTAGCTCATCTCCTACAAAAAAATAAACTTAAATTTTCTCTAGGAGGAAATATCGGCACTCCAATTTTAGAGGTAAAAAATTCTAAGAATAGCTATGTAATTATAGAAGCTTCTTCATTTCAACTTTCACATTCAAAATTTATTTGCCCAGATTATGCTTTTTTTCTAAACCTAACAAATGATCATTTAGATTGGCATGGCAACATGAATAATTATTTAAATTCTAAACTAAAAATTTTCAATCTTCAAAATAAAAACCAATTTGCAATAATTAACAAAAAATTTACAAAAAATTTTAAAAAGAATAATTTCTTAAGTAAATTAGTTATTCCTAAAACTAATGATTATAAAAAAATAAAGTATAAAATTAAAAATGATTATTTAACCTCAAATATTAATGATGAAAATATGAGTTTTATTTACACTTTTGTTAAATTATTGGGCATAAAAGAAAAATCATTCATTAATGCAATGCAATCATTTCAAGGTTTATCGCACAGATTTGAAATTTTTTTAAAAAAAAATGATTTTACTTTTATAAACGACTCAAAGGCAACTTCATTCAGAGCTACTCAATCTGCTTTATCTAGTCTTAAAAATATCTATTGGATATTAGGCGGGCTACCAAAAAAAGGTGATAAAATAAAATTATTCAATCTTAAAAAAAATATTATAAAGTGTTACTTAATAGGCAAGAATATAAATTTCTTCAAAAAACAAATTAAAGGTAAGATAGCTTTTTCAACTACAAAAAGTTTAAAAAAATCAATTATTCAAATTTTGAAAGATATCAAATTACAAAAATATACTAATAGTTCCATTCTATTGAGTCCAGCCGCAGCTTCATTCGATCAATTTAGAAATTTTGAAAAAAGAGGAGAAGAATTTAAAAGGTTATGCAAACAATATGCAAGAAAATTCAATTAAATTTCTATTTATAAATTACTGGAAAAATATAGATAAAAAAATTTTGTTTAGTTTTTTAATATTATTTTTTTTAGGCTTATTTTTTTCATTTTCATCTACTTCATCACTAGCAGGCGAAAGATTAAACAAAGACTATTATTTTTTTTTTACAAAACATTCTATTTTTACTCTATTAGCTATAATAGTTATGATTATAATCTCGGTAATTAAAACTGAAGTACTCATAAAAATGACTGTTCCATTATTTATTTTATCATTTATTTTATTAATATTAGTTCCAATAATTGGATTGGAAATAAAAGGCGCTAAACGTTGGATTGATCTTTATTTTTTTAGATTACAACCAATTGAAATACTAAAGCCTTTTTTTATTTTAATGACAGTAAAAATTTTAACTTTAGAAAAATTTAAGAGTTCTCAAATTAAATATGCTTTAAGTTTTATGCTTTTATGCTCTGTTATAATTTTATTAATTGATCAGCCAGATTTAGGACAATCTATATTGTTAATCGGCAGTTGGATTTCAACTGTTTTTATTTCAGGTGTTAGTTTAACTTTTATATTTATTTTCTTTTCAATTTTTTTAATATCGCTAAGCTCTTTATTATTTTTTCTTCCTGAAAAATTTGGTTACATTATTAATCGGTTAGTTACCTTTTTTGATCCAAACCAAGGAGATAAATTTCAGTCATCTTCAGCTCTTAATGCTATAAAATCAGGCGGGTTGACGGGTCAAGGAATGGGCGAAGGTATTTTGAAAGAGAGTGTTCCAGAAGCTCACACAGATTATGTTATAGCTGTTATATCTGAAGAATACGGTTCTTTAGTATCAATAATAATATTAATTATTTTTTTATATATTTCTTTTAGGATTGTAAAAAATTGCTTCAATCAAGAGGATCAATTCTTGAAAATTTCTTTAAGTGGATTAGCAACTTTATTAATATTACAAACATTCATTCATGCTGGAGTTAATATTAATTTGCTGCCAACAACAGGCATGACTTTACCATTTTTAAGTTATGGAGGCTCATCTTTAATTGGAAGTGCAATTTTAGCTGGATTAGTTTTAAACTACACCAAGAATAAAACTTACTTATATGACTAAAAAAAAAATA
>Ga0209631_10006881_pt1 | contig 11591 bp, 7 predicted proteins | sample COG_08_FD_184752 | JGI IMG/M metagenome (GOLD analysis project Ga0209631, IMG submission 184752) | Pelagic Microbial community sample from North Sea - COGITO 998_met_08 (SPAdes) (version 2) | ecosystem: Environmental > Aquatic > Marine > Neritic zone/Coastal water | place: Helgoland, sampling... | reverse complement strand
GTCTACGAGATGCAGCAGTGCGGCTCTTTCAGCTTGCTGGGCGAACAACGGGGCACGTGCCTCGCACTGAAGGTGTAATTGGTTGTAGAGCGGGTCAGTGCCACGGTTGTGGCAGCGGAGCAGAAGTTGCGCAAGTTGCTGGGCATCATCCCAGTCAAAGTAACCCAAGTAATCAGCGCCCAACATACCCACATTGCCAGCGACGCGCGAGGCTAACACCGGTGTGCCAGAGCGCACAGCCTCCATCAGCACGTGCGCACCGCCTTCCATAGCGCTGGTATGAACCAGCACATGGGCTTGCTGGATACGACGGCGGGTTTGGGCATGGGGCAGCGCCCCAAGCCAACGGTAGTTCGGACATTGATCGGCCGTTGTTTGGGCTTGCTCGCCCAACGAAGCGTCCAGCGCAGTACCGATATGGTCAATACAAATAGTGCCGTGTGGCGCAAGCAATTGCGCTGCATTGAAGAGCGTTTGCGGTGATTTCTCTTCGCGCAAGTGCCCGACCATGAGGGCGCGCAAGTGGCGGCTGGTTTTAGGCAGCGTCTGACGGGCACTGGTGGACTGAAAAATGACGCGGGCTTTCTTTCGCAGCGCTGGCGGCAAAGCCTCAGCACCGAGTTCTTGCAGAACCACCAAGCACTGGGCCACATGCAGAGCGCTTTTCGCAGCTTCATCGCTGTGAATGTCACGGTACAGGTCTGTGCCAGTCAACACCACAGCCAACGCAGGTGGCAGGGCTTTCTCTGAGCGCATGCGAGACCAAGCGGCAATGGTGGCAGCAGATTTACGCGCATGCAAAGCCAACATGGTGACATCAGCGGCAGCCTCGGGCCCGTCAGGCCAATGCGACGCAATGCGCACCTGATAACGCGGTTGTAATAATTGTTGCCAGCGCCTGGCTGTTTGCCAATTGCCATTGTTGGCATCGGCTAGGGCTGGACTGATAATGACAACCTGCTGTTTCATAAATTGGAATGATTATGTCACTCACACCAATTCCCCTCAGTGTTTCATGGCAGCCCGCCGTTCAAGCCCGCACGTCTAATGCGGCCATATTGGGGGAGTTGCTGGGCGCCAGCCGGTCGCGCACGCTGGCTCTCATCGACTGCTTTGATGCCGCGCTAGGTGCCGACATTAGGGTGCCCTTGCACCCACATTACAACCCACCCATTTGGGAACTTGGTCACGTCGGCTGGTTCCAAAACCACTGGATACGACGCAACGAACAACGCGCAAACGGTACACGCTACGACCCTGCGCTGGCCATGGCCCAGCGTGCAGCAATTGCGCACGATGCACAGGCCGATGCCGATGCAGTTGCAGATGCCCTGTACGACTCCAGCCATGTGTGCCACACCAGCCGTTGGGACTTGCCACTGCCAAGCCTAGCGCAGACACGCCAACAGTTAAACGCTGGGCTACAACGCACACTTGAATTGCTGGCGCAAGGCCCACATGACAGTGACGCTTTGTATTTTTACCGCTTGGCGCTGTTCCATGAGGACATGCACAGCGAGGCGGCGGTGAACACCGCGCAAACGTTGGGCATACCGGTTGACTCGTCACTTTTAAAAGCTGCTCAACACGCCCCCCTACACCAAGCCTTGCAGTTGCATCTCCCTGCTTGCCGCTGGCAACTGGGCAACACGCAACCAGGATTCTCCTTTGACAACGAGCTTGGCGGCCACGACGTTGTGTTGCCCAGCTTCAAGATCGACACACAAGTTGTCAACTGGGACAAGTTTCTGGGATTCATTGAGGACGGTGGCTATGCCAACCCCAGGTGGTGGTCTGAAGAGGGCTGGCAATGGCGAACCACGCATGCACACGCCATGCCACGGTACCTACGCAACGCAGGCCTAGACGGTGGGTGGCAATGCCAGCGATTTGGCCAATGGCATGCCTTGGACAAAGAGGCCAGCGCAACACACCTCAATTTGTTTGAAGTTCAGGCATGGTGCCTGTGGGCGGGGGTGCAGTTGCCCACGGAGGCGCAGTGGGAATACGCCGCTGTGACTCAACCAGATTTTGTTTGGGGCAACGTGTGGGAATGGACAGCCAGCAAGTTTGAGCCTTACCCGGGGTTTGTGCCTCACCCTTACCAAGACTATTCGCAACCGTGGTTTAACAGCCGCCAGGTATTGCGAGGCGCCAGCCTAGCCACCACCGAACGCATGGCACACCCGCTGTACCGCAACTTTTTTGAACCAGATCGGAATGACTTACTGTCAGGTTTTCGCACCTGCTCACCGGCTTAAGCTGGCGCCCACATCACTGCGAAACGGCCCTGCTCTGGTGTGTCTGCATCGGTCCACACCGTCGGCACACTGAAACCAGCCCTTTGCAACAGGGCACTGAACCCTGCCACGGTCCATTTGTACGAGCTCTCGGTATGCACGCACTCGCCTTGCGCAAAGTGACGTTCTCCACCTAACCATTGCACACGCACTGCTCGACGGGCTTGCACATGCATTTCCACGCGAGACAATTCACTGTTAAACCGCGCTAAGTGGACCCAGTCAGGCAGCCGAAAGTCGCTGCCACACAAGCGGTTGACGTGGACCAATAGGTTGCGGTTAAACGCAGCAGTCACGCCCAGCGCATCGTCGTAGGCTGCCTCCAACTCAACAGCGTCTTTGAGCAAATCGACACCAATGAGCAACCCACTACCCGACGATTGGACACAGACGGCATGCACCTGACGCAGGAAAGCAAGTGCTTGGTCGGGCGTGAAATTACCAATGCTAGAGCCCGGATAGAAAAATACCTTAGGCCCGTCAGATGGAGTCCCAACTTCGGCCGGCAGCGCCAGGGTGTGTGAAAAGTCTTGGCCCACCCCCAACATATCCAACGTCGGGTAACGGCGCTGCAACTGGTCCAATGCCTCGCGCAGGTAATCAACCGATATGTCCACCGCCACGTAACGGCGAGGCGACAAGCTATCAAACAACCTAGCAGCCTTGGCGCAATTGCCCGCACCTAAATCGATCAACGTGGCGTGCGATGGCACGCTGCGTGCAATGGCGTGTCCATGCACCCGCACGATATCTGCCTCGGTGCGTGTCGGGTAGTACTCAGGCAATTCGGTAATGGCATCAAACAGCCGAGAACCCAGCGCATCATACAAAAACTTGGGTGCAATCCAAGCGCCCCCAGCCTGCCCATTGTGGGTCAGACCGCGCAACAACTCTTCGCGAACGGACACCGCTTGCGGCTGGTACAACTGGACAAAAAAAGGGGTTTTCATAGGCAATTTGTGTCTGCTCCGACTCGTTGACTAGCGACCATTGTTTTGCCGTAGCCATCTTGACGTAATATTTTTGCGGCTTAGGCGTCAGCTTGTAGTATGGATTATTTACCCCTTCCCAATAGGCTGCTTCATCTGCTTTATCTGCTTTTGATCTCACTGTGTGGTGCGGCTTATGGCCACTTTTTGCAATGACTACTCCTATCATTGAGTAATCGTGTAGCCAAGTCATCATTTGGCTACGCGACAAATCACCACGAACGGCGCTTAAGAACGTGTGCTCGCCGTCCACGTCGAGACGGGCCTCGATGGGTCCCCCCGCGAACACTTGTACGGTGTCTTGCTCAAACGATTAAAAAACCGAGGAATCTTTGCGTAAGGTTAGACACTTGGATAGTGTGCGCATACTGGTCGAGATCACTGTTTCGTGAATTTATAACTGTTTTGTATGATGTACAGATGAAAACGCTCATCACGCTCCTATTTGCCTGTTGCTTTGGCAGCGCTATGGCGCAGAGTAATTTGCCGACCTGTGAGGGTGACCGAGCTGCCTGGACTGATTGCTTCGGCTCCCACACCTTTGCCAGTGGCAGTAAATACGTTGGTGAGTACAAGGACGGCAAACGCAACGGGCAGTTCATAGTCACCTATGCCAGTGGCAATAATTACGTCGGTGAGTACAAGGACGACAAGAAAAATGGGCGAGGCATAAAGTTTCTAGCTAACGGTAAAGTCGACCAATCGGGTATCTGGAAAGACGGCGTTCTTGTCCAGTCAAAATTTATCGATGTAGCTACATTTGAAAGAACTCCAAATCTCCCCCCCCACCACCGACTCAGAACTAGCTAAACTTCGCAACGCGAAAAATTTACCTGCGTGTCAAGGTCAGGTGGTGAGCAAGTGGAATAATTGCTTTGGCTTGGCATCCGTTGACGGTGATGCTAATTACGCTGGCGAGTTCAAGGATGGCAAACCCAACGGGCAAGGGACTTATACCTATGCCAGTGGTGGTGTGACCGTTGGCGAGTTTAAGGATGGTATGCGCAACGGGCAAGGCACACACACATATACCGACGGTAGCAAATACGTGGGCGAATACAAGAATGGCCTACGCGACGGGCAAGGCAAATACACCTACGCCGATGGTCGCAAATACGAGGGCGAGTACAAGAATAGCGATCCACACGGCCAAGGTACCTTTACATATGCCAATGGTGATAAGTTCGTTGGCGAACACAAGCGTGGTCTACGCAACGGACAAGGCACTTACACCTTTGCTAATGGCAATAAATACGTTGGTGAGTACAAGGACAATAAGAAGAACGGACAAGGCACATACTTCTACCTTGCTGACGACCAGTGGAAAGGCGATAAATACGTTGGTGAGTTCAAGGACGGTAAGTACAACGGACAAGGTACTTACACCTCTGCCAATGGCAATGAATATGTTGGTGAGTACAAGGATGGCAAACGCAACGGGCAGCTCATCATCACCTACGCCAGTGGCAATAAATACGTTGGTGAGTTCAAGGACGACAAGTACAACGGGCAAGGCATAAAGTATCTAGCTAACGGTAACGTTGACAAATCTGGTATCTGGAAAGAAAACGAGCTTATCCAGTCAAAATTTATCGATGTAGCTACATTTACACGAATTCCGAATCTCTCCAACAGCGCCTCTAACCAAGCGCAAGGTCGCAAACCTGAAGCGCAGGCAAAGCAAGATCAGGCTGAAAATGAGGCGTTGGCTACAGCTCTTAATTCCGCATTAGCCAAAGCCGTGCGCAAGCAAAAAGAGTTGGAAGCCCAATTGGCCGCAGCGCAGCAACAAACTCAAGTCAAACCCGCAGCTCCCATCGGACCTCGCTTAAGTGTCCACGCCATCGTTATCGGTAACGGTGCTTATCAAGGTAGTGGTCAGCTGGACAACCCCATCAATGACGCGCGAGCAATTTCGGCCAAGCTCAAGAGCATGGGTTTTAAAGTCACCACGATTGAGAATGCCGACCGTACCAAGCTGGTCAGCAGCCTTGTCAAATTTAGCGCGAGTGCTGTTGACAGTGACCTGACCTTGTTCTTCTACGCCGGGCATGGGGTGCAGATATCGGGCAAAAACTACATGTTGCCTACAGACACAAACCTAAATCAAATTGGCGGCGTAGAGCTGCATGGCATCTCGTTGAACTCTGTCGTTGACCGCTTTCTACCGGGCAAGACAAAGTTAGTATTCTTGGATGCATGCCGAGACAACCCACTATTGCAGGTGGCTAGTAGAAGTGTGAGCCGTGGTTTAGCGCCGATCAGTGTGTCGCAGGGTACGTTGATTTCATATGCAACGAAGGACGGCTCGGTGGCAGCAGACGGCAGCGGTAAGAACTCGCCATTCACTAAAGCCCTGCTGCAGCACATCGATAGTCCTGACGATATTGCGGTTGTGTTGCGAAGAGTGCGGGATCAGGTGATGAGGGAGACCGGTGGGCAGCAGCAGCCTTGGGAATACGGGTCCCTGTCGGGTGGCTCTTTGATACTGTCGGCGATAAGGGCGAAGTGAACCACTAGCCAGTGGGTTTCTGCCCTGTCGTCTTGGGACCGATCATGTCTCGCTGATGGCTATAAAATCGAAAAAACACTCACCAGGACTTTTAGCTGTTTAATTGAGTGCAAGTAACAAGAATGATGCGCCATGGAAAAGAAAATTAGATTTATTTTTTGCCTAATAGCCTTGTTCCTGGCTGGCAACGCTTTTGCGATCTCTGGTTCATATGACGTTGGTGGTGGGGCATCGGTTCCCTTGCCGAAAGGCGAATGGTCGTTGCTACAAAAATCTCGAAGTACCGCATTTGGTGATAACGGAGAGGTGGTGGTCCTAGAAAATAGTGACCCTGCAGTCAGTACCAAGCTGCTTGTTATTCACCATACAAGAGGCGCTGAGCGCTGGCGCAGTGATGCGCAGTGCTTTAAGAAACCGGGCGGTGCGCATACAGAACTGTATGGCTCAAAGAAGAGCGCGCTGGTAGTGAAATGCTCAAGAACATGGGTTCACAATGGCTCATTTTCATCGTGGGTAAGCCGGCGAAATCATAAGTATTGGACTGAAGCAACCGAAGGCTTGCGTAAGGCGCGCATAAAGGGCTACTTTATCCAAACAGAAATAGAGCTTCGCAATTTCAATGGGCGCAACGTTAACGTCGATCTATTCACAGAGACGCCTAAGACTTTTAGGGGAAAACCGGTCAACTACTTCTATCCCTCGTGGAAGCAAGACGTTTCGGAATGGTATCTGAGCTGGGTTGAGGCATATACCGAGTCTTTGCAGGCCACCTTCCAATATAAAAAGAAGGCGGCTCCTCTGTTGGCCCTTGGGTTTGGCGCGCGTTCGGTAGCTGACGGACCCAAAAAACTGGACGTAGCGCCAGTAGTGACGGCCGACAGCGCGCCAGGGAAGTCACTCAGTGAGCTATTGGCTGTGGCCACAGACGAGGGCGCCCGTCCAGCAGAAAGTATTTTCATTCCAATAACCGACAACGGCGTTTTGACTGCCAGCCAAGCAACTGAGGTGACCACCTTATCTAAGGTGTCGCCAGAGCCTTTGGCGGCGGCTGGCCTACCGAGCAAGCAGGAGACGCAAGCCTTAGCCAAGCTAAATGAGGCGCGCATTGCGGCAGAAGCGCGAGCGAAGCAGCAAACTGCGGCCCAAGAGCTTTTGGAACAAGAGCGGCTCGCCGTTGAAGATCGCGCTAAGAAACAGTTGGTGGCGCAGCAACAATTAGAGCAAGACCGTCTTGCGCTGGCTAAACAAAAAGACTCGATTGCAGCAGATTTGGCGGCAATGCGGGCGATGCTGGCTGAGCTAAAAAAGGCGAATGAAGAGGCCGCGAAAGCTGAGCAGGTTGCAGCTGCGCCCACCGCAGTGGAGACGCCTGCCAAGCCAGTTGTGATGGCGCGCCGACGCGCGTTGGTGGTGGGTAATGAAACCTACAAAAACGTACCCGTGCTGGAGAATGCTGCGGAAGATGCGCGTGCAATGGCGGTTGCGCTGACCGGTTTGGGTTACGAGGTAGACACCCACATCGACTTGACTGAACGGGGCTTCAAACGTGCCTTGAGAGAATTCCGTGCTGACTTGAACGGTGGGGAAGAGGTGTTGTTCTTCTTCGCAGGACACGGCGTACAGCTGGGGAACTCCAACTTCCTTCTTCCCACTGACTTAGGCAGTGACTCCGCAGAGCAGGTCAAAGATGAGTCGATTGAGCTTCAAAAGGTGCTCAACGACTTGGCGGATCAGAAGACCAAGTTCGCGCTAGCGGTCATTGATGCCTGCCGTGACAACCCGTTCAAGCAAAACGGTCGTGCTATTGGAGGCCGCGGTCTTGCACCCACCACTGCGGCAACCGGGCAAATGGTCATGTTTTCTGCGGGTGCAGGTCAGCAAGCGCTGGACAAGTTAGGCGATCAGGATAAAGGGAAGAACGGTCTATTTACCCGTGTATTTTTAGAGGAAATGAAGCGCCCCGGCGTTTCCGTAGACCGTGTTTTGCGCAACGTCCGCCAACGTGTCGTCGACCTCGCGCGCAGTGTCGGCCATGAGCAGGTTCCTGCGCTCTATGACCAAGCGGTTGGCGAGTTTTACTTCAAGCCTAAGTAACCCGTGTTCAGGTCATACCGCAGCCGCTCGTCGTGTCGAAAAATCTTACATACTTGCTAGCGCGCTTACCTAGCGGCGTTGTCAGGATCGGTGTATTCCTGTTGCTCGCAGGTCTGTTCACAGTGAATGTCTTTGATGCAACGATTGGCAGTCGCCTCGTTGGGTCTAGTTACGACACGTTGATCAAGCAGCGGTTTATCGCACCGCCCATCGATCCCGATATTGTCATATTGGATATTGATGAGCCCTCGTTGTCCAAAATGGCCCCCACCTTTGGTCGATGGCCTTGGCCAAGAGATACGCTAGCGTCCGTGCTGGATTACCTCGAGGCGAATGGTGCGCAGGCGGTGGTGTTCGATATATTGTTTGCCGACAACGACGTGTTGAGCCCTGTAGCCGATAAGGCTTTTTCGGAGTCGGTTGCCAGAAGCAACACATCGTTTTTCCCCGTACTCCGATTAGCAAGCGAGTTGGATGTCAGTAGTGCTGTTCGCGCAGACATGCTGCCTGGTTTCGCGGTGAACGTGTCCGCGGGGGCACAAGCCCCTACTATCGCGGTGATACCGCCAGTGTTTAGCGCAATTGTGGCGACCCAACGCCTCGGTTTCCATAACATCTATCCAGACGATGATGGCGTGAACCGGCACTACCGGTTATGGGATGACGTGTCGGATAGCTGGCGATTGCTGTCATTGCCTGCACGATTGGCGGAGGCCTTTAACTGGCCGCTACCCGCAGCGGCGGACCAGTTGTTGCAATTGCCACTCACGGCAAGCGCCTACCCAACGGTCTCTTTTGTAGAGGTCTGGCAAGCCAGCCAGTCACGCGAAAAGGCGCTCTTAGGAGAGAAGCTTCGCGGGAAGATTGTTGTCATTGGATCAAGTGCCCCTAGTTTGTTTGATGTCAAGGTAACGCCCTTGTCGTCGATACAACCCGGCGTACACCTACTGGCTAATGCGATCGACAACGTAAAAAACCAACGTTTCTTGCTCACTTTGGACAAGGAGCCACATTGGATTCTTGGCATGTTGTTGCTGGTCGGCATGTTGTACGCCAGCATGCGCTTGCCAATGACCGTTATGCGTTGGGGCATTCTTGTTGCGCCCACCGCGCTCATCGGTATCAGTTACCTGAGCTTAAACGTAGGCAGTGTGTTTATCGATCTCACGGGCGCGGCATCACGCGCGTTTGTGTTCTTCTCACTCATGACGTTTTACGGGATTTTGAGGGTGCAGTACTTTGGTACGGTTCGTGAGTCATCTCGGCCTTTCTCGGTCTGTACAACGGTTGTGCTGGTTAGCGCCCCTACGCCGATCAACCTGAACGCGCTTATCGATAAAATATGTGTCTTCTCAAGACACTTCACCGTATTGCAAGCCAGTTGGGCCGCTGGCACCGGGGCGGCATCTGGTGGCCCCGTTTGCTTGTTTTTGTTTGATAACTTTGAGTACGACGAAGCACGTGTAAGAGCGGCCTTGCAATTAGATGGTGCAACGGCATCGATCGCGGGTGTGAGTCACCGCCGACTGGATGCAGGCGCGTTTGAATTTCTTCGACAGAACTTGGGGCAATCCGCATGGGGTGCATTTGGCGAAACTTTGGTGATGAAAGACAGGACAGAAAATGAAAAATGACCGTAATGGCCTAGGCATATTTTTTCGCATACTCGCAGGCCTGACTGTTGGCCTAGGTATCTTCAGCGGCACCCTTTATGCTGCTGAAAACGCTCGTGCGGTGATCGGAAGCGAATCGATTATTGAAGCCTTGACGCCAAAGCCACAACCAAAAACCCGCAGCTTGCGTAATTTGCGCGTAGAGCCCGTACCGCCCCCCTCTGTGTCGCTCACCATTGCTTTTGAGTTCGACTCTGCCGCATTGTCAGCCGAGAGTACATCGCAGTTGACTGAGTTGTCCGCCGCTTTGTCTTCGGATGATTTACGCACGTTGCGCTTTCTAATTGAAGGGCATACCGACGCCAAGGGGCGGCCTAGCTATAACCTCACGCTCTCGCAACGACGCGCAGCCGCAGTGAAAGATTTCTTGGTGTCTCAAGGCGTTGACCAAACCCAGCTTGCAGCGGAGGGTCGGGGCGCTTCTGACCTAGCCAACCCTGCGGACCCACTGTCGGCCGTGAATAGACGCGTAAAGATTGTGACCATGGTCGCCCGCTAGTCGCTACCCACTACCCACTACCCGTTATTTTGAAATTGTAAAAACACATGCCCACCACCTCTGGTCTTTCGTCGCATCACATCGTGTTGCGCGCACTTGCGGCCCTCATGATGGGGCTACTGCTGATGGGCTATGCCCATGCCGCTTCAATTGCTAGGCCAACTGACTTACGCGAAGACCGCTACCTTGATGCCGCCGTGGTGGCGCGCTTGAAGGCGGGCGCTCAAGTCGACATTCTGGCCTTTGAAGGCGGGTGGGTGAAAGTACGTACCAAGCAAAACAATGGCTGGGTACGCGCAATGTTCTTGAAAGGCGATGGGGCCCGTAAGGCGCAGGTTGCGGCCTTGGAGTCGGGGAGGTCGAATAAATTGCAGGCGGTGTCGACCACGGGTATTCGTTCAATTGCGCGGGCATCGCGTCACGCCCTCATTATTGGCGTTGGTGAGTACAGTCGACCGGGCATCAGTTCTCTGAAGGGCGTTAAACACGATATAAAGAGCGCCGCGCAGATAGCGCGAACGATGGGCGTAGCACCCGAGAACATCACGTATCTACGTGACACCGATGCAACGGCGCAGAACATTCGCTTGGCGTTCCGCAGTATGGAAAAACGCATGCGCCAAGGAGATCGGGCATTCGTTTACTACTCGGGTCACGGCACACGTTGGATCGATACAAGCTTTGACTCAAACGCCTGCACGGAAGGCTTGTTGGCCACAGATGGCCAGGCCTTAACCAACCGCGAGATCAGCCGGTTACTGATGCCGATTTCTCGTAAGGCCGAGAAGTTGATGGTTTTTTATGATGCCTGCCATTCAGGCGGTCTCGCCAATCAGCCGTTGCGCACGCGCTCCTTAGCTACGAGCGGGGGACAATTGATGCCCAAATTTGCTGGCGAGGTAAGCCCTGAGCGCTGCGCCACACCCTCCAACATGAAAACCAGAAGTCTCAGTGGTGAGCTGGGGCGAATGGGCGCTGTCCCCAGCAATACCGTGTTTATCGCCGCAAGTCGGCCAGACGAGGTCTCGTTTGATGACCCTCGCTCGGGGGGATTAGCAACCGTCGCATGGCGTGATTGCTTACTCGGAAAAGCCGCAGATCTTGATGGTAGTGGCGCCATTACGGTAGATGAAACCACGCAGTGCGCACAGATCGGCTTGGACGAACGCTTGCAGGGTCAACCAGACATCCTCGGGCAAAAAATGACCATTGGGGGTAATCGGCAGTTTGTTATCGGGGCCCCCGGCACGTCAGCCAGCGAAGCGCAGTTAGCGGAGCAGCGCTTGGCAGCGGCGAGAGCGCAAGAAGAACAGGAGCGGGAGAGAGAAAAACAGGAGCGCGAGAAAGAAAAAGAGCGGCAGCGTGTGGCGGCACAGCAAGCAGTCGAGTTGGCTAGAGCTGAAGCGCTGGCGCAAGAAAAGGAGCGTGAGCGTGTCGCCGCCGAGCAGGCTGCAGCGCAGGCCTTAGCGGCTGCGGAGGCGCAAGCGCAGGCCGAGAAAGACCGACTGGTTGCACAGGCGCTTG
>Ga0209631_10006880_pt1 | contig 11592 bp, 10 predicted proteins | sample COG_08_FD_184752 | JGI IMG/M metagenome (GOLD analysis project Ga0209631, IMG submission 184752) | Pelagic Microbial community sample from North Sea - COGITO 998_met_08 (SPAdes) (version 2) | ecosystem: Environmental > Aquatic > Marine > Neritic zone/Coastal water | place: Helgoland, sampling... | reverse complement strand
GATCAATGGCCTTTGGAAGTACTCAAGTAGAGCGCTTCCTCAAATGGTTTCCATGTCATTGGATGCGATCCAACCGACATTGCCATTGGGAAGTTTGATCTTTGTAAAGCGAGAATCTTGCTGAATGACGGCTACTTTGGTCCCTTCATGGATCATGAATAGGGTCATTCCGGCATCGCCGGGTTGGCTGCGAACAGGGGATTCGTTAGCCAAAACAATGGCTGACTTGTCGTTGCTTATTCGGTTCAGCGCAGCCCAAGATAATGACATGAAAGCGATGCCAACTGCCAAGAGGCTGGTGCCAAGGGTTCCCAGGATTCTGCGGTTTCCAAAATTTTGAGACAGCAATCGTGCGGCGAGTGCACCGAACCCAAGGGTCCAAAATAGCACCATGAGGCGGTGCCATAATAGATGCCGACCCGGTGCAATGACGCCTTGCCATAGATTGGAAATACCGGCTGTCGGAAGGGCTTCAATGCGGTCGCTGATTTGAGAATTCGCCAAAGTCAAATTGGTTTCCAAGTCTTCGTTATTGGGCGTCAATTGCCGAGCCCGTTCGTAGTGGAGTATGGCTTGCCCGTATTTTTGCTGCTTGAAAAAGGCATTGCCCAAGTTGAATTCAGACGCAAAGTGAACGCGGTCCGCCAAAAGCGATTCGTATTCCGATTGCGCCACGTTGAACTCTCCTCGTGCATAGGCGGCATTCGCGGAATCGAATTGGGCGTGATAAATGGCTTCGGTTTGACCAATAGATGCCGAGATGGCCAATACGAAAATCCCAATCAAAGTGAGCAATCGGTGCGGCATGTGTTCCTTGTTCATCATCGTTTGATCCATGATTTCTCCGTTTGTTCAACCAGTTTTTCAGATGTCGTCAGCATTTCATCAGGAGCTGGAATGGTGCCAGGAGCGTACCTCGCCATGTCGAGTTGATCCAATAGAATCTGCCAACTTTCAACCGTGTCGGGAGCATTCAATTGCAAGGCTTCCAGGATAGCGTCACGCTGGAACTGGCTGGAATTCCAGGTCAATTTTGCGAGCAAATAGTCCTCAAGGCCTTGGCCGAGGGCAGGAAAGAACAAGGTCGGATTGTTCAAGTGTTTTTTGGCTGCTCGTAGTTCATTGCGCACCGTAGCTTTAGCCTTGCGTTGCCGAGATTTCTTTGGATTCTTACGGTCCTCTTCGCGGCGACGTTTCGTCATGAAAACAAGCCCAAGTAGACAGGGGCCAAGCGCGAGCCATCCGGTCGATAAGGGGAGGGAGGACTGCCAACGATCTCGGTCCAATCCACATCCATTCCATGCAGTGACAATGAAGCGAATGTCCTGATTCAAAACTTGAATATCGGTTTTGGAATTGTAGCTAAGTCCCGAACCAGCGCTTGCGTCGCCACGTTCAACGCTGATTGTGTTTGACGAGGATGGCAAGGAGGAGTATGCCTTCGTGCGGAGATTAAACCATTGGCCTTCTGCCGCGGGGAGGCTGTACTCACCCGGTGCACGTGGGATGACGACATATCGAAAGGTGCGCGAACCCGATTCTCCCTTTGCGGTTGTTTTGATGCGATCGATGATTTCCGGATCGTAGACTTCAAATTCTCCCGGCCATTGCAATTTCGGTTCTTGGATGAATTTGAGGTGGCCATCTCCGTTGAATATGTATTCGACCGTGAGTGCTTCATTGGTCTTGCACGTCGAGGCATTTTGTTTGACTTGGCATCCAAACCGACTGAATGCTCCAATCATATTGGAGGGGATCGGTTCGGGAAGTGGCTTGACTTGAATCCGAATCGGGTCGGCCTCAGCCGTGACATTTTTCCCATCGAAGAAGGAGGTTCTTTTGTAGCCGACGAGATTGAAGCCTTCGATGGAGAGTTCCCCTGTTTGCTGCGGAAATAAGACCACCTTTTTGACCGTGGCGACGTTGTAGCGACGGCCTTCGATGACTTCTGATTCCCAGCGAGGATCCGGCATGTCAATTTGTTCGCTCCAAAACCCCGTCATTTCAGGCACATTGTATTCCCGAACGTCGAGGTTGTTGGCTCGGTTGTAAATCTTGAAAGAAGCCACAAGGGGCTCACCCACAAAAACGTTTCGCTTCGAGAGGTCAATAACGCACGCTAATTCCCCTAAGCCTGTTTGTTTTTTTTGCTTGGTCGAACGCGGCAATACTTTGATTTTAAAGGCATTGCTCCTAAGCTTTTGGGTGCTCCCATCGACGGTGTAGCTGGGAACATTGATGTCTTTGTTGGATTGTACCTGGTAGGTATACGTGTATTTGATTTCTGAACTGCTGACGCCGTTAACCCACGAGTTATTCTGCGATGTACTGGGTCCACCCAATAGCTTTAGCCCATTGATTTGAGGGGCAGACGCATTCAGTCGAATGTTCTTCATGGAGAGACTGAGCTGCACGGTCTCTCCATTGCGCACCGGGTTTTTATTGATGGTCACACTGAACGATTCCTGACCTTGAGCCAAGACAATGGCGCAAAGCATGAATGCAATGCTCAAAGCGAAGGGGCGTATGGTTAACAGGTTGCGCATGCTTACCAGTCTTTTTCAATTTTCACTTTTTGTCCTTTGCCTTTTGCCTTTCGCAATTTGGCCTGGATTTCTTCTTCAGACCTTTCCAGACTCTCTAATATTTTCTCCATGTCTTCCTTGGATATCTGTCCTTCCACCTGCTGAGGCTGGTCCTGCTGGTCCTGTTGGTCCTGTTGGTCCTGTTGGTCTTGCTCGTTTTGCTGGTCCTGTTGGTTTTGCTCGTCTTGCTCGTCTTGCTGCTCCTGCTGGTCTTGCTCGTTTTGCTGGTCCTGTTGGTTTTGCTCGTCTTGCTCGTTTTGCTGGTCCTGTTGGTTTTGCTCGTCTTGTTGGTCTTGCTGGTTTTGCTGGTCCTGTTGGTTTTGCTCGTCTTGCTGGTCTTGTTGGTCTTGCTCGTCTTGTTGGTCTTGCTGGTTTTGCTCGTCCTGTTGGTCCTCTTGTTGCTCCTGCTTCATGCGAATTGCTTGAGCCAAGTTGAATCGGGCTGCATCATGCCCGGGACTCACGCGCAAAGCGGACTTGTAGCCTTCAATCGCACCATCCAAATCCTGTTCGAGCATGAGGCTATTGGCCGTGTTGTACCAAGCATCAGCAACAAGTGATTCATCCTCTGTTTTGGAAATCGCGCGCTGGAAGGCTTGGCGGGCTTCCGTCAATCCTTCTTGATTTTCCAGCATCGACCGACCCCGGTTGTACGCAGCGATTGGAGCGAGTTCAGAATGCACTTCGCCCAAGGCAAAGAGGCTGTCTGCGCCTTTCTCGCCATTTTGAAATTGTTGAATCCCCTCAATGATCGAGGCTTTTGCGAACGAATCATCATTCTGTCCAACCATCACGGTGTGACAGAACAACCAGGTGCACAAGGCCAATCCGACTTGGATATTTTTCATTCTTGTCATGGAGTGGGAGTATGGCGTCGGTGCAACAAGTCAGAACTCATCAGGCCCTCGAGGAGGAGCATTGCGACGGCAAAAATGAAGAACCAATGAAAGTGATGCGTATAATCGGTATAGGACATGGTAGCGACTTCTGCCTGTTCCATGCCATTCATGGCTTGCAGAATAGGGGAAATGTTGACCAATCCACCAGCAGCTTGAATGTAACTGCCATTTCCGGCGCGAGCGGTCTCGATGAGAGTTGCCTCGTCGAGGGTCGTAACGATTGGATTGCCGTCGGCATCATTTTTGAATCCCGACGCACGGCCGTAGCGGTCGTAGAGTGGAATGGGTGCGCCCGATGCACTTCCCATGCCAATGGTGTGTACTTCAATTCCAGCTTCTGCTGCAGTTGACGCTGCCTTAACGGCGTCGTCCTCATGGCTTTCCCCATCCGTAAAAAGAACAATCATTTTGGAGGCAGGAGACAACTCCGAAAATCCGGATGAACAGACTTCTATGGCCCTGCCTACCGCGGTTCCTTGTACCGGGATTGCACCTGTGTTGACGCCCTGAAGAAACAACTTAGCAGCGCCATAATCGGTTGTGATAGGGCATTGCACAAAAGCATCACCACCAAAAATAACCAAGCCTATTCGGTCTCCATCCAGTTGGTCAATCAAACGTTCAATGCTCCTTTTGGCCACTGCAAGGCGACTAGCTCCGAGATCTTCCGCTTCCATGCTCTTGGAAACGTCTAAAGCAACCATGACATCGACGCCTTCGCTTTTCACTTCTTTTAATCTCGCGCCAACTTTTATGTCCAAGATCCCAATGAGCACGGCAGCAAATGCAAGGCGCCAGACGAAAAACTTCCATCCGTGCAGCTGTGGCCGCCAATGGGGCAGAATTGTTGGCCAAAGTTGCTCATCGGCGAGCATGCGTGCCAGACGCTGCTTGCGGTTCAGGCTCCAAATAAAAATGACAACGACGACGGGCACGAGAAGCAAAATTGGCCACCAATTCGAATGTTCAATTTGTACATTCGGAGCTACTTGCCGCAGGCTGTACCAACCGGACAAAATGGCAATCCAGAAGATGACTTCAGCCAATGCGAGTGAGACCGCTGTGCTGAATACTCGAAACCCTTGCGTGTTCCTCGGATTCTGTGAATCGGATGAAGGAGATTTGATCGTACTCATAGCGGCGTGCGGATGATCAAATGTTTGAGGATGAATTCAAGCAACAAGGAGAAGGCTGCAGCCAGGGCAAAGGGTAAGAATTCTTCCGTCTTTTGATTGTAGCGGAGCACATTGAACCGGGTTTTTTCCAAGGTGTCAATTTCACTATAAATACTGGCGAGTTTGTCTTCACTCGTAGCACGGAAGTACCGTCCTCCAGTCGATTTGGCTACTTTCTTAAGGATGTCTTCATCAATTTTAACTTCAATCCAATCGTACTGGAATCGGTTGCCCACTTTCCGAACGGGACTGCGCGCTTTTCCAATGGTTCCAACGCCAATGGTGTAGACCCGGATTTTATTCAACTTGGCCAATTGAGCCGCGTCAATTGGATTGATTTGACCTGCATTGTTCACACCATCAGTCAATAGGATGATGATTTTACTTTCTGCTTCCGAGTCTTTTAATCGGTTGACCGCGGTGGCTAGTCCCATTCCAATGGCTGTGCCCCCTTCGAGCAGTCCTGTTTCCAGTTCTGAGATGCCGTTCATCACGACGCGTTGATCCGTCGTCAAAGGGATTTGAGTGAATGCCTCTCCTTCATAGGCCACGACCCCGATGCGGTCGTTGGGTCGTTCGTTCACAAATTGAATGGCCACTTCTTTGGAGGCTTCCAATCGGTTGGGAGAAAAATCCTTGCTCAGCATCGAAGCCGAGAGGTCAAGGCTGAGGACAATATCGAGGCCTTCTCGCGTGAAGTCCTCCACGGAGGAGGAAGATTGAGGACGAGCAGCAGCAATGCAGAGCATGCCAATGGCCAGCGTTTTGATCGCGTAAGGAACTTCAGGCAGCAATTGATGCAATCGGTTCTTCCAATTGATCTGGTTGGGATCGCCGCCCCAGCTCCATTTGACTCCGTTAAATCCATTCGGGTGTTGTTTTCGCGCCCGCAAAAATGCATGCACCAACATGGTCAGGGCCAACCACAGCAGTTGGGGCGATTCCCATTCAAAATGCTGATTGCTGTAACGCAAGGCTAGTGCAAATAGTCCGATGCCGATCAGGTGCGGAAAGAGTGGAAGGAACCAGTTTTTCATGGTGCTTCGGTTTCGTTGGCTTCCTTGGAGGGAATCGTATTTTCGACAAATCGAATGGATCGGCTCACGATTCGCTGGTGATCGGCAGTTTCAGGCGTGAGTTTTGCGAATTTCACGAGGTCAGCAAGCGTAAGCACTTCAAGCAACATTTCTATTTCATGGGTGCGCAGGGGCAATTGATTGATGCCACGCTTGATCTCTGCGGTGGATCGTTCAAGGGCAGGAAAGTCAAATCGGTGTTCCAGGTAGAGCCGCAACGCCTCACTCGCTCCTGCATGGTGCGCTTTTACTTGGCCTTTTTGCCAAACCGCATCGCGTTGAATTCCCTCCAACGTTCGAAGTGCAATGACGTGAGCGGGTTCTAAGGGGATGCGCGGAGAAGGCATTTCCTTTGGAGCGAATGGTTCACGTTGCTTCCATTTTCGGTGGACCCACAAGCCGATTCCAAACATGCCGAGAAGGAGTAAGAACCACGGAAGCCACTGCTGCATGCGTTCTTGCCAGCTCCAGGAAGTCAGGCGAAGCGGCGCATGGCCCGCGATCTCACCCGATTTTCCGGGCTGCGGCATCAGCACTTGAATGCTGAGGGGATTGCTTTTCAGCGTTTTCTCGTTCCACGTTACCTCAATCGGTGCAATGGCATGAAACCCGCTATCCCAGTGGGTTACCACGAGTTTTTGAATCACCTGGATGCCGGCCTCTCCGTTGGGCAATTCCATTGCAACCGTATCCAGGTCTTGAGTTTCGATGATTTCGAGCCCACCGCTGAGGGTGTCTTTCCAAGCGGGCCAAATGAAGGTTCCCGCGCCATCCATGGGGTTGCGGGAGGCAGCGATTGTGAGCGTTGTTTGGTCACCCAATGCAATCGTATTCGTGTCCAAGGCCATCGAAATGACTTGGGCATTTGCTCCGTCTACTCCGGACCAAAGCATCCAAAAGAGGATGGGAAGCAAGGCCATTGCTTCGGTTCGGTTGCGAATGAAATCAACCACGGCGGTCAAAAAGTTGCATGAGCGGTTGGACATAAGGTCGGTGGGTGCAAAGGACGGCTTGGTCAACACCTGAACGCGCAAACATTTCCTTCAACTCGGCTTCGCGTTCACGCTCGGCGGCGTCGTGTTTCTTTCGGGATTGCCCGTTGCCACTATTGAACCAGCGGTGCAATCCAGTTTCGGGATCTTGTATCGGTATCCATCCCACAGCAGGGACCGTTCGGTCGAGCGGGTCTGTCACGCGCAACGCAACGAGATCGTGTCTGCGACCGGCTTGCTTCAATGTCTTTTCAAATCCACGGTCCCGGAAGTCCGAAATCAAAAAGGCGATGGTTCTTTTTTTCATTGCGGATAGGAAGTGTTCCAGGGCGAATGAAATGTCAGTTTTGCTGCCGATGGGTTCGATTTCAATGGTTTCTCGGATGATGCGCAGGATATGCGATCGACCTTTTTTGGGCGGAATAAAACGCTCAATGCGATCGCTGAATAGGACGGCACCGACTTTGTCATTATTTCCCATCGCACTGAACGCCAGCACAGCACTTAATTCGGTGATGAGTTCATGTTTGCTGCGTTGCTGTGACCCCGTGGCATTCGATGCGCTGATGTCGATGAGCATAAAGACAGTGAGCTCACGCTCTTCTTCAAAAACCTTCACATACGGATGGCCCATGCGTGCAGTGACATTCCAGTCAATGGTTCGGATCTCGTCGCCATGCTGGTATTCCCGGTTCTCGCTGAAGGCCATGCCACGTCCTTTGAACGCGCTGTGGTATTCGCCCGAAAAAATGCGGTCACTGAGTCCGCGGGTCTTGAGTTCGACCCGGCGTACCCGTTGGATGAGTTCCTTCGTGTCCATGGTCATTGAAATTCCTATCGCCTGATGAAATTAGGGAACTTGGACGTGGTCCATGATCTCAGTGATCAGCTGCTCTGCGCTAATGTTCTCAGCTTCTGCCTCAAAGGTGAGCCCGACACGGTGCCGCAGCACATCCAACGCAATGGTTCTAACATCCTCTGGTGTTACGTAGCCGCGTTGATTCAAAAACGCATGTGCTTTGGAAGCGATGCCGAGTCCGATACTTGCTCGGGGCGAAGCGCCGAAATTGATGAGCTGTGTCAGGTGGCCGAGGCCATAATCACCCGGGTTCCGAGTGGCATGCACCAAATCCACAATGTACCGTTCGATTTTCTCATCGAGGTAAATTTCCCGGATCAGCTTACGCGCCGCAACGATTTGGTCGGTCGACACCACCTTTTGGGGAGACTGCATGCCTTCCGCCGATAGGTTGGCTCGGATGATTTGTTGCTCTTCTTCTTTGGTGGGGTATCCAATGACAACCTTCAATAGAAAGCGGTCCACTTGGGCTTCAGGCAGGGGGTATGTGCCTTCTTGTTCTACTGGGTTTTGGGTGGCCAATACCAAGAAAGGTTCGGGCAATTTGAATGATTCTGGGCCAATGGTTACCTGCCGTTCTTGCATTGCCTCCAGCAATGCGCTCTGCACCTTGGCTGGCGCACGATTAATTTCATCGGCGAGAACGAAGTTGGCGAATATCGGTCCCTTCTTTACGGAAAATTGTTCCTCTTTTTGATTGTAAATCATGGTGCCAATCAGGTCAGCAGGGAGCAAATCCGGTGTGAATTGAATTCGGCTGAATTGGGCATCCACGGATTCAGATAGACTTTTGATCGCGAGTGTTTTGGCTAAGCCGGGAACCCCTTCCAGCAAAACGTGTCCATTGCCCAAGAGTCCAATGAGTAGGCGGTCCACCATCCCGCTTTGCCCGACGATCACCTTGGATAATTCCATCCGGAGTAAGTCCACGAATTGGCTGGATTTTTGAATGCGATCATTCAGGGCTCGGATGTCTGGAGCCCCTGTGCTCGCTGGTTTTAATGCATCGGTCATCCCAGTGTTTTCCGGCGCAGGTACCGGGTGTTCTGCCGCGGCAGTCGGAGGAGTTTGTTCTTCCATATTACAATTGTTCTGTGCTCATTTGGCTTCCAACACTTGCGAATATACCTTTCGACTATCAGTGAGCAATTGCTGAGTTTATGAAATCATGTTAAAGCCCTATGAACACAAATAAACACGAACCGCTCAACGGTGCATCCTTTCAATCAATCATCGATTGTGTCCGTGAATTTCACGATCGCTTCGGAATTCGAAATGCTTCAAAGTTGGAAGCGACACTGCCCAGGGACACTGTGGAGTTGCGGCATCGCCTCATGGCAGAGGAGACCGAAGAATACTTGGAAGCGGCGATCGCAGGAGATGCGGTGGAGATTGCCGATGCTCTGGGCGATCAGCTTTACATCCTCTGCGGAACCATTTTGAGCCATGGAATGGGGCATTTGATTGAAGATGTCTTCATGGAAATTCAGGCGTCCAATATGTCGAAACTGGGTGCGGATGGAAAACCTATTTACCGCGAAGACGGTAAAGTCATGAAAGGAGAGCACTATTTTAAACCACGGATTGCCGAAATTTTAAACCGGGAATCCATTGGCGAGGCTCGAACAGAAGCATGAAGGATTTTTTCTATTGGGCAGTAAGAAAGGCGAAATCTGGAAATTTTACGTGGTTGAATCTCGTGTTCAAGCGGGTATTGCCATTCAATGCACCACACGGGATTAAGATTGTAGGATTGCAAGAAAATCAAGTACGCGTTGTGCTTCCGAGTCGCCGATCCAATCGAAATCACCTCAAAGGGATTCATGCATGCGCTATGGCAACCGCTTGTGAGTTCTGCTCTGGGATGGCGGTGTTAATTCGATTTGATATGGCGGATTACCGGTTGATCATGAACCGTTTGGAAGTTGATTATGTTCGACGTCCCGGAGCGGGAAACTGCATTGCCGTGGCAGATATCCCGCATGATCTGGAATCAAAAGTGAATGCGGAAATCGAAGGGTCGAAAGATGGTGTAAGCCGCTTTGTGCTCCCGTCGAGGCTTCTTGATGCCGACGGCAACGTGGTGGCAGAAGCGCAGGTACATTGGCATGTGAAGCCATGGAGTCGCGTTCGGCACCGAGGATGAATCAATCCGTATTGCTCGGATGTTTTTCATGAATCCCGTGCCGTCAGGCCTTATCTTTGCGGCGATTAGAAAAGAGACGATAGCATGATCAACATCACCCTGCCCGACGGCTCAGAGCGTCAAGTGGATTCCGGAACGACGGCCCTGGATGTGGCCATGAGCATCAGCGAAGGTTTGGCCCGCAATGTGCTTGCGGCAGAAGTGAATGGCGAAGTATGGGATCCCCAGCGCCCCATCAGCACAGATGCCACATTGAAACTGCTCACGTGGAAGGACGAAGCCGGAAAAAGCACGATGTGGCACAGTTCGGCTCATTTGTTGGCAGAGGCACTCGAGGCGCTTTATCCCGGGGTTAAATTCTGGGTGGGGCCACCGATCGAAAATGGCTTTTACTACGATGTAGACTTTGGAGATCAAACCATCACGGACAACGATTTTGGTGCGATCGAATCGAAGATGATGGAGTTAGCAAAGCAGAAGAATCCTTTTGTTCGATCAGAAATGAGCAAAGCCGATGCAATCGCTTACTTCACGGAAAAAGAGGATGCCTATAAGCTTGATTTGCTGGAGGGATTAGAGGATGGTACAATCACCTTTTACAAGCAAGGAAACTTTACGGATTTGTGCAGAGGACCTCACATGCCGCACACGGGCTTTGTGAAGGCAGCGAAGGTTATGAGCATTGCCGGTGCCTACTGGAAAGGCGATGAAAAGAACAAACAATTGACCCGTGTATACGGCATCACGTTTCCGAAGAAGCAAGAGTTGAATGCTTACTTGGAATTGTTAGAGCAAGCCAAAGCACGGGACCACCGGAAGTTGGGCAAGGAGATGGACCTGTTTCATTTCTCTGAAAAAGTGGGTCAAGGCTTGCCGTTGTGGTTGCCCAAAGGAGCTGATTTGCGCATGCGCTTGGAGTCGTTCCTGAAAGAAGCGCAACGCAAGGCGGGGTATGAGCCCGTTATCACGCCACACATCGGAAATAAGGAGCTTTACATCACTTCTGGTCATTACGCGAAATACGGGGAGGATAGTTTTCAGCCTATCAATACACCTGCGGAAGGAGAGGAGTACTTGCTGAAGCCGATGAATTGTCCGCATCACTGCGAAATTTTCAAAGCGCGGCCGCGCAGTTACCGAGATTTGCCGGTGCGATTTGCTGAATTCGGAACGGTCTACCGCTACGAACAGTCAGGCGAATTGCACGGGCTGACCCGTGTGCGAGGATTTACACAAGACGATGCCCATATTTTCTGTACGGTAGATCAAGTCAAAGAAGAGGTAGGAAAGGTCATCGATTTGGTCCTTTACATTTTCCGCACCTTGAAATTTGAAGACTTCATTGCCCAGGTGAGTTTGCGCGATCCTGAAAACCCGGAGAAGTATATTGGAAAGGATGAAAATTGGGACAAAGCGGAGCGGGCCATCCAAGAAATAGCAGATGAAAAAGGATTGAGGACTGTGGTGGAGTTGGGTGAGGCAGCCTTTTATGGCCCCAAGCTGGACTTCATGGTCCGTGATGCGATTGGTAGAAAGTGGCAGCTGGGTACGGTGCAAATCGATTACAATTTGCCCGAGCGATTTGAGTTGGAGTACACCGGTGCGGATAACACAAAGCATCGCCCCGTGATGATTCACCGAGCGCCATTTGGTTCTATGGAGCGATTTGTAGCGATTCTGATCGAACATTGTGCAGGTAAATTCCCGCTCTGGCTCACGCCAGAACAGGTAAAAATTCTGCCCATTTCGGATCGTTTTAACGAATATGCCGAAAGTGTTTCAAAAGTCCTTGAAAATCACGATATTCGCGCCCTCGTTGACGACAGGTCTGAGAAGGTGGGAAAGAAGATTCGCGACGCC
>Ga0209631_10006876_pt1 | contig 11599 bp, 21 predicted proteins | sample COG_08_FD_184752 | JGI IMG/M metagenome (GOLD analysis project Ga0209631, IMG submission 184752) | Pelagic Microbial community sample from North Sea - COGITO 998_met_08 (SPAdes) (version 2) | ecosystem: Environmental > Aquatic > Marine > Neritic zone/Coastal water | place: Helgoland, sampling... | reverse complement strand
GAAAATGTTATGTTGTTGTATAATGTTAAATCTTTGTAGAAGAACAACAATAGATAGAGTTAGATTAGAATTATTTGAAAGATATCCTAACCCACAAGCAATGATTAATGCTGATGAGAAAGAAATAGCTGATTTATTAGAACCATTAGGTTTTTATAATAAAAGAGCTAAAACTTTACAAAAGATGAGTAAAGGATATTTAAAAGGATTTACAGACGTTATAGAACTTTATGGTGTAGGAAAATATGCAAAAGATTCTTGGGAATTATTTCAAAACAATAATAGAGATATAGATCCTACAGATAAAGTACTAACAGAATATTTAAGAATAACATAAACAAATGCCGATGTAGCTTAATGTTAAAGCAATCACACTGTAAGTGGCAAGTTGGGGGTTCAAATCCTTCCGTCGGCTCTATTTTTTTATTGTATGTATGTGTGATTGACTGATCGATCTTAGGACGATTAACAACAATAAATTTTAGAATTATTAATTAAAAACAGTTTACCAATGGGAACAATATTTTTACAAAACAAACACTTTTCACCTTTTGACATATTAGTCAAAAATTTCTTCCAAACAGAAGAACAATTTCAAACACCAACAAACAGAATTATTAACCACCCCGTAGATGTCTATGAAGACTCTGATGGTTTGTATTTTGATATAGCCTGCACTGGCTTAACAAAAAAACAAATTGACATTAAAGTTGAAGATGACATTTTAAGGGTATCATATACTAAAAAAGATGAAAAAGATGATGAAGATCGTCATGTTCATCATTCAGGTATTGCTAAACGTAGTTTTAATTTAGGATGGAAAATCGCTAGACGGTTTGAATTACCAAAAATTGAAGCTTCAATGAAGGATGGGTTACTGAAACTATTTATCCCCCTTCAACCTGAAAGCAAACCAAAAGCAGTTTCAATCAAGTAATTTATATTATGTTTGCATCTAAAACTAGAAGTATCTTAAAAACCCTTAGTTGGAGAATAGTAGGCACCTTAGACACGATGTTTTTAGGGTGGATTATTACTGGTGATCCAACAGTAGGTTTAAAAATAGGAGCACTAGAATTAGTGACTAAATTTGTTTTATATTATTTACATGAACGAATTTGGTTAAAAAACAAATATGGTATAAAAAAATAAGTTTTAAAAAGATCAGTCAATTATCCTCGTTAAAATAAAATAGGTTGTGTTCAATAATAATTAAGGATTGGTGTGAGGAGCCAATCCTTTTTTATATTTATAATAAACAAAAAAGATGTACGCTTTAGGAATACCAGTAAGTCAATATAGAAGAACCACTCAAGTTTTGGGACATGAGTCTTCTTATCCTATAGCTTATGAGGATGAAAAACAAGATAATGATTTTTATTTATTTAAATTTCCTAATATAGATGAATATGATTTTAGAAAAATAGTAATCCTATTAAAACAAAATGGAATAACAACAATAGGAGCAGACAACCAATTAACAGAAAGAAATATTATGAAATTAGTAGATATATTAAAAGAACAAGAAAGCCCAGAAGATAATTTAAATCTTGAAGAAGGTCAACTTATTATTGATAAATTAAAACTTATGTTAGATTCTTGGCAAAGAAAACAATATAATAATGATAAGGAAAAATGGGAAATGTTTACTTTAGATCTTGTAGAATTAATTGAAGATTATGAAGAAGAAATGTCTATGAAAGGTATTACAATGGATTCTCCGTTAAATGAAAATTTAAAAAAGAGAATTAGGACAGAAATTAAAAAGTTAATGCAAGAGTAAATTATGAAAATAAATAAGTTAAAAAATATAATTAAAGAGTCAATAAAGGAATTAATTAATGAACAAAATCAATTAACTTGTTATACTTGTATTAATGGCACTATTTACAGTACTAATAATTTTTCAAATACTACAGGCCCTTATGGTCCACAAGCACCTAATGTAAATATATGTGGTCAAGTACCAATAAGCACAGGAACATCATATACAAATTTTACAGGAACTTTTAATACAGGAGCAACTACTGGTAATGACCTTTTATTTTTTGATTCTTCTAATAATCCACTTTTTAGTGCTTTAGGTTGTACTAGCCCAAATAACAACCCTACTGATCCAGACTGTTTTGCATGTATAAATAATTCTATAGATATTGAACCATTATCACAAATGCAGTATGGGAATCCTAATATTACAATATGTGGAGCTATTGATAGTGTAAGTGGTTTTGGTAATTATGATTACTATTATGTTGATCAAGCTGCATTAAATAATGCATACACAGCTGCATCAGGTTCAGCATGTGGAGCAACACAAGGACCATGTACTGTATATGGATGTACAGATCCTAATGCTATAAATTATAACCCAACAATTTTACCAAATTGTGACGACGGAAGTTGTTTAACAAATGTGCCAGGGACATCAGGATGTGGAGAATGTGATGCTTCAGCTTGGCCTAATTATAATAGTTGGGTATCTACTTGGTCAAATAGTGGACCATTTAATTCAACTAATCCAAACCAACCTTGTAATTACATTTGTCAAAAAATAACACAATGGAATAATAAGTGTATGGGTAATCAAAATAACACTCAAACAAACATATTATCCTGTAAATTAGAGGAGGGATATGAACAAGCGATGACTAATGGGTGTAATTGTTAATATAATATAATGAAATTAAAAAATTTAATACCCTTAAAAGAACAAAGAGATTCAGTTTCTCCACTTATTCTTAAAAAAGTTAATGTTTTAGTTGACGGAGAAAAAACAGACGTTTCAATTAGATATAATCCTTATAAAGACCTTCAGGATGTTATTATTAGTTGGGGAGAAGAATCACACACTGTAGACTTTGACGCAGAAGATGTAATTGATGATCATGGTAATGAAGGTAAAGATATGTCATTTGTGGCATTTTCAGAAAACGATAAATGGAGATTCATAGTTGATGTTTCAGTAGAATATAATTATGAAAATTCAGGTAATATACAAGAAATAATGTGGGATTCTTTAGAAATAGATATAGATGACCTTAAAAAAGAAAATAAAATGAAAAAAACCCAATTAAGAAAAATAATAAGGGAATCAATTAAAGAATTGATGAATGAACAATATATGGTTCAGGGTCCAAATACAGATCCACCTTATAATTGGTCAACTATACAAGATGCATACACAGCGGTACAAAATCAAAATTGGCACTTTGTAAATTCTAACGACCCAACTCAGGGAAATGTTACTATTAATTATAGTGTATGTGTTGATCAAGCAATAGATGGTGGTTATTTAGATGCAAGTGCTCAAACTGGAGGTGGCGTATTTGGTTTAGTTTGTTCTGGGATAGGCACATCAGCTTCAGATTTAAACTTTTTCAATTCCCCATTTCAATTAAATATTAACACACCACCAACAGGTATGAGTTTAATGGATGCTGCTAATGATCCAAATTCTGGTTTTTATGACCAGTCAGGTTGTAACGCAGCATGTAATCAATATCAACAATCTCAATTAATACCTGGATGTATGTATCCAAATGCATGTAATTATGATCCCGCTGCAACACAGAATGATGGTTCTTGTACATGGGGGCCAGCAGGACCAACACAACCATGCCCATCAACACCTGCTGTTATTGAAGGGTGTATGGATCCTTTAGCAAGTAATTATGATGCTACAGCAACTCAAGATGATGGAAGTTGTATGTATCCAGCGGGTTCAGGTACAACAGCAACATTAGACAGAGGACCACAAATGGCAACACCAGATAGAACAAAAAATGATCCTAATGTAACACAAGATAATCCTCAAGTTAGAAGAATGAGAGAATTAGCAAACATAAAAAAATAAACATGAAAAAGTCACAATTAAGAAATATAATAAGAGAATCAATTAAAGAATTACTAACTGAAAAGAAAAAACAATATTGCTGGTGGTGCTCAGGTGAAAAAGTTGGTGATGGAGCTTGTGCAAGAGGACTTAGTCAAGTACCTGCAGATCAATGTATGGATAGAGGTAAATGTTTAAAAAAATGTGGAGGTCATGATGGAAAATCCAAAACAGCAAAAAAATATTTATATTCTACACACGTAAAACCTACAAAAGATAAAAAACAAACAAATGAATTACTTGAAAAAAACATAGCAGATCCTTGTTTATGTAAAAAAGATAGTGATTGTAAAGGCGCAAAAGAAGCAGGATGTTATGGTGAAACTTGTTTTAATGGAAAATGTTCACACGTTGAAAAAGGTAACTATAAAATGAAACAACCATTAAATGAAATGATCTATTGTACTAATCCACCTGCTGGTGCAAGTTGCGGAGGAGGAAAAATTTGGTGCGAAGTAGCACAAGATAGTGGTTATGGTCAAGGATGTTTTTGTAGAAATTCAAGCTGGTGTGACCAAAATGGTACTAATCCAGAGTGTGGAGGTGGTAAAACAAGAGCAGCTGATGGTTCATGCACAGGAGGTAAAGGTAAACCTGGTAGAGGGAATGCATTAGAACCAACAAGACGACGAGGTATGAACGAAGCTGAAGACGCCTCTTGTTATAAGTGTATGTACAGTGGAAGGAGATATACTTGTCAAAAACAACAAAGAAGTGCTAATGGTAAATGTAACGATGGTTATAGAAGTTTAAGAAAATGCCAAAGAAAATGTAAAGGTAATTCTGGAGATCGAATGGCAGGAATTAACCCAACAAAAGATATTTAAAATACTTTAAAAACTTCCACAAAAAAACTTGGAGAAGCAAAAATTTCTTCGTATCTTGACGTATAATATAAATGCGATCAATATGGAAGAATTACAACAATTTGTTAATCAAATGCGAGCTACAAGTAGTAGCTTAGATAAAGTAGAAATACTAAAACAACAACCAGAATTCATACAAAAGGTACTTGAGTACACTTATAATCCTTACAAACAGTATTACGTTACTAGTAAAACATGTAAGAAAAACAGTGGGTTATTTAAGTACAATACACATGAAACTATATTTAGTTTGTTAGATGATTTAACTAACAGAAAATATACAGGTCATGATGCTATAGCACAAATAAATGGTTTTATTACTGCTAATCCAGGTTATGAAGATTTAATCTATAGTGTAATTGATAAAGATCTTAAAACTAGAACAGGTGCTAAAGTAATTAATAAAGCATTTCCAAATTTAATTCCAGAATTTAACGTAGCATTAGCTCAAACATACGAACCTAAATTAGCTTCGTTTGGTGAGGGTAGTAATGAAACATGGTATGCTAGTAGAAAATTAGATGGTGTACGTTGTTTAGCAGTTGTAGATTGGAAAGGAGAATGTACATTGTATAGTAGAATGGGTAAAGAATTTACTACATTAAACAAAATCAAATATGCTATTGAAGCAACAGGTATTATCAACTATGTGTTTGATGGTGAAATATGTTTATTAGATAAAGATGGTAATGAAGATTTTCAATCAGTAATGAAAGAACTTAGACGTAAAGATCATCAAATTAAAAATCCTACGTTTATGATATTTGATATGATTCATAAAAATGATTTTGATAAAGGTAAATCAACTGAAAAATTATCAGATAGATTACACACATTAAAAACATGGTTAGGTCCTAGATATGACACTAAAGAAACATTACGTTATTTAGATCAACATATTATTACTGATGAAAGACATTTTGACAAATGGGGTCAAATGGCTAAAGATAATAACTGGGAAGGATTTATGTTACGTAAAGATATAGGTTATGAAGGTAAACGTAGTAAGAATTTACTTAAAGTAAAATCATTTTTCGATGCTGAATATGAAGTATTAGGTTTTGATGTTGACCAACATGAAGTAGTTAGAGACGGTAAGTCAGTGTCAATGACTATGTTATCACAAGTATGGATCGAACATAAAAATCATATAGTAAAAGTTGGTAGTGGATTTAGTCAAGAACAACGTTTAGAATATATGGATGGTTCAATTGTAGGCAAATTAATTACTGTACAATATTTTGAAGAAACCCATAACGATAAAGGGGGTATTTCATTAAGGTTCCCTACAGTAAAACATATTTACGAAAACGAAAGGGACTGTTAATGAAAGAAATAGATGATATGTTAAACCAATGGATTCACAATTCCATTGTTAGAAAACGATTAAGAGATTTAATTATAAAAGCAATAAATGAAAATACCTCCAAAACCAAGACGCGGTAAACGCTCTCCATTTTACTGGTGGCGTAGATGGAAATCACATCAGTATTTACCTGTTAAAAAAGGCTTATTAGCTAGAATACAAAACGGTGATTTTGAATACCCTGAATTATTTGATTGGGCAAAGTATGAATTACACTACATGAAAGATGAATTAAAAGCATACACTAAAGAGTATATGGGATTTAGTCCTGCTGAACATTCAGATGGTTACATGGACATTGAAAAACGTTATCGTAAACGTTACAATAAATTATTTGCAGACGCTTGTGAAGTAGAACACAGACATTTAACTAGTTTAGCAGAAGCATTAGCAAAAGAATTTAAAGTAGACAAAGAAAAAATAAAGACAATCATGGAAACATTTGGAGAAGCAACAGAGGATTTGTATATTTACGTCAAACAAAATAGATATACTATATGAAATTAGGTTACGCATGTATTAACAGTACATTACAAGCAGCAGGAGGCATTACTACTAATCGTGGTATGCGACAAAAAACATTTAATGAGAAAGGTTTACCTTATGTGTCTGAATTAGCATTACAAAATGTTAAAGATTTAGAAAACATAGTTAAATGGAATGAGGAAATGGGTATTAAATTATTTAGAATGTCTAGTGATTTATTTCCTTGGATGACGTTTTATGAGTTTGAACAATTACCTGATTATCCTATGATTGATGTTTACTTAAAAAACATAGGAGCATTAGCAGAAAAATATGGTCAACGTTTAACGTTCCATCCAAGTCATTTTAATGCATTAGGTTCACCTAATCCTGTTGTAGTAGAAAAGGCCATTAAGGAATTAAACAAACACAGTGAAATAATGGACATAATGGGTTTAAGTGCTACTGTGTACAACAAAATCAACATTCATGTTGGGGGTGCTTATGGTGATAAAAAATCAACATTAGAAAGATGGATTAACAATTATCATTTGTTAGACCCAAACACACAAATGCGTTTGACAATAGAAAATGATGACAAAGCAAACATGTATTCAGTAAAAGAATTATACAAAGGTATATCTGAACAATGTGGTGTACCAATTGTATTTGATTATTATCATCATAAATTTTGTACAGGTGGTTTGTCTGAACAGGAAGCATTAGAATTAGCTGTTAAAACATGGCCTAAAGACATTATACCTTGTTGTCATTACAGTGAAAGTAGACGTAAAGAACATTTAGACGAATCTATTAAAGCACAAGCACACAGTGATTTAATTAAAGGTACTATTTGTAGATATGGTAATGAAGTTGATGTTGTAGTAGAAGCAAAACACAAAGAACTAGCAGTATTAAATTATTATAAATTAGGAAATATATAAGTTATGAGATTACAATTAGAAGTATTAGCAAAATGGTTAAAAGATTATAGTGAAAGTTATGATGAAAGAGATGGTGCTTTAGAACAAGCAGTTAAAAATTCTAGAGTAGAAACTATGTTTAAACTAGGTGATTATCTAGAAGAAATATTAGAAATGAATCCTGATCAATTAGAAGATAATTTAAAATGATAGAGTTTTTAAGACACGCTTTAGGTTTATGTGGTGAGCCACATCCAAGCCTATTAACATTACTAATGGGCACACCAGCATTAGGTTATGTAGTATATAAAATAAAACAACTAAAAAATAATAAATGAAAGAATTCGTACAAATAATTAAAGGCCATTATGATGACAATGGAGTAGTTAAAGCAATTGATATACTTAATGATAAACCTTTAACGGCGGATTATATGAAAACACGTCCTGACATTAAACAACGCGTTGAAAAGGCAATAAATACCAAAACTTACTTGGCTACCTACCAAAGGGGTACTAGGTTAGGTTTCAAGTGGATAACACAAGAAGAACAAACTAACTATATGGACGGAGCATTAAATGATAAATCACCTGTTGAAGGTACAAAAGTAACTAAATTAGTAAGTGATTTCAAACACGCTACCCCACCTAAGGACTTTTTTATTGACAAGTTAAAGTGGAAGTTTTTAGTACGTAACATAGAGAAAGGTAAAAACATTATGATGACTGGTCCTTCTGGTTGTGGTAAAACTGATGCTACATTCAAAGCAGCTAATTATTTAGAACGTGAAGTTCATTACTTTAATTTAGGAGCTACACAAGATCCACGTTCAACCTTAATTGGAAACACGCATTATAACAAGGATTCAGGTACATATTTTAGTGAAAGTTTATTTGTTAACGCAATACAACAAGAAAATGCCGTTATATTATTAGATGAATTGTCAAGAGCACACCCAGAAGCTTGGAACATTTTAATGACTGTGTTAGATCCAATACAACGTTATTTAAGATTAGATGAAAAAGACGATTCACCAACAATTAAAGTAGCAGATGGTGTTTCATTTATTGCAACTGCAAACATAGGAATGGAATATACAGCAACTAGGGTTATTGATAGAGCTATATTAGATAGATTTTCACTAATTGAAATGGACGTTTTATCTGAAGATGATGAATACACTTTACTTAAAGGTAAATTTCCTACAATTGATGAAAACCAACTATTACAGTTGTGTAGTATAGTAGGTGACATTAGAAAAGAAATTAATACTGACTCACCAAGGATATCAACAATGATTTCTACTAGAAACACAATTGAAATAGCAGAGTTAATTATGGATGGTTTTAGTATACACGATGCATCTGAATTATTAATTTATCCTTTATTCCCAAATGATGGTAATGATAGTGAAAGAGTATTTGTTAAACAATTAATTCAGAAGTATGTTGGTAATAAAAATAAAAAACAATTATTTGACACTGAAAACATATAACAATTATATTTATGAATAGAATAGATGACATAATGGATAAAGGAAATAGACATAGAGAATTAGAAATATACTTAACAACATATGATGGGGCACAACATCTTCGTTTACATGGGTGGTTAAAACAAAATAAAACACTAATTGAATCAGAACATATAGTAGACCAAGATGATTATTTTGGAATGTTTACAGTATATATCACTGAAAACCAATTAAATAAATTAAAAGAAAATAATACAGAAAGTAGTTTATTCATGGAATTAGAAGTTATGTCTACCGAAAGTGAAAGATGGAGTATAAGAAATACTTTCTTAAATGAAGAAAAATTTAAAAAAGATGTTGAAAAAATTCGAGATTTTATGATTGATTTTCAAGTTAGAGATAAAAAAGATGTTCAAAATTTTTTAACACAAGCAAACGAAACATCATTATCGTTATTTAAACAAAGTAAAGAGTTTATTGATGATTATGTAAAAACAACATCAATGTCTAAAAAAGATAAATTAAAAGATATAGAATTAATGATAGAGCATTTTGTAGAAGAAGAACGTTATGAAGATTGCGCTATATTAGTAGGAATAAAAGAAGATATCATAGAGTATTATGATAAAGAAACAGAAAAATTATTAAGAAAAATAAAATAAAAATATGAACCCAACAGAATTTTATTTATGGTTAAATGGATATTTGGAAGCATTAGAATCCGAAGGAATAGAAGTGTGTAAAATTAAAAATATTAGAGAAAAAATAAGTGAAGTAAAAAACCGTTCAAACCAAGAACGAGTAGTATTTGGTCCTAATGTTAATAAACAACAAAGTTATGTACATCAAACACCCACCACTAGAGAAGGCCTATAATAAAACACTTTTTACAATAGAAAGTTGTACTAACAAAGAACAATTGAAAAGTGCTACTAACATGGTAGAAAACTTTAAAATTTTATATAAAGAAGTTGGTTTCCCTAAAACACTTTTATATAATTTAGATAGAGCGTTAAATAAACAATATTCAATATGTCAATTATAGGAATAATACTAGGAGTAATAGCAATAGGGTTAGTTTTTTGGTTAAGAAAAGATCAAAAAATACATTTTGATTTACATGAGGGTGATATTCATACAACAAGGCATGCTTATGAAGCATTAATGAGTGATTTTAATAATTATCAAGTTAAAACAGATAGAAAAATTGTTGAATTAGAAAAACAACTAGAAATTAAAACTAAAAGTTCTGAAAGACGAATGGATAAAATGAATAAATCATTACCTTCTGTAATTAGAACAGTAGTAGGTCACATTGAATTTGCAAGACCCTTAGATAAAAAATAATATGAAATACAAACATTTAAATTATTGGTTAAGAATACCGATAGATGAAATAATTAAAGATACTCCTAATGACATGGAATTAGGGGAAAAAATAAGACAAATATATAATAATAAAGATAATAGTATGGAAAAAATAAGTTTATATGACTACTTAGGACACGCAGCAGGTTCTGATGTAGGACAACAAGTAGCATTTGCAGCAGCAAAAGCAGGAGTAGTAACAGAAACAAAACAAGTGTCAAATCCTGTTTATAAAGGTCCTGTTATGTTATACCCAAGATCATTTTTAGATTTATACTTTAAAGGTGGTCTAAACGAAGGTACATCGGGTAAACAATTATTAAAAGGTTAACAATGCAAACATTTATATTAGCAATATTAATTGTAATATTCACTATTATATTAGGTAGGTTAGTTATAGTAGACACGTTAAGAGTAGAACGTCAAAAGAAAATGTTAGAAGATATGAAAAAATGGGACGATAAAAAAAAAGAATAAAATGGCAAAACTAACAAGAACAGTAAATTACGCAAACTTCAGATGGGAAGAATATGTGCTAACAGACGAACAACTAGCACAGTGGAAAACAGGTGATGAAGATATCCAACAAGAAATTATAGATGATGCAGATTGGGATTTAGTAAGAGACAAACCAATTGATGATTACGGCGACGTAGAATTTCAAGAAGATTAATATGTGGATAACAACGACAACATTTGGCGATCATCCTTTTATTTACACTTATGAGAAAAATTAAATATTTACTAACTAAGATATTAATTTATTCATATAAAATGGATAGTTTAGCTTTTAAGGTATTTTCAAAAAATAAGTAATGCCTACGATAGTTTGGGTAATAATAGGAATTATATTTATAATTGTATGGGGAACTATTGCAATTGAAATATACAATGCCCCTACAATGTCAGATTCTTATGACCTTGAAGAAGATAAAATGAATGAACCATTAACAAGAGAGTTCTTATTAGATAGAGGCTTTTGTTGTGATAATGGATGTAAGAATTGTCCTTATTAAATTTAAAATCAAAAAAATGAAAAAATTATATATAATATTATTAGTCTTGCTTGGACTACAAATACAAGCACAAACTTTTGTAAGTACAACACCTGAAAATAGAAATGTTGTACTCGAAGAATTTACAGGTATATATTGCCAATTTTGTCCTGATGGACATTTAATAGCACAAAATTTACATAATGCTGACCCAAATGATGTATTTTTAATTAATATACATACTGGTGGT
>Ga0209631_10006873_pt1 | contig 11601 bp, 9 predicted proteins | sample COG_08_FD_184752 | JGI IMG/M metagenome (GOLD analysis project Ga0209631, IMG submission 184752) | Pelagic Microbial community sample from North Sea - COGITO 998_met_08 (SPAdes) (version 2) | ecosystem: Environmental > Aquatic > Marine > Neritic zone/Coastal water | place: Helgoland, sampling... | reverse complement strand
TAACCTAATACCTTAGATTTTCTCATTTTCGGAATTAGTGGATTCAAAAGTAATACGAACAAAAACGAAGGAAGAAAAATACCTAAACTTGCTGCAACTGCACCCCAGAAACCTGTTAATTGGTAACCAATAAAAGTCGCTGTAGAAAGAACTGGACCTGGCGTAAACTGACCTACAGCTATTGCATCCATCAGCTCCTGCTGAGTCATCCATCCAGCAGTAACTAACTCCGCATCTAGATAAGCAAACAAAACGTAACCACTCCCGTACAATACTGAACCTACCTTTAGGAAAGTCCAAAAGACTTTTACAGAAGTAATTTTCAAAACTGCAGTTGAAGATATTTGCAACAACACCAATGGGACAATAGATTTTGGGGAATCCATTAACTTAGATTTTGAAGTAAAATAAATTGTTCCTAATACTCCTGCAATCAACAACACGGTAACTTCATTGAATCCGAGGAGACTTGCTGCAATGACTAGCACTCCTAAAAACCCTAATTCCCACCCTTTTAAAGCTTTCTTTCCCAACTTCAAAACTGCTCCAGCTATAATTGCTAAAACAGCAGGTTTAATTCCATAAACAAAGGGCTCCACGTTAGGCAGACTGCCATAATTTACATATAACCATGCTAAAAACCCTGTTATTACAACTGCTGGAAAAATAAAACTAAAACCTGCCACAAAAAGACCCGGAATACCTGCCCTTTCATGACCACAATGCATAGTCATTTCTGTAGAGTTAGGTCCAGGAATTAAGTTGGTAACACCGATTAAATCAAGGAAATGTTGCCGGCTCATCCACTTTCTTTTATTGACCACCTCTTCCTCCATCATGGCAATATGCGCAGCAGGACCACCAAATGCAATGCATCCCATTTTAAAAAACACTTGAGCAACTTCAAATAAATTTCCTTTGCTTTTCAAAACAAATTTGAATTAAAACAACTGTTAAATAACCACCTTGTAGCCTACTCCTTTAACGGTTTTTATATAATGATCACCAATTTTCTCTCTCAATTTCCGAATGTGAACATCGATCGTTCTGTCTCCAACAACGATATCACTGCCCCAAACAGTATCTAATATTATCTCTCTCGTAAAGATATTTCCGGGTTTTGACATTAACAAAGCCAATAATTCAAACTCCTTCTTTGGAAGTGTAATTTCATTATCCCCTGAAAACACAGCATATTGATTCCTATCTATTCTCAAGCCACTTGTTGTTTCCTCTACTACCTTTTCAACTCCTCCTCTTCTGAGCAATGCCTTCAACCTACTAATTAAAACTCTTGGTTTAATCGGCTTTGTAATGTAATCATCCGCTCCAGAATCAAATCCAGCTATTTGAGAATAATCCTCACCTCTTGCAGTTAGAAATGCAATCAAAATATTCTGAAGCTTCGGCAAAGACCTTAGCTCAATACACATTTCAATCCCATCCATTTCAGGCATCATCACATCCAATACTATTATATCTGGCACAAACTCGTTCGCTACTGCAATCCCTTCTTTACCGTTTGTAGCTGTCCTTACATCAAAACCTTCCTTTTCCAGATTATACTTTAAAATCGCAATAATATCTGGCTCATCATCTACTAATAGTACCTTCTTATTCATATCAATCCTGTTATTATGTAAATGTAAATAGAATATCATTTCAATAATCATAAACCTGTATTAAGTTAACCTTAATCTTTTTTATCCCCATTAAAAGCAGGTAAAATCAATACTAAACTATGATACCTCATCTCTCTGTTTACAGGTAAACAAAAATGACTTAACATTGGATTAACATTAAAATAAAGATTACATGATAATTGGTAAACACTAGAATAACTTTCCTGCTCTACATTTGCACCATGAAAAAAATAGTTATTGTTTCACTACTTAGTTTTTTATCCTTCGCATCCTTTGCTACAGATAAAAAAGACAAAACCGAAAAGAGCTTAGTTTCTTTTACCGGTCAAGTTGTTAATTTTAGCGACGCTGAGCCCCTAGTAGGAGTAAAAATTAACATCGTTGAATTAGGAAAAACTATCTATACTGATATTGATGGTCAGTTTTCATTATCTCAATTCCCAGCAGGAGAATATTCTTTAGAAATTCAATACCCTAGTTACTCAACTAAAACAGTTAAAGCTGTAGTATTGAAAAAGAAATCTGATGTAAACATCAGGCTATTTCCTAGTTAGTCTCACACATTTCTTCACTTTTTAACACTTCTTTTCAACCAGGCTGGTAGTTTCTTAGCAAAATACCACTTCCTTACCGGCTATTTATTGAGTCCATAAATTACTGACTTTCAGGCTATAATGAATATTTCTTAACATTGGCTTAACATTAAACTAACTTTAATGTAACAATTACAAAAATTTACGTATATTTGTATAACAATTTACAACAACCAATTAATACTACAATTATGCGCAAGTTATTTTCTCTTTTAGGTATAGGTTTATTCACACTTACTTTCAATGCACAAGATTTAGTTAGTGTTGAAGGAGAGTTTTTAGCTGATGATGGGGCTAAAGCAAATGGAACATATAAAACATTTTACAATAGCGGAAATGTAAAAGCTGAATATAACTTCTTAGATGGTCAAGAAAATGGGGCCACTACTTTCTTCCACGAAAATGGAAAAGTGAAAGAAGTAGGAACTTACGATTACGGAACTAAAATCGGGAAGTGGAAATCTTGGTCTTCAAATGGTAAAGTTATTGGAGTAGTTAACTTTAACAAAAAAGGAAAAAGAGATGGTGTTTGGGAAATCTGGGATGACAACGGAATCAAAAGAGCTTCTATGGAATATAAGAATGGATCTAGAACTGGAAATTGGAAAGTTTGGAATGAAAATGGAGAACTAACAAACGAAAAGTCTTACTAAAATTAGTATTTATTTAAACAAAAAAAGCCATCAGAAATGATGGCTTTTTTTTTATTCGTCTATTTAAACTTACTTAAACAAAATAGTACAAATACCTATTAACCACAACATTATCAGTACTTTAAGCCTCTGTACTTACCGGAGTATTAACTCATTTTTTTCATTTGGTAACCTTACGGTAACAAACATCTAATGTTTTGGTAATTGCTTGTTTATTTGTAATTAATATTAACGCCCTTTATTTGCACCATAAACAAAAAGATAAACAACTAAATCGAAAATTAAACCAGAAAAATGAAAAATTTAATATTATCAAAAATCGGAATTTTAATACTAGTAGTGGGAACTATTACTTTAAGTTCTTGTAAAAAGAAAGGATGTACCGATCCTCTAGCAAATAACTACAACGAAAAAGCAAAAAAAGATGACGGGTCATGTACTTTCGATCCTGAAGAGCCTTCAACAGAAGAAAGAGTAAGTGGAACAATTACTGCTAACACAACATGGACTGCAAATATGACTTATATTCTTGATGGGAAAGTTGTAGTTGACGGTGGCGCTACTTTAACGATTGAAGCTGGTACTATTATCAAAGGAGAACAAGGAACAGGAACAAACGCTTCTGCTCTTATTGTTGCAAGAGGTTCTAAAATTAATGCTGTGGGAACATCATCTGCTCCAATCATCTTTACAACTGTTTTAGATAACATTGAAATGGGTCAAACAAGTGGTACAAACCTTGACGAAAACGATAGAGGTAAATGGGGAGGAGTAATTGTTTTAGGATATGCAAAAGTTTCAGACGCCAATGGTGATACAGAAGGTCAAATTGAAGGAATTCCTGCAACTGATACTTATGGTACATATGGAGGCTCTAACGACGCTGACAATTCTGGAACTATATCTTATGTTTCAATCCGACATGGTGGAGCTTTAATTGGAGCTGGAAACGAAATCAACGGATTAACACTTGGTGGTGTTGGAACTGGAACTACAATTAGCAACATTGAGGTTTTAGCCAATGTTGATGATGGAATCGAATTTTTCGGAGGATCTGTTAACGTAAGTAATGCCTTAGTTTCTTACCAAGGTGATGACGGAATTGATATTGACCAAAACTACTCAGGAACTGTCAACAACTTTATGGTTGTTCATGGAGTTGACACAGATGAAGCTCTAGAAATTGATGGACCTGAGGGATCAACTTACACAACTGGATCATTCACACTTTCAAACGGTACGATCAAATCATCTGACGGGATTGGTTCTGGAGCTGACTTGAAATCTGCAGCTCAAGGAGACCTGACTAACATTTCATGGGAAGGTTATTCTAGTAATTCAATAAAATTTAGAGCTAGTTTCTCTGATACTGTGAATTGCACAGACAAAACAGATTCTTACACCAACTTAATTGCAGGTGTACTGAATGTAACATCTTGCGAAATTGCAGGGTCGGCAACAATCGTTGATCAAGTAGATGTTTACACAAAGTCCTATATTGATTCAGGAAATGATATTTGTACAGATCCTTTAGAAGCAACAGCAGAATCCACAGTAGGAGCTACTATCGTGAGCGCTGCTACAATTGGTGCCACGGTTTCATCATTCTCTTGGACTTGGTCTTCAATTAATGGAAAACTATAATCTATATAATAAATAATATTTTACTTTTGCCCCTCTGATATCAGAGGGGCATTTGTACTTATATACAGTTAACAAACAAAAAATGATCAAATTTCTAACAATCGCATTTACCGTGTTAATTTCAATTTCGGCGGTTGCTCAAAAAGGAACACTAAAAGGGGTCATTCACGATGAAGAGGGAGAACTTGTGCCCTTTGCAAACGTTTACTGGGAAAATCATATTAATGTTAGAACCACATCCGATTTTGATGGAAACTATGCGTTACAACTCGATCCCGGAACATACACAATTGTGTTCTCATTTGTTTCTTATGCTGACCACAAAGAAGAAGTAACTATTGCTGCTGGTGAAACCATTACAAAGGATATAACCTTTTCTTCTTCTCCTGACGTTTTAAAAGCTGTTGAAGTAATAGTTGAAGCTGTAAAAGCAAAAACTGAAGCCGCATTTGACAGAGAAAAAATGAATACTGGAAATATGATTGATGGAACATCTTCTGAACAAATGCAAAAAACGGGAGATAGCGATGTAGGACAAGTAATGAAACGTGTAACGGGAGTATCGGTTGTAGATGGGAAACATGTATACGTAAGAGGACTTGGAGATAGATATACTAAAACCATCCTAAATAGCATGGAGTTACCTGGGCTAGATCCAGATAAGAACTCTGTTCAGATGGATATATTTCCAACAAATCTGATTGATAACATTATTGTTTACAAAACATTTAGCCCTAACCTACAAGGAGATTTTACTGGAGGAATGGTTGATATCCGAACTAAAGATTTTCCTTCTAGAAAAATACTTGTTGCTAAAATTGGAGGAAGCTATAATTCAGAAGCTACCTTCAATAAAAACTTTTTTTTATATGAAGGAGGAAAAACAGACTTTTTAGGATTTGATGATGGAACCAGGGCTTTACCAATAAGAGCAACAGATGAGTTTCCTGATCCAACTCAAAATGATCAACAATTAACCGATTTAACCTCCGCTTTTGGGAAAACCATGGCTGTACAAAATCAAAATAATTTTTTAAACCAAAACTTTTCTTTTGGAATTGGAAATCAATTCAACTTTGACAGTTTAAATTTGGACTATGGAATAAATTTCTTTTTAAATTACAGAGTCAATACTAATTTCTACCAGGACGCTACTTTCATCAATGACTTTCAAAGAGAAGGAGATTCAAGTGTAACCGAATTATTTCATTGGAGAACTACCACAGGAACACTTGCAGAAAGAGACGTAATTTGGTCTGCAATGCTTGGACAAGCCTTAAAAATTAATAAAAAGCATAAAATTTCATTAACAGCTTTCCATACTCAAAATGGCAATGCGAAAGCATCTCGTTCTACTCAAACTATTTTTGAGGGAAATGATGCTACTTTGTTAAGTGAAAATTTACAATACCAACAGAGATCTGTAACTAACATTAATCTAAGTGGTAAACATACACTTGACTCCTTAAGAAAATGGAAAATGACATGGAAAGTATCTCCTACTATATCCAGCATCCAAGATCCAGACATTAGATCTACGGTTTTTGAAGAATTGGAAGGAAACTATTACTTTAATGTTGCTGTAGGTGCAGGTATTAGAAGAATATTTAGATCTCTTAAAGAATATAACATTAACGGAAAACTAGATTTTGAATACTCATTTATGCAATGGGACTCTCTTGAATCGAAATTATCATTTGGAGTTTTAGAAACCGCTAAGCAAAGAGAATACGAGATATTACAATATCAGTTTGATATGGAAAATGCTTTTGAAGTAGTTAACAATCCTAACTGGTTTTTTGAAGAACAAAACATTTGGACTCCAGAATCAGATACAGGAACTTATGGATTTGGAGAAAGAGAGTTGACTAACTCCTACATCGGCAAGCAAAATGTTTTAGGAGCATACATAATGAACGAACTACCTATTTCTAAAAAATTAAAAACGATCTACGGACTTAGAATGGAAACTGTTCAAAACAGATACACTGGACAAAACAATCAAGGAACAGAAATATATAACGACTCTGTAGTGCTAAACGAAATAGACTTTCTCCCAGCTGCAAACTTTGTATATTCGTTGAAGAAATCTAAAGAAACAAACACTAATTTAAGAGGTTCCTATAGTAGAACACTAGCTCGACCTTCTTTCAAAGAAATTTCGATTGCTCAAATTTACGACCCACTTTTGGGAACTACTTATAATGGTAACATTAACTTGAAACAAACAAACATCACCAACCTGGATTTAAGATGGGAAAGCTTCTTTGGAAGAACAGAGGTGATTTCATTCAGTGGGTTTTACAAAAAGTTTACAAACCCTATTGAAATTGTATTTTTACCAAACAGCCCAACGAATGTTCAGCCAATCAACTCTGGTGAAGCTGACATATTTGGAGGTGAATTTGAACTAAGAAAAAGAATTGGTTTTAATGACACCACAGATTTAGCTAAAGCTAACAAATTGACTGTTGGTTTTAACTTTACATATGTTCAATCTAGAGTTGACATGAACCAAGTTATGTTAAGAAAAGGGCTGGATACTATTACAGAATACGACTATAGAGTGTCAGTTGCGAGAGATGGGCAAACAATAGATCAATACAGACCCATGTCTGGTCAGTCTCCATTCATTGTAAATACTTTTATTAACTACACGCAAGATTCATTAGGGTTAGACATCAATTTAAGCTACAATGTTCAAGGCAAAAGATTGTCTATTATAGGTATTGGAAATATCCCTGATGTTTTTGAACAACCGTTTCACAGTTTAAATTTTAAAGCTTCTAAAAAATTCGGAAAAGAAAAGCAATGGAAATTGAGTTTAAGAGCTCAAAATCTTTTAGGTGCCAAAAAACAGCGATTTTTTGAATCGTTTAATGCAGAAAGTCAAATTTACGATTACTATTATAGAGGAAGGACTTTTAGTGCTACCCTCGCATATGCTTTAAAATAAAACGCTTAGATCATTTAACAATTGTTAACTGTTAACAATTCCTTAACATACAAATAGAGCTTTCATTTTCATTCGTTTTAAATTTGCGCGTAACATTCAATTTTTAAAATGGCGTTTTCTATATTAGGGGCATTACAGCTTATTGGAGCACTTGGTTTTTTCATCTACGGGATGAAAATTATGAGTGAAGGAATTCAAAAAATTGCAGGAAATAAAATGCGACAGTTTTTAGGTGCAATGACATCTAATAGGTTTGCTGGTGTTTTCACAGGTTTTACTACAACTGCTCTGATTCAATCTTCTTCTGCTACAACTGTAATGATTGTCAGCTTTGTGAATGCTGGACTCCTTACACTTCGTCAATCAATTGGTGTTATTATGGGCGCCAACATCGGAACAACCATCACAGCATGGATTATTACAATTCTAGGATTCAAGATTAAAATGGATGTCCTAGCATTACCTATAATAGCATTTGGACTTCCTCTTATGTTTTCATCTAACAACAAGTATAAAGCGCTTTCCGAATTTCTAATAGGTTTCGCACTTTTATTTTTAGGTTTAGATGCTCTAAAAGGAGCTGTGCCAGACATAAGCAATAACCCAGAAATACTACATTTTTTAGAAGAATGGACTAGTATGGGAATACTATCAACTTTACTTTTTGTTGGAATCGGAACTATCGTGACCGTTGTTGTTCAATCTTCTAGTGCTGCTATGGCATTAACTTTAGTTTTATGTGCAGACGGAATCATTCCATTTGAAGCCGCAGCAGCAATGGTTTTAGGAGAAAACATTGGAACCACAATTACTGCTAATTTAGCTGCAATGGTAGGAAACATTCATGCAAAGAGAACAGCACGTGCCCATTTAATATTCAATCTATTTGGAGTAATATGGATGGTTGTCGCATTCAATGGAGTAACCGCTGGTATAGATAAATATATGGTTGCTTCAGGGGCTCAATCGCCATTTGTAACTGCTGCTGCAATTCCTGCTGCACTCTCGATTTTCCATACTGTATTTAACATAGCTAATGCTGTCTTTTTAATCGGTTTAGTTGATTTCATAGCTAGAACGGTAACAAAGATGGTTCCTTCTAAAGGAGATGATGAAGAATTTAGATTAGAATATATTGATACGGGAATTATGCTAACTCCTGAGCTTTCAATAATGGAGGCTAAAAAAGAGGTGGCTAAGTTTGGGAAAATTACGGTTAGAATGTCAGGATTCATAAGGACTTTACTATTGGAGTCTGACCCGAAAAAGAAAAAGAAACTTAACGAAAAAATCAAGAAGTACGAAGAGATTACAGATCAAATGGAAATTGAAATCTCAACCTATTTGGCAAAAGTTTCTGAAAACGAAATGACAACTCTTACCTCGCAAAGACTAAGAGGAATGCTAAGTATTGTAAACGACTTAGAAAGAATTGGAGACATCTTTTATCAAATGAGTAAAACTTTAGAAAGAAAAGAAGAAGAAAAAATTTGGTTTACTCCAGAGCAAAGAAACAATGTCATTAAAATCCTTTCTAAAGTAGATGAGGCTTTCGAGATAATGCTTAAAAACTTAGAGTCTGATTACGGAACAGAACTTATGGAATCTTCTGTTGAGAAAGAAAAAGAAATTAATGAATTAAGAAATGAATTAAGAATAGCTCACTTAAAAGACATGCAGAATAAAAATTATTCTTTTAAAGGAGGTATGGTCTACAATGACATATTCTCTTCTTGTGAGAAAATTGGTGATCACATTATTAATGTATCCGAAGCAGTAGCTGGAGAAATCTAGAGTTAAATAATTTAGTAAAACCAAAAAAGAGGTTGCATTCATTTGTAACCTCTTTTTTTATTGGAAATTAGTTTCTATTCCTTCCCTTCCCACTCCTTGTAAAACTGTGAAAGAAAAGACTCCATATAAACGTGGCGATCTTCCGCCATTTTTTTTCCCGTACTGGTTTGCATTCTTTCTTTGAGTAAAAGGAGTTTCTCATAAAAATGATTAACCGTGTGTCCTTTATCATTCTTATAGGCTTCAAAATCATTATGCATAACAGGTGGTTGTCCTGGGTGATATAACAATCTTTCTTTGTTTCCCCCATAAGCAAATGCTCTAGCAATTCCTATTGCTCCAATTGCATCCAAGCGATCTGCATCCTGCACGACCTGACCTTCAAGCGTGGAAGGCAAGGTCTCTACCTTTGCTCCTTTATAAGATACAGATGCAACAATAGCTAAGATCTCTTTTTGAATTTCTTTCTTCAAGCCAACATCATCTAATATTTGCGTAATTAACCTTTCTTGAGCATCCGTTTCTTTATGAAATTTATGATCTCCTATATCATGCAACCAAGCAGATAATTCGATTAAAAATAAGTTGCCATTTTCTGCTCTTCCTATTGTCAATGCATTATTCACCACTCGAACCATGTGCCACCAATCATGACCCGTTCCTTCTCCCTCAAATTGTTTCTTAATTTCTACTTTAACTTCTTCAATTATTCTACTTTTTCCTTCCATATCTTAAATGTAAAGGTCTGTAGAAATTATTAATCTGTTGTTATTATCTAAATAAATATCCATTTTTGTAGCTATTCCTTTTGTTATCAAAGAAAATAACCGATATTCGCGCCCTGTTAAACGAAATCACGTGATGATTTCATATAATTAACCGGGTTGAACACCCTTATAAAACAATTAAATTATGGCAACTAAATTAAGATTGCAAAGACACGGAAGAAAAGGCAAACCTTTTTTCCACTTAGTAGCAGCTGACGAAAGAGCGAAAAGAGATGGTAGATTCATCGAGAAATTAGGAGTATACGATCCTAATACGAATCCAGCTACAATTGAAATTAATTTCGATAAAACTTTAGACTGGGTAATGAAAGGTGCTGTACCTACTGATACGGTAAGAGCTTTATTATCTTACAAAGGTATTATGTACAAAAAACACTTATTAGGTGGTGTATCTAAAGGTGCATTTACTGAAGCTGAAGCAGACAAAAGATTTGATGCTTGGTTAGGTGAAAAAGCGGATAAGATTCAAGGTAAAGCTGATCAATTAGTAAAAGATGCAAATGCTGATGCTGCAAAAAGATTAGCTGCTGAAAAAGTTAAAAATGAGAAAACTGCTGCTGCTGTAGCTGCAAAGAACACTCCTGTTGAAGAGGCTCCAGTTGCTGAAGAAACAACAGAAGAAGTTGCGGCGGAAGTTTCAACTGAAGAGGCTCCTGTAGCTGAAACGGTAACTGAAGAAGCTCCTGTTGAAGAAGCAAAAGCTGAAGAGCCAGTAGCCGAAGCCAAAACAGAAGAAGCTCCTGCAGAGGAAGCTAAAGAAGAAGAAAAAGGAAAATAATTTCTTTCTAAATAAATTTTAAAAAGGCTATCCGTATTGGATAGCCTTTTTTATTTTTGACAAATATGAAAAAAGAAGATTGTTTTGAATTAGGCATAATTTCTAGGCTCTTTAGCTTTAAAGGTGAGGTCATCCTTTTTATCGATAGCGACGAACCCGAAAAATATTATGAACTCGACTCTTTGTTTCTTGAAATAAATAAACAACTCATTCCATTTTTTATCACAAAATCTTCGGTTAATAAAGCGAAAGAATTAAGAATTCGGTTTGACGGTGTTGACAACGAAGAACGAGCTAGTAGAATTCTAAAAAAGAAAGCTTATCTTCCTATAGAAGTACTTCCCGAACTAGACAATAAACATTTTTATTATTACGAAATCGAAGGGTTTGAACTAGTCGATTCCGAAAAAGGAAATATTGGGAGTATCATTACAGTACTCGACAATCCAGGAAACATGCTACTAGAGGTAGATATCAACGGTGCAGAAGCGTTAATTCCATTAAACGATCATACCTTTATAAAAGTAGATAGAGACAAAAAACAGTTTTTCGTTAATATCCCAGAAGGCCTTCTAGACATTTATCAATAAAATTATTCCATGTTTCGTTTCAAACAATTTGCTATCAGACAAGAGAATGCTGCTATGAAAGTTGGTACAGACGGAGCTCTTTTGGGCGCATGGTGTGACGTAAGCAAAGCAAATAACATTTTAGATATAGGAACAGGAACTGCATTAATAGCTATGATGGTT
>Ga0209631_10006870_pt1 | contig 11603 bp, 7 predicted proteins | sample COG_08_FD_184752 | JGI IMG/M metagenome (GOLD analysis project Ga0209631, IMG submission 184752) | Pelagic Microbial community sample from North Sea - COGITO 998_met_08 (SPAdes) (version 2) | ecosystem: Environmental > Aquatic > Marine > Neritic zone/Coastal water | place: Helgoland, sampling... | reverse complement strand
CAAACTCCTTTACAAAACCGGCGCTCGCACATACTCTTTAAGCGAATCAGAGCAGCGTCGCAGAGAGTGTAACACTACTACACGCAGAGCATGTCTTCCTCCTCTTCTTCGAGAGTTTTGCGCGCTCTTCTTTTCCGTTTCGGAAAGAATGGAGGAGGAAACGCAAATCCATCGTCGTCGTCGTCGTTCGGTGTCGGTGTCGTTGGCGCGACGACGGCGACCGCCGGTTTGCTGATGAGTTATTCGGACGACGATGCGGTCCACGCGGTGAAAAGAGTCGCGACGGCGTCGAAACATTTAGTGCCGGTGTATTTTGATTACCGGAGGCACCTGGCGAGGGTGAAGAAACTCGAGAGCGAGTGTACTAATCAATTCGAGACGGATGAGGATGAAAAATTGGATGAACTGAAACGAGAATCGAGGCAAACGTTATGGACCGACGTCGCGGTTCGCTTGAGAGATTTAGCGCGAGAAAACGGAGGGATCTACGTGAAAGCCGGGCAGCATCTTTGCGTGCAACCGGTAGCGCCGATGCCTTTTCGGCAGATACTGAGGGTGTTGATGGACGACGCGAGCGCGAGGCCGTTCGAGGAAGACGAGAAGACGTTTAGCGAAGAGTTTAACGGTTTGAAACCGAAAGAGGTGTTTTTAGAGTTTGAGGAGAAACCAATCGCGAGCGCGAGTTTAGCGCAGGTGTACAAAGCGAAGACGAAGATGGGAGAAGACGTGGCGGTGAAGATTCAGCAAAGACCGGTGGCGAGGTTTTTGTGGGTAGATCTCGCGACGATTGAGACGTATTACGCGGTTTTGGGGTATTTGATTCCCGGGTTGAGGTTCGCGTGGTTGGCGAAAGAGACGAGAAGACACATGTCCGAGGAGTTGGATTTTCGATTAGAGGCGAAGAATTGTAAAGATATGGGGAGATTGTTGAAAGAAGAGTGCGGTTTTAAGGAGGAGGAAGTGACGGTGCCGAAAATCCACGATAATCTGAGCACAAAGCGAGTGTTGACGATGGAGTTTGCGGACGGGACCAGAGTCGATAACGTGGAAAAAATGCGAGAAAATAAAGTGGACGCGTATAAAGTCGCCAAGACGATTCAGGAAGCGTTCGCGACGTTGACGTTTGAACACGGTTTCGCGCACGGCGATCCTCATCCGGGGAATTTGTTGGTCGATAAAAACGGAAAAGTGACGATTTTGGACCACGGCGTTGTGCGGCGATTAGACGAACCGACGAGAGAAACGTGGTGCCAAGTGTGGTTGGCGTTAATTCGAAACGATGAAAACGAGATGCGAAACGCCGTGGAAAAGTTGGGGATAAATCCGGAAATGCACAGGTTTTTCGGGATTATCTTGGCGTTAGCGCCAGCCAGAGTGATTGAAGATCGGTTCAAGAAGGAAGACGAGAAGATGGCGGTAGTTTCATCTTCTTCGTCTTTGTCTTCTTCCTCGTCCTATTCCTCCGCTGCAAATAAAGCTGACGTCGCCGCCGCCGCCACCGCGAAAAATAACGGAGCCTCGACGACTTTGACGACGACTCGAGAGAACAAACCAGCGAACAACAACGACAGTTTATCCATGAGCGACAAGCGCGAGATTTTCAAAACGGTACTCAAAGTAAAACTGGAAGACCAAAGTCAACTGTTCGAGTCGCTCCCGCGAGATTTACTCATGGTGCTCAAAGCGAACAATTTACTCCGATACGTCAACGAACAACTCGGATCGCCGGTGAATCGATTCCGCATCATCGCTCGAAGCGCGAAGAATGGACTCGAGAAACGCGAACGGATGAAAAACGACGCCGAACAGGCGTTGGAGATGGACAGCGCGAGAAAGAAAGGGTTGGGATATCGCACCAAAGAGTGGGCGCGAACGGTGAAAGATCGCGGATACGATAACGTCATGGTGATGTTGTTACCAGCGCAACTGTTCTTCACGAGAGGCAAACTCGCGTGGGCGTTTTGGCGTTCCTCTAAAGCGGCAAAATCATCCGCAGTTCTCACAAACGGTAAGTCATCAACGGTAGTATCGACGGCGGCGGGAGGGTCATCGACGACAGAAAGAAAAGCATAGAAGTATTAGAAACGAAATCTTAGTTAGTATAATATAGAGTTTAGTCGATATCTAAAAACAAATTTGGGCGGCGTAGCAAAAAGCGCTCAAGCGATTGAATTTTCTTTTTCTGCCATTTTCTCCAAAGCTTGACGCTCAATTTCCTCCAAGTCGAAATCCTCCTCCTCTTCCTCCTCTTCTTCTATCCTTTCATCTTCTCTATTATCTACCGATACTAATTCACCGTTCGCCTTCTTCTTAACTAATTCGTATACGCCTAAATCGCTCGCCGACGAGCCGTTTGCGTCCCTCACCTCCGGATCCGCCCCAGCTTCCAGCAAAACTTCCGCCACGTCTACTTGCTCGCAAATCGTCGCGTAATGCAACGCCGTCTTCCCTTTATCATCTACCGCCCCTATGTCCGCATCCAATTGCATCAGCTGAATCGTAATCGCCACGTCGCCGGTATCGGCGGCAAACATTAGGGGTGTTCTCCCTTTCGCGTCCCGTTGATTCGCGTCCGCTCCGGCTCGTAAACATTTCAGCAACTTATCAAAATCACCCTCCTTCGCGGCTTTAAGCAAGCTCGTTTCCTCTCCCCGCTCTTCTTCTTTCCCATCCTCTCCTTCTAATCTCCTCATCGTCGATTGACTCCTCCCAAACGCCCCGCCGCCACCGCCGTTCGTAGTATTAGACTTCTTCTTCGGACTCGGCAACAGCTCCAAATCGTCCAGTCGACTTTCCAAAACTCTCACGTACATCCTGCACGCGTCCACTCTCGTCATCCCTTTATGTTTCATCCACTCGGTAAACTTCGCGTACCCTTTGATATCCAATCGAGTCGGTCGTACCTTCACGTCGCAATCGCCTTTCGTCGCCTGTTTATAAATGCCGTAGAGTTCTAAGATGCAATCTTCCGGTACGGCGCCTTCGGCGATGCGCGTCGCCGCGTACGCCGCCGCCGCTTCAAATCCCGCGATAGCTTCTAAATCACTTCGAGTATTCGTAGGAGCAGAAGAACTACTACTCGAGGACGTTGTTGTTGTTCTCCCCCCGACGTCGTCGAATCGGTCTCTCGTTTGTTGAAACGCGACCGAAGATTCGTTCAGTTTCCTCTCGTTCGATGTCCCCCAGCTTAACAACGGGAACGTTCTCTCTTCTTTCATTCGCACGCGTCGGTACAGCTTTATCGCGAGAAAAGAGGTCAGAAATGCGCCTGCGAACGATGTCGCGAGAGACGAAGCAGAAGAGGTAGAGGTCATTTTGTGACGCTTATTTTGATGCGCGGTGACGCGAAAATATACTTCACGCGCGAGTGCAACGATCGCTCGTAGTTTTTCACTTCCGTATCGATCTTATGCAATTTTCGTTGGTTTGCGTTTTGTTTCGTACACGATGCAGCGCGTTAAAGTCGTGTGCGTAATAAAATGACGAATAGCACGATTTGAGCACTTTGTTTTCTTCATAAAAATTTTCACAACACACAGTTGAACAACAACAACAACAACAACAACAACAACTACGCTTAACGCTTACGCGCTCTGCTCTTTTCAAACGCGAAATTCTTCACGAAGTGAACGAGATCGCGTTGGACTCGTTGATTTTGGTTTGATACACTAGGGCGTTTCGCGAGAGAGCGATTATTGTCGCTCGCGCTTTTGTGTTCTTCTTCTTCTTCTTCTTCTTCGGCTATTTTGAACTCTCAATTTACGCGGAGGAAAGAGAGAGAAGAAAAAAATGTCGGACGTTCGTCCGCGCAATCGTCGGTCGCGAAAGGGTATCATCGAACGATCGTTGACGATTTGTGCGCTTTCGATACTTTTGTTCGCGTCGCGAGTGGTTTCGGAGGCAATAAATGGTCGCGTCGTCGAGGAAGGCGATCGAACGCAGCGAGAGGAGGAAGATACAAAAAAGTTGTATCGAGGAGGAGGAGGAGTGAACTTCTTCGACGCGCCGTTCGGGGACGTGAACGCGAAAGATGTGCCGAGCAACAACAACAACAACAACAACAACAACGCGGGAGTGAGCGTTGCGGCGTTTGCGCCGAGGAGGGCATTGCAGGTAAGCGCGAGAGCGTTTCGTTCTTTTTTGTTAACAAAAGAGTTTTCTCTTGGAATTTCCAAACCGCCTTTTCGCGCGTTTCGGTTCGTCTTCGCGTTCGCGTCTGAAGCAAACGATCACTCTTCTCGAATATGCATCGCAGAGAAGCGCGGATGATGACAGAAATACTGACGAGCGATTTTTGATGTTTTTTGTTTCGTTTTCTTCACAAAATAGGATCCAGGAGTTGGCGAGGATTTGAGCGCGTGCGCGGATCTCGCCGACGGCAACCTCGCGTTTAGCGTGCACACGTGGTCGTCTTCGCCTTCGGAGGAAGTGTTGCGACTCGGTGCGATTGCCGGAAACGTCGTGGATGCATCACGAGAGACGTACGTTTCAATCGTGGTGACAAGAGCGAGTGGAGCGAACGTGAACGATCCGGTATCTTTGGCCGGAGTAACGTTGCCTTTTCAATGGTCGAGAGCGGTTGCCGTGGAGGACGAAGTTTCGGGCGAGACGACGTACGAACCGAGACCAAAGGAGGAGTTTGTCTTTGCGTGTTGGGGTGGACAAATACTTCCGAAAGGTTCTTCTTCCTCTTCCAACGAGGGCAGGAACGATGTGTCTTGCGAAGAGATTTCGCTCACGATGGACGATGTTGGACCGAGAGTTACTTTCGGCGCAAACGTCGTTTTGCTCCCAGGCGAGTTTCTCGTCGGCGGGTACTCAAACTTCCTTTTTTCTTTTAAGCACGTCGAGAGTAAAAAAATCGAATCGTTGATGACGTTACGAGCGCCAGTTTGCGACGTCGAAGCGATGAACACGCTATCCTCCTCCGTCGCGGTTGTGAGTCCGAACATGATTTTTGGCTGGAACCCAAACGTCGGTTTGGATTTAAACGCGTGTCCGTCACTCGTAGACGTTACGTTTACGACGGTGAAACCGCGACGATTGACTACTGTTGACGCTTCATCATCGTTAGTCTCTGGAGTACTCGGGCAAAGAACGTGTCTCACGTTAGATCTCACCGATTTAGTGCTCGAAATCGATTTAATCGAAGAAGGTGAAGACGTTTCTACTACCGCCACGTCAATTACGTGCGAAGGTTTAGCAATCGCGACACCTCCAGAAATGCTCGATATGCGAGAGCAGATCACAAATTTTTCGTGCGAAGACGCGAGGTTTGAAGTCTCACTCGATGGGTCAAAGCTTCGAGTTCTCTTGAACGAGAACGTCAAGTTGTGTCCCGGTTGTTTCATCGTCGGAGGTAACGACAATGTCTGGGCTAGGTATGAGACGACGACGACGACAACAACAACTGAAACGACAACTGAAACAGTACCTTCTTCTCCTGCTTTGTCTCCTTCTTCTTCTTCTTCGCTGTACTGTGAAGGCGATGCAGAGCTCGCACCTCCGATTCGCGCGTGCAATGCCGAAGAGAACGCAAACTACAACGGCGAGGATATTACCGAAGGTGTCTTTCTCGCCTCTTCCGCAGACGCTTGCTGCGTAGCGTGCCAAGAAAATCCCAACTGCAACGTCTGGACGTACTGCACAGACGAAGCTGGTGGTTGTGGTCTGAATGAATACGTGTCATCTTATTCACAATGTACTTTGAAGGTCTTGGACCAGGCAATAATTTCTGCAAGCGTCGATACTGAGATTCCGGGATCTCGAGGCGAGGACGTCACCTACACATCTGGAATTTTGCTCGATAAAATTGTTGAACCGATCGCGAGAGATACGAGCGACGTGAAGTTCCCACCTTGTAACGCAGAGATAAACGCCAACTACATCGGAGATGTCATCGCAAATGTGACTGTAGACCTTGCGGTGAATGCTGGAGCGTGTTGTGCGGCGTGTTTGGCAAACGCAGACTGCGAGCTTTGGGTATTTTGCGATTCAGAAGGAGGATGCGATGAATACCCCTATCGCACGTGCACTTTGAAAACGTTTCCTTTAAATATCGCGGACGCGTCGTTGGAGTCTCCTGCCGCATACGCGAGAGGCCCGAACGTTAACTGGACCTCTGGTATCGTCACTTCTCGAATTGATGTTGGCGAGTTGCCCGAACCGACCAGTGAAAGCTGCGAGATCGAGCAACGCGCGAATTACAAAGGTGATCCTCTCAACGTTGGTACTGATTTGATCGTAGACTCCGTGGAATCGTGCTGCATCGAGTGCAAGAAAAGATCTGATTGCAATGTTTATGTTTTCTGTGAAAACGAAGATGGTTGCTCCAACGCCTATTTTAATTACGGTTTCGGCGAATGTTGGCTAAAGAAAGCTCCGGCTGAATTTTTAGTCTCGGAAGAATTCCCGGCTTGGGAACGCGGCGAGGGCGTTCCTTGGGCATCCGGGAGAGTTTCTCCGAGACCAATCGGGCCATTTGAGATTCCAAAATCGTGCGCCTCCAAGACGAACGCGCTAAGAGATGCGTGCACGCCTTTGCTCGCGGAACCAGAAGCCAGATCTGGCGATACGACCAAGTGCTGCCAGTTGTTGGAAGCGTCGAACGTAGATCGCTGTTTCTGTGAAAACGACGCTTTAGCAGAACTCGGTGATCGAGAAGATGTGCTGTTGGTTGCCGAAGCCGTGTGCGATTTGACGGAGCCACTTTTGATCGGAGAGAAATGTGTGCCCGTGGAAGAAGTGATTACGGTTGAAATTTCTCCCCCGCCTCCTTCTGTGTCGCCGCCGCCGCCGCGCGCACCGTTTGCAGTTGTTTCGGTTGAGTCTCCACCACCGCCATCTTCTCCACCTCTAATTCCGATGCCACCGCCTCCGTTGGTGATCGCGTCACCTCCTCCTACATCTCCGTCGCCACCGCCGCCTTCACCGGTTTTAGTCGTCGCTTCGCCGCCACCTCTTCAACCGGCTGCTCCCAATCCACCGCCGCCGATGCCGAACCCCCCACCACCAATGGCACCTCCGGTGTATCCACAACCACCTCCACCTATTCCAAATCCACCACCGCCGCTCAGTCCCAGTCCTCCACCCTTTGCCCCAGCGTCGCCCCCACCATCGCCGTTTCCACCGATTCCTCCGTCTCCGTTGGCGCCGCAGCAGCCTTCTCCTCCTCCACCATTCGCTCCTCCACCAATTCCTCGCTCTCCGTGCGTCCTCCTCACAGAGTCAATTAATGCGGATTGTAGCGCGCTGTTTGTGGAAAACGGTCAGCAAAGCACGATTTCGCAGACGTGTTGTAGTTTGATACAGACGGCAAACAACGATCGGTGCTTTTGCGACGCGGATGTTAAAAACATATTGGGTGCGTCTAAAATCGAGACGATTCGATTAGTTGGACCATTTTTGTGTGGAACGGATTTACGCATCCTTACAACAACAGAAGAGTGCGTCGAAGAAGCACCGCCGGTCGTGGTTGAAATATCACCTCCTCCATCTGCTCCGTCTACTCCTTTACCGCCGCCGCCGTTGCCACAATCGCCCGCGGTTGAAGTTGTCGAAGCGTCGCCGCCGCCGCCACCACAATCGCCCACGGTTGAAATTGTCGAAGCGTCGCCGCCGCCACCGCCTCCTCCTCCTTTTCTGCCACCACCACTACCAGTTTCACCGCAAGCACCAGTCGAAGTGATTGTACCATCGCCTCCCTCGAGTCCACAACCTCCACCACCGCTCTCACCGGAAACGCCCGTGGAAGTTGTTCTTGTGGCCTCGCCTCCTCCTTCTCCCTCTTCACCGATGCCGCCGCCGCCAAGTCCTCCACCCCTTGCGCCACCACCGTTATCTCCACCGCCGGCACCGCTCGACGAATTTCCGGACGATTACGAAGAGCTTCTTCTTCCTCCTCCTCCTCCTCCTCCTGAATCTCCTCCCCCGCAAGCACCAGTCGAAGTGATTGTACCATCGCCTCCCGTGGTGCTCGAATCTCCTCCTCCTCCTCCTCCTGAATCTCCTCCCCCGCAAGCTCCAGCTGTGCCAAGCTCGCCGCCGCCTCCCGTGGTGCTCGAATCTCCTCCTCCACCCCCTCCTCCTCCGTCGCCGTCTCCTCCGTTTGCACCATCACCACCTCCATTTTCTCCCCCGCCAATTTCACCGTCACCACCTCCACCCCCGATTCCGGTTTCACCATCACCGCCGCCACCTTCACCGCCACCACCGTTTCCTCCGCCTCCGGAAGTACCTTTGCCGCCACCTCCGGTGCCAGCTGAACCATCGCCGCCTCCCCCGAGTCCATTTCCACCTCCACCAAGTCCATCACCGCCTCCCCCAAGTCCCTTCCCTCCTCCTCCGAGTCCATCGCCGCCGCCTCCTTCTCCCTTCCCTCCACCGCCGAATGTGTGCCCTTCACTTGAGGTTCTCGGCGGTTCTGCCGCTACGCAAAATGAACTATTGCTTTCTGGCGTATACGTCGAGCAAGGTGCGACTGCGTTCGACGAAGAAGACGGCGATATCACCTCGCAGATTGATATTGACAACTCAGCTGTCGATACATCAACGCCCGGTGTATACCCGGTGTCGTATCGAATTGTCGACTCGAGTGGGTGCGAAGTTACCGCGACTAGATTTGTGAGAGTTATTGCACTCGTCCCAACTTCAGATGCCGCGGATATTCTCGTCGCGTGTAGAAGACGAGTCAACCGCGTGGATCAGCTCTGCGACGTTGGAAACGGAAACCCGAATCCAGCAAGTTTCCCGGGATGTTGTTTGGCCGTCTCAGATATGGATAGCGCTTCGTGCTTCTGTGACGATGAAGTTCTCGATACGTTTGCAAAACGCGACGCGACGTTTGTCGAAAAGCTCGTGGACTTTGTTCCACTCGCTTGTGGATTCAGAATCAAGTATGGCGACGAGATTTGCGAAGATCGCGACGCGCTTTCGGCGTTCTTGAAACTGCCAGCTGAAAGAGACGTGCGCGATAGATCAAACGCGTGGAAACGCGTCATTGACGAAGATTCTGGTCGATTAAAAGAAGACTTGACGTGCGGTGAAACCGTACAAGCGACTCGTTACATTTGCCGCAAAGTCACGTCAAGCGAGAGCATTACGCCGGTGATTGCAGATATCGCCCCGTGTTGCGACGCGGCGTTCGCTTTGAACCACTCAAATTGTCTTTGTGACGCTGTGGAAGACGAAAGAAAAGGAACGGAACTCTTCGAGGATACAGCAGGAGCAAAATCATTCTTGCGCAAACTCGTTGGTTTTACGCCTTTGGGATGTGGATTCGACATCTCCGAGCAATGTCCGAAAATCCGCGAGCGTATTGGCGTCCCGGTCACCGAGATGGTTCGAAACGTCACGCAATTTATCAATGAAACTCGTTTGATTCCAGTTGCCGTCGGTGTTCCGTTATTGGTTAGTGAAGGCGACATAACCGGCGTTGACGTAGTCGAAGAAGGTGTTTTGGAGCAACTCAGCGGAGGGTTATCTGCTATAGATCAACGCGGGAATCAAATCCGCGATGAAATGTTCAGAGAGTTTTTCGATAGAGCAAACTACCAAAACTGTTTAAATTACACGGACGCCATCGAGCAAACGTGTACAAGAGTCGTTGTTAGCGATGAAACTACCGAGAACAACGGCGTCGACACGACGACCTACGATGTCACGGCGTGCTGCGGTGTTTTGTATTCGCTTTGGACTCGCGGGTGTCTTTGCCCACCCTTTGCGGAGCAGTTGCTTTCGACCGACCTCTACTTGTCTTTATTCAAGATTGCACCAGAAGCGTGCGGTTTTTCGATGGATGAGATTCCAAACGACAATAGAGACGTTTGCGTTAATGATTTATCGGAAACGCTAGAAGGCTACGTCGAGAGCGATATCGATGCTAGATTTGATTGGAGGATTATCGAAGACGCCGAATCGTGGGTTTCCGAGAAATATAGCACCACGAAGCCGAGCGATTTTCAGAATATATTTTTGGTTGAAGGTGGTTCAACCATTGGTGGTTTTGGAGTGGGTTTCGACTTCGAGGCGTTCACGAATGCCACCGCTTGGTGGATACCATCGTCGACGTTTCAAACAAACGTTTCGGTGGCGATTCCTTCTGCATCGACGTGTTACGCCGCCGTGAGAGCGGCTGAAGATTCTTGCGTACCAAACCTTGCAGGTGCCTCAGAAATATTCTTTCAAGACCTCGACTGGCAAATGTGTTGTAGGCGACTTCGCGTCGTCGAAAATGCAAAGTGCTTCTGCGATGGTTTTGTATCTCTTCTTCTCACGGCAGATTCTCCGATTAACGCGAGTGCTGCCGACACAGATATCGTCTCGAAAATTCACGCTGCAGTACTTTCTGAAGCCCCATCGGCGTGTGGTTTTATACCAACGTACGGCAGTACGTGCCCAGCGGCTGAATTTACGGAAACAGTGGACGAGAAACTCGCCGTAGACTCAAGAGAGCTTGTCGATGTGGAGACATTTTACGCTCAAAAAAAAGAGGTAGATTACTCTCCGTTGGCGTATATTTCGGCGCGAACTTTCTACAGCGAAGACCCGAACACGATAATTCGAGGACTCATGCTCTCAAACGGCGGAATGCTTATTTCGGAACTTGATATAATTGGTGGAGAAACTGATCGCGAGGCAAGATTAGTCATTGTATCTCCACCGAGGTTGAAAAATCAAGGCGTTACAGTGCTTCGCGACGCCGCTGATGGACAAGTTTCGCTCGAATACACCACGTGGAATACTTCAAGCATGTCTCGAATTCTGGTTGAGCTGAGTGATACTCCCGGAAGTTTCTTTCTAGATTCGACATCACAGTTCGTGCGTATAGGCGATGGTACTGCTACTTTTGAAGCCGGTTTGTTCTCGGGCGCAACGAGCGCTACGATTGGCGCGAGTGAATCCGCGCTCACGGTGACGTCCAGCGGCAAACTTTTCTTGAGAACGTTTGAGTCTCCGGAAGGTATCGAAGTTGAAGGTGAAGAAGTAACTTTACCAGATGGCACAGTTGCAAAAATTGTTCGCGTGGAATCTTTCGACGAATCCATGTTATTCCCACTCGTTCGCACGTCTGCAATCATCGTTGCGAATGAAACCCTCACGGCGGAAGAGACGACGACGACGACAACAACATCCCCTATCGATATTCGTCGCGGCGTGGTGAAGAGATCTGGAGTCATCGTTCCGAAAGAAGAGGACGGTGGCGTCTGTTCGGACGCGCGAAGTGTGAAAAATTTCCTCGCGATTGCGCTTGAAAGCCCTACGCTCTCGAAAAAATACTCCGTCGTGGGTGCACTCACCGTCGCCGACGATACCGATAAAGAAACGATCCTCGTGCCGGAGATTAAAATTCCGATATATTACGTTCCAAGAGGCGGTGAAGTCGAAACAGAGGAGTTCACGAGCAGTTTCTACGACGAGTCATCGTTCGTGGATCCGTTAACGCCTGGCGTTGGAACGTGCTTAGGTATTCAAATCATCGACGGTTTTGGTCGTAGGTATTCTGACGAGGATCTTTGCGCGCGAACGTCGAGCGAAACGACTTCGTTTGGCGTACAATTTACAATATTGGACGTAGAAATGTGCAGAGGGTGCGCGGTGACGGG
>Ga0209631_10006865_pt1 | contig 11610 bp, 10 predicted proteins | sample COG_08_FD_184752 | JGI IMG/M metagenome (GOLD analysis project Ga0209631, IMG submission 184752) | Pelagic Microbial community sample from North Sea - COGITO 998_met_08 (SPAdes) (version 2) | ecosystem: Environmental > Aquatic > Marine > Neritic zone/Coastal water | place: Helgoland, sampling... | reverse complement strand
ATTTGTTACGGGATCGTATAGATGAACTTTTATACCAACAGTCTTTGATCGCTGAGGATTTAGAAAGATTAAATCGTATAGAGGACAAGTTGATGCTTTTGGAAGAGAAATTCGATTTAGACCCAATATCATCCGAGATGAAAGAAGAGGCTCCAATGACGCAATATCCAGCTCAGCCTGTTGACAATTGATTTGAACGTTTTCTCAACGCTGATTACTAAACAATCTGATTGTCGTCAATTAAACTACTGAATATGCGATCCAAGATTTTTATATTCGTCGTTGTCTGGCTTGCTGTAATTATTGTTTCTGTGTTGTTTCCAGCTCACGCGGCAGATCGCAGTCGAGTCTCTGGTCAGCACATAAATCTTGATCTAATTACCCAATACAAGCCGGTAGAAATAGGCCAAAGTTCATACCTCGGTATACGAATCTCCCTTGAGGAGGATTGGCATATTTATTGGAAGAATCCTGGGGACACTGGTTTGCCTACGCAAGTTGAATGGTTTCTGCCTGAAGGGTTTACAGTTGGTCCCACCCTATGGCCCTCACCCAGTCAATTTAAGTTGGATAATTTCGTAAATTTCGGCTACGACCAGACAGTGATATTTCCTTTTCGGTTCTCGGTTTCAGGGGATGTAGTGCCAGGAATATACCCGTTGTCGGCTAAAGTCTCATGGTTGATTTGTAAAGATTTATGCATACCCGGCGATGCGGTTCTTTCAACAGACATTGAGGTTGATGCGTCTGGTGTAATGACTGCACAAGCAAGCACTATCGACCGAGTTATTCACACATTGCCGAAACAGGCAGCGGATGACTGGTTCGAGGTAACGGTGAGTGAGGATCAGCAATGGAGTATTGATTTGAGTAGGCTTGAGAAGGCTATTGTTTCAGCTGAGTTTTTTCCAGCTTTCCCTGGCCTCATTGAATACCAGGCAACTCAGATGTTAGGTGACATCGGAAGCGGCTTAGTCTTGAGAGGTCAGTTATCAATGGATTATGCAAAATTAAAAAATTCATTTGAAGGTACTTTGGTTCTTACTGACAAGATGAGTGAGGATGTCTTTAGCTTTGACATCAGGCGCACCGCGAGGCCGATGTCTACGCTTGAACCACTTTCCGTTATTTCCAAGGAGAGAGAGGCTCTATCTAACTTATGGTTGGCGATAGGATTTGCCTTGATAGGCGGAGTAATTTTGAATTTCATGCCATGCGTGCTACCAGTCATCGCCATAAAATTAATGTCATTGATTGGGCTTGATGAGCGCTCGAGGGCTCAGCATTACCAAGAGACCGGATTATTTGCCCTAGGCGTTATTCTGACCTTTTGCTTAATAGGTGCCATATTGCTGGCCCTTAGATCGCTTGGGGAGCAAGTGGGTTGGGGTTTCCAGTTACAAGATCCCGTAACGGTATTGGTTTTAATTGTTTTATTTTTCATGCTCGCTTTGAACATGTCTGGCTTGTTTGAGGTCGGTACAAGTTTGCAGGGAGTTGGTGGAACTGCAAAGAATTTTGGTCGGCTGTCTTCATTTTTTTCAGGCGTTCTGGTCACGGTTATTGCGACACCCTGTACGGCTCCGTTTATGGGTGCGGCGATTGGCTTCTCCATAGCACAGGGGGCTACGGAGAGCATGCTTACTTTTATGGCACTCGGGATAGGAATGGCGGCTCCTTTCGTGCTGATTTCGTTGAGGCCAAGTTTGCTAGCTTGGTTACCGAAGCCGGGTGAATGGATGAATACCTTAAAAAATTTATTAAGTGTGCCTCTGTATTTAACTGTAATTTGGCTAATTTGGGTATTGGGACAACAGACAAACATTCACCTTGTATCTAAAGTACTGTTCGTTTTGGTCTTTATTGCATTGTGTGGGTGGGCGATTGGTAAGGTCCAGTATCGAAAAATTATACGACTAGCGACATGGAGAATTCTCATTGTTATCAGCCTTTTGATTGCGATAGTTGGATTAAGCAACATTGTAAGTTCTTTTGGTCGGGTGACGTCGCAGCAAATCATTACGAACGGCACTTGGTTGCCTTGGTCATCGTCTCAGGTCAGTGAGGATCGAAAAATGGGTCGCGCTGTTTTTGTAGATTACACAGCTGCTTGGTGTATTACTTGTCAGGTGAATAAGAAGCTTGTGCTTAACGATCCAGCCGTCATAGCTGCGTTTGAAAAAAATAATGTGATCACTTATAGAGCCGATTGGACCTCCAGAGATGCTGAGATTACTAACTCCTTGAGTACGTTTGGAAGGTCGGGTGTTCCGGTTTATGTGTACTACCCACCTAATCAAAAACCGCCTTTAGTTTTATCGGAGATACTAAATGATGAAGATATCTTTGAGTTATTTGAATACTGAGACATGAAATAGTAAGTGCAAAGCTTTCCGCTGGTTCTAGATAAATTTTTAGGGTGATTGATAGTGGAGCGAACAGAGCGATTTTATAAAATTGATCGGTTGCTAAGGGATAATAGATCGGTTTCTTTAGAGCGTTTTCTTGAGGTGCTATCGGTGTCCAAGGCAACGTTTAAGCGTGACATTGAGTACATGCGGGATCGCTTGAGCGCCCCAATTATTTGGGACCGTGAATTGCGAGGCTATGTCTTTGAGAAGCATGTCGAAGATCATCAGGCCTATGAGCTTCCAGGTATTTGGTTCAATCAATCGGAGATTTTTGCTTTGTTATCCATGGAGTCTTTGCTCAGTCAAATTCAACCGGGTTTGCTTGGGCAAAGACTCGATCCTCTTAAACAAAAATTGCGTGATCTCATCGAAGTAGGCGAATACTCGGTAGATGTGATCAAGAACCGGATTAAAATTCTTAACATGGGCTCACGGAGCCGGAGTATTAAGCATTTTGAAGTAATTGCACTTTCTTTGATGCAGCAATCTCAACTAGAACTCACATATTATGTGCGCTCCAGAGAAGAGTTGACTAAGAGATCTGTTTCCCCTCAACGAATCGTTTACTATCGTGATAATTGGTACCTGGATGCATGGTGTCATTCAGTAAACGCTATACGCAGCTTTTCGCTGGATGCGGTGCGCTCCGCAACGCTAAATAGCGATGATGCGATACAGTGTGACGTACAGGAGTTGGATTCAGTTTTGGGTTCGGGCTATGGGATATTTTCAGGGACTGATTTGTTTTGGGCGAAGCTTAGGTTTCGTCCTGAGCGTGCGAAGTGGGTTTCTCTCGAAGAGTGGCATCCATCGCAGCGTACGAAATTTGATGAAGAGGGTTATTTTATTTTAGAAATTCCTTTCACCGAAGAGCACGAGCTACTCATGGATATTCTCAGATTTGGTCCTGATGTTGAGGTACTGGAACCCCCGTCTTTGCGTCAATCAGTCCTTAAAAAAATTATAGAAATGACATCCATTTACCATTAAGTGCATGATTATTTATAATTTTTTATTATAAAAAGAATATTTATTTTTTCACTTAGGCTCACCTAGTGAGCTACTACGTGGCGCACACTATCCCCAACATAATTCGTTATCTTGGAGGTTAGTGATGGAACAGCTCAGTTTTTTTCGTAACGAAGTATCCAGCAACAAACTAAGACGTCATATTGTAAATATACGGGATCGCGTGGACCAATCAGCATCCATCCTGAATGCCAGCTTGGTTGGTAGCTCAGGAAAGCCGGGTACGATGGCGCCTCAATTTTCGAAGTTGCCGGTAAGTATGAGCCGGTTATCTGGGGAGTCGGATTCAAGTGTTAAGCGGTTAGTGCTTCGTGATGCGACTAATCGCAACATTGACTCTATGCGGTTGCATGACTTGTCATCGGTTGGTCATTTGGCCCGTGGCCGTCAGTTCATTCCGCACGCCAATATTATAAATTCGATTGAGCGGACATTAATTGCACTAAGAATTAATCCGGAGGAAGTGGATGTGGCTACAAGATACGGATCCTACGGTACTCAGATGTCACTCATAGTTACGTTACCTAGTATGTTTGATTTTGATCCAGGCTATATGGATCCCTTCAGACTCCAGGTTGTTTTTCATAATTGCTTAAGCCGGGGTGGATTACGTTTGCTTGCACGTTGGTATCAGGAGGAAACAGGTGCTATTTTCTCTGTCGGTGTTTCTCAATTAAACGCAAGCCTTGCGCACCGGATTCCCGCAAGAGAGGAAAATATTCTTCCTACCTTTAGAAAGGCCTTAGAGCTCGCGAGGGAGGATGCTGATCGCTTATGCCATTGGATAAGTCAGGATGTAAGCGAGGATGACTTCATTAACTGGGTTACTGGTTCGGTTCGTCGTATGTGGGGTAAGAAAGGTAATCGAGAGGTTCAGGCACAGTTTGAATCTGATGAGGGGCGTCGTTCTGTATTTGACATGTTGATTAATCTTGCCGGCTATTCAATGAAGACAAAAGATATTCTCAAGCAATGTGATCGAGTTGTGGAGGGGGCCGTTTTAATGCGTTCTTTGTTAAAAAAGGTTAGTCACAATTAAGACATCCTCCGATTCAAGAAATTATTCTATTTGGAGCGCAATTGCTTTAAAGGTTTTTCCAATCTGAATCTAAAAGCGATATGATACCGAGAAACATTCATATCTCTAATGGAAAAGCCTAAGAACGCCAATGTTAATTTTCCGCCAATTATTTGATCAGCACTCATCCACGTATACGTATCTCCTAGGTGATTCTGCATCCAGAGAGTGTCTTTTGATTGATCCTGTATTTGAGCAAGTGATGAGAGATTGCGCGATGATAAAGGAGATGGACCTAAAGCTCGTCGCTACAGTCGAGACACATGTGCATGCGGATCATGTAACTGGAGCCTGGCTACTTCAAAATAGATTCGCAAGTGAAATTGTAGTGTCTGCTAATAGCGGCGTAAAAGGTGCCAGGCATTACGTAAGCCATGGGGATGTCGTACTGTTCGGTGAGAGGAAGTTAAACGTGCTTGCCACGCCCGGACACACCAATGGGTGTATCACGCTAGTGCTAGATGATCGCTCTATGGTGTTCACTGGAGACTGTTTATTAATAAGGGGGACTGGACGTACAGACTTCCAAGAAGGAAGCTCCGAAATAATGTTTCAGTCTATTCATAATCATATTTTCACGCTTCCTGACTCATGTTTAATTTATCCAGGTCACGACTACCGAGGCTTAATGGTAACAAGTGTCTTAGAGGAAAAGCTTTTTAATCCACGACTAGGCGGAGAAGTTAATTTACAAGATTTTTCAGGCTATATGGCCAACTTGAAGTTATCGCATCCAAAGCAAATTGATCGAGCAGTTCCGGCAAATTTGAGATGTGGCCAACCCGATGATTACGATGCCATATCGAAAACCCAGGATTGGGCAGATCTGACCTACAGCTTCTCTGGAATTTGGGAGATTCAACCCGCAGCCCTGGAAGAATTATTATCTCAAGTTCAAATTCTAGATGTAAGAGAGCTTAATGAATTTGAAGGACCGTTAGGCCGGATTCCCGATGCGAAATTAATACCTTTGAATCAATTGGTATCTCGCTTCGAAGAGTTAGACTTTAACATCCCTATTGTCGCGGTTTGTCGGTCTGGAGCAAGATCCGCTCAAGCTGTTATGCATCTTAAACGGCTAGGGTTTACGAAACTCGCTAATTTGTCAGGTGGAATGTTGCGCTGGAATGTAGGTGGTCATCCTGTCCTGGGGAACCCTGATCGAACTGATTTTGGGAGGTAGTTTTTTTGCGCGAAAAATGTTCGACGAGTCTACTTAAAAATGTGGGCCTAGGATTCGGCCTGCTTGGTGCGCAAAAATGCAGGTCGATCAGATAGTCGATCGAAGTAGTTTTGAATTATCGGGGGAAATGGTTCTGCAACATGCCGGGCATATGTAGTAAGCGCGATTCCCATCATGATGTCTGCTCCGCTAAAGCGCTCACCTAGTAACCATTTTTTATCAGCTAAAAAATTCATGAGAGCGTTGAGACAAAAGGTAGCTCTACGTTTAAATTCGTTAATGACCTCAGCATTAATGTCATCTGGAAAGGCTCTTTTATGTCTTATGATTTCGGATGCCGAAGATGTAAAAGTGGCCTCTGCAAACCAACTCCACTCAAGGTAAGTTGGATATTTAGGGTTGTCAGTTTTAGGGCGAAGTTTCCCGTTCCCATATTTGTCGATTAAGTAGTGCACCATAGCACCGCTCTCAGCCATCGTGATCGAATCGTCTTGGAGGACAGGCACTTTGCCTATTGGGCTAATTCGAAGAAATTCTGGGCTTAAGCGATATTCCGGAGAAAAGTCGATCATTTCAACTTGATACGGAACGTTTAATTCTTCACATGTCCAAATAGCTCGTAGGCCGCGTGTATTTGGGAAGTGATAAATTTTAATCAAAAGTAGTGCCTCCTAAAATCTAGTCTTTGTAACGATAAGTATAAGTTTAAAGTGTATTGTATCGCTCGTGGCCTATAGTAAATTTAAGATTGATCTCTTGCAGGATATTATGCGGTATCTGCGCTTCAAACAGGAAATGCGTTCGATTTGTCACGAAGATTCGATTAATATGATTCATTCATTATTTAAGAAAGAGAAGAAATGAAGAAGATTTTTTTTATAACGTTATTACTCATGACGTCCGCTTGCTCTAAAGAGGCCGTAACAGCTGATGTCGCTCTTGAAACAGAGAATCAAAAGACTCTTTACGCTATTGGTATGATTATTAGTAATCAGCTTCAGACCTTTGCGTTGAGTGAGGAGGAACTTGCCCCGATCGTGCAAGGTATGATGGATGGGATCAAGGGCGAACCCTCGCAAGTCGACATGGGTATTTATGAGGCAAAAATCAACGAGTTGGTTGCTGAAAGATCCGCGATAGTTGCCGCTAAAGAGGCGGCCGCGTCTAATTCTTACCTCGAGCAGTTCGAGTCTGACGAATCAATTGTCAAGACTGCATCCGGGGCTCTTGTGAAAATGTTGGAAGAAGGAACGGGCGAGACGCCAGGAGCAGGGGACACCGTAATGGTTCACTACGAAGGCACGCTGATTGATGGAACTGTCTTTGATAGTTCACTTTCTCGGGGATCGCCTGCTACATTTCCATTGAGCGGGGTAATTCCATGTTGGACTGAGGGATTGCAAAAAATTAAAGTCGGTGGTAAGGCGCAACTGATTTGTCCTGCTAATACCGCGTATGGCGAGCGTGGAGTGCCGCCTAAGATTGGACCTGGAGCGACCTTAATATTTGAAGTTAACCTCCTTGAAATTAAGCAGTAAATCAACTGATAAGAAAAATGAAAGGACTAGAATATGTTGATTGATATGAGAACATACAGATGTCGACCAGGAACAATCAAAAAGCATCTAGCCTTGTACGAGAGCTTGGGTAAGCCTGCGCAAACCAAGCACCTTGGACAACCGCTTGCTTATATGCAATGCGAAAGTGGTGATCCTAACGAGTATGTTCATATGTGGATCTACGAAAGTGCTGGAGATAGACAAACGAAGCGGGCTGCCATGCAGGCAGATCCAGCTTGGATAAACTATCTTGGGGAAAGCGCTAAATTGGGTGCGCTCGAGAGTCAAACAAACAAACTGATGACCCCAGTTAGCTTTTTTCCGTTACCTAAAAATCTCGGGTAAGGCCTTTTGCGAAAAATGAGAGCGATGGATTAGATTTAAAAATCCATCGCTCAGTTAGTTTTATTTTTCTCTTTCTTTTTGAATCAGAACTCGCCTAAGTATTTTTCCGGACGCTGATTTTGGAATTTTGTCTACGAACTCAACAAGCCTTATTTTTTTGTGAGGTGCGACTTTGTCAGCGACAAATGACATAACCTCCTCAGAGGTCACCGGCAGTTCGTTTTTTCTCACAACGACTGCTTTAGGTAACTCTCCAGCTTCCTCGTCAGCCACCGGAATGACAGCCACATCGGCAATTGACTCGTGTGTGAGTAAGAGCGCTTCCAATTCGGCTGGCGCTACTTGCATACCTTTGTATTTGATGAGTTCCTTAATGCGGTCAACGGCGTAAAAAAACCCTTCGTCGTCTACGTAGCCTATATCTCCAGTGCGGTACCAACCCTCTTGGGTAATACTTTCATTCGTTGCCTCCGCTCGGTTGAGGTAGCCTTTCATGATTTGTGGACCTCGAATCCAAATCTCACCATTCTGATTTGTTTTCAATGGTTGTTCGGTCTCCGGGTCAACAATCATGACCTCAGTGTTGGGTATGGGAACACCAATTGATCCTATTTTATTGGGGTTACTATCAATAGGTAATAAGTGCGTTACTGGACTCGCCTCCGTCATACCATAACCTTGCGCGATGTTGCAGCCGACGCGATTCGCAGCTTCGATAGCTACCCCTTCGCCTAAGGGAGCGGCCCCCGAGAGGATTAGTTCTAAACTCGATAGGTCAAACTGCTCCACTGCTGGGTGTTTCGCTAGCCCTAAAACTATCGGCGGAACGATGGGAGCCTTAGTGACTTTATGAGTCTGAATGGCGTCTAGAAAGTCTTCCATATCGAAGCGGGACATACATACAATCGTTCCACGCCGATAAAGGGTGTATAGCATGATGACAACCATACCGTAGATATGGAAAAACGGTAGCACGCCCAGAACAGTGTCTTTTTCACTAATCGCGTTATGGCTCGTCATGCCCTCAGTTTGACGCATGTTCATTATAAGATTATGGTGCGTGAGCATGACGCCTTTAGGTAATCCTGTAGTACCGCTTGAATAAGGTAACGCACAAAGATCTTCTTTCGGAGAGATAGAGGGCTCGGACAGTTCATGGTTTGCCTGCATCAAACCTTTTAGGTTTCGATATTCTGTTTCGCTATCAATAACAATGATTTCTTGTACCGCATGAGTTTGTGTTGCAGTTTTTGCTTTATCCAAAAAGGCAGATACTGTCACAATGATTTTTGCATTCGCGTCACTCAGCTGTTTCGCCAACTCTTGCGCCGTGTATAAGGGATTGACTGTGGTGCAGATGCCTCCTAGCTTCAGAACTGCAAGAAATACAACAACATATTCAGGTAAGTTAGGGCTGTAAATCGCTAAGACATCTCCTTTTTTGAATCCATTTTTTTGGAGACCAGCCGCTAGCTGATTGATTGATTCCGATAGCTCTTGATAGCTAATCTTACGCTTTGTTTCAGACTGGATGATAGCGGTCTTATTTTTATGCGCTGAGATATCTCCCAGCACAAATTCGGCCACATTTTTATTGGGTGCGGACACGTCCGGATGTGGGCCACGAAATATCATTTTTATTCTCCCCTTCGACTTAAATATTTGAAATTATTTTTTTCTTCAGTTTATATCATTATTTGAATAGGGCGGTTGGTTTAAAATGTTTGTATCGCCAATTATGATTTTTGAGAGGATTCCCAATGGGTATTGAGATTAATGGAATTGCGCATATTCAGCTTACAGTGAACAGTTCCACCAGTATTCAGTTTTGGCGAGCGCTCTGCGACTTTATGTCGATGAGCACGCTACTTGATCATGATGATATGCACTACAGTATCGGTGGACATACTGGGGTTTTAGTTCGCCTAGCGCCAGAAGAGAAACGGTCAACTAGTTTTGATCAAGATACCATCGGTTTACATCATGTATGCTTTAGGGCGCGTTCTAGAGAGGATGTTGAGGCAGTGTATGAGTACATCGGCTCATTAGCAGACGGCCGTATCGTGCATCCCCCAGAAGAGGGTGGGCGATTTGCCCCAGGCTATTACTCGGTTTTATTTGAGGATCCAGACGGAATTCGGATTGAAGTTAATTTCGTTCCTGGGAAGGGACATTTTGGGAATAACGGACGGTTAGGAAAAGACGGTAGCGGACCTGCAAATAGCTACGGTGATGATGGTTTGACCAATAAATAATTTTCAAAAGTAGATCTAATTATATTTTGATGAAATAAAAGGAAGGTAAGTATGAATAGTATAACTTTAGAGCACGCACAGGCTTGCCTTAATGTTGCGATTGAGAAAGCTAACAAAGAATTCAAGCGACCGATTTGTGTCTCTGTTTGTGATTCATATGGATATCAGGTAGCGTTTTTCCGTATGGATAAAGCGCCGATTCGCAGTATCGCGATTTCGCAGCAAAAAGCGCATACGGCAACCCGAATGGGAATGTCAACCGATGCTTTCTTAGATCGTCTCAATACCGACAACATTGATATTCGATATTTTTGCGATCCACTCATGACTGCTCTTCCGGGAGGCAACTTACTGATGTCTAAAGGTGGAGAGGTGCTTGGCGCGATCGGAGTTAGTGGTTTAAAGCCCATTGAGGATCAAGTAATTACTGAGACGGTTTCAGCGTACTTTGTGGAGCTCGGAGCGTAATTATCAATTACATACATCGGTAAATTACTAATCCAGTGGATGAACACGACGTCGTAAGCAACAGTAATCGGTTACCCAAGATCGGTTGGGTGGTCGGTATATTGGTGTTTTTGATAATGCTCCAATTGCCGTCACCTGAAGGCTTAAGTCGTGACGCTTGGTGTGTTGCGGCGTTGTCTCTCTTGATGGCGACTCTTTGGATCACTGAGGCAATACCATTGCCTGCTACAGCGCTTTTGCCTATTCCTTTAGTCCCTTTGTTAGGGTTGTCCACAGTCCAAGAGACTGTTGTCTCATACTCACATCCAATTATCTTCCTGTTTATGGGCGGCTTCATCGTGGCATTAGCGATGGAGCGATGGAAGTTACACCAACGAATCGCACTTCTTGTTCTGCGTTTCAGTGGCGATCGCCCTGCATTTTTGATCGGAGGATTCATGACGGTCAGTGCATTTTTAAGTATGTGGGTTTCGAATACTGCGACAACTTTAATGATGTTACCGATAGCTGTTTCAGTAGTAGCCACCGTTAAATCGGGCCAAATTGGTAATGCCCAGGTTGAGTCTATTTTGCCAAAAGCATTAATGCTTTCATTGGCTTATGGAGCTTCCGCGGGAGGAATGGCAACTTTAGTTGGGACTCCTCCAAATGCATTTTTTGCGGGTTTCGTAAAAGAGACCTATGGTATTGAGGTGGGTTTTCTAGATTGGATGGCTGTGGGTTTGCCCATCTCAATTTTAATGCTGATCATGATTTGGCTGATGTTAACCAAAATAATTTTTAATGTCGGAAAGGATCCGATAATAGGCGTTAGAACGGTTATTGATAAACAACTCAAGACCCAAGGTAAATTATCTCGAGGAGAGATACTCGTGGGTGGTGTTTTCCTAACATTGGCTGCTCTGTGGATATTGCGTCCTTGGATTAACGCTGTGTTTCCTGCCTTGCAGTTGTCAGATACTGTAATTGGTATGACAATTGGGTTATCGACGTTTCTAATTCCTGTTGATTGGAGAAAAGGTGTTTTCCTGATGGACTGGGAGTGGGGTAAGAAAATCCCTTTTGGTATTTTGCTTTTGTTTGGCGGTGGCTTGACCCTAGCTTCTTTAATCCAAAAATCGGGGCTTTCTATATGGATCGGTCAACAGCTAGGCGGTTTGTCTGTATTCCCAACTATAGTTATCGTTTTAGTGATGGTGTTGCTCGTGATATTCATCACAGAGCTAACATCTAACACGGCGACTACAGCGACATTTTTGCCTATTGCTGGCGCGCTAGCCAT
>Ga0209631_10006863_pt1 | contig 11611 bp, 9 predicted proteins | sample COG_08_FD_184752 | JGI IMG/M metagenome (GOLD analysis project Ga0209631, IMG submission 184752) | Pelagic Microbial community sample from North Sea - COGITO 998_met_08 (SPAdes) (version 2) | ecosystem: Environmental > Aquatic > Marine > Neritic zone/Coastal water | place: Helgoland, sampling... | reverse complement strand
TGTGTGCGCCCCCGCTAGAGACCTTCCCGCCCACTTCATCAATCTCGGCTCTCCGGATGAAAAGCGGCGGCCTGACTGGACCAAAAAGCAAAGGCCACGTTTCCTCGTCGCCGGGCGCACACACCCACGCGAAGCGCGGCCGCACACCCACGGCACCTTCGATACTTCACGATGCCATCCCCCGGGAGGAGGATCGATGGGTCCGACGCGATGGCGGTGGACGACACGTGGACGGCGTGCTTCAGGGACTGCTGCCGGTCCGGAGACGTCAACCTCGCGGTGCCCAAGCACGAGTTCGCCGGAAACCTTCGGCAGATTCACGACGGACCCGCGAGCGCGGTGTATCTCGGAAGGTTCGGCGACAAGGCGATCGCGGTGAAGAAGCCAAAGCTACCGACTAAGGTGCGCGGCGGTGATGTATCCATCGCATCACACCTATTCCCCTGTGCACCCACGCGGCGCGCGGTTCCCGCGACCCATCGAGTCGTCGAGGCTTCACTCTAAATGTTCACTCCAAACATGCGTTCATTCATCGATGGAAACATCACTCTGACCTTCACCTTCCTCCCGCCGTTCGCGCCAGGCTGAGATCGACCGGTATCACGTGGAGCTTCGGCTGATGCTCTCACTCGACCACCCGAACGTTCTCACCCTCTGCGGCGCGAGGGCTTCACCGCCCGAGTACTACCTCCTCTTTCCCTACCAGGAGAACGGCTCCGTCGCTCAACTGGTACACGAGCAAGGCTGGCGACCCTCGTGGAGCGCGTCGTTGATCTTACTCCAGGAACTCGCGTCCGCGATGGCGTACGTCCACAGCATCGGGTACGTCCACAGGGATATCAAGCCCGCGAACGTGTTGATCGGCGCTGATTGGGTCGCGAGGCTGGCGGACTTTGGCCTCGCCGAGGAGGAGCGAGTTTTACGAGAATCGTTGCAGGCGAGTTTATTTTAACACTCGTACGTGCAATTAGTGTGACATCGTGTTTTGTGTACAGGCGGCGATATACTCCACGGAAGACGCGGAGGGCAAACAGGTCAGCGGCCGGTACGTGGTGAGGCAGGGAACCGCGGCGGCACCGTCCGGTGGGTTCCAGAAGCAGCACATGTTGGGCACGATGCAGTACATGGCCCCGGAGGTGCTCATGCGCCGGGTGCCGAGTTATCCCGCCGACGTTTACGCCTATGCGATTTTCGGTACGTTTATTTTAATTCCCGTACGTGCAATTAGTATGACATCCTGACGCCGTTTTTGGTCTAATTCTTATTCTAATTCTAATTACAGCGGCTGAGACGACAACCGGGGTGCTTCCGTTCGCCGATCGCGCGCGAAACGTCGCGCTCGCGCACACGGTCCTGGACATGAGCTACAACGAGGCGGACCTCGCGAAGGCGATCGCGAGCGAGGGTTTGCGTCCCAGCTTACCCACCGGGACCGAGGAGGGATCCGCGGCTTCCGCGAGTGCGCTATCGGGATGCGTCGAGCGGTGCTGGGTCCTCGACCCGAACGATCGACCCACCTTCGTCGACGTCCAGAAAGAACTGGATGCCATCGCGGCCGCGTACTTGAAATCGACGGGGGCGCCGTCGCTGCGAAGGGTGTGGCGGCCGCCGAGCGTGGCGCGGGACGCCGCGCACGCGACGGCGGCGGCGGCGACGGCGGACCTTCTTCATCACGAATGGGCCGCCGCCAGTGGGTCCGAACGGGCTCACCTTCCCGGGACTTACCCTCACCGGTTCCCCCCGCACACCAACCCCCGCCGCGTGGTCAACGCCGGGGTGTTCAGCACGTGCGGCGCGAGGGGTGCGGATAAGATGGAGGACAGGCACGTCGTCATCAACCGACTCGACGGGATCGCGGGCGCTCATTTAATAGGCGTCTTCGACGGCCACCGCGGACACGAGTGCGCCGAGTTCGCGCACCGACACGTGGCGGCCGCGTTGACTGCCACGTGGCACGCGCACAGCGACCCCGGCGAGGCGTTAGCCCGCGCGTTCCAGGACGTGGACGGCGCATTCGTGGATGCGTTCGAGCGGTCACGCGCGGACGCGACGGCGGACGCATTAGAGGGTAAGGTTAACGGCGGTGACAAAAGCGGTGATGCTCTTATGAAGAAGCGGTACCCCGGATGCACCGCTTGTGTCGTGTTGGTTCTGGGTGACGTGATGTACGTCGCCAACGCGGGTGACTGTCGCGCGGTGATGTGCGTGGACTACGGTACCGACGCGTTCCACGTGCTGACGACGGACCACGCGGCGGATACCAACGAACGCGAGCGGGTTCGAATTGAAAACTCCGGCGGTTTATTGCGTCGAATTCCAAACGGGAAAGGCTTTAACACGTGGCGGGTCGGCACGAGTGGGTTGGCGGTGACGCGCGCGATGGGCGACGCCGACTGCAAGGGCGACGGCGTGACGTCTTTACCGGAGATCACCAAGGTGGACTTAAGCGGTGGGGATGAGTACATCGTAGTGGCGTGCGACGGGTTGTGGGACGTCGTGAGTAACGAGGAGTGCGTGAAGATGATCAAGGACACGGTGAAGGAGCCCGGGATGTGCGCTAAGCGGCTCGGGAGCGAGGCGATGACGCGGATGAGCGGGGATAACATCACGGTCGTCGTGGCGTTCCTGAAGGATCTGGCGACGTCGGAGAAGGTGACGTGGGAGCGCGCGTTCACCACCAACGCAATCTGAACCGGTAGCGAACAAGTGAGAAAGTTTCGTATCGACAGCGGACGAGAGTTGACACGTTTTGTTCGAGGCCTCGAGGGCTTTCCGTTACGAGTCGACGGCGTGTCGACGCCCGCTAAAGACTAGGGAATAATCCGCGTCGTCGTCCGATCGACTCGAGTCAACACCCGTTCGAAGATCGCGTCGCTCCTCTCCAATCAAATCATTTCGTGAACTCTCAAATCATCATTTCATTCAGTACCTCGTAAACGAGTTTACTGCATGGTGACCTGGGAGGCACCCTCGCAGGGCTGACCGCTGATGGTCTTGCAGCCCTTCATGCCGACCTGCTTGTTGGCGGCGACGCGCGACGCCTCGGTGCCGATGTCCGCGGAGGAGTCCTTCTCCACGTTGACCGATCGACGAATGTCGGGGATGAAGGGCTGGGTGTACTTGGCGGGGGCGCCGCCGGGGACGGAGTTGAGGGTGAGGCCGTCACCCGCGAAGGCGGCGGGGGAGGCCATGAGGAAGAGCGCGGCGGCGGCACCGGCAGCCTTGGAGGAGAGAGAACTGCGGGGGGAGGACGCGGGGAACGGGAGGGACGGGTCAGTCTCTTTCGGTGATCACTTCAGAACTGAACTTTCAGTGCGCTCGATATCCGGGTTATTTATTTATCCACTTTTCCCGGGATCGAAGGATGACGAAAACGGCGCGAGACTCGGCCCGCGCTCATCTCCGTCGCCGATCCGGTCCCGAGATCTAAGCATCGTGGATACGGGGTGTCGAATCGGGCGTCGCGACCGGCGTCGCGCGTCGATCGCGAGCCGCGCGAGCCCGACCCGCGCGAGGTGGGGCCGGGAAAAACACGCGCGATTTTCCCGGTTTCGCGATTTTCCCGAAATATGCAGGCGTGATGGGCCGGCTACTTACGCGGACTTCTGCTCCTTGGCGGCAGCCTTGGTGGCCTTAACCTGGGCGACAGCGCGGACGGTGGTGTTGGCGGCGACGGCGAACATTTTCTTGCGTGACGATGAAGTCGGGTGCGTTAATGGCGTCGACAATCGGAAGCCGGAGGAAGAAGAGTCTCGGGGGGAGAGTTGGGAAAACTGGCACTCGTCCAATCAGGTTCGAGTATCAATCAGAGCTGAAGATTCTCGCGGCTCGACCTGTCGACCCTATGGTGGTCAGTTTCAGATGACGTAATTACGGGCAATTATTTGAGTTTAGCACACAAATCGTATGGAAGTACTGTTAGAAAAACTAAATAAATACTGTTGTCGAAGTCATCAAAATGAATCCCAGTGGGCACTCTCCTCGGTGTGCCCAACACAACGACGGAGGGGGAGACATGGCGAAGCAGCTGGACATCAGCAGCTTCTTCTTCAAGAAGCCCGCGCGCGCGCCATCACTAGCCCGGCAAGATGAAGAGGCGCCGGCGGCCACTGAAGCGGGGATGAAGCGCAAGACCCCGACGGAGAGACACGCGACGCGCGACGACGATGTCATCACCTCATCGTCGCCAGATCGCGCAAAGGTGGCGAAGACGTCCGCCCGCGTGGACGTCAACGCCGCGCCTCGGACCGCGTCCCCGGCGTCCGATGACACGAACGCCGCCGCGACGACTCCCCCCGATGGCGCACCAACCGTCCGCATCCCATCCGCGGACGACCGCGACCCGCTCCGGCGCGAAGCCTTCGCGAAAGCGCTCGGCACGTCCTCATCGCAGCAGGAAAAACGGGAGGATGTGCAGCGGAGGTTCAGGTTCCTCGAACCCGCCCTCGTCCGCGACGCCGACGGACGCCGACCAAATCACCCCGAGTACGACGAACGCACGCTCACCGTTCCAAAAGACATGAAACTGTCGCCGTCGCAGAGACAGTACTGGTCCATAAAGTCACAGTACCGAGACGTCATATTGTTCTTCAAAGTAGGAAAGTTTTACGAGCTCTACGAACGCGACGCGGAGATTGGATGCGCGGAACTGGATTGGAAGATGACCGTCAGCGGCGTCGGGCACTGCAGGCAGGTCGGGTGCCCGGAGGCTGGGGTGGACGCCGCGGTCGCGCGGCTCGTGCACCTCGGGTACAAAGTCGGGCGGATCGAGCAGCTGGAGAACGCGGCGCAGGCGAAAGCGCGGGGCGGTTCCAGCGCTGTGATCCGCAGGGAACTCGCGGAGGTGGCCACGCCGGCGACGAGGACCGACGGGGACGTGCGCATCGACGCCAGCGCGCCGGTGGAAGCCGTACACGTCCTCGCGTTCGTCGAGGAGGAGGACGAGCGAGGAGTGAATCGCGGTGAAGACGGGACAAGCGAAGCAGACGATGAAAGACTTTTAACCGATGATACTTCATCGGTGACTGTTGGGTACGCGTTCCTGGACGCCGCCGCCGGGACGCTCTCGATCGGCTCGCTCCGTGACGACGAACACCGAGTCGCGCTCGCGACTTTGCTCGCGCAGGTCGCTCCCGCGGAGGTGCTCGTGACGCGTGGTCGCGTGAGCGACGCCGCGAGGCGCGAGATTGTCAAATGCGTCTCAAAGCCGACAGTCACGGCGCTCACCCCGGGCGACGAGTTTCCGATCGATCCGTCCCAATCGGACGCGATACTCTCCGCGGACATCTCGAACACCGAGGTCACGACCGCGCACCCGAGCGCGAGGGCGTGCGCGGCTGCGATCAAATCGCACCTCAGACGTTTAAATTGCGAACGAGCGGTGACCTCGGCTTGCGTTGCAAAACACGACGTGTACGCTGGGGGCCGGGTTCGAATGGACGCGGCGACGTTGGCCAACCTGGAGCTCCTGTGCGGTTCCGAGGGTACCAAAGAGGGTTCACTGCTCGCGCGGATCGAGTGTGGGTGCGCCACGGATGCCGGACGACGGCTGTTGAGGCGTTGGATCGCGGCTCCGATGATCGACGTCGGCGCCATCGAACGGCGGCAGGACGCGGTGTGGGCGGCGGTGGACGGTGCATGCGACGTCGCGGACGCCATGGACGCCGTGACACGTTCGATGCGCAAGGGCCCGGACTTGGAGCGCGCGGTGGGACGCGCGAGGGGTGCGAAAAACGCCTCCATCGGGGCCGTTTTACCACCGCACCTCGCGAGGCCGAGATGCCAAAGACGAATCGCGGCGTTGAGAGCCGCGCGGGACGCGGCGCACGCCGCCTGGACACTCGCCTGCGATTTCAAATCTAAGTGCGGGGACGAAGAAAAGGTACCCTCGCTCCTGCGCGGGTTCATCGACGCGGGGGATTATTCGCAGTCGGCGCTGGAGACGCTCGAGGTGATCGAGCGGGAGACTAAGTTTCCGTCGGTTTCCAATTCCGATAAAAAAACGTTCAAGGGCCCGAGCCTCGTCGCTTCGTTGGACCCGGGAGGCGACGGCGACGACGCGTCGGAGGCGATACGGCAGGACGACGAGGCGTGTACTAAACTTCTGGAACGGTTTCTGGATCATTCGGGAACGTGGACCGCGGCAGCCGCCGCGTGCGCGACGCTCGACGCGGTCAGCGCGCTGGCAAACTTTGCTCGGGACGGGGGAATTAACAATCCGATGTGCCGGCCTTCATTCGTGACACGTGCCGAGGGTGAGGACGCGACGTTCGAGGCGAAGGATCTCTGGCACCCGTGCGCGGTGACCGCGTCGTCAAGCGAGGGAGTGGGCGAGGCTGTTGTACCGAACGACGTGGCGCTGGGGAACGCGGGAAAAGACCTGCGCGATCCGCCGGCTATGCTTTTAACTGGTCCAAACATGGGCGGCAAGTCGACGCTGCTGCGCGCGACGTGCGTCGCCGTGGTCCTGGCGCAGATGGGCGCGCCGGTCCCCGCGCACAGCTGTGTGTTGAGCCCGGCGGACGCCGTGTTCGCACGGTTGGGCGGCGCCGGCGACCGGATCCACGCCGGCGAGTCCACCTTCTTGGTCGAATGCGCCGAGGCGTCTGTCATCCTCCGCTCCGCGACCCGCGACTCCATCGTCGCGCTGGATGAACTCGGCCGAGGCACGTCGACGTTCGACGGGTACGCGGTGGCGCACGCGAGCTTCGAGCACCTCGCGCTCGACACGAGATGCCGCATGATGTTCGCGACGCATTACCACGCGATGAGCCGCGACTTCGGCGCGTCTCCCTTCGTGCAACTCAAACACATGGCTGCTCACGTCGCGGACGACGTCGCGGACGACGTCACGCGCGAGGCCACCGAGGCGGACAGGCCGATAACCTTCCTGTATAAGCTGCGGCGGGGCGCGTGCCCGAAGAGCTACGGCATGAGGGTCGCGGCGCTCGCGGGTGTTCCGAGGACGGTTGTGGAGGAAGCGGAAAAGGCGGCTGCTTCGATGGAGAAGAAATTGTCGAACGCCTTCGGGGACGAGTCGGACGCGTTCACGGTCGGCGAGCGATCCGCGGTGGATGCGATCGTGGCGGCGACGGACGCGGGGGATGTCGACATGCTCATGAAACTGCAGGCTGCGGTCCGGGAACGGCGCGGGATCGAGACGTGAAGCGAACCGCTTTCATTCATCACAAAAGTAGGCAAGTACACGAGAAGAGTCCGTCCCGGGGCTTTTTCACCCCGCCGCAAACATCCGCGACCCTCTCTCTCTTTCTCTCTCCGTTCCACAAAACACTATTCGGTTGATGATTTAAGCATTGTTGAGCATCATCTGGTCGAAGTGCCACACCGCGTCGCCCTTGTTCCCCATCCGCCTGAGCTGCGCCACGAACTCGCTCACCTCCTGGATGGATTTCACCTGGCCCTCCAGGAGCTCGCCCTCGATGAAGTCCTGCAGCGCGGCGTCATCCGCCTCCTCGGCGACCCTGTGCAGCGCCACCAGCCTGTCGTTGTTGAGCTTCTCCAGGCTCAGCGACAGCTCGAAGGCGTAGAGCGCGTCGCCTTTCTCCGGGTGGTCGTACTCAACCTGCGGCGGCATGATGGCCTGCAGCTCCACGCGGCCGCCGCGGGTGATTTGGTAGTTCATGAGGAGCTCGGCGTGGCCCCTTTCCTCGAGGGATTCTTTGAGAAAGTGCTGCGCGATGCCCGGGAGGTAGACGTTGTCTCTGGCGAAGTAGGCGTACATGGCGTGGTAGATGTACGAGACGTTGTACTCGATGTTGATCTGTTCGTTGATTGCGATCTCGCACTCTTTGGTGAAGTGGGAGGTTCGGGCGAAGGAATCGCCGCGATTGTCGGCGATGGGGTGCGAGTTCTTCGCCTCCACGATGGCCTGTTACGATGGTTTGTTCGGTATGAGATGGGGAGGTCAGATATTTCCAACGATACGGGGTGGACGCGGGTGGACGTGGGAGGTGGACGCGGGTGGGCGCAGGGCTGAGATCGAGATCCTCCCGGAAACCAACAACGGGGCGGAATTTTGAGTTGCGAATTGGACTCGACGTCACCCCGCGGGGGGCGGCGTCGCGATGACGTCGCGCGCATCACGCGCGTCCGGCTCGCGGTCGTGCGAATGGCGTATTGGATGTTCGTTCGTACCTCGAAGGGTTTGGCGAGGGCGGTCTCGGTGGCGTCCTTGGAGGGGCTCGCCATTGCCACCACACGGGTTTGCGCGCGTCCCAGATGACGACGAGGGTTGGCCGCGACGCTGGTTTTCGCCGATCGCGGCGTCGTCACGTTCGACGAGAGCGCGACGCGCGCGGAGAGGGAGGACGTGGATACGACGGCGGACATGTTTACGACGTCCGTGCGGTGTGTGAGATACCGGTTCGCGTTGCGAGCGCGCTGCTGGTTATGACGTCCGGCCTCGACGTTCACACGCCTCGAACAGTTAGGGAGAGTAAAGCACGAAAAGAGAGTGAAAGCACGTACAGCTGACGTGTCTCTCTCAAAAATATCAACAACTGAAGGGATTCGAAGGGATTCCGAAGGGATTTTACCAAACGACTATGACTTTTTCTCGTATTTACGTTTAACCGTCGAATGTTCACACAGGCAAACTTGCACGACCAAACTGCAAAACTGCAAAATCAGCTGGCAAAATCGAGCATTTCGCAATCTCAGACGGACACACATGTTGTCTGGCACTATGGACGACGACGCGTCCGCGGAGCGCCTTCGCCGCGGCGGCTACACCCGCGAACGCGCCCGTTTCCCCTCCGCCGATGGCATCTCTCTCGCCGCCGACCTCTTCCTCCCCGCGGGCGCGTCCAACCCTCATGACGCGGACGAACGAAAGTCGTCATCCAATGGCACCAAAAGCGACGCCGACGATCTCATCGCGACCGTCGCGGACCGCGCGTTCCGGGACGGAACGCACGCCATGGTGACCGCGCACGCGCACCCAAAGTTCGGAGGATCGCCCGACATGATGCACCGCCTCTGCGCGCACATGGCGTCCAGCGGATGCAAGGTGGTGAACCTCCACCTCCGAGGCGCGGGTGCCTCGGGAGGCGTGGGATCGTGGCAAGGAACGGGAGGGGAAGTGAGTGACGCGCGAGCCGCGATCGATTTCGCGGTTCGCGAACTGGGCGCCACGCGCGTGCATCTCATGGGGTACTCGTTCGGCAGCACGGTGCTCGGGGCGGCGATCGATCACAGGCGCGAGGTGGCGACGTACACGGCCATCGCGTACCCGCTCGGAACGTTTCACGCGTGGAGCAAAGGCGCGATGGGCTTCGGCGCCAAGCTGCTCATGCGCGCGCACTGCGGCGCGGTGCGAGCCTCGCGCACGCCCAAGCTGTTCGTCGTCGGGGACAAGGACGATTTCACGAAGGTGTCCACGCTACGACGGTTCGCGTACGGTTGCGAGGGAGGAACCGGGGTGAATAAATTCATCGAGTACGAACGAGCGAACCACTTCGGGTTCGTGACCAGTCCGTGGAGCGGACGCGTGTGCGACGACGTCCGCGGGTTCATCGCGGACGCCTCGCTGCTCGACACCCGATAGCCCGATCGCCCGTGCGCGTGGTCCTTTAGTTAGTCAAATAGGTCGACTCTTATGACAAATAGCGTTTTAAACGTAGTAGTAGCCAATCAGTCGGTGGTCGAGTCCGATTCGTCGGAGTTCTCGTCTAACCACTGCCGAAGCGCGCTGTCGAGTCCGCCGGTCGTCGGCGTGGGCCTCGGTGCGCCGCGTCCCCTCCGCCCGACGTACCGCCTCTGTCCCCCGTTCCCGCCGCGTCGACCGCCACCAGTCTTATCAGTCCTATTGCCCGTACGGATCTTCCGCGTCGGCACGGATGCCACCAACTCGCGTTCCTTGGACCACGTCTCGTTTCTGTCCCTGTCCAGCCACGTCAGCAGCGTCGCCTCCTTCGCCACCAGCCGTCCGGGGTTAGTAGGCGCGATGTCAATCTCCAGTTTTAAGTCCCCGGCGAGCTTCACCACCGCGTCACGCAGGGGCGGCTCCGACGGCGTCGAGCGGCCCACACCGGTGACGATGACCAAGTTACCGTGTACCCCCAGCCCGCTCCGCCTTCGTTCCAGCAGCGCCTGAAGCACGGATAGCACGGCGGCGCGGGTCTCCGGGACGGACAGCCCGTGCACGTCTATCAAATTTCCAGACTCTTCGCCAGAACCGTTTCCAGAAGCGTCTCCAGAACGGGCGACGGCTCTCGACGCTATGGACTCCGCGGGACCGTCGACGTTCGGACCGAGCAAATCCGCCAACATAAAGTTGGGGTGAACCCTCGCGTGCGTCACGCCGTCGCTCCCGTCGCGGACGTCACCGCCGCCATGCTCATCCACGTCATCGAACGCCTGGTCCACCCACATCTCCGTGAGCTGCCTGAACCCGCGGTTGTTCGGTCGCACGTCGAGCGCTCGCATGTCACGGTAAATGGCGATGAGTTTACTAACGTCGCCGCCGCCGACTCGACCGGCGGCTAACGCGGCGCCGAGCGTCCCTTCATTCGGCGCGACACCCTCCGTCCGCATGCGCCAGTACACCTCCGCGGTGGCACCGAGGTCGCCGCGTGCGGCGTGCGACTGCATCAGCGCGGTCCACGCCTTGGTGTCGGGCGCGATTCCCGAGGCTCGCATTCGGTCAAACGCAAGGATGGCGCGGTGAGGGTCGCCGGATCGAGCGCACGCGCTCAGCACAGACGTCCACGTCTTCAGGCACGGCTCCACGCGGACCTTCGGGGAGCGCATCTCGCGTAGCAGGCGAAACGCGGCGTCGCACGGGTCCTCCTCGGAACTCGGATCGAACTCGGGTGAGTCGGAGTCGGAGTCGGGGTCGTGATGACTGTTGGAATCGTCCCGATTGAGCTGTGACCTCGACGGCTGCGACACGGACGGGTCACCACTCACGCGCTTGGGCCGGGCGTTCGTCGCGTACGCGTCGATGACGGTGTTGTACGTCACCCTGTCCGGCCTCGGCACCACCCCGTCGCCGTGTGGATCGTCCAGCATGCCACGCAACACGCGTTCCGCCCGTATTGGATCGCCGAGTCTTCCAAACGCCGCCGCCACGAGGTTAAACGCGATGAGCTCGACGCCGTCGTGTCGGCCGTTACGTTGGCCGTTACTTTGGCCCCGGGGAAAACGCCGCGAGGCTCCTCGGGCAGCACTTGATCCGCCCTTGTGTCCGCCCTTGTGTACACCACGCCGGTCCTGTCCGATCTTACGCCGCGTTGACTCCACCGACTCTTCCAAAAGTCGTTGGGCTCCGATGGGCTCGCCGGCTTCGCAGTACGCCTTGACGATGGCGGTCCACGCCCGCCGCGTCGGTTCGCATCCCAAACCGCCCAATCCCACCCGCATCGCGTCGTACATGTGCTCGCGCTCATCGTTGTTGTACCCGCGCGCGGAAGACGAACCGTTTAGCTGGTCCAGCGCGGCGCGGTTAGCCTCCCACAGCGCCACCGCGCCCGCGGCGTCGCCCGCTCGTTCGAAAGCCTCCAACGTCAACTCCAAATCCTCCGGCACCGGAGCCACCCCGGCGCCGCGTAGGTTCTCCAGCGTTCGCGACGCGACGTCCGGGAGCCCCGCG